>PVBE011411261.1_pt1 | contig 51652 bp, 56 predicted proteins | sample 1631181 | NCBI WGS metagenome assembly PVBE01 (sample SAMN08397723, study PRJNA350692) | Marine metagenome, whole genome shotgun sequencing project. | isolation source: water | place: Pacific Ocean | collected 2012-04
CATTGGCATGGGTCTTGTAAATGTATAAATGCGTCGGATACCCCGGCTGACGAAGTCTTTCAGCCCACGGGGTTGCTTTTTGATGACCATTCGTTGGCGCCGGTGATCGCATCTAGCATTTGCATGGTCTTCACCGCATCTGCGAGCGTGGGCGAGGGAAATGTCACAGGATTTCCAGTTTGCACGGCACGAAGAAAGGCCTTGGATTCTCCAGGGAATCCCGGCTTGAGCCGTCGATCGAGTCCCGTCAGACTGAACTGGACAGGCTCACGGTTTCTTCGGGTGAGCGTACAAGAATCTTCTAGCGTACGTCCGGAGGTCAGCGTCGCGGTTGCTGTCCGTACCTGGTAGCGATGGCCACCACTCTGCGCAAAGTGGTCAGCTAGGGCACGCCCTATGGCCCCGGACTCGAAGTCGATGATGGCGCTGAATGAGTCCGGAACTGCCAGTGCTATCTTTCGTTGGACTGACGAAACGTTGGCGATGTCACCGCCGAAGTAGCGAATCAAGTCGAGCGCATGAATGCTGTTGGCATACACCCACCGGGCAGCGACTTCGGGAGGGAATCGAGGGTCGTCCCATTTGGGTCCGACATCTTCATCTGCATGGACGGTGACTGACACGATCTCGCCGGTCTCCAGCAAGGCGTCACGACCTGCCATCGTGTTCGAATAAAACCGTCGATTAAGTCCGACAGTTGCAATCGTCCCCGTTTCATGGGCCGCCGCGGCCAGTCGTTCCGTGTCGACGGTGTAGAGGCCTGGTGGTTTCTCGATGAAAGTTGGAGTCCCAGCCCGAAGGAATAGTTCGGCAATGTCAGCGACCGCGAGAACGCTCACGAGCACATAAACAGCGTCGTACTTGCCCCATGCCTGAAGGCTTTCTACGCTCGTGAATGTTTTGTCGACACCGAATTGGTGAGCGGCAGTGCTGACGGCCTGAGCATCAATATCGCAGAGCGCTACGACGGTGCTCTCGGGCAGTGCCTGTAAGACGGGGATGTGTTGGCCTGCGATGTTTCTCGTTCCGATGACCGCACAACGCACGGGGGCTTCGACATGCATGTGAATTTACCGATAGACCTTTGGATAACCCGTATCCTCGCATGTTGGATCGATTCTAGGGGGCGCCGTTGTATGGCAGCAGGGAAGACGTCGTTGACGGCTGATCTTCGACGCTTAGGTGTAAACGCGGGCGACTTAGTGATGGTGCACAGTTCGTTGCGGAGTCTCGGCATGGTTGACGAAGGTGCGCAGACGGTGGTGGATGCCTTTCTTGACGTACTGGGTCCTTTGGGAACGCTTGTTGGCCCCTCATTTACCTTTGGATCAGTTGGATCTCGTTCGTTCGTCTTTGATGTACTCAAGACACCCTCGGAGATGGGTGCGGTATCTGAGGAGATTCGAAGGCGGGCTGGTCGACGGCGGAGCGCGCATGCCTCTCATAGCGTCAGTGCGATAGGTCCTTTGGCGCCTGAACTCTTCGCAAGTTACGGGGAGTCGGCGTGGGATTCCGAAAGTCCGCTGGCGAAAGTGGTACAGCTTGGAGGGAAGTTTTTGTTGCTAGGGGTGACGTATCAGAGTTTCACCGCAGTTCACGTGCTGGAGATTGAATTTGGGCTTCGGTATCGAAGTGTTCAATCGATACAACGGGAATATTGGAATGAGGATGGGGTCCGCACAACCCTTGCAAGTACCGTTTATCCGAGAGATCCGGCATATCCTGGCTACGATTTCAATCGACTGGGTCAGGCTATGGAAGAGGCGGGCATCGTTAAGGCTGGTCCCGTGGCGAACGCGGTCGGCCGGCTGGTTCCCGGTGACAAGATGCGGGTCTTTGCGGCTGATAAGGTGGCCGAGGATTCCAATTATCTTCTCCAGCAGGGTGGCTCGGTGACGCCACTGCGTTACGGCGCCACGCTCGAGCTCGCACGTGGGGATCTTTCCGTTCTCGATCCGACCGCGATTTATAGGGGGCCTTAAGGCTGGACGTGCCCATTCATGCTTAGCGTCGAGCCTCAGGAAGCGCGACAGGCTGGCGTTGCCCAGTCTCGCTTGATCGATACGCCGCTTGGATAGCTTCGTTAACCCACATCCCGGCTTCGTTTTCTAGTGGAGGTGCTGTGCCATCAAGACAGGATTGGAAGAAGGCACTTGTTGTGAGTTCGTACTCGTCTCGGGTCGCCGCTTCAGCATCGAAGGTCCATGATTTATGCGGTGCGCCGGCATGGACGCCGGTGTGGGACATCCATTCCAATGGGTCTCCGCGTCGCGAGCCTTGGGGATTAAAGCGCAGCCAACCGTCACGACCCCACAGTAAAAACCCAAAATGTCTACCGGAGCCATATTCAGATTTACTCGTGTAGTAGCCGCAGTTTAAGTTCCCGATCATTCCCTTCGAAAACTCGAGCGTTACGGCGGCTGCGTCTTCAACGGGTAGGGGTTCCCCACCAACGACCCGTGTCAGCGCGCTTACCGAAACAAAGTCATCCCCTGTAACGTATCGCATGAGATCCAGGTAGTGGCAGCCGAGGAATGTCAGGTTGCCTCCTCCAGCGCGAGCCTTGTCGAAGACCCAGCCACCCTGCAACGTTTCCCAGTCGTGTGTTCGGTCATGATCGGCCACGAACCAGGCCTGGCACGCAAACAGATCCCCCAGTAATCCTTCCTGAACAATTTGTCGTGCTTGCTGCACGATGGGTCGCTGGCGCGTTGTGTATGCAATTGTCAGATTAAGGTTGGATTCATGCGCTTTGCGATAAAGTCGCCGATAGTCTTCAATGTCTACGAATCCTGGTTTCTCGTGCCATACGTGACATCCAGCGTCGAGTGATGCCTCAATCATGTGAGGCATCCGCCAGGCCTCCATCGTGACCAGGGTAGCGGCGGGCTTGAACTCGTTAAACAACTGCTCAGGGCTTGTGTAGGTAGCAGTGACGCGGTCGCCAACAGCTTCACTCGCGGCGGCCAATGTCTCACCGGTAGGGTCAAGAATTGCGACTTCGCCCACTTCCGGATTCTTGAGCGCTCCATATTGCGAGTTCAGATGATTGCCTGTTGGTTCGATTATTAACGCGACGCGAATGCGATCTGCCACAGCGTGTTCCCAGGATCTACGCCACCTTTGGTGGCCGTAACACTCTATGAGTGTGCCCGGATTTGCTAGCTAGCGCCAGATGCCCGGGTGATTGTGATGTCGGTCTTTTGGGTCCAGACCTCGTTGAATACCAACGGTAAAGGCCGCTGGAGACGGTGTTGAGTTGAGGCCGTCGCACCCTTGTGGACTTCGTGTCGGTCGCGCCCGCGGACCTCGTGGTACCAGGGTAGTTCGGTTTCATCAGCATTGATTTCACGGCGGAGGATAAATTCGGCCTGGTCGAACGTGCTGAACGCCACCGCGGTCAAGAAGACGCGGTCGAGACCTGTGCCGTCCCACGTTGTGAGGTCAGGCAGGATCAATGGTTCAGTGCAGACCTGGAAGGTCTCGTTGCTCTCGTCGTAATTAATTAATTCAATAGGAAACTCGACCGTTATGGTGAGGCCCAGGTCTTCTTCCCGGTAGACACAGGTTGCATTCATCAGCGCAGCGTCTTTTGTTGCCGTGATGACGTCCGGGGTGGTTAGTACGGGGTCAGATGTTTGGAAGTGATGGATGTCGATTGTGAATCCGGCAAATCCCTCGGAAATAGGGCTTCGACGCACCTGTTCCTTTTCGATAGAGGGTCTTTTGGCGATCGGAATCCGGATCGAATCCGAGTAGACCCCTCTAAATTCACCGCTCGGAATTTGGAACAGGTTTTCAGTGACGATGGTGTATTCGGTCCGACAGGGAGCGATGACGTAGCAGGTGAAGGGGGTGCCGTGGTCCGGGCGGACTTCAAGGCGCGCGTCGGCTTTTAGTCGAACACTGATGACGTCTCCTTGGTCAGCCAACAACCCTCCTGGAAACTTGTAGATTGGGTCGGGCGTGAAAGGGTGGTGGGTCCAGGTTAGAAATGATCTGGAAAAATCGATCATGCGCAGCAACCTGCGTGTTGAGGGGTCCCGTGAGGATACAGGGGTTTCCGGGGAAATTCGCCAGTACGCGGTAGGCTCCCATGCGGTCAGTTTCATCGGAGGGGTGCGATATGCGAATCACGAGTGTGGCTTGTAGTTTTATTAATGACGGCAGTCGGAACTGGCCGATTGTTCAAGTTGGAACGGATGCCGGTGTAACCGGTATCGGTGAGGCCTATCCGGTTGGTCCCGACAAGGCTGTTGCTGAGACGGTTCGATATTTTGAAGAGTGGTTGCTTGGCTTCGATCCCTTCGACGGCGAGCGCATTTGGCACGAGCTATATGCTGGGAGCAGGTTCCCGACGGGCTCTATCATCACTTCCGCAATTAGTGGCATTGATCAAGCGTTGTGGGATATCAAGGGGAAGGCGCTGGACGTCCCCGTCTACCAGTTGCTCGGTGGCAAAGTTCGTGATCGCATTCGTGTGTACCAATCGGCTCGTGGTGGGACGCCGGAAGCGCTAGGCCAACACGCGAAACGGCTCATTGAAACCTATGGCTTCACGGCCTTGAAAATCAGCCCAGTTGCTGAGGGGCGGGATGCTGAGCCGTGGGCACGTCACCTTGATGACGCGGAGGCCCGGATGGCTGCGGTTCGGGATGCCGTGGGGGATGAAATCGATATCGGTGTCGATCCACATGCCAAGATTTTTGAACCGGCGTGCGCGCTTGAGATGGCCGAGCGAATCAGGGCGTATCGACCCATGTTTTTCGAAGAGCCGGTGCGGCCTGAACAATTCGAACCGTTAGCAAAGGTCGCTCGAAAGTCACCTATTCCGATTGCGACGGGGGAATGCTTGTATACCAAGTTTGAGTTTCAGCAGCTCCTGGCTACCGGTGCTGCCGACATTATCCAACCGGATGTCTGTGTAACGGGCGGTCTCACCGAGATGAAAAAAATCGCAGCAATGGCGGAAGCTCACTACGTGTCTGTTGCCCCACACAATCCGCTGGGGCCTTTAGCCACAGCCGTAAATGTGCAGTTTGCGGCGGTAGCTCCGAATTTCCTGATCCTTGAATACCATGTGGATGACTCTGGTGTCCGAGCGGAAGTGCTGGATGACCCAATTCGGCTGCAGGACGGTTACGCATGTATTCCGGATCGGCCCGGCTTAGGGGTGGCTCTCACGGAAGGGATTCTCGAGAAGTATCCGTATGTTGCGTGGCGACGAGGTCGTCCGACAAAAGCGGACGGGATGCTTGCCTATATCTAGGTTGATCGCCTTGTTCAACAAGATGCGATGAATCAGGGCTTATTGCTAAGAAGCTCGAATCCATTGACAACGTTTTCCTCCACTGGTGCCGCATGTGCGGTGCGCCAGAACTCAAGGAATGGTTCCAACGCGGCCGGCACCTCGTCGACCGTCAAAAGATCGGTGGCAGTTTTTACGGTATAGCTGGCCTCCTCGAGGCTGGCATAGATGTGGATGCTCCCGTAGTCGAACTGGCTCGGTGCCAGGTCTAACATGTTCGGGGAGAGACCACGCAGCAGCATTACCCGTTCGACCCCAAGGGCCGGGGTAAACGCATGAAAGGCCTGTTCAAAAGCCTCGGGGTCGGCCTCAGCCGTTAGTTTGTAGAAGCGAACAGAGACATATTGGGCCATAAAGTGTTCCTCCAATCGATACGGGACAGGTCAGTTGAGTCGTTCATGCAAAATGGATCCGACGTGGGCTAATGTGGCGGCCGGTACCAGCCCAAAGTTGTACACCATGACGCGGTCCGGACGGATGCTGGCGATTCGGTCCGCACGAGCTACGAAGCCTGGACCATGGGGGTCGACCTCGTAGTGGGCCGTCTGGTTGATGGTTATTTGGATGTCGGTGCTGGCAGCGCGTACCGCTTGAAGTTGCTGGTTGGCAGTCTCTGCTTCGTCGGTTGGATCAGCGAGCATCAGTGCATTGATGGTGGGCAGAAGATCGTGAAGCCGTAGGCCGTCCATAGCCCATCCCGGGGATGCTCCACTGATTCCTATTTTCACGTTATGCCCCCGAAGGGCGCGTCGGACAATCTTGACAGTTCCTGCCGCGGATTGGTCCCGGGCTTCCAGGTAGCCACGGAATTCTTCGTCATGGTCGCAGCGTTCGGCTACCAGCTCGCTTAGGGGCGGATCGGCCGCACTTGGCATCAACGGATGGTTTAGATATTCCCGCAATTCTCGGGCAACAATTGCCCGGATGCGCTCAGGGTCAACGCTATGTGCACGAGCGGCTGACATGGAGTGCTCGTTAAAACATAAACCCGAAAGAAAACTTGCCCATGGAGACATATAGACAAGGATTCGTGGTCGTACCCAACCGTACGTGAATTCTGGGTAGCCGACATTTTCAAGGGTGATGTTGGCAATGGGGAACTGGTCGCACAAATCACAGAGCAAATTCGACAAGTAGGCCTGGACATCGGGATGGGCTGGGCAGGTGGCGGCATAGCTTCGGTCGCCAAAAGCGTTTTCGATGGCCGTGTCCGGATACGTTCGAGCGATCCATGGTTGGAACATACCGATAACCCATGCGTTCAGTTGCATGTCACGGTTGCTGGCAGCGGTCGCCACTTCTCCGTATACGTCGAGGACCGCAGGTTCGTCGTGCACCTTGGGACGGATTCGTCCGTACCGCGGCAGTTGAGGATGGAAGTACACGGCCCCTTGTTCCGAATAAAACTGAGTTCGGCGGGGATTTCTCGCAGAATACGTGGCAATGGCGTGGTAATTCGGGCACAGATCAACGCCGGTAAAGTTGTGTTGGATCAACCAATCAAGGGCGGTTGCAGCACCTTCGTCTGCAATGTCCCATGGGTAAGCCCAGACGGATAGTTCAGTCGGCACGGTACGCTTAGTGTGTATCGAATGGTTCATCCTAGAGTAAGGACGAATCTGTTGCGACAGGTGGCGCGACGTACATGAACGTTTTGATGGTTGGTTCGGGAAGTATCGCAGGCTTTCACGCGCGAGCGATTCAAGAACTTGGGCACTCGCTATATTCGGTGGTTGGTCGTCGTATGGCACAGGTAGCCGAGTTTGCGGGCGAGGCTGGATTTTCCACACATGGCATTGATCTGGAGGCGGCGCTTAATGATCCCCTGGTTGATGCAGTTGTAATTACCTCGCCGAGTAATTTTCACCGTCAGCATGCCGAGGCGTCGCTTGGGCGCCGGTTGCCAACACTTCTTGAAATCCCAGTGGCTACATCGCTTCCTGATGCATTAGCTATTGAATCGGCGCAACGCGGTGCTGGTGTACCCGTGATGGCGGCGCATACGCGCCGTTTTCATCCTGCCATGCTGCACTTGCGTGGTTTAATTCGCGACGGGGATCTCACCGTACATCAGGTGGCGCAGCGATACGGCTTTATTCGGCGGAAGAATGTGAACTGGGTGGGTTACGAACGGAGTTGGACCGATAACCTGATCTGGCACCACGGTGGTCATGCGATTTATGCTTGGATGTGGGTGCTTGGGGTTACGGAGGTAGAGATCTCGTCGCGGCTTGGGCCGCCTCATCATCATCTGGGCATCCCCATGGACATTGCGCTGGCCCTTGAAACGGCTGACGGGGTGGTGGGCACCATTACGCTCTCGTACAACACGCATCACCCCCTGGATGACGCTATTTTTATTGGAGAAGAAGACACTATTCATGCAGATTACGCGACAGGCACGCTTGTCGGTAAGGACGGGGTGATTATGGATGCTGGGATGACCGAGGTAGTCCCGCATTCGATTATTTCGGCACAGGACCGAGAATTTTTTGATGCCGTTGCGGATAGTCGAGACCCCGATCCAACTATTGCTGATGTATTGCCCGGATTGCGGGCGCTGCAAGTTGTGCAGGACGAGTATGACCGACGGCAGTCGTCATGACTGATGGTCAAGATGTGCTCTCCGAACGAGTGGTGTATCTCAATGGGGATTGGGTTCCAGAACGAGCTGCCGCAGTGTCTATTTTTGATTCGTCCCTAATCTGGGGCGACGCCTTGTTCGAGACGACTCGTACGTTCCAGCATGAGCCCTATCGTCTGGAGGCGCACCTGGCTCGCTTGGAAGCCTCACTTGCGGGTGCGGGTGTCGATGCCGGCTGCTCGATGACTGAGCTTGTAGAACTAACCCGGGAGCTAATTGAGAGGAACCAGGATCTTTACGAACTGGATGTTGATTTCTTGATTGTTCATCAGATTTCCTCTGGGATATTCGGTCGATATCGAGATGCAGGGATTCGCCGGGGGCCGACAATTGTTATTTATGGATACCCTCTAGTGGGGATGCTTGGCGATGCTGCCGCATGGTTTGATGACGGGCTGCATGCGGTTGTGCCTCGTCAGCGCGCCATTCCTTCTCGGTTGCTCGATCCAAAGCTCAAGAGTCGTTCACGACTCCATTATCAGGTTGCCAATCACGAGGTGGCGTCCTATGGGCCTGATGCCTGGGCGGTCTTGCAGGGCGAAGATGGTTTTCTGACCGAAGGCACTGGGTCGAATTTTTTTGTCGTTCGGGATGGTGAGTTGCTGACGGCGCCTGGTCATGGGGTGCTTCGAGGGGTAACTCGTGATTCGGTGCTCGAACTTGCTGGTGAACTTGGCCTCAGGGTTCGGGAGTCGAATTTCGAACCCTATGATGTGAGAACGGCTGATGAAGCATTCTTTACCACGACGCCCTACTGTTTGATTCCAGCGACGCGCTTTAATGGCTCCTCGATTGGTGACGGTAGCGTAGGTCCGGTATATCGGCGGTTGGCGGATGCCTTTATCGAAACCGTTGGGGTTGATTTTATCGCGCAGGCAAAGAGCTACGTTGGACGCACGCGGTAGCTTTCTGTTCGCTCAATTCGCATGGCTTTCGTTGGGCAAGCAGAATGAGCGGTGCAGTGTGCGCAGTAACGGTTGCCGGTAGGCCTAAGCTTCGTCGCCATCGTTTCGTACATTGTGAATAAATGACCCGATGACTGCGGCAATGAGTCCGCCAGCTATCGGTCCAACCCAATAGACCCACCACGAATCGAAGTTAAGTGATACGAGCATGGGGCCAAATGAACGGGCAGGATTAAGAGCTGCTCCAGTCAAAGCTCCTCCAACCAGCCAGCTGGCCAAAATGGTTAGGCCGATCGCTAGGCCGTGAAAGCCTCGAGATGCTTTGCCGCTGACTGCGGCGCCAACGACCGCGGTGACGAGGAAGAATGTGAGCACCGCCTCGAGCAGCAGGGCTTGTGACTCGGTTACTCCATTGCCAGGAAGTGGCAGGCCATACTGAGTCGCACCCTTCGCGCGAATCCACGAATGCAGTAGTGCGCCTACCACTGCACCCCCGAGTTGGGCAGAGATGAACCACACGGTGGCACGGATCGGAAACTTGCCAATCGCGGCTAGCGCAATAGTCACTGCAGGGTTGATGTGGCAGCCGGATATAGCACCGAGGGCGTAGATCATCGCTAGTACGATGAGCCCATGCGCTAACCCGGCTAGAACCACGCCCGCAGCCCCGCCGCCAAGCACCTCAAAGGCAACAGCGGCGCTCAGTGAACCAATGAAGATCAGGCTTAGAGTTCCAATGAATTCAGCGATCCAAGCTCGTGGTCCGGTCTGCATGACGATTCCTCTCAGCTAGGCGGCAACCATGCCGTGGGGGTCGATAACGTATTTCTTTGCAGCACCCTTATCGAAGTCCTTGTAGCCATCGGGGGCCTCGTCCATTGAGATCACGGTGACATTCACCGCCTCCGCTGGTCGTGTTTTTTCATGAAGAATGGCTTGCATCAATGGTCGGTGGTAACGCATGACAGGGCACTGGCCGGTTGTGAAGTCGTGGGATTTTGCCCACCCTAGCCCGATTCGAATCCCTAGGTTGCCAACCTTGGCATTTTCATCAACTCCCCCTGGGTCCCCGGTTACATACAAACCCGGGATGCCGATGGAGCCGCCAGCCCGCGTCACTTCCATCAGTGAATTGAGGACAGTTGCAGGCCGTTCCACATTACTTTCTGATCCGTGGCCGCGTGCCTCAAAGCCGACGCAGTCGACCGCGCTATCGACTTCAGGTTCACCTACGATCTGTTCGATTTGCTCGGCGAGCGTCGCGTCTTGGGTGAGGTCAACGGTCTCACAGCCAAAACTCCGTGCTTGAGCCAGTCGCTCAGGGATCAGGTCTCCTACGATTACAAGGGCGGCGCCGAGAAGTTGGGAGCCAGCGGCCGAAGCTAGCCCGACAGGTCCGCCACCGGCGATGTAAACGATAGATCCAGGTCCCACACCTGCGGAGACCGCACCATGAAATCCGGTTGGAAAGATGTCAGAAAGCAGTGTCAAGTCTCGTATTTTTTCGAGTGCTTGGTCGGGGTCAGGAAACTTTAGGAGGTTAAAGTCGGCGTACGGAACCATAACGTATTCAGCCTGGCCTCCAACCCAACCACCCATATCGACGTAACCGTAAGCTGCGCCCGGTCTGGAGGGATTTACATTTAGGCAAATGCCTGTTTTGCCTTCTTTGCAGTTTCGACACCTGCCGCAAGCGATATTGAACGGGACCGAAACGATGTCGCCGACCGAAATGAACTCAACATCTTGGCCAGCCTCAATGACTTGTCCGGTGATTTCGTGTCCGAGTACGAGGCCGGATGAAGCGGTGGTTCGGCCGCGAACCATATGTTGGTCGCTACCACAAATGTTAGTGGCTACGACCTTGAGGATTACCCCGTGTTGGCATGACCGGGTGCCTAAGGACAACTCCGGATAGTCGGTTGTTTGAACTTCCACATTGTGTGGGCCGAGATAAACCAAGCCACGATTCGAAGCCATGGTGGGGCTCCAAGCGGACGTTGACCGGTGCACCATACTGCACATTGGTGAATGAGCCGAACTTGTCAGCGTGTTGCTATAGATCCGGGCCAGTTAATCAAGGCATGGTTGGCCAGAACCTCTCAGCGCTGCCGTGTCGAAGGAGTTCGCCTCGGGCTAGGGACCGTTAGCTTTCCGCCTCTAGGGCAGCGAGGATGCCCATCATTTGCCCAGTAGCAAGGGCTCGTCCACGATGTCCCCACGGTGTGTCGTCGATCATGTGCGGTACATGGTCATCGATGAGGAATCCTGTAAAGCCTCCCCTGTAGAGGGTTCGCATGGCTTCGACGATATCGACGTTTCCATCTCCGAGAAAGCATTCGTTGAACGTGGGCACTGTTCCTTGAACATCTCGGAAATGCATGTAGAAAATCTGGTCGTTTGATAGAAAGTGTTCAATCGTGCTGATTACGTCTTCACCCATCTCAGACCAACAGCCCATACAGAAATCAAGACCGTTGTTGGGGCTGTCGGCAATAGCCATCGCTTTTTTAAAACCCTGAAGGGAGCTCATTATTCGAGCGACTCCGCCGAGAGGCGATATTGGCGGGTCGTCTGGATGAAGGGCCAGACGCACGCCACTGGCTTCTGCAACGGGCAGGACTTCATGCGTGAATTTTTCATATGTTGACCAGAGATGAGCCTCATCGAAATCGCCGGCATGGGTGTTGTGATGATCGACAAGTTCGTTCATGTCAAACGCGGTCACGAGGGCACCCCCTCGGGTCGGGGTTGTTTGCGACGTGCGCCACACGCCGTTTGGCATCCAGTGGTATCCAAGGATTGGAATCTCAGCCTCACCCAGACTGCGTATCGTGTCTTGGTAGTTTTTTATCTGGTGCGCGGCGCCCTCGGTGCCCAGCATGGCCTGATCGTAAAACTGAGTTGGTACGTTCTCGATGGACTCGATGCGAAGCCCAAAGTCTTCGACCCGCTTTCGAAGGCGTGTCAGATCGCGTGCTTCCCATCGTTCCTCGCCAGGGAGTCGAGGGGTATTGAGCACTATTCCGCTGACGCCCATCTGGGCAGCGAAACTAAGAAGTTCTGTTGTCGGTTCGTTGAATTGTCCAGTTGCGATCCGCATCATGTCGCCCATTGCAAGATCCTTTACATGTCGTCTGGTGACCGGGAGTGTCTGCCAGTTTGTTGTAACGCCTTGTCGATGTTTTTCTTGTCTGGTAAATCTAGGTCTGGTGCCATGTGGATTGTAGGCGCAGAAGAATCGGTGTTGCGTTGTGTGCAACGCGGTCGAATTAAAACGCGTGTGCTGTGGTTGTGAGGTGTAGCGTGATAAGCGCGGTCATTGATCGGATATCACGTGCATTAATTCTGCACCGGCTTGCTAGTTTGCGGCATAGCCGGATTGAATTTCATTTGCCGGACGGGACGACGGCGACTGTTGGAGATCTGGCCGCAGGCACGGTCGACACCGTCGATGTGCATGACGACAGGGTTTTTCGTCGCCTATTGCTAGGTGGGTCGACCGGTGCGGGTGAAGCCTATGTTGATGGGCAATGGTCGAGTCCAGACTTGCAGGGGCTGATCAGCCGGATGCTTCAAGCGCGCGACCGAGTGACGCTTATCTATCATGGCCTCGCCGGCTTCTTGATTATGTCCGGCACACCTTCCGTCCAAACAGCCGACAAGGAAGTGCTCAAAATATCTATGCGCACTATGACTTGGGAAACGAGTTTTTCGAGGTCTTTCTCGATGAGTCGCTGGCCTATTCCTGTGCTCTTTGGGATGCGGCTGATGACTAAATGAGGCTCAACGGGAAAAGTTTGAACGTATATGTCAGGAGCTTGATTTACGCGAGGGCGATCGGGTGCTTGAGATTGGCTGTGGTTGGGCTGGTTTCGCTATGTATGCCGCTCGGACACGGAAGGTTCATGTGGTCGCTCTTACGATCTCACGCAGGCAGTTCGAGCTAGCGACGGCGGTCGTCCGGCTGCCGCGGATCTAGAGGAGCATGTTGAAATCGTTGTTGCTGACTATCGTGACATTGGTGGCCAGTACGACAGAGTTGTTTCGATAGAGATGTTCGAGGCGGTAGGACGCGAATACTGGGACCTCTATTTGGAGGTATGCAGCAAGGTTCTTCGGCCCGGTGGTTTGATGTTTTTACAGACGATCGGAATACCGGACGCTCATGCAAGCGATGACTTGCGTGCTGCAGGGTGGATAAGTAGATACATCTTTCCTGGCGGGGTCCTTCCTGCGGTTGTTGAGATTCGAGAATCCCTGCGTCGCGGCGGGGACTCGCTTGTGGTGCAGGGGAGTCTCGAAATTGGTCTTCACTACGTGAAAACTCTGGACGAATGGAGGCGCTGATTTTGGAAGGGTGAGTCCAGGGTTAGCGCCCTCGGATTTGACGAGCGATTTTTCCGTATGTGGGAGTTCTCTCTTGCTGCTTGCTCGGGAGCCTTTGAAGCGCAGGTTGTCAGGGATGTGCAGTTGGTCTTGGAGCGTCGCGATTGAGGGCCACCATCCAGCAATCTGTAGCGCGAGGCTTAGGTCTTTGTCGTCAACAATGACGGCGAGCAGAAACACTTGGACGGTTCTGGTCAGTGTGTGGTGTTGGGGGAAAAGTTTTCTTGATCCACGGATTGCTATCGCGCATCCTCGAGGGGGCGATGTTGGTTACGCTGTGTATGTGGCTTGCGTGATAAAAGGATGAATGCACGAGTGACGAAATTGGTTGATGAGACGGACGCCGAGATCGACGTTCAACTGCCGACTCGTGTGGAACGGGCGTACACGGCCTGGCAGAGTGTTCGGTACAACTGGGGTTTTCTCGCTATCCATTTAGCGGTGTTAGCCGCATTTTTTGTCGGTGTGAGTTGGCCGGCGCTTATCACGTGCTTGGGCCTTTACTGGTTACGGGTGCTTTTCATTACTGGTTTTTATCACCGATATTTTTCTCATCGCACCTTCGAGACAAGTCGCGTGTTTCAGGCGTGCATGGCGGTGCTAGGTACGACTAGCATCCAGAAGGGGCCGTTGTGGTGGGCTGGCCATCACCGGTATCACCATCGTCACTCTGACACTCCTGAAGATGTGCACTCGCCGCTGCGCGGTGGTTTTTGGTGGGCGCACGTGGGCTGGTTGTTGGCTTATAACCGGAACGATACTCGTTGGCAGGAGGTCAAGGACCTGGCCAGGTTTCGTGAGCTTCGTGTTCTTGATCGTGTCTACATCTTGATTACGTTCGCGTTTGCTGGATTGATTGCGGTTCTCGGGATATGGATGGAACGTGCTTTTCCGGCTACCGGCGTCACGTGGCTCCAGGTGTTTGTTTGGGGGTTTTTTGTCGGGACAGTGCTTCTATGGCATACGACATACCTGATTAATTCTGGAGCTCATATATGGGGATCTCGGCGTTTTTCTACCGATGACACAAGTCGGAACAACTTCTTTTTGGCATTGATCACCCTCGGTGAGGGCTGGCATAACAACCACCATAGATATCCAGGGTCTGAGCGTAATGGGTTCTTGTGGTGGGAAATCGATGTCACGCATTACTTTCTCACAGCTCTTAGTTGGACTGGGCTGATCTGGGATCTTCGACGCCCCCCTGCCCATGTGTACGAGGAGGGCGCGTCGTCGTCTCAATAGGTAGGGAGCTTCACGAGGTTCGCTAGGTGATGCGCGTTGCGGTAACAGGATCGTCAGGTCTTATTGGGGCTTCCATTGTCGAGGCGGTATCTCGAGACGGTCATCAGGTCGTTAGGTTAGTTCGGGGTCGTGCTGGGGCTAATCCCTCAGAGATTGCGTGGGACCCTGATGGGAAGATCATTGCCCCAGATTTATTAGCTGGGATCGACGCTTTTATTCATCTGGCCGGTGAGCCCATTGACGGTTATTGGTGGACGAGAGCGAAGCGTAGAAGGATTCGTGATAGTCGAGTTCAAGGTACAGCGAATCTTGTGAACGCTCTGCTCTCAATGGAAAGGAAGCCGGACGTGCTCATCTCTGTGTCGGGCATCTCGTACTTCGGTGACCGGGGGGACGAGTTTCTTAGTGAGGATAGTCCTGCAGGAGTCGGTTTCCTGGCTGGCATCGCGGCTGAATGGGAAGCGGCTACCCGGCCGGCTGTAGAGGCGGGTATTCGGGTTGTAATCCCCAGACTTGCCCCAGTGATAAGCACATCTTCTCAATTCATAACTCGTCTTCGTCTACCTGTCATGCTTGGTGTCGGGGCCTGGTTTGGTTCAGGGCGACAGTATTGGCCGTGGATTTCACTCGATGATGTCGTGGGTATTTGCCGATTCGCGCTTACTGTAGACAGCCTGCGGGGGCCGGTAATAGCCGCCGCGCCGGATGTACCTACTTGCCGTACCCTGGTTAAGACGATGGGCGAGGTTCTAGGTCGCCCGGTGTTTCTTGGCTTGCCCGCCCCGCTGTTGCGTTTGGTTCTCGGCGATTTGGCCCGAGGTATGTTGCTGGCGAGCCAGCGAGTTTCCCCACACGCGGTGCTGCACGCCGGATACGAATTTAGAAGTCCAGATTTAGAAATGGCGCTTCGCGAAGCTCTTGGTAACCCAAGGGCAATGCAAGTGTAGATTTACATAATGTATGCCAGTGTCTTGGTGAAAGGAGTGGTCGGGGCGGCCGGATTCGAACCGGCGACCTCCTGACCCCCAGTCAGGTGCGCTACCAGGCTGCGCCACGCCCCGCACGTTTGAGTCTATCAAGGGATTTTAGAGGTCTTCTCGGATTTAGGAGATTTCCGAAGTCGTTGCTGTCGTCGCCATAAGGTCCAGGGCCAAGATGGGTTTTCAACCAACGGCCGGAGATCCTGCCAGGTAGATTTTCGAGTGGCCGAAACGTTCCGACGTTTCCGCAAGGCTAGGCCTATGGATCGGATGCCTGCGAGGCGTCCACGAAGTGCAGCCAGACTGTGCTGTCGAAGCATCGTCGGGAGTAGGGATGCTAGATCGTATAGGACAGCTAAAGGTATGTACCCCAACAGCGTACGACCATGGTGATTCTTAGCGATGGTCCATACCTTGTTCCGGCCCAGGTGAAAGGTCTTAAACGGGGAATCTTCGCCTGCAGTAGCGGAGCGCACATGTACGACACACGCTGATGGCACATGGCGTGCCTTCCATCCGAGCCAACGAGCCCGCCATGCCAGATCGACGTCTTCGAGGTATGCGAAATAGGAGGTGTCAAAGCCTCCGGTTTCGTTGAGCAGTTCTTTCCGATATAGCGCGGCGGCAGCTGAGACCCCGAATACCTCTCCTGCTTGATCTGACCCCACCCGGTCTGAGTTGCCTCGATCCCAGGCGATTCCCAAAACATCGGTCGAAATCCCCGAGGAATCCAAGATTGAGGGATTGGTGGCGAGGACCACTCGGCTTCCGAAGGCGCCGACGTCCGGGAAGGCACCAGCGGCTTCCACAAGGTTTGCTAGCCAGTCGGGCTCAGGGCGTGCATCGTTGTTGAGGGTGGCAATTAACTCCGCTCGTGCTCGAGCAATACCGAGGTTGTTGGCTTCTGCAAACCCATGATTTGACTCGAGGCGTTCCAAGATGATGCGAGGGTAGGTTCTCGAGACCCACTCACTGGAACCGTCCGTGCTTCCGTTGTCCACCACGATCGTTTCGAATTCGACGATGGTTTGGTTCATGAGGGCCGGTAGGCATTGGCGTAAATGCTGGAGTCCGTTCCACGTCGCGATTACGACCGAGGCTTGTGGGAGCTCAGGCATCTATTTGCAGGTCTTCTGGCGGTCGGTGACCATTGTGGCAGGGCATTGGCACGGCTGAGCTTTCAAATCCTGATTATTGGTACATGGATATAGGTTTTAATCTCGCATGTCGAACCAGCTGACTTCGATTTCTCCAACGCGTCTTCGGGCTTATGAGACATGTCCTCTCCAGTACCAGATGCGTTATATCCAGAAAGTGCCACGAGTAGATTCGCCTTCGTCATTGGTTGGCCAGGCGGTGCATAGCGCGCTCGAGGTCAACTTCGTTCAGAAACGGCGTGTCGGTCACGATCTTGATCTTAAAGAAGTTGTGAACGTTTTTGAGGATGTCTGGGATTCGCGTGTTCCAGTCGGCGCATCGGAATCCTCGTTAGCTGATGAATTTTCAGGTGCGCACAGTTCAGGTCTCGAAATCCTACGCCTGTATTTTCAGGATGTTGTTCCGAGGATCAAGCCGCATTTGATTGAGCATCGGTTCAGATTCGATATCCCTGGAATACCAGTTCGTGTGGTGGGCACGGTTGATCTTATCGATCAGGATGGTGTCGTAATTGATTACAAAACCTCTTTTGCTCGGTATTCCGAGTCCTATCCCGAGACAGATCTGCAATTGCGCTGCTATGCGATCGGGTATGCAATGTTTCGAGCAGGCTCTCGGGTACGGCCAGGGCAGTTGCCGGCACCGTTCTTTGTTCCAGAGGTGCGCGTTGATGTGCTCGTGCGTAGCAAGCCACCAGTGATCCAGCAATTGCGATCCGCGTACGATCGTGCGGATCTTGACGATTTCACAAACCGTGCGGCGAGCATCATCGCAGGTATTGAGGGAGAAGCTTACGAAGCATTCTGGCGGTTGCCGGGAAGAGAGGCAGATCCGATTGTGTGCACGAGATGCCCCTACAACGACCGATGCCCCGAGTCGCTACTGGGCGATACTTCATTGAAGGACAGCAGCTAGGGCTGAAACAACAAAAAACAGAAATGAAATGAAGATGGTGAAGTTAAAAGTGACACGGTCAATGCCGCGCCGAGCGCTGAAAAATGAGCTGTCGCTGCCTCCTAGAGCTGAACCCATACCAGAGTTCCTGACCTGTATTAGCACCGCCGCAATGAGAATTATTGCGAGGATGAGCTGGGCAAGTTGTAGGGCGGGATTCATATGGTGATCAGGTCTCCCTGGAGGAAGTCGTGCGCCGTTTGCTGTGTGCCATGGTAGCGGCGGTCTCGATAGCTAAGGACATACTATCTGCTCTCGCGATGTTTTGGCCGGCGATGTCGAAAGCTGTCCCGTGATCGACGCTTGTTCTGATGATGGGAAGCCCAACCGAAACATTGATACCGTCAAAAAACCCGGCGACCTTTACGGCCACGTGTCCTTGATCGTGGTACATCGCAACTACGCCATCAAAGTCCCCGTTCCTCGCTCGATGAAATACCGTGTCAGCGGGTTCAGGTCCTGAAACATCGACGCCTTCGTCGCGTGCATTACTGATGGCAGGACTGATGATGGATTGATCTTCTTGTCCAAAGAGACCGCCTTCCCCAGCGTGCGGGTTCAGACCGCAAACGGCTATTCGGCGTTTCTCGGTCGCTAGCAATCGCAAAGAATCGTCCATCAATCGGATGACATGAAGGATGTTGCTGGGAGTGACGCGCGTAATTGCTTCTTTGAGCGATACATGCGTGCTGTTGTGAATAACTCGTAGGCCTGGGGCAACTAGCAGCATGCGTACCCCAGGAGATTTCGTGAGATCTCCGAGCAACTCTGTGTGGCCAGCATAGTGATACCCGGCAGCATTAATGGCTGCTTTGTTTATCGGGGCGGTTACGATCGCTTCTACAACTCCTTCCATTGCGAGGCGGGTTGCCTCGATAACGGATTGGGCGGCGGATTTTCCAGCTGCTTCGCTAATTTCCCCGATAGACATGTCTGATAGATCGGATTGCCATGGGTCGTAGACGTTAATGCCGTTGTGATAGTCACTCAGGGAGGTGATGTTGCATGACCTGACGGGGATTTTGGCTGCACTTACAGCAGCTGCACGTCTCATGATTGTTTCATTACCGATTACGATCGGTCGACATATAGCGTGTGTTGCTTGATTTGCCAGCGATTTGGCCACAATTTCTGGCCCGACCCCGGATGGATCTCCCATGGTGATCGCAATAAACGGACGATCCTCATGATCCATGCGTCGCTCCGATACTGGTCTCCGCAACACGGTAATAGCCGAGGCGCTGGAAGGCTTTGACAAGGGACGTTGAGTCACCCATGGTGCCACCTTTAGTGACAATGCTAGCCCCGAGGCTAGGGCTTCCACGTGCGCACCCAACTGGAACGCCCCAGTCAATTTCGTCAACAATTTCCAATGCTTCAACGCCGAGACCGTGAAGCGCAGCCTGTGCTGTATCTCCTCCAGTAAGGATGAAGTTGAGATCATCCTTTTCAGATTTGAGGGTAGCAGCTAGGTTTTGTATGAAATCGAGTTGGTCGGCTAGTTCGTTTCGGGCCATGGTAGATGGAAGAACAGCGTCAAAGATTACGGGTCTCCGATTTCGCCATGCTTTTCGAGCAGATCTCATTGCTGCAGCTATCCCGATGTTTCGTTCCGTGGGGATCAGCTTGGCATCTATTTTCCGAACGGCCTGCGTAACTTGCTCGCGTGTGTGGTGGCTGGGCGTGCCTACGATGGCTGCTACGTGCGTCGCGCGATTAAAGGTTGGAAGGCTTGCTGAGCTTTTGTTGGTGTCTCCAAGGTGTTGTGCTAGCCCTGCGGCACCTGCGCAAATTTGTGTCATGGAGGCCTTGTTCATTGAACGGGTGATGGACTGAAGATCCTCGTTAGAGGCTGCGTCGGGAACAATTACGTCGATGCGAGCCTGTTGTGCGGCGACAAATTCGGCCGTTAGCTCGTCATTGCGACCACGGACGATGCGCAGGGGGACATGGTGAACGGTAAGCGTCGTAGTAGCGGTCAGCAATGTTGGAATGTGAGACTCTCGAACCGGTGTGACCGGGTCAGTCCCAGCGAAAGATTCAGTTACGGGCTGCCCATCAATGTAGTGGACGCCGTTAATCGTTGTGCGGCGGCCATCCGGATATGCGGGGCTGAATACGATGCTTCGCTTGCCCACGACATCCAGCATGCCCTGGATTTCTGCCGCGATATTGCCGCGTAACAGCGAATCGGTCTTCTTGTACAGACGGCGGCTTTCATCACCTTCTTCGGTCCATACATCACGGATGGCTGCTTGGGTTCGAGACTCGGCTGCTCTGGCGTCGAGATGCCGGGTTTCGGTGGTTAAGGCAATTGCGCCTGTATCTCCGTTCAGCGTTGGCCATATGCCGGGTCGCGTTGACACCACACATGGCCAGCGCCTTTTCTGGAATTGAAGCGCTGTGTCAAGGGCTCCGGTCAAATCATCTGCAACGATGTTCCAAAATGGCATCGGTTAGGTCGGTAATGGCAAGGTGTCGGGTGCATGGGTGAGCACCCCAATGTTTAATTGGTCGGCGCTGGCGGCGGATAGCTTCGACAGCGCTTGCCCGACAGTTGGTGACCGTTCGAACCCAAGGGCAAGGGCTTCGCCACTAGTGATTCCATCCGACACGATCATGATATGTGCGTGTTCTCGGACTCTGGCCCATGCTACGGCAAGTGAAGCGGCGACCCGATCGTCGAGTTGGTTGGTTTCGTAACGATGCAATATTGTCTCGGCTGGTTCGGCGGCATACTCCAATAACTCCCGGTGCGTCACTGTGACGCCTTCGGGACATGGTGTCACGACAATGATGGTGCCTCCAGGCCTAACCATCAGTGAGGCGGGGTACAGGCTTTTGTGGGCTTGCCAGAACTCGATGTCACATGGATGCGAACTGGCCACAACGACATCGAGGTTGTGAGCGGTGGGAACGCCATAGATCTTTCGGGCGTCAGCCACGGCCTGTCGGAAGGTTGGGCGCATCGCACCGAAACGGGCATTTACTAGCTGGCCGTCAGGGTTCAAAGTCACATTAAGTATGTGTGCCATGCCACAGCGGTCTGCAATAAGCTCCATTTCTTTTCGCACGGGTGTTTCGATCTGGCCAAGCAACGGTGTTTCGGCGCGTGCACTGAACATGTGTGTGGCCGCGGTGGTTGCCGCTCCAGACACGCCCGGCTGGACGATTTTTGCTCCTGCAGAAAACCCTGCGATGTGGTGAGGTACGACGGCGCCCGTACCAATGACAAGATCAACCTCGAAGAGCCGCTGGTTAACTTCTACAGGGGTTCGATTTGGTGTTTCTCCTAGGCTGCGGAGTGTTGCCGTTCGGTGGTCATGTTGAAGAACATTAATTCGTTCCAGTACAGCAGGTCCTACCTTGGCGAGGATTTCTTCGTTGCTCATAGGCCGGTGGGTGCCAAGAGCGATAAGTGCCGTGATGTTAGTGGCATTAATCCCGGCGGCCTCAAGGTCGTCAATCAGGGGTGGCAGGAGAATGTGTGCAGGGGTTTCTCGAGTGATGTCATCGATCAAGATCAGGGCATCGCGTTTCCCGGCTGCGATGTCTGTAAGTGAAGGGGAATCGATAGGATGATCGAGCGCATCTCTGATCAGGCGGATCGGGTCTTCGGCGGCCTCCGCGTGATTAGGGGTGTATATGCCGACGACACGTGTCCCCGACGGGCTGAACTCAATGTACTCTTCCCCATAGGGCAACCTGATCATGCCGGGGGACGGCTTGTTCTGGGTTTCGTGCGGCATAAGTCCGTGGGTGTCGGAAAACTTGATTCATCATGATGGTAAATGGTTTGTCCTGAGCCAATGGGAGGTTTCTGCGTGTTGAGGTGGTTCCCGATGCGGCGCGTAAGAGTCCCATGCTGGAGCGATATACAAGACGTCGACCTTAAGACACTGTTCAAATGTGGGGCGAATGTGCATTGCCCGACGAACGAAAGAATTGACGGTGTTCCGTGGCATGTCGGCGCAACGGCATTGGATAGCTTGTTCGTTGTAGGTGTCTTACCGTTATCGGGCAATGTTGGCGATATTCGGCTCGTAGCGGACACCATAACGGTATCCATCGAGTAGGTGACCGGCTTTGAACAGGATTTCTGGGGTGTCAGGAATAAAGGGTTGGTCGATTCCAGATGGGCCCTTGGCGGTTACGCCAGACTGGTTGACGGAAGTTCTTCGGCACGACGGAATACTGGGGCCATCTTCAATTGTCTCCATCGAGGTTGAAACTCCACCATCGCCACCGGGCCTATTAAGTCGATTGAGTCGTCTTCGTATTTCGTGTGATCGTCGCGTTTTTGGTGTGCCGGAGACGCTCATCGCAAAATTCCATCCTCCGGAACCGGAGTTGCGGAGATTCGTATGCGAAGCCAATGTCACTGAGGCGCAGTTTTACGCAGAAGTGGTCCCACATTCCAATCTCTCGACACCGCAGGTTTACTACAGCGCACTTGACGCCGATTCGTGTGAATTCGTGCTTCTCTTGGAGGATTTGTCGGATCATCGGATTGTCGACGACCTTACGGGATGCAGGCCTGAAGACGCGGAGACGGTAGTTCGAAACCTGGCAGCGTTTCACGCAGGATGGTGGTCTGATCCTCGTCTCGAGAGCATGAACTGGCTGAAACCGTTCAATCGTTCCTTTAGTTTTGAGATTCTGGGAAAGCCAGTGAGCCGGTTTGAGGGATCCCTGCCTTCAGGTATTGGGGAGGTGGCCCGCCGCATCAAGGGTCAGTACGCAACGTTGTTTGAGGTTCAGTCGCGACGTCCACGGACGGTCGTTCTTAACGATGTGAAGGCCCGGCATATGTTTTTTACGACGAAGAATGACGTGGACGTTGTATCGATGGTCGATTTTCAGCTTGCGGCTCAGGGTCGCGGTGCCCTTGATGTGTCCAGGTTCTTTGGGAGCAGCCTGACAACGGGTGTGCGGCGGGCGCATGAACATGAGCTCCTGCGTGTGTATCACGATGTTCTAATGGCTCAGGGGGTAACGGGATATTCTTTTGAGGCATTGCGCACTGATTATCGTTTTGGCCATTTGCAAAACTTGGTCGACTTAATGGCCGTGGAAGCACAGGGGTTGCAGGCCCGTGGCGGTGCAAGGCTTCAGAAGATCCAGGAGGAGCAACTCCGACGCTACACCGCTGCGATCGAGGATCTTGATTGTGCCGAATTACTGACCACATGATTTTGCTTGCCAAAAGTGCTGCATTCGCCCCGACTGTCGATAAAATAGTGTTCCTATTCTTTTCTATGCATATGCGCCATCGGAGCAGTCATGAGGCAAGCTTGATGTCTGGTTTTTTGGACGTGTCAGGCGCGATGCCGTGAGCGCGGCACATCGGGCTATCAGTCCATGGGCAAATCCCGTAGCCAGAGCCCTGCGGCAAGGCCGGGTTTGCATCGGTGCGTGCAGTATTGGGTTTGCAGGTCCTGCGGTGGGGCAAGTCTTCGCGACGGCTGGCTTTAGCTGGTACTACGTCGACATGGAGCACGGCCGCCTGAGCTATGAGGGGCTTGAGCACATCTCAAATGCCTCCAAGGCTGCCGGGATTGTTCCGGTCGCTGGCCCGACCAGTATTGGTGATCACCTGGTCGTTCGTCCGCTCGATGCGGGTGCGATGGGTGTGGTGGTGCCACATGTGGAAACTGCCTCCGAGGTGGAGCAAATTGTCCAATGGACGCGCTATCCGCCGATTGGGAAGCGAGGCTTGTTGCCCCGCGGTGTTTTTAACAACTTTGAGAGGGTGAATACGGTCGAGTGGATCAAATCCCAGAACCAGGAAGTGTTGGTCGCTGTAAAGGTGGAGAGCGCAGCAGGGATTGACAACATTGACGAGATCGCGACTGTCCCTGGTCTTGACGCGATTTTGATTGGTCCGGGGGACCTGTCATTGAGCATGGGTATTCCTGGGCAAACTAGCCATCCGGATGTCCGTGATGCGATCTCAAAGATGCTCCGTGCGGTCAAGCGCGCGGGTATTGCAGGCGGCCCCCACACGGGGCGAAATCCCAAAGAGATCGCAGAATGGGTTGAGCAGGGGGCTACATTTATGGCCGTTACAACTGACAGTAGCCTGCTGTATGAAATCTCAGCCGCTACGGTCGGCGAGACAAAAGACCTTTTAGGGGATCGCTTGCTCTAACAAGTCCATCTCGGATCTATCGGGTTAGATGGCGCCCATCGGATGTGATGCACCGACAACCAACGTCATAGAAGATCGTCATCCCAACACAGGCGCTCGAAGGCCGTCGTGATGGTGGTCATTGGAGCCAGACCTGCGTCGGTCAACATCCGTTCATGTGCCTCCATTCGGTCGATCGTCACGGGGTAATTTTGGATGGCCCCACGATTAAAGAACGCAATTTCCACGTCGCTTCGGGAGGCCATGTTGGCGCTGATCCATTCACACATGCTTTTGTCAGAATGATCAGTCCGCAATGCGTCGAACAGCACGTCAGGTGTTAATCCGAGAAAATCTAGCAACGTGAGTGATTGCCCAGTGCGCCAAATGTAATCCCCTGTGGTTCCGGCGAGTTCTGCGCGAGCCTTATCGAGCATCCGTGGAAGGTTAACTAGACCAAGGAATTTTTGGTATGGGTCACGTGGCGGCGTGACCGACAAATCGATTGGTTCGGGCAGATATTCAGCCTGACGATGCTCTTCAAGGTCTTGCCATTCAAAATAGGTGACGATGTCTGAAATACCAGGCTTTCCTATGGAGTTACACAGGTCTCGTATTCGTGACGCTCGCTCTGGAGCCCAGCGTCGCTCAATCATGTCGCGATTAAAGCGCGCGAGGTCCTCGTGTGAGCGTGGCTGCATGTTCTGTTGGAGCCATGCCCAAACGGCCTCATCATCATGTCGTGCTGCTATTGCGTCCCGAGTGGCGTCGTGACTAACGCCGAGAAAGTCCAGCAGCCATTCACTAAAGCCGGATCGCCAGTTATATTCGCCGAGCGTGCCGTTGAGGTCGGCTCGGATCTTGTCGATGGTTCTTGGAAGACTGACGATGTTGTGCAGCCTGACATACGGGCTTCTTGGGAACCCGTGGATTAGATCCATTACGAGCCGGCAGCCGACGTGTCGTCTTCAACAGGATTTTGGAGGATCCCTATACCCTCAACCTCAATTTCAATTGAGTCGCCGGGCGATAACGCTGAAGGGCCAGCGGGGGTTCCTGTGTATATGCAGTCGCCTGGTTCCAGCGTGACGCCTTGAGAGATGTAGGCGACCAGTGAAGCAACACTGAAAAGTAGGTCGGAGGTCGAACTGTTTTGGACTTCTTTGCCGTTCAAGCGCGCGCCGATGCTTAGATTTTCCGGATCAAGGTCGGTGGCGATGCATGGGCCGAGGGGGGCAAAGGTGTCCATCCCCTTACTCATCAGCAGCACCCCGGTTGCCATCTCCTTCATTTGGAGGTCGCGAGCACTTACATCATTTCCGCAACTAAAGCCCAAGAGGTAATCAAGCGCATCGGCTTCGCTTATGTTTCGACAGGTCTTTCCGACGACCGCAACCAGCTCAGCCTCGAAGTGCACTTCCCCAAAGGGATCGTTTTGGAGGTCGGTGTCGTTTATCGCCTGGGTGAATCTCGACGGATCGGGAAGCTTGATCGCCTGCCCTGGTCCTATAACCGCTGTTGTTGGTTTCATGAAGAGCATGGGGAACTTTGGGATGGCTTCCGGCCCATGGTTTTCAAGAATATGCGCGAGGTAATTGGCGCCGACGGCTATAACTTTCCCGGGTTGGAGGGGAGCTATAAGACAAGTGTCATCGGTGGTTCCGATTTGGGCGCCGACGGTGTAGTCAGTGAAGATGTCACCGTCAATTGCATAGATGGCGCCAGATTCCTTAAGCGCACCGAACGCTGGCCCTGTAGGTGAGTCGTAACGGACGAATTTCATGTATTGGTATCCATCGCTAATCGACGTCGGGACCGGCAGGCTAGCACGGTCTGCCGTTATTGGAGGTTAAAGAAACGGGATATCTCGATGCGTAGTTCGTCTGGCGCTTCAAGGGCGGGTTGCTGTCCAACACCGTCGATCGTCACGGTTTCGACGTTTTTGAGCCTTGCCTTAAGAACGTGGATGTCGGTAGGCCCGACAGCAGTATCCTCTGAGCCACGAATAAGGAGAGTTGGACTTCCGATCGAATCAGCGGTCTCTAGAAATACCTTGGTGGCTTGATGACGAAGACAGCTCGCAATTAGGTCTTGGTCGACTCGTGCCATCTCTTCACAGAGAGAGTCAAGGTGATCGTCTGCGGGGAGCTCGGCGAGCCCCTCACGTATCCAATCAGTTGCCTTGTCCTTATCCCAACCGTCCTGCTCAAGGCTCGCAAGGCGACTCAGAAGCGCTGTGGGGTCTGGCTCAAATCCTGCGGTGCTTACAAGGGCGAGGCGATTCACGTGACTTGGAAATCTGGACGCAAGGCTTAGGCAAACGAGGCCTCCATAGCCATGTCCGAGTAGGAAGAGCGGCTCAGTTTGACCGATGGAGTGCAAGGCTTTGTGGACCACGGTAGCCGCATCTTCGATGTTCCCGGAAAAGTCTCCACGTTCGCTGCCTCCAAACCCCGGGAGGTCGATGGCGATAGCGCGACAGTTGTCCGGGAGGCTTTGGGTCACAAGGTTCCATACACTTGAACCTGACGCTACGCCATGAATCAAGAGTATTCGATCGGTTCCCGCGCCACGGAAATCCATGGATATTTTCCGGTTGTCAACGGTTGCGGTAGGCATGGGCTAAGAGAGGTCCGGGATACGAATCGCGGTGGCCTCTGCAATATACGGCAAGTTTCGGTAACGGTCGTCTAAGTCCATCCCGTATCCGACTACAAAGCGGTCGTCAATTTCGAAGCCGATCCAACGGGCCGTTACATTCGCTTCCCGACGGGCCGTTTTGTTGAGGAGAGTGACGACCTCAAGAGTTCGAGGCTGACGAGCCGAAAGTATGTCGAGGATTGCGGTTAACGTGCGTCCTGAATCCACGATATCTTCAATGACGAGAACATCTCGATCCTTAATATCCCTCTCGAGGTCTTTGAGGATGCGGACTCTGCCAGTAGAGGCTTGACCCATATAGGAACGTATTGCCAGAAAGTCAATCGAGACGGGTGTCTGGATGGCTCGTATTAGGTCTGCGGCAAAGACAAATGCGCCATGGAGGATGGGGACAAGTATCGGTTCGGATTCCGCGTAAGCTTCAGAAATGCTGCTGGATAGTTGGCCAACGCGTTCGGAGATCGCCGAAGATGAGATTAGTGGAACAGGAATGCTGGTTTGAGTGACGGTGGTGTTAGTCACTGCCGGGTGTTTGCTGAATCCCGAATATCCTCAAGGCCGTTACGGATATTCTCGAGAAAGGCTTTGATTTGTGTGCGGCCTCGTTCATAACGAGCAATAGGCGACAATATGTTCCTGTCGATCACATGGTCTACTTGGTCCCCAAATGTGCTGGCTTGGGTGGCGGTCCGGCGTAAAAGACGTCGGATCGTGACAGTGCTCTCGATGATGAATACGGTGCACAATATTGCGCAAAGCAGCACGGCGAGCCAGATAATTAAGGCTTGGACAACAAGAACGATTATTGCGATGTCTCGAGCTGTTTCCATCAGCGGTTTCTACGTCGGCGTCCCCTTCGCCGTCGTCTCCCACGGCCGTGCTGGCCGTCTGATGTATTGCGTGTCTTTTGTTTCGTGGAGACAGCTTCCTCAGCTTCAGCGCGGAGTTGCTGGAGTTGTCCTGGCAGCGCATCAATAACTTTTTGCGCGGGCTTGGGAGCACTTAGAGTGCCTAGGGTCCCGCCAACCATAAAGCCAATCACTGACCCAATGGTGATCCATACTAATGTCATACTCGACTACTCTTTTCGACCTGTGGCTACTCGGAATAATGTCTGTGCAAGTCGGATGATGCCTGCTGAAGGTTGAGCGTTTTCTTTGACGGAATCCCCAACGGTATCCACGGTTTCGCGCACGGTGTCAGCGGTTTCACGGACGGCTCCGAGAATAGGGGCAATGTCTTCGCGGATGGCCGCGATAAGTCGCCAGACAAAAAGCCCGGTGATTACAAGGACCATTGTAGTAACGAGCATCACGGTAGCCAGAAGGACCACTGCGATGTCTCGAACGCTAGCGAGTTCCATAAGTTAGTTCCTGTAAAGTCGGTTTCGGCGACCAGTCATGCGAATGCGCTGTCGAAATAATCGGAGCCGAACGCGCTTCCACGCGGCGTGCACCAGCTTTCGCTCGGCACGTGACACCTGCTGCTGCCCGTAGAGGGATCGAACGTAGACGCCCGCGATTATTTCGGGCGGCGTTGGCTCTCGGTAGACGTTTTTCATGACGACGACCGGGTTTGGAGGAAAAAGTTCAGTACCAAGGCTTTTCCCGAGCTCCGCCGGTGTAAATCCTATCGTGTCATTGTACCCAGCACGTTGGGCCATTCGGACCATTCGGCTGTACTGCCGGGCCACGGATGCCTTAGGGCCTTCAAATAGATCTCGAAGTGTTGACCAGGTGAGAAGCGTGGTGGCGACGGCGGCCACGAGGGATCCAAGGGCAATCAAAATACGAGGAGCGATTTCCAGGCCACTCAAAATTGATTGAAACCCGGTTGTGTTGCCAGGTGGTTTAAGCGGCTGGAAGTCGTTCGGCCCTAAAGCGGACAGTTCATCAAGGAAGTCGTCTACGTCTGTAAGGTCGGCACTCGTGCTCTGTGTGTCCGGGTTAGCGTTGGCAGAGGAGTCCAATGCAGAACCTCTGACCGAGGGAACCCGAAATCCCGACGGCTCGAAAAGGACCCATCCGTATAAAGGGAAATAGACCTCGACCCAAGTGTGCGAGTCTTCGGAAGTAACGAAGTACCGTTGGGTTGAGGGGTCGAAGATTCCAAGGGTGAATCCTTGGGCTAGCCTGGCTGGAATTTCCATGGAACGAACAAGGACCACCATTGTTGAGGCAATCAGAGAAGAGTGGCCCTGTCGAAGGTCGAAAAGAAAGAAATCTGCAGCATCACGGTCTTCGGGCAGAGGACTTGCAGACGGCGAATATGGGAAGCGTCGCATGAAAAACTCGGCTGCTCGGGCTCGGTCATAAGCGGTTGTGCCTGCCATGGAGAGGCGGGAGGAGAGTTCAGCGACTCTCGGGCTAAGTTCCGGTAGTTCGAGGTACCGGTCGATCCAACCAGGGTATTTCGTTGGTGCGTTGCGGAGTTGGTCGACCGTGGCGGCTGCAAGCGTGGTGTCGACAGAGTAAATCAGGCGCTGGCCCGCACGGCGGGTTGAGCGGATTGAGGCGTAATCGTCTATCGGTCCATCACTACGGCTGACCTGCACTCGGTAGGGTCGATTGATCCGTAATGTGTCGCCGGGAGCGTATAAAAGGCTGGAGTTTGATTCGACAATTTCAATGTTGGAGCGTGATGGCAGGCGGGATTTTAGGGACACGGAATCCGTGATTGGTTCATTCGCTCGCCGACTCGCGAGTTCTCGTTGAGAGCTTCGCCATGCTCTTCCCGTGTAGACGTCGAACGTTTGTCCTCGCCAATAGGATGGCTCTGTAGATGCTATGAGTAGTGATCCGCTGCGAGTGAGCGGTTCAGGCCCCGACAGGCTTAACGATTCACGACCGGGTGCTGATGAGCCTCTAGGGTTTGAAACCCCGCCGAAGACTCGTTGGATGCCTGTTTCCACATTGCCCCAACCATCTCCAAGATAGGTCCAGAAAGCTTCGGCCACGGGGTTTCCTTGTGCCCGGGGAAGCGCGATTGAAAGCACAACTATCAACGAAATAAGTGCTCCACTCACCATGAAAAGGTTTGGGGCTAATTCGTCCGAATAATCGGTGCCTGCGTTAGCCCATTTAGTTTCAAGCCGGACCATGCGTGAATGGACCACAAGCGCCAAGCTTGCAAACAGGAAAATAGCGAAGGGCTCCCAATCGGTGCCGACATATGTGATGTTGACCCCGATGGCCAACAGGGCGGGTGTGACAGCAAGGTAGGCATTGTTCAGGCGGAGGGCAGCCCACGCTGCTGTGAAACCTATTGCCCAAGCTGCCAGCGTCATCCAGAAAATGAAGACGATGTTGTCCCGGCTAACCTGTAGAGCAAGCGCGGCTTGGAACCAAGCTTCAAGCCTGAACGCCATGTCGGCCAGTAAGCGACCACTTTCCGTAAGGGCCGATGTCAGGGGTTGTTCATGGAAAAGTTCTCCCGCCTCGCGTTGCCTGACCCATTCAATGGTGGAGCCGAATAAAGCTATGAAGTTTCGGACTGCGTCGAAGGGGCCGGGAAGCGCTTCTGACGCGACAATAAAGGCCACGCCTAAATCAGTGATTGCGCCGATCACGACGATCCAGACGGATCGAAGTTTTGATCGTGCAAGGGCGGATGCCAGTCCGACTGCCGCTATTCCAATCGGAAAAAGGATGAGTGTCCCTGGTGCCCATTCGACCGAGTGGACGCTTGCGAGAGGTGCCAGGGTGATGATGAGTACGAGTATGACGGTCACTGCCATCGATCGGGATAATGGGCCCTTACTCGGATGCTCGTGGGTGTTGGGTAGCGCGGCAACACTCATGACTCAATCATTTCGGCGTTGTTCTGCCGGGTCGGTGATAGGACCGCTCGAAGTCTTCCCGGGCGTAACCCGTAGCTCCTATCGTTTCAAAATTCGTTCCTTTCGTAATTGGTACGATCCGTATCCCGCTGGCTGCACCTTGTACCTGCAGGTTTGTGTTCGACGGTTGTTCACCAAAAGAAGAGGCGTCAATCGCCATAGCTAGCGGGTGTATTGATTGGTGCGCAAATTCGGTGAGGCTTGTTATCCACAGCGGGCTTGAGGATGGGGAAATAGCAACAAGGCTGGTTCCGCGGTCAAATCCATGATGTGCCGCTCTAAGGAACTGGTCGAAAGGGACCTCGCTGTTAGCCTTTATAAGGGCTAAGGCCTCAAGGATCCGCCACAGTTGCTTGAGGCCTTTTTGGGGTTCGACAAGGTGCCGGGTTCCTCGACTAAAGGCTGTAAAGCCTACAGCCCTGTTGTCGCGGATGAATTGGTGGGCGATCGAGGAAACTATCTTGACGGCGTACTCTTCGGTGGACGCCTCCCCTTCACCTGCTTGTACTGATGCGTCTAGGTCTAATGCTATCCACACACTGGTGGAGGATTCGAGATCGAATTCTTTGACAAGAAGTTGGCTTCGCCGCGCGGTTGATGGCCAGTGAATTCGCCGTAGTGGATCACCCGCTTGGAAGTCTCGAACGCCACGAACGTCAGAGGTGATCTGTTGTGTGCGGATCGACGATCGGGAGGTCCCGATCATCATGCCGGTTGGGATTGTCACGTCAGGCATAATCGAAACGGGTGGGTAGACCACGATGGTGTTGACATCACCAATTCGTTGAGTTGACGAAAAAATCCCGAAGGGATCCCCGACACGTATGTCTGTTGGGCCGAGACGGAACAGGCCGCGCCGTATGGTTTGTCGAGTGCAGCGCCACCTCTTTGTCTGGTGTGCCCCAAGGCTTTCAATAACAGAGGCCTGGTAACCAGGAAGATCGGAGTGGTCGTCGATCTCGGCCAGCAAGACGGGAAGATGGCTGTCATTGATGAGCTCAAACTGTTCTTCCATGTCATCGTTGGCTGATAGTTGTGGCGTGCGTAGCCGTCGACGAAGTTTTAGTCTAGAGGCGGTGTGGCGGGTCCAGAAGTAGGAGGCCGCAACAACTGAGCCAAGCGCGTATAACAGCCAGTATGCGATCGGAGAGGTCGTAACGAGGGCCACGACTACTAGTACTCCGAGAAAGATAACTAGTGACGGACGCTGCAGGCTCACCTCCGCAATTTCCGGTGCTGCTGGTGCCCGGGAGCCTATATTTATCCGCATGAAAGGGCGACGCGTGTTCATACTGGTATGTTTTATGCCTGCTGTTTAGTTGCGATACATGTCATGAAACATTCTGCAATACGATCGACGTTATGGTGACCATCGCTCGTTATCCTAAGTCAGCGCTTGCTGTTTACTTGGTCGGAGCTGCAGTGGTGAGCGCTTGTTTCTTGATGGCTTGCTCAGGGCCGGACGATCTGAAACAAGAAACGTCGCCTCCTCCAGAACTCAAGTTGGAGATGCATGCAAAGGAAATTGGCCCTAGTCGTACTGATGTTGTCCTGACGGTGACAAACGTTGGCCTTGTCGATGTATTGCTCACGCCTAGGCTTACCCTACCGGCTAATGCAGGCTCGGACAGGGATTATGGTCCGACCTCGAGAGCCAGTACTGTTGATGCTGAAGGTCGTGAGATTGCTCGGTCCTCGAGAGTAGTTAAGACGATGACGTGGGTCCCTGAGAGATTACGAGCCGGTGTGACCCTCACGTGGGGTGTGGCCCTGCGATGCTTTGACCGACAGCCGATGACGGTTGCTGCCTTGATCAAGTCTGTTCAGGTTGGCGGCGTGCGTGAGGCGCCGTTCGACGACTTGATCACGAATCTCTCGGTGACTTGTCGCCCGCCTGTTCCCACTGGTGTCTAGGGTTAGTTACTGACGCTAGGTGCGGAATTAGGACAGTGCCACGTGGTGGAAGTCTGTCGTCTGGAAGGTCGAGACAATCAGTTTCTAGATAGCTAACCATCTTGTTGTCTAAGAAGCCGCTCTCATGAAGGTGCGCTAATGGGGAATTTGGTGCTGCCGGATTCTTGTAGTGCATCGGAATAGAAATGTCTGCGTTTATCGAGTCGACGACAACGGCTGCTTCTTGCCCATTTATGGTGACGTCCCCACCGATTGGAACCAAGGCTACTGAGTGATCTTTGCATTGGGCACGGAGGTTGACGTCCAGTTCATGGCCTAGGTCCCCCATATGGAGAATGCTAACTCCGCCTGTATGAATTGACATAATAGCTGTGCGTCCACGCGTACGACCGCTAGACCTGTCCCTGTATGCGCCTGCGACTACTGTTACTGAAAGGTCTTTGTATGTGAAATGTTGTGGGTTCCAGCCGTTCGCGCATAGCCCGCGGATGATTGTCGGGGATCCGCGGGCTATCTCAATGTTGTTGTGATTGTGGTGTTCGTGAGTCACGGCCAGAACGTCGATTGGCGGAAGTTGGGGAATTGGATAACCCAAACGTGTATCAAACGGGTCGATTAACAGGGTGGTTCGGGCAGGTGTGGTGAGGAGGAAGGCTGAATGACCCAGCCATCGTAAATGTGCGGAAGCTTTAGGCAACTAAAGGTCCCGACGACCTTCTAGTGCCAGCGCGATCGTAGCTGCGTCTACGTATTCGAGATCCCCACCGGTCGCGAGTCCTCGTGCGAGACGGGACACCCGGATATTACGGTCGGCCAGGCGTTGTCGGATTTCCATTGCAGTAGCGTCTCCTTCAATTGTGGCGTTTGTGGCCACGATGACTTCTAGTAGGTTTTCACGTCCAACTCGATCGATGAGGAGATTTATCGTCAGGTCGTCCGGACCAATTCCGTCGAGAGGCGAGATAGCGCCGTGCAGTACGTGGTAGCGCCCGTTGAAGCCACCAGAACTTTCAATTGCGACAAGGTCTAGCGGTTCTTCCACCACGCATAGGGCATCGTCCTCACGGGTAACGTCGCTGCAAATGGAGCATGGATTTTCGTCTGCGAAGTTTTGGCATCGTTCGCACGTGGTGATTCCCTCATGCAGGCTAGCGACGGCCTTGCCAAGGTTTAATGCTTGGCTTTCGGGGCTGCGAACGAGGAAAAAAGCCAGTCGTTGGGCTGTTTTTGTCCCTATAGTTGGCAGCCGAGCTAATTCGGTGATTAGCTGAAGAATCGAGCGCGGAAGCGGTTCCGCCATGTATCAGCTGAGCCCCGGGATGTTTAGGCCTCCGGTGACGGACCCCAGCTTATTCTTGGCCAATTCTTGCGATTGCTCCAGCGCGTCGTTGACGGCCAATGTCAACATATCCGCTAGAAGGTCGGCGTCGTCCGGGTCGATAGCTGAGGGGTCAATCGTGATGGTCTCAATCCGTTGGTCGCCTGTCGCAACTACGGTGATTGCACCTCCGCCTGAGGTGCCTTCGACTGTCATCTGTTTTAGCTCTTCCTGGATCTCTTCCATCTTTTTCTGGAACTTGCGAAACATGCCCATGGACATGGATTACTCTCCCTCGGTCTTGTCGTTCGTGGTAGGAGTGGCCCCGTATTCCCGTATAGCTACGCGAACCACGGGGTCATCCTCCTGCCGAACAGGTGCTTTATGTTGACGCTCTGAACGGGTTTCTGTTTGCAGTACGTTCTTTACTTTAAGGGCGACACCGAATTCTTGTGAAAGGATCTTACTTACTAAGTGTTTAGCATCGTCACGTTCGACGCGATCCAACATGAACTGACTGCGGTACCCGAGCGTGACAACGTTTTCAGTGAAGCTGAGGACTTCTGCTTCTCCCACATACGGGGCGATGGCTCGGGATTCACGGAAGATAATGGATGTCCATTTATCCCTTCGGCTTTCAATTTCGCTTATAGATAACGTTGCTGTCGGAGCCTGCGCTTGCTCGTCAGGCTCAGGTTTCTGTGAAGGTGGTGGCTTACCGGGTTTTGAAGTTCCCGGAGGTTTGGAACTGGAAGCTTCAATCTTTGGTGGGGAGGACGGGGGATCCTGGGTGGTCGGCTCCGCCTCGGCAGCAGTGGGGGAATGTTTCAGTGAGTTATTCCCCACGATGACACACCGGGCAAACGCTAGCTCTAACGCAAGCGTGGTGTCTGCGCTGCTTCGAGAGGGAGGGTCAGTTTCTGCTAATACCTCGAGAGAGCGGACGATCTGCGGCAACCCAGTGCGGGAGGTTAACTCGTGAAGTCCATATGATTCATCGTCTGTGAGATGGCGTATTCGGTTTGCGTCTGGGCTGGTGTGTAGGACGAGGGCATCTCGAAGCAAGTCGATCAACTGTTGGCGTAAGGTGCTGGGGCTGGTGCCGTTGTCGACGGCTTCCCTAAGCGCGTGCAGTCCGGATGCTGCATCACCGCCGAGCATGTGGCTTACGAGGCTGACCACGGCATCTCGGCTTGTTAAGCCGAGCATCGTGTTGATGGATTCTCCGGTAATGGCGTTGTCGCTGAAAGCAATTGCTTGATCAAGAAGGCTGATTGCATCTCGGAGGCTGCCCCCAGAATTTCGAGTGATGATCTCTAAAGCTGCTTCCTCGATTTCTGTGCTTTCAGCCTCTGCGATAGTTTGCAATCGAGCTGCGAGGTCGAGTTGTGAGATCCGGCGGAAGGTAAGGTGCTGGGTTCGTGACCGGATTGTGGCTGGCACTCGATGGGTCTCTGTGGTTGCAAGGACGAAAAGGACATGCGGAGGTGGTTCTTCTAGCGTCTTTAAGAGCGCGTCCTTTTCCGCGGTGGATAGTTGGTGCACCTCATCGATGATAAAGGTTCGGTATCGGCCGGAACTTGGTGAGAGGTGAACAACATTCGCAATCGACTCTCTCACTTGCTCGATCCTACTGTGGGATGCTGCGTCAAACTCGTGCAGGTCTAGAAAGGAACCGGCCGCGATTGCCTGGCAGTGAGCGCAAGTGTCACAGGGTTCGGCCTGGATCCCTGTTAGACAGTTCACCGCCTTCGCTAGGAGTCTCGCAGCCGTTGTTTTTCCGGTCCCACGTTCCCCCGAAAAAAGGTAGGCATGGCTGAGGCGGTTTTGCGCTAGGGCGTTCTGGAGGGTTTGTACGACGTGCTGCTGTCCGACTAGTTCATTGAAATGCTGAGGTCTGTAGCGGTTGTATAGCGCTTGGACCGAAGGTGAGGGTGACTCAGTCACCGCGGACTCCACTGGACAGTGTGCCTCCCATCATATCGGTGTCATAGCAGCTCTCCAAGCCGCCCGGGTCGACATTGAACTTGGTTCTCAAAAACAAAGCAGAAAACACTTGGTTTTTGGGAGCCGTCCCAGCCATCCTGGGAGGATCATTTTCCGCGCGCTGTTGCCAGGTTGGCGGTAATGTTGCCAGTTCCTAGTGGGTTTTCTGGCGCTGAAATTCGGAGAGAGGATATGGTCACGGTCTGGCTTCGTTTAGGGCTTTGTGAGGCTAGAGGTCCTTCTGACATGTGCGTGTCGTTCATTACTGCGGTCTGTTTTGGAACATACATTCTTTTCGTGCAACAGCAGCGAGGGGAAGGTGAATTGCGCCAGGAATTGTCGATGCGGTCGCAATGAGTGCTGAGGATGTTGGGGTCGTTGCCGGTGTCGATCTTGGGGGTACGAATCTTCGAGTTGCTGTAGCCGATCGGTCAGGATCGACAGCTGGCTTTGTGACGTCTTCCACGGAAGCTGCTTCTGGTCCGGAAGCGGTCATCGATCGAATCGTGTCAATGATCCGGAGGTCACTAGCGCAGGCAAATATTGATAAAACTTCCCTCGTGGCTGTAGGTGTAGGAGCTCCTGGCCCTCTTGACTCGATAGCTGGAGTAATTCATGAAGCGCCGACGAATTTACCGGGTTGGACTAACGTTCGATTAGCTGATCGGATCTCCGCAGCCCTAGAGGTTCCCGTGTTTCTTGAAAAAGATGCGAATGCTGCTGCCCTTGCTGAGTTTAGGTATGGCAAGAATTGTGGCGTAGCGAACATGCTGTACATAACTGTGAGTACCGGCGTTGGTGGGGGGCTCATCCTGAACGGGGAACCCTGGCGTGGCGCATACGGCACTGCGGGCGAGTTTGGTCACATGACTATCGATTTCGAAGGCCCTCTTTGTAGCTGCGGTAATCGGGGCTGCATCCAGAAGGTGGCTTCAGGTCCAAATATAGCTGCCTGGGTGCTGTCCCAAATTTCGGCTGGAGAAACCAGCCTTGTTAGTGATGCGGTTGAGAATGGTGCCGTTAGCGGGCGTGACGTGGTTCGGGCTGCGATTAACGGGGATGAGGTGTCTATTGCTGCCCTTGACCGCGCTGGCCGTGCTGTGGGCTTCGGTATTGTCAGTCTGGCTCATTTGGTCAATGTAGAGTTGGTTGTGGTGGGTGGAGGAATTACTAATGCAGGAGCCCTGCTTCTTGATCCCATCATGCAGACCGTAAGCAGCCATGTTTTAGGTAGCACGGCTTCCTCCTTGCGGGTCGTGCCATGGTCGATTGGCGAAGAGGTCGGAGTTTTAGGCGCGGTAGCTTCGGCTTATTCTCGGATGGGTAGCGTGTAGCGGGTTCCCAGACTGAACGACGATCCGCACAGGCCTTCAGGCATTTGTCTGTTGCTTAAGCAAGTTCACAACATTGAAGGCACTGCTTAGCGAGGCCGCGCACCCGCCGTCGACCCGGTTCCCGGCGCTTTACGCACGTGAGCTAGCTCCGGCCAGGTTGACTCGCGGCGCCCGAGGGGTGCTTCGTACCGCTGCTCCCTTTCGGGCCTGACGGGATTGGAAGTCCTTCGTCGCACGAGGCCCGGCGTTCAACACTAGGCTCGCGTGGCAGACACGCCACGACCGGCCCTCAGGCGGGGATTCGGCCCGCTATAGCGGATTGCGGAAACAGGGCACCGCTGGCTCCCCGCCTAGCGCGACCTCAGATTGATGGTGGCATGCGCATTAGATCAGGTCAATTGGCTGGGTCAGTACGAGTTCGTAACACTGGCTACACGCTGGGTCGGTTTAGAATGTTGTAGGACCGTTTTTTTGGAGGTGATTGTGCCGCCGTTTCGAATTGAACTTCGTAGCGATACTCAGACTTTGCCCACTGCTGATATGCGTGCTGCTATGGCTGAGGCTGAGGTTGGCGATGATCAGGCTCGGGAAGACCCGACCGTGCGTCGCCTCGAGGATATGGCAGCTGAAATATTTCGGAAAGAAGCTGCGATTGTTGTGTCGAGTGGAACCATGGGAAATCTTGTGAGTATGTTGACCCTGGTCGAGCGAGGCGACTCTGTCGTTGTTGATCCGGTGTCGCATGTTTCTCTGGCTGAAGCCGGAGGTTTTGCTTCACTGGCTGGCTGTAGTTTAATCCCCGTGGAGACGGAGGGTGTACTGACCGCCGACGCGGTACGACCTCTTCTGGAGCCTGTCACTACCCATTCGCTGAAGCCTGGGATTATATGGGCGGAAAACACTCACAATCGGCGTGGGGGTGTGGCGTGGGGTCCTGACGTGTTGGCGGGTCTCGTTGATTTGGCCCAGGAACACGATCTTCGACTGCACATTGATGGCGCCAGGATATTCAATGCGGCCACGGCGATGGGGGTTCCGGTCAGTGAGCTCGCTCGGGGGACGGATACTGTGCAGTTTTGTCTTTCCAAGGGACTGGGAGCGCCTTTTGGCTCCATCGTTGTGGGTGATGAAGATGTAATTACAGAGGCTCGACGAACAAGGCAACTCGTTGGGGGTGGTATGCGCCAGGCCGGTGTTATGGCTGCTGCTGGCCTACTTGCTTTACGGGATGGACCGGCTCGTTTGGGTGACGATCATAGAAGAGCTCGTCTATTGGGAGACGTAATAGAGGATCTTCCTGGTCTACGACTTATATCTCCTGTTCAGACAAATTTGATTTTTGTGGCGTGGGATGCCAGCCAGATTGATATTGCTCGGTGGGTTGAGCTGGCTGCTGAACAGGGTGTAGGAGTCGGTGAGCCGCGGGGCGATATGTTGCGTCTAGTCACTCACCATCAGGTTACTGATGATGACCTCAGCGAGGTGACGGATGTTTTGGCGACCGCGGCTGATGCTGCGGCTATACCGGTTCATCGGTAGCTGGCTGAACGAATATGGCAGGCGATATTTCCTTCCCTACGAAGACCGAAGATGTGGTTTGTGTGGGACCGCTGAGAGCCCTTCGTTGGAAAGCAATAGGGAACGAGGAGCCGCATAAGCTGCTTCTCGTGCATGGTGTGTGCGTTGGTGCACATGTCTGGCGAAAGCTGGGACCATATCTGGCCGGCCATGGGTATACAACCTATGCGGTCTGGCTGCGTCACCATCATCCTGGGGCTGATCAGCGGCCTCTTCGTAATCTTTGCCTTCAGGATTATGCGGAAGACATCGCTGCGGCAGCACGCGCTATTGGTGGTGTGGTGCTGGTTGGTCACAGCATGGGCGGACTCTTGGCGCAGATGGCTGCGGCGGTTTGCGACGCTTCGGGCTTAGCGTTGCTTTGCAGTGCTCCTCCGCGAGGGATTCCAGCGATACCTAGAGCTTCGTTTGTAGTTCCGGCAGCCAGAAAATTTATGGGTAGGCCATTTGCCCGGCAGATGATGACTGCCTTCGGTGGCGAGGTGTTTCACGAACGGCTTAATTCCGATCAGCGAGAACAGTTGAGAACCAGCGCTGTTCCAGAACCCCGACGGGTGGCTCGGCAACTTGCCTTCTGGCCTCCTCATGTAAGTCGTGGTCGGATACGATGTCCTGTTTATGTGGGTGGGGGTGATGACGATCCAGTGATCACTCCGTGGGTTACTCGGAAGATCGCTCGGCGCTACAACGTGGTGCCGAGCATTTATCAGCAACGTGGTCATATGCCTAATCTCGAGGTTGGATGGGAGGGGGTAGGTGACGACTTGCTTCGATGGATGCATCGGTTTTAAAAATCGGCTGAGAGGAGTGGCCAATGGCTGAATTTGAGGTTGACGTCAAAGAGGGGCGACGAAGGATTCTCTGGAATGGGCGGTTTATTACCGCCATTAATCAGGGCGCGACTCGAAATTACCTCTATCCGGTGTTAACCCCTTCGGGACAGGCCGTAACGGACGAAACCCCGGTTGATCATCCGCACCATCGCTCAATTTGGGTCGCGGCGGAGTTGGTGAATGGGTACAACTTTTACGTTGAGTCCACATACGGGGGCCGAGTCCCAGGAGCGATCACGGAGGTTGACGTGTCTTGGGAGCAGGTAGCTTCGAGCCATCTCCGAGTGAGACAGGCGCTTGAATGGCGAGGGCAGCCTGATTTCAGTGATCCGGTCGGACGGCTCTTGTTAGTGGAGACGCGTACGACCGATGTGCAGCCGGGGCGTATGGCGAACGTGCTGACTGTACGCTCGGAACTCCTACCTGGAGGCAGCCTTGGTGCCACGGCGGTTGGCCCAGATAGAGATGGGGCCAAGCCGGTGAAAGACCCTGATGTCGTAACTATTGGGCCGACGAAGCACAGTTTTTTCGGAGTACGATTGTCGGATCGTTTGCACGTGTCCCAAGGCGGAACAATCAAGGATTCTGAAGGTCGAACTAACGAAGATGAAATTTTTGACCAAACTGCGGATTGGGTTGATGCACACGGTGCGCTCGCGTTTGGTAAGACAGCTGGGATCGGTGTGTTGCCAGATGCATCGTTCGATGGGTCACCATGGATGGTTCGTGATTACGGTTCTTTGATGATTAGCACCATGCGATTGCAACAGGTGACAGTTGCGGCGGATACCCCTGTCGACCAGTCGGTTCGTTTTGTTATTCACGATGGGGATCATTTAGAGGCGGATATTGCTGGGGAGTTTGAGAGGTTTAGGTCGACAGGAACTACGGAGAGATAGTTCTGGTTGACTGACCTCTTGGATCATGTGACTTTTTAGAGGGATTCGGTTTGCCTGATGGAGCTTAGGGGGTCTATGTCTCGCCGGCTTGTGCTTGTTGGGTGTGGTGGTATGGGAAGACGGCATCTGCGTGGATACCGGACGTTACTGGACTATGAACCGGGTCGCTTTGAATTGGCGGCGGTGGTTGATCCTGCGATTGAGCGTGCGGAATTCGTGGCGGGAGAGGCCGAAGAGTTACTAGATGTACGGCCGACGTGCTTTGCCAGTCTGGAGATGGCGCTTGAAAAGACGGAGGATCTTCAGGTAGCTGACGTGGTGACTGTTGCATCGGCACATTTACCGATTGTTCGGACAGCAACTGAAGCTGGCTTGCATGTTCTGTGCGAAAAGCCTATGGCTCCTACTGTTTTGGCATGCAGGGAAATGCTCACGGCTGCAGTTCAGCATGGGCGGTTGCTCTCCATTGCCGAAAACTATCGTCGTGACCCGGTTGCACGTCTAATGCGGGCCTTGATTGGTGCCTCAGTAATCGGTGACGTTCGGACTGTTCTGGATCATTCGCTCAGTGGTGGTAGGAGCGCTGTCGCAGGAGGCTGGCAATACAAGCGAAGCCAAGGGGGCCCGTTGCTTGAAATGGGGGTGCATTACGCGGACCTTCAGATGTATATGTGCGGACAAATCGAGCATGTATACGGGCAGGTTCGATTGCGTGAGCCGCAGAGAGATTTTCGTGGAGCAGACGTCAAGCCTTTCCATGAACATTATTCCGAGACTTACCCGGACAGTGAGGAAGCGGATGCGCCAGATGTCCTGATGGCCACCATGGAGTACGCAAGCGGGGCCGTTGGGCAGTGGGTGTGCGACATGGCGGCGCAAGGGCCAGGTTTGCATCGGTTCAGCGTCATCGGGAGTAGTGGGCAGATCGATCTTCCAGACGTGCGGTCAGGAATTCCATTGCGGGTTTTTCTGGGGACTGCCGCTGAGGCATGCGGTGATGAGGATGTGTTGAGCATGGTTCCTGATTTTCATCTCGATCAACGCGCCGCCAGATTCTTTGGTGGCGAACGTCTTGCGGCTTATGACAATGCGGGTGAGGGCGTAGGAGGCTCGGCGGATTTGAAGTTGATCGCGATGGAGTTAGCGGAATTGTTAGATGCTATTGACGGGAACGGTGTTCTCGAGGTTGACGCCGCGACTGGGCTCGAGGCTGTGGCCTTGGTGATGGCGGTACATGAAGCTTCCGAGTCTCGCCAGGTCGTGCAGATGTCCGATGTTCGGGATGGGTCGTTGAGTGTATTTCAGGAGCTCGCGAATCGTGATCTTGGTCTGCTGGGGTGATCGTCGGCGGTCGTTGAGTTTCCGTCACCTTACGGAATCGCCTAGGGTAGTGTGTCGAATCGTCACGCTGTAATGAAAGGACCGGATGCCGTGTTGAACGTCGGAATTATCGGTTTAGGGGGGATCGCCCGATCCCATTGTGATGCCATCGCTACCCTCGACGATGTGCAGATCGTTGCGGTGGCAGATTTGTTTGAAGAGCCCAGAAAGCACTACATGGAGACTTACGGTATCCCCAAGGGGTACAGCTCCCATACTGAGTTGCTCGCTGATGAGGAGGTTGACGCAGTTGCCGTGGTGCTGGGTCATCAATTGCATCATCGTTTGACTGTGGACTCCCTCAATGCAGGCAAACATGTATTGGTTGAAAAGCCGATGGCACTGAGCCTGGAGCAGTGCGACGACATGATTGCTGCTGCTGGTGCGAACAAGCGAAAGCTCATGGTCGGATTGAGCCAGCATTTCTATGGCACTAGTCTTGCGGCGAAGGCGATTCTTGATTCAGGTGAGCTGGGTCCAGTGATTACCGGGGTCTGCTACATGTCCAAGAACTGGACTGTTGAAAGTAGGAGACCGCAGTATCGAAGTCGGTATCACGGTGGTGGAATGTGGATATGTAATGGGGTCCATGTGGTGGACAGGTTGACGTGGATGATGGCCTCTCAGGCTATGTCTGTTTCAGCTTCTATTGGAACTCGAGCCCACTACCAGGCTGGGGATGATTCGGCGACGGCGTTTATTCGGTACAAGAATGGTACGGCGGGTGTCGCAGTTTCGGTGGGCTATGCCGATGGTGGTCCTGACTATTCATGCCAGATTATTTGTGCCAATGGCAGCTTGCGTTTTAGCGAGCACGGGGAACAGTACGTGCGGGTCGGGAAAGGCGATAAATGGGAGGACCGACCGTTTGATGATCCTCCGGCTCCGATGACAAACGAATGGAAGGCATTTGCCGAGTCGATTGAGAAAGATATTGAACCGGCAACAGGTGGTCGATACGGTCGGCAAATTATGGAGATCTTGTTTGCGGCTGAGGAATCGGCCATAACACGGGAAGAAGTCGTTTTGGAGTCAGGTCTCGATTGGACGTATCAACCCAATGGAGCCCCAATTACCACTGAACACGGATGGGTATAGCGGTTTTCGCTGAGTAAGCGGATGCCATCGGAGGTGGTGCTGGGCGGTCGGCACCATCTCCGACGCTGATTAGCGAACTGTCTTTCGGTCAAACTGTAACTTGATCGAGTGGTTGCGAGGCGGCATGGTGGTTGGCCCTGTAATTCGAGTTGTCTTCCGGACGAGGGTATTTGTACCGAGTGCTGATCAGGTTAGTAAGTGTGGGTAGAGTCAGATTGTCGAAGCCCCCGAGTTAACATCAGGGTCAAGGGAGCTGCTGTTACGAGGATTAGTATGAGCGAGGATGCCGCGGCGTTAGCAAAAAACGACTCGGATGCTGCAGCCCACGTAACGGTCGCCAATGTTCGGTAGTCCATTGGGCCTAGAACTAGAGTCGCCGGGAGTTCTTTCATGGTTAACAAGAATGCCATGGCTGCTCCTGCGAGCATGCTGCTGCGAACGAGTGGAACGGTAACCTTGAGTAGTACCTGCATGCGTGTTTTCCCAAGGGTTCGCGCCGCTTCTTCAATTCGGGGGTTCAACTGGAGGATGCCGGAACGAATCGATCCGAGGGTCGTTGGGAGGAAAAGCACTACGTATGCAATGGTGAGCAGCAGGAGCGTTTGGTAAATGGGATACAGCACGTGAATGCCAAGAAACACGAGGGCGATCGCCACTGTAATTCCAGGGAGTGCAAATCCCATGTACGTGGTTCGTTCAATTATCGACGATAATTTCCCTGGGTAACGGGTGGTAAATATTGCGAGTGGAAAGGCCACTGCCGTGAGAGCACCAGCAGCAATGATGGCGGTGGTCAGAGAATTGAGTAGCGGCTCCCAAAGATCGCCAAATGATTCGCCTGCCATGGCTCCCTTGGCCAGCCAGTAGGTCAACACAGCCATTGGGCCTACCGTAGTCACAAAGGAAATGGTGGCAAGTGAGACTGTTGCCGGCCAGCGCCAGTGTTTCAGGTTGTACGTGAGGCTGATTTGAGGTGATCCAGGGCCAATGGAGTGGTACCGGCCTCGACCCCGCGTCCAGCCTTCGATTGCAACGATGCCGAGGGCTGTGATTGCTAAGACAAGCGACAGGGCAGCCGCGAGAGCGCGGTCGAAGGCAGCTTCGTATTGGTTGAAGATTGCGTAAGTAAAAGTCTCCCAGCGAAGCAGTGAGACGGCGCCGAAATCAGAGAGCGTATAAAGTGCGACAAGTAGTGCTCCCGCTGCGGTGGCCGGTCGCAACGCCGGAATCGTTACGGTAAAGAAGGTTTTCCAGGTTCCACGTCCCAATGTTCGACTGGCTTCTTCAATCGCGGGGTCCAGATTGTTGAACGCGGCCCGTGTCGGTAGCAGGACATAGGGATAGGTAAGCAGGGTGAGCGAGATGAAGGCGCCAGGGAACCCGTAGATCGATGGAAATTCGGCGATGCCTAGATATGGCCCCAGTATTTTCTGGAGAAGGCCTCGTGGGCTTAGCGCACTCGTTAGGACGAGCGCGTAAACAAAGCTTGGGATTACTAGAGGGATTGCAGTGAGTATGATCCACACGCGTCGCGCAGGAAGGTCGGTTCGGGATAGCAACCATGCGATTGTGGTCCCGAGGATGGTTGCGCCGATAGTTACCGAAATGACGAGTGCGAAGGTCCGAAGAGCTACAGCGCCAATTCTGGGGCGCCATAAGAAGGGGATCAGGCTATCAGCGGATCCAGCAGCGCGGATGACCAAGTAGACAATTGGTGTAACTAAGATGAGGGTGATCGCTACCGCTGGAACCGAGGCGGCGAGGGGTGCACGTTTCGGTTCCAGCGATGTGAGCGACATTAGGCAACAAGCCCTAGGCTAGGGCTCCGACTTTCCTTAACAGGTCTTGCGAACCCTTGATGTCTGCCAGGTCTGCAAGAGCGACAGCGGGGTGCTTTATTGAAGCTACTGGTGTGACCCCCTTGTGTTCCCCCACACCTGGCACGAGCGGGTACTCATAGGTCATAGAAGCAAAGTTTTTCTGTGTCTCGTCCGATAGCAAGTAGCTCAGTAGCTTGGCGGAAGCCTTGGGGTTCCGGGCGGTTTTTAAAATGCCGGCTCCTGAGACCATGATGAGGGCTCCTGGGCCTCCAGACCGAACGTGGTAATTGCGAGCTGGAAAACTGTCTCCCTGTTCAGCAAGTGCTCGATGGAGGTAGTAGTGGTTAACAAAGCCGACATCGATCTCACCAGCGCCTGCTGCGGCTACCTGAGGCGTGTTCTTAGGGTAAACGGTTGGCTCATGGGCCTGAATGCCACGGAGCCACTCTTCGGTTTTGGCGTCGCCCCACAGTACGCGCATGGCGGTGACCATAGTCTGGAAGGAGGAGTTTGTCGGTGCCCAGCCGATACGGCCTTTCCACGAAGACTTAGAGAAGTCCCACATATCGTCGGGTAGATCAGACTCGTTAAATTTGGCGGTGTTGTAAACCACGGTTCGGGCGCGGCCAGTGACACCAACCCACAAGCCCTCGGGATTTTGGGCCCATGAGGTAACTCGGGTTAAGACGTTAGCGGGAAGTTTTGCTAGCAGCGGCTCAACGGCGCCTAGCGCTCCAGGGTCCTGCGCATAGAAGACGTCGGCAGGCGATCTGTCACCCTCCTCCAAGAGCGTGGCGGCCAGAGTTGCCGATTTGGCGTATTTGATACGGACGTTGATGCCCGTGGAGTTTTCAAAAGCCTTTAGAATCGGGGCGACAAGCTTTTCGCTTCGGCCTGAATACAGGGTCAGAGTCTGGACTGTCTTTTTGGTGCCGACTGTTACGGATTTCTCAACAGCCTGTGGTTCACCAAGCGGTGCTGGTGTTTCGGGGGAAGGCGTGGTTGTTACAGGTTGTTCACCGCAGGCTCCTACCGCAACTGTTGAAAGGGTAGCGACAGAGAAGGTAAGTATGCGGCGTCTATTTAGGATGGGCGATTTCGACAGGTGCGTTGCCCGCCTGCGTGTTAGTCATGCCTAACACTATGGTTAGTGCGCGCTAACGTCAAGTTTAGTAGTGGCTAACTTCCGGCGGTGTCATTGGCTCCGTCGTGGACTATCCTACCCTCTAGATAAACAGCACGGATCTCAGAGGTCTTCGAAATGTCCTGGGTCGGATCACCGCCGAAGACCACAATGTCAGCAAATTTTCCAGCTTCTAGTGTGCCCAAGTCCGAAGCCCTACCGATTGCGGTAGCAGAGGTTCGGGTCGCGGCCATGAGTGCTTCGCCTGGAGTTAGGCCTGCTTCCACCAACAACTGGAGATCGTAATCCATATGTCCGAAGGCAATGAGGCCGGGGCCGGAATCAGTCCCCGGAACAATTCTTTCATGAATCCCGTAATCGAGTAACCGGCGCATGATCGCAAGGCGTTCGTTTTTTCGGAGCAACAACCGGTGGAGTTCGGCTTCTTGGGCCAGACCAAATCGCCCAGCTGATCGACGGGCAGAGAGCGCTATGATTCGTGGGAAATTTGTCCATGCTTGCAACGTCGGACTAATGAAGATGTCGTCATCAGCCAATTGCTGAGCGATTTTAGAATCGAAAATAAGGGTTCCGTTATCACTTAGAAACTCCGCATGTTCCATCAGGTCTACACCGGCTTGTAGCGCCCGCGCCATTGACTCCGTCGCCCGGCAATGTGCCGCGGTTAAAACGCCTAAGTGATGGGCTTCGTGCACGGCTGCTTCCAATTCAGACGTGGAATACGATGCCTTACTTGGGTCTGTCCCTTCGGTGCCTCCGCCTGACGCCATAATTTTTACGTAATCAGCACCTTCTGCAACGAGTTGACGAATGGCGGTCCGTATTTCTTGTTCGGTTTGGGCCGTTCCATTACAAAAGTGGAAGTGTCCGTCGGGTTGCGTGATTGGGCGACCACTGACGAGCATGCGAGGCCCACCGAAGTAACCACGATTCAATCCTTCACGTAGCGCGAACCCAAGCTTGTTTCGAGATCCATGTTCTCGAACCGTAGTGACGCCGGATCTCAAGTGTGCTTGAAGATTCATTACACCGACCATAGCCATCATTTCGTCGCTCTCGCTAAACAGTTCCTTGTAGGAGCGTCCGTCAGCGGCCAAGGTTGTGTGAGTGTGTCCATCGATAAGACCGGGTGAGACACACGCGTCACCATAGTGAACATAGGTGGCAGTGGGACCCGCGGCTTTTTTCATTAACTCGATGGGTCCGACGGCCTCGATACGCGCCTCATGTAGAAGCAGCGCGACGTTGGATTGGGCCTGTGTGGTAACGCCATCAAAGAGCCTGTCCGCTGTAAGTACGGTCTTTACGGTTGCGTTCATTCCATCCACTAGCCTCCTTGTCATCGGCGGAGAGGGTGGGATTCGAACCCACGTGGGGTTTCCCCCTACACGCTTTCCAAGCGTGCGCACTAAGCCTCTATGCGACCTCTCCATGGAGAGATGCTAGCAATCCCGACAACTTCCCGTTCTGGGATGCTAATGATCGGAGGAGATGTCTTTAAGGCGGATTACACCAACCCGTTGCTATGGAAACAGCGTTGGATCGTGCTGCATTCTTCGAACTACTGGGCTCGAGTGCTTTTGGATTGTGGCGGAGAGGGTGGGATTCGAACCCACTTGGCGCATGACGCCTACTCGTTTTCGAGACGAGCCCCTTAAGCCGCTCGGGCACCCCTCCATGTGAGTTTACCGTCGAGGGCAGCATAACTAGATGTCATAACCGCATTTGCCACGTACTATGCACTCGGCGTTGCTAGGCGCCAGCCGCAGGGGGGGACGATGGCTTCGCAACGGGTTGTACGAGGACTTCGAGTCGAACAGTTCATTCATACCGATCCAGACGCCGCGTGGAGGGCTTGGACAATCGGTGCCGAACTTGTCCGTTGGTTTCCAGGTGTCGGTGAAGCTGCCACTGTTGGAGATGGTGAGCTCGGACCGGGCGCACGTGTTGATATCAAGGGAGCAGCTGAGGCTCAGATCGAGATCCTCGAATTCGAGCCGCCCCGAATTCTGACCTATCAATTGCCCACACGCTACGCCGAATTCCGACCGCATCGAGCGACGCTGCAGGTCAAGCCATCACTTACTGGAACCGAGATTGACTGGGTACTTGACCTTGATGAAAAGGGCGGCGGTTTCTTGGGATTTGCGAGTCCAAAGAAGGACGCGCAGCTAGTCATGAGGGTTGCTCTCGAGAAGCTTAAAGAGTTGCTTGAGCGTGAGGCGTACAACACGCCTGACTTTGAGGCGGACGACCGACGTAAACGATGGGATGAGTCAATCTAACTGCTAGGAAGCTAAGCTGTAAGCCCACATCGCCCGGTCAATTGGGCATACCATTTCGCGTGGAAGCGACGGTGGCACAGGCCCTGGTTGCCCGGAGCTCGATCTGCGTGACAACTTGGATAAGGCGTCTTCGTGGTTCGTTGTGCTAGATCGCCAGTTCGAGGCCGGGCTTGGTCTTGAGGGCGTGGCGAAAAAAACGAGCGACGCGATCTGTGTATGCTTCGGGATCGACAAAAGCTCCGACGACGTGCCCTGCGTCGTGTACCAGCCAAATATCTTTTGGTTCACCAGCATGCTTGTAGAGCAAGCACGCGTCGGATGCAGGTACGAGAGGATCGGCCAGTCCGTGAGCGATTTGGATGGGCCGAGGCGCGATTTGGCCAATAAGGTCAATGACGGACATCTCGGATATCTTCTCCTTGGATATCCACTCGGCTATCCGTACGACGATGCGTCGGAATGGCGTTGTAGGGAGCCCGGTATGGTTGGTGAAACCCCATCCGATCGCGGACTCCATCGATGCAAATGCTGCGTCCGTGAAGATTGCTCGGATCTCTGTTCGGGTCGATGCAACTTTAAGTGCTACGGTGCCACCCATTGAGTCGGCGAGCATGACGATAGGTGCATTTCCGAAGGTGGGCTCGTGTTTGCACCGGTCCAAGGCGGCTGTCAGATCGTCTACTTAGCGAACTCCACCGGTGGTCACAGATCCGTCAGATTCGCCGCAGGCGCGAAAATCAAAGAGAAATACCGAAAAACCGCATTTGAAAAGGCGATATGCACGCCATTCGAGTTCTGTGCGGTTAGTGCCAAGTCCATGCACGCATAGGACGGTCGCTATAGGATCCGTGTGATTCTTGATCCAACCGACGAGGCGTGTTTCGTCCTGCGATTTGAATTGGATGCGGCGACCGTCAAGTGGTGAGGGCGCCCAGTTGCTTGGTCGCCAACCACGTTTCGGGTGCGTTACTAGCCACGCGGCACGGAAGGCTATGAGTCCAAGAGCTAGAATTACCAGAGAGAGGAAGGCTAGTGCGGCCAGGATCACGTTGCTGCGAGCAGTTGACGGACATGGGCGGCCGCTGCGGCGACTCGGGTTTGCGGTCCGTTGCGACGCACGATGTCGATAAGAGCGCTGGCAACGACGGCACCTTCAGCGATGCTCTTGATGGTTCGAACGTGATCAGGCTTTGAGATGCCGAAGCCGACGACCCGTGGTATATCCATCGCTCGTCTGACGTGATCAAGATATGTTGGGAGAGAGTCGGCGAGTTTTGATCGGCTTCCGGTCACGCCTGTCACGCTTACGCAGTACACGAAACCCCGCGCTCCTGCTCCGATCTTTGCTAGCCGCGGTTTAGCGGTTGTTGGTGCGACGAATCGAATCATATGGAGTCCGTGTTCGACACACGCAGATTCGAACTCGCCACCGTGTTCGGGGAGGAGATCAGGAATAATTAAGCCATCGGCTCCGGCCGCCGCGAGATCGTGTGCCAACACATTAATGCCATAACTTAGGAAGGGGTTGGCATAGCCCATAACAAGGATTGGGATGTTGCTACGGGATCGAACACCGGCGGCAAGGATAAAGGTGTCGGCCAAGCAAGCCCCGCCGTCGAGCGCAATCTGAGAAGCGGTCTGCACAGTTGGACCGTCGGCTATGGGGTCGCTGAACGGAACTCCGATTTCAAGCATTCCAGCGCCTTCGTCCGTATAAGCGAGTGCCAATTCGAGTGCTGTCGAAGTTGTGGGGTATCCAACAGTTACGTACGGGGCGAGGAGAAGGCGTGACTCCTCAGCCGCAGCGACAAAGGCCGTGTCAATCCGGTTCATGAGCGGTGATTGAGGTCAGCGGCGATGGTCTCCATATCTTTATCTCCTCGTCCGGATAGATTGACGAGGATTATGTCCTCGGGATTGCGTTCCGGTGCGATGCGCACGGCGTGGGCGATGGCGTGAGCGCTCTCGAGCGCGGCAATAATCCCTTCCGTGCGTGATAGTAGGTGGAGTGCATCCAGGGCTTCAGCGTCTGTTGCGGACACGTAGCTGGCTCGACCGATGTTTTGGAGATAGGCGTGTTCCGGTCCGACTCCTGGGTAATCGAGGCCTGGAGCGATGCTGTGTGTTTCCATAACTTGACCATCGGAATCTTGGAGCAGGAGGCTCAAGGAGCCGTGGAGTACGCCTGGCGATCCGAGAGTAAGGGTTGCGGCGTGGCTGCCCGGGGCCAAGCGTGTCCCACCGGCTTCCACCCCGATAAGCTCAACTCCGGGCTCATCGATAAACGCATCAAAGATCCCGATCGCGTTGCTCCCTCCGTTTACACATGCAATCACAGTGGTGGGCAGTTTGCCGAGCAGGTCATGAAGTTGCACTGACGCCTCGCGCCCAATCACGCGTTGAAATTCCCGAACGATTCGCGGATACGGGTGGGGTCCAGTTGCGGAGCCGAAGAGATAGAAGGTCGTTGCAACATTTGTTACCCAGTCGCGCAGGGCTTCATTGATTGCGTCCTTTAATGTTTGTGTGCCGGAGGTCACGCTCACGACCTCGGCTCCGAGGGTCTGCATCCGTGCAACGTTCAACGATTGTCGGCCGACATCTTCCGCTCCCATGTAGACAACGCAGTCCAGGCCGAGCATTGCGCACACAGTGGCCGAGGCGACGCCGTGTTGGCCGGCTCCAGTCTCAGCAATCACACGTGGCTTGCCGCTGAATCGCGCTAAAAGGCCCTGGCCCAGCGCGTTGTTGATTTTGTGTGCGCCAGTGTGTGCCAAATCTTCACGCTTAAGGTAAAGCTGTCCTCCACCGAGGGTCTCGCTTAACCGCCGTGCCCAATAAAGTGGTGTGGGTCGTCCGGCAAAGTCTCTAAGCAAGGAATTCAATTCAGCGATAAAGGCGGCGTCTAGATGATGCTGCTCGAAGGATTGTTCAAGACTATCGAGCGCTGCAACCAGGGTTTCCGGTACATACCGGCCACCGAATGGACCGTAGTATCCCGCGCTATCAGGAAGTGGATTTGTCTCAGCCATTATTGGAAGCTGCCTGTTCACTGAATTCGTGTTTCACGCGCGTCACGAATTGCTCGGCTGTCGCGGTTACGGAGGCTGGATCTTGGGGGCCTAGGTACAGGAATTCGAACAGTGCAGTGAGGCGACCCTCGCGTAGTACGAGGTAATAGATATGCGGGTCGTCATCCTTGAGGAACCTTCGAGCTTGTGATGTCTCGGAGTCAATTCGAAGCTCCACGAGGTGGTTTTGATCCGCGAATGAGAACTGGTCGGTCATACGTGATGATGGTGTGATTTCTGGATATGTCTGACGAAAGACGTCAAGCGCCGCGTTTGCGAACGAGGGGACTGCCTGATTAAGAATTCGCTCGTACATTAGGGCAGCTCCGGATTCGGTGGCATGGAGGAATAGGCGTTCAATTAATTGGACGGGCCGGCGTATGTCCGGGCCGGCTTCAGGGTCGCGCCGACCAGCCGTGATGTAGAAACTCGTCAGGTCAGATTCGGCGATGAGTTCAGGTGAGACATGATTAGTTGGATCAGAGTTCTGCTCAAACACCCGCAGACTGGAGTCCATTTTGCCGGGCGGGGTTGCCAGATCGGCGGCAGTTAGGTCAGTAGAAGGGGCTTTCGTGTCAACTGCCGCCATGGTGATGGTAGAGCTGTTTGTGTCTGGAGTGGACGTTTGATCTCCGGGTTGGTTGAGAGCTGCTTGAGCGTCGCCTGATGGGGTGCGTGATGAAGATGCAGGTATCTGTGGGATCTGCGTTACGAGGCTTGTTCTTGCGGGGCTGTCGGAGAACAAGAAATTGATCCGTGTTGGGGCTTGTTGTGAGCGGG
>PVBE011170325.1_pt1 | contig 51614 bp, 43 predicted proteins | sample 1631181 | NCBI WGS metagenome assembly PVBE01 (sample SAMN08397723, study PRJNA350692) | Marine metagenome, whole genome shotgun sequencing project. | isolation source: water | place: Pacific Ocean | collected 2012-04
AGGATCGTGCGGAGGCGGCGCGCCTTGGTGAGTGACCGAATCCAGCGTCGGATCGAGCGATTGCTCGACGAGGCCGACGAGGCAGTCACCCGAATGGACTGGCAGGTCGTTCGCGATCGGGTGACCACCGTGCTGGTCCTCGACCCTGGCAATTCAGACGCCCAGACCTTCCTCGCCGCTGCCGAGCGCGCCCTCGGCACGGCGCCGGCCCCCGCGCCGCCTCCTTCGTCTCCGGCCGGTACGAGGTGGAGCGCTTCCTGGGCGAGGGCGACAAGAAGCGAGTATACCTGGCCCACGACACGCTCCTCGACCGAGACGTTGCGTTCGCCCTCATCAAGACCGATGGGTCGATGACGCGGGTCGCCAGCGCATCCAGCGCGAGGCGCAGGCCATGGGCCGCCTCGGCTCCCATGGCCACATCGTGACCGTGTTCCGTTTTGGCCAGGAGGGCGACCAACCTTTCATTGTCACCGAACTCATGCGCGGCGGCAGCGACCCGGCACCATGTTCGAATCCTGGCGGAGCCACCATAGGTCACCGTGGCGACACGCCAATTGCGAGTCCCTAGGGGTGGCGATGGAGAAGCTGTATGAGCCTGGAGCGCGCGGGATTTGCCCGCACTGCGCGCGCGAGACTCGGTTTGACCATGCGAACACGCTCCTCACGAACATGGGTGTCGATACGCGCCCGTTCGACAAGCCCTTCAACCTCGTCATTCTGCGCTCGTCCAGGTCGGACGTCTTCATCCGCGCCTCCAGGTGCACGTTGTGCGAGGGCATAGTCGTCTGGACAAGCTCGACAACTGAGGGTGGGAGGTCCGTTGACTCAAGAGCGGTGCCACCTGGCTCCGAACGTCCCGTGTCCCCAGAAGTACCATCCGCCGTTGCCGATGTGTTCAGGCGGGCTTCCCGGCTGGTCGATGCCGATGCCACCGCTGCGGCCGCGTTCTGCCGCACGTGCCTGGAAAAGGTCTTCGACGACAGGGGCGTTCCAAGGACATGGGCTAGCGGGAAGGGCGAGGAACAGTTGGTCGGTCTCACGGACCGCATCAAGAAGTTCCTCGAGGCAGACGATGTACTGCGACCTGCAACGCGAGCCAACATCGACTACATCCGAACGATGGGGAATTTCATACACCTGAACAGGTCCATCGCAACGGGAGACCCTGTCGAGGTCACATCTGAAGAAGCGGCGTGGCTGCTGGACGTACTCCAGATGGTGTTCGAGGACCTGTACGTTCAGCCAGTGCTCGACGAACAGATGAAGGCAAGACTTCAGGCGAAGAGCAAGGACGTCGGTGAAAGGTAGCCACGGTCCCCGGTAGCTCAGCGGTAGAGCGGGTGGGTACCCTGGCCCCCGTCACCAGGCATGAAACCACGACACCGTATCTATATGAATATACCTGTCATGGCAGCTTCCATGCTGGGCGGTTTCAGAACGATCTGGGGACCAAGCCCCACGGTCATGGAAGGCCGAAGGGGGAATCGCGTGGGGCATCGCCGTTCACCAGATGGGGCGACGATCCGCCCTTGACGGGTGTATGCCACGACACGTGAATCGGATCGACGTGCAGTCGACCGTGCGCGGTGGACACCTGTTGACGAGGGGCTAGGCGGGAGGCGACACTCCCGGTCGGCGACGCCGCATCGCTACAGAGGTAACAGGTCCACCATCACGACGTAGACCAGGATGACCAAGGCCAAGACGGGGAGCGCTATGACGCCAACGACGATGCTGGCTGCGACGTCGGGCGCGACGGCCCCAGGGCGATGGTGAAACCCAATCGCCGCACCTACGGCCACGGTCACGAGCAACAGCAAGCCCGGCAGTACCGGTGGTGCCCAGAGGAACGTGAGGGCAACCCCAGAGGACGATACCGGCCAAGCCCCCCACGAGCCCTCCGACCACAGCCGCCAAGACGCCCACCACCAAGTGGCGGGCACGCCCTCTGAGGTTCAGCTGCCTCCGCGTACCCGTACCTGCCTTCCCGAGGAACGCTCGCGACTCGGTCTGTCATGGCATGGGCGCGCCCACGCAGATGGCGCTAGTGTGCAACCCCCGAACGTCGCTGTCAATCGTCCTCGGGGTGCCTTCCTAGTCACCAGCCGTAAGAAGGCGGCGCCGACGCATCTCTTTCAGAACGATCCAGGGGCCGGGCCTCCCGGTTCTTGAATGCCGAAAGCGGAATCGCCTAGAGCACCCTTCACCCGGCGGAACGCGAGAACGATTCGCCCGCCCAACTCAGGCAGCTTCCGCTTGCCCATGAAACCATGAAGGCGGAATGTAGATCGTAAGTGGTTTCATGGGTAGCCTTCATACCTGCGCGAGCCTTGACTAACTGGGGTGAAGCGCGGAGGCAGACTGGCCACAGGGCGCCAGCCGAACCTCTCAGTACGCATGGATCGCGCGGCGCTGGCTACCCGCGCGCGAGCAGGCACGTGCCGAGGGCAAGATGGTGGGGCGGAGGTTGGAGGAGGCCATACGGGAGAAGCTGGAGCGGGAGGCCAGCGCCACAGCGGAATCGTAGGCAATAGGGGCGGTAGAGCAGATGGCTCGACGGGAGCATTTGGACGAAGCCGCTGTATCCAGCTACGAGACGGTCCCCGGTGGCTTGGCGGTTGAGCGGGTCCTTCCTGGGAAGGATTACCCCCAGGCTTGAGGTTCGAGTCCTCACCGGGGAGCCATTTCCCCCCTCCTCACGCTACCGCGTCTGCCGCCGCCTTGAACCGCCGGATCGCGTCCATGTGCTCCTGTGGGGTGGTGAATCCCGCCCCCATCGCGTTCACCGTGACGTGGGTCGCTCCCAGGTCTCGCCACGCCCCCAGCGTCTCCACCCACGCCCCCTCGTCGCCCCACGTGTAGCCCACCTGCCCCTCGATCCCGATGTCGGCCGGGTCGCGGCCCGCCTCGCGGGCGTACTCGCGCAGGAGCGCCAGGCGATCCCGAATCCCATCGTTGGGGCGGCCGAGCGGAAAATAGCCGTCGGCCAATCGAGCGGTGCGTCGGAGCACCGGGTCGGCGGAGCCGCCGATCCAGATGGGGATGGGGCGTTGGATGGGCATCGGGTTGATGCCAGCCCCCGGAATCGAGTGCCATCGACCCTGGAACGACACCGCCTCGCTGGTCCAGAGCGCGCGCATCACCTCAATCTGCTCCTCAATTCGTCGTCCGCGATTGCCGAACGGCTCTCCCAGCGCTTCGTACTCCACCGCGTTCCAGCCGATGCCGACCCCCAGCCGGAGCCGCCCCTCGCTAAGCACGTCCACCGCCGCAGCCTGTTTGGCCGCCAGAGCCGTCTGGCGCTGGCCCAGCACCAGGACGCCGGTGACCAGCTCCAGAGTGCGCGTGGCGGCCGCCAGGAAGCCGAAGAGCACAAAGGGCTCGTGAAAGGCATGGTGGAGCGCATAGGCCCCCCGCCAGGCGTCGCGCTGGGACGTGTCGGCGCCCAGGATGTGGTCGTACGCCAGCAGGTGGCTGTACCCCAAACCCTCCGCTGTCTGGGCATAGTCCCGGATCGCACCCGGGTCCGAGCCGATCTCGGTCTGCGGAAAGACGACTCCCAACTTCATGCAAACCTCCTGCGGCGGATTTGCGCCAGTATCGGAGGGACCGTTGGTCGTGTCAACCGAACCCTCGCGTGGAGGCGAAAGAGCGAATCGCTCGGGTCGTGGCCCGCCTGGTCAGCGGTTTCGTACACCAGACGGAGGTGTGGGGGAATTCACGAGCCAACGAGCCCCTCGACGGAGTGCTTTCCGCAGTGGGTTCTGGTATACTCCCGCGCACATCGGACCCTGCAATACTCAAACTGCGGAGGTTGAGCATGCCAGGCGCGGCAAGTGGACTGAAGGTGCTGGAGATCGCTCAGGGAATGCCGGGCTCGCTGGCGGGGATGCTGCTGGCGGACCAGGGGGCGGAGGTGGTGAAGCTGGAGGCGCCCACAGGCGACCCATACGCCTCCGAGGCCGGCTTCCGCTTCTGGAATCGCGGCAAGGTGCGGGTAGCGGCCGACCTGAAGGACCCCGGAGCCGCCGATACCCTCCGCGGGCTCTCCAGGGCCGTGGACGTCGTCATCGTCGGCCTCAGCCAGTCCACGGCGGAGTCGCTGGGACTCACGTATGACGAGCTGTCGCGAGAGAACCCTAGGCTCGTCTTCGCCACGATCACCGGCTACGGGTGGGATAGCGCGCGCAGGGACGAGCTCGCCATCGACGGCACGGTCCACGCTCGCATGGGCTCGATGCTCTCGCCCCAGAACGGCGGCTCCCGCGAGGGCCCGATCTTCGTCGCGCCCCGGATAGCCAGCTACGCCGCCGCGATGACGTGCGTGCAAGGCATCCTGGGCGCCCTCCACGTCCGGGAAACCAGCGGAAGGGGCCAGCACGTGGACGCCAGCCTGCTTCGGGGGGCCCTCAACTACCGTGGCAACGGGTTGCTCACGGCCGCCCAGCACCAGGAAGACCTGCCGGTGCAGCCCGCCATCCGGGAGCCCCGTGGAAATCGCCCCCTCTTCAACCTCTGCGAGTGCGCGGACGGCCGCTGGATCAGCATGGCGGCGTTCACGCGGGCATTCTGCGAGGTGGGTCTGCGCGTGATGGGCCTCAGCGATCTCCTGGAGGACCCCAGGTTCGCGACGATGCCCAATACCTTCGCCAATGACGACGACCGTATGGCGATGCTGAACATCCTTTGGGACAAGTTCCGCGAGAAGCCGCTCCAGGAGTGGATCGACCTCATGTGGGAGGCGAAGGTGCCCTGCGAGCCGGTGCTGAGCGTGGACGAGTTCCGCGACCACGAGCAGCTGTGGGCCAACGGCTTGGCGGTGAACGTTGACGACCCCGTGGTCGGACCGATGGTGCAGCCCGGCCTCCTGGGCGCGCTGTCCGAGACGCCCGGCGAGATACGCCCCGCCGAGGCCGCGCCGCGCCCGCCGGAAGCGCTGCGGGAGGTCCTGGAGCGCTGGGGCGTCCCATCGGACAACCCGGTCCCCACGCCCACGGCGACAGGCGGCGCGTTCCGACGCGGTCCCCTGACCGGGGTCCGGGTGCTCGACTTCACGGCTTTCGTGGCCGGTCCCATGTGCGGGCGGCTCCTGGCGGACCTGGGCGCGGAGGTCATCAAGGTAGAGCCTCCCGAGGGCGACTACTTCCACGCCCCCTCCATGCGGGGCTCCTTCGCCGTCCTCAACCGGGGCAAGAAGGGTGTCGTGCTGGACCTGAAGCAGCCCCGCAGCAGAGACGTGCTTCACGACCTGGTCCGCGAGGCTGACGTGGTGGTCTACAACTACCGTCTGGGGGTCGAGGACCGGCTGGGCCTTGACTACGAGAGCCTGAGCGCGGTGAACCCCAAGCTGATCCTGTGCCGCATCACCGCCTTCGGCCCCCAAGGACCCCAGGCGTACCGGCCCGGCTACGAGACCTCGATAAGCGCCCTGTCAGGCAACTACGTCGAGCAGGCTGGCGAGGGCAACGCGCCGGCCACCTTCGGTGCGGCCGACATCTCCTCCGGCATCGCCGGCGCCACCAACATCCTCATGGCGCTCCGGGCCCGCGACCAGACGGGCCTCGGCCAGCACGTCGAGTCGGCCATGATCGGTACCTTGAGCTACGTGGCGGGCGACGGCTTCCCGGACTACCCAGGCAAGACCCCACGGCCCATCGTGGACAAGGGCCAGCACCGGGCCGGGCCCCTCTACGGCCTCTACGAGACCAGCGACGGCTGGCTCTTCCTCGCCGCCGTCCACGACCGGCACTGGACGGCCCTCGGGAACGCGCTAGGGGTCCCCGAGCTCCGCGACGACGCCTTCGGCACCGCCCAGGGCCGGGCAGCGAACGCCGCGCGGCTCGCGGAGATGCTCACCGGAGTGTTCGGGGAGCGGAGGACGGCCGATTGGGAGTCCCTTCTGGAAGCGGCCAACGTGCCCTGCGTGAACCCGATGGTCGAGACTCCGTCGTTCTTCCTCGACGACCCGCGGTCGGTAGAGGACGCGCTGGTGGTGAGCCTGCCGCACCCCCACTTCGGGACGCTCACCGAGCCGGGAGTGCCGGTCCGCTTGAGTGAGACGCCGTGCGTGCCCGAGATCCCGGAGCCTATCCTCGGCGAGCACACGCAGGAGGTCCTGCGCTCCGTCGGCATCACCGTCGAGGCGATGGAGGAGCTGCTGGGCGAGGGGATCATCCGCTTCGCCAGGGCGGAGTAGCCGCGAGGTCTCGACAATGAAGGGATCCGCGTTCCACCACTAGTATGGTGTGGTGCGTCCGAAGCGAGCTTTCCGGCCACCTGTGAGCGCCGGGGGGTGTTTCCATGTCGAGTTCGCTGGCGGCAAGGATAGTCCTGGCCTTGGTCGTGGCCGTGGGGTTCTACGCTCTGGCCCTCGGCGCAGCGGCTGGGCTGCTGTTCCTGGTTTACGCCCAAGTAGCCATCTGGGATGTATTCAACATCAGGCTCAGCATCGCCGCGATCGTCGGCGCGGCCATCATTCTCTGGTCGATCCTGCCACGACCAGACCGCTTCGAGCCGCCCGGACCGGCGCTGACAGCCGCCAGGCACCCCGATCTGTTCGCGGAGATCGAGAGAGTCTCGACTGATGTGCGTCAACCAATGCCTCACGATGTGTACCTGATTCCGGACGTCAACGCCTTCGTCACCACGCGTGGCGGGTTCATCGGCATTGGCAGCAAGCGTGTGATGGGCATCGGACTGGCGCTGATGGCTTCCCTGACGATCACCCAGCTCAGGGCCGCGCGACGCCAGAAATCAGCCCGGCGCAAGACATACCCGGCGTCGCAGGCCCGCAGAGCTCGCTCCTCAAGACCGTTTCGTGCAGGGGCTGCGGGCAGCCGGTCCGTTCCTCTTCGATTCAATGCTCCAATTGCGGTGCACCCATAGGCTACAACTAGGCCACTCGACGGCACGCCGCGTTGACGGAGAGCCATGCCTGCTCCAGCCCGATGCAATGATGATGATCGCCCCGCGAGTCGCGTCCTCCAGTAAGCGCAACCTCGGCTTGATCCCGCGCACCGCTGCCGATATTGGATGCATGGAGCGGCAATCGGTGAACACCAGCCCGGCTCCCATGGCTGGCGGTGCGTCAGAGCGGGGCCCCTGCTCAGCGGACCGGGCGCGGGAAGCTCGCAGGCGCGTCGGGGGCGCCAGGCTGGGCTTGCTCAACCGAACGCTGACGGAGTGGGCTCGCTCCAAGTAGCGATGATCTCTGAGGAGGTATTGCTGGCTAGGCCCTTTCGTGGGCGCAGGCCGAGCCCGCGTGGGAGCCGGGTGCCCCCCTCGTACGTGCTGGCCGCCTCCCCACATGGGTGCAGGGCACGCCCTGCCTGCCAGCCTAGGCGCGTGCGGCTTCCTTGTCCTTGTTCAGCTGCTCCACTACGCGCTCCACCAGGTGGGCTGGCAGCGACTCGTAGTGATCAATCTCGGTGGTGAAGGTGGCGCGGCCCTGGGTCATGGAGCGCAGGTCCAGGACGTAGCGCTGCACCTCCGCCAGGGGAACGCTGGCCTCCACCAGTGTCGTGCCGTCGCCCTGGGGCGTCATGCCCATGATATGGCCCCGCTTGCTGTTCAGGTCGCCGATGATCTCCCCTGCGAACGCGTCGGGAGTCGTGACATGCAGGACCGCGATAGGCTCCAGCAGCGTCGGGTTGCCATCCATGAACGCCTTCTTGGCGCCGAAGTAGCCGCAAGTCTCGAAGTCCTGCCCCGCCGAGTCCACCGGGTGGTGGCTGCCGTCGGTCAGCACAGCGCGGGTATCCACCACGGGAAACCCAGCCAGGATGCCCTCCGCCCAGGCGCGCCGTACCCCCTTCTCCACCGGGGAGATGAACTCCTTGGGCACGTTGCCGCCGACGACCTCCGATGCGAACTCCAGCCCCTGGTTCCGGTCCGCGGGCTCCATGCGCAGCATGATGTGGGCGAAGTGTCCGTGCCCCCCCGTCTGCTGCTTGAAGCGTTGGTCCACGCGAGCCACCGAGCCGATCGTCTCCCGGTATGGAATCTTCGGCGCCTGGAGCAGCAGGTTGACCCCGAACTTGCGCTGAGCACGCTGCACGGTGATGTCCAGGTGCGCGTCGCCCAGGCCTGACAGCAGCGACTCGTTGGTGTTCTGGTCGCGGACGAAGTGGAGGCTCGGATCCTCCTCGCCCAGTCGCGCCAGCGACGTGCCGAGCTTGTCGGTGTCGCCTTTGGTGCTGGGGAAGACCGCCATGGCGTAGACGGGGCTCGGGAATGTGATTCCGCCGAGAGACAGCGGGTGGTCGCGCATGGAGAGGGTGTCGCCCGTATTCGTGGCGGCCAGCCTGCCGACCGCCCCGATCTCACCCGCGACGAGCTGCGTGACGTTCTCCTGGTTCTTGCCGCGAGGAGAGAAGAGCTGGCCCAGCCGCTCCGTCTGCTGCTTGGCGACGTTCTGGACCTCCACGTTGCTCGTGAGCGTGCCGCTGTAGACCCGAAGGTAGGTGACCTTACCGACGTACGGGTCCGCCGTGGTCTTGAACGCCAGGGCCGCAAGGGGGCCGGCGGGGTCCGCCGGAAGCTCAACGCCACCCTCGCTGTCAGGGGCGCTCGCCACTACGCTGGGGCGGTCGGCGGGGGAGGGGAGCAGGTTGACGATGGCGTCGAGGACCCCGGTGATCCCCACGCCCTGCGCCGCCGATGCGGCGAGGACGGGCACCGCCGTTCCCGCGGCAACGGCTCGCTGGAAGCTCGTCAAGAGTTCGTCCTCCGTCAGCGCTTCGCCCTCCAGGAACCTCGTGGCGAGATCGTCGTCGGTCTCAGCGACGGCCTCCACCAGGAGATCCCGGGCGCCGTCGAACGCCGCGCGCTGGTCGTCCGGCACGGCGTCGGGAGCTGGGAGCAGCGGAAGGACGTCCTGGAACTCATGGGCAACACCCACCGGAAGCTGCAGGGCGAAGCACTCCTTGCCCAGCGTGCTCCGAAGGCCGTCCACCACGGTCTCCAGGTCCGTGTTCTCCCGGTCCAGCTTGTTCACTACTACGATGCAGGGGAGCCCAAGATCCCGTATTCGCCGCCACATCTGCTCCGTCCCCACCTCGACACCGGCGCTCGCGGCCACCACAAGGATGGCGGCGTCGGCCACGCGCAGCGCCGACAGTGCGTCACCGACGAAGTCGAAGTAGCCCGGCGTATCGATCATGGTGATCTTGTGGTCGCGCCAGACGCAGGGAAGAACCGAGAGCTGCGTACTAGTGCCGCGCCTGACCGCCTCGGGCTCGTGGTCGCCAGTGGTGTTGCCGTCTTCGATGCGGCCCGCTCGCGAGATTGCCCCGGAGGCCAGCAGGAGCGCCTCGGCCAATGTCGTCTTGCCCGAGCCGCTGTGAGAAACGAGGGCCACGTTGCGGAGTCGGTCGGTCGTGAAGTTCGCCATCGGTCACTCCTCTTCCGTAATCGGTCACTCCAGTTCCGTAGCAGTTGACGCCATTCTAATCAAATGGCCGCGGGGGGCGCAACACCGGCGGCAAGGAAGTTCCGGAGCCGCCATCTGGTTCATTGCCCGAACCACCGTGTGCCGGGGCGAGGCCGCGCCGAGGGGCGACGCCGCGAGTTCGTGTGCGATAATGTCGGCGCGGGAGACCGAACGCGGAGCGTGCCGTTGGCCAGGGCATCGGAGACCCCGTTCCAGAAGAGGATGGAGACGTTCGGACGGATCCTTCAGCTCGAGCGCGAGCGGGGGTTCGAAGACCGAGCGGTCGTCGGCGGGCTGGACCGATTCCTGGACCAGTGGCGCGAGGAGCCCGCCGCGGGCGCCGACGAGGGGACCGCCGCCGCGCTCCGTAACACCGAGGTGTTCGCCGGCGGCTACGGCGACCTTACCCCGGAACAGCGGGAGGCCTGGGCGGGCCGCGTTCTGACCGCATTGAGGGGCCTCGCCGCCCCCGCGGACGACGTCCGACCGCTCCCCGCGCCCGACTCCCCCCCCTCGCGATACCGCGAGCGCGCCACAAGGTCGAACCCCGGGAGCCTCTCCCTGGAATCGGCTCCCACCGTGGTGCGAGGTATCGGACCTGGCATCGCCCAGAAGCTCAAGACGCTGGGGATCGAGACGGTCCGGGACCTCCTCTACCACCACCCGCGCCGGCACGTGCCCCTGGCGCGCATCGCCGACCTGGTTCCCGGCGAGGAGGCGGCCATCGTCGGCACGGTGTGGCAAGCCCAGGTCGTACGCATGGGCGGGAAGGGAATGGAGGCCACGGAGGCGGTCCTCGGCGACGACACGGGCAACCTGCGCGCGGTCTGGTTCAACCAGCCGTTCGTGGCCCGGAGCGTGCACGCCAACGACACGCTGCTGGTCACCGGCAACCTCCGATGGCACCAGGGCCAGCGCAGCTTCGAGCCCACCTCCTACGAGGTGGTGGACGCCGATGACGACAACCTGCGGCTAGGACGGATGCTGCCGGTCTACCCATCCACGGAGGGGCTCACCCAGCGAGTCCTGCGTCGAGTAGTGCGCAACGGCCTGGAAGCGTGGTTGCCCCGCCTGGCCGACTTCCTTCCGCCCGAGCTTGCCCGCCGTCTGGACCTCCCACACCTGGCCGACGCCCTGTGGGGCCACCACTACCCTGAGAACGGGGAGGGCCGGGACGCGGCGCGACGTCGGCTCGCCTTCGACGAGCTGTTCCTACTCCAGCTGACCCTCCTGATCCGCAAGCGCGAGTGGGGGGAGGAGGGGGACGCCGTCCCGCTCAAGGCGAGCCGGAAGCTGCTGGAGGCGTTCCTGTCGTCACTCCCATTCACTCTGACGGACGCCCAGCGACAGTCGCTGCGGGAGGTGCTTGGGGATATCGCAGGGCGGAGGCCGATGGCGCGGCTCCTCCAGGGCGAGGTGGGCAGCGGCAAGACGGTGGTGGCCCTGGCTGCGATGCTGGTGTGCGCCGCGGTCCAGCGCCAGGCCGCCATGATGGCCCCCACGGAGGTTCTGGCAGAGCAGCACTTCCTGACCGTCTCTCGGCTACTCCAGGGCCTGAGCCTCCCCATGGCGGAGCCGAACTTGCTCGCCGTCTACCTGGACCCGCACCCCCGCCCCATCACGGTCGGCCTCCTCCTCGGCAGCCACACCCGCAAGGAGAAGGCGGCGATGAGGGAACGGATCACGCAGGGGCTCGTGGATATCGTCGTGGGGACCCACGCCCTGATCCAGGGAGACGTCGAGATGCCGAACCTCGCGCTGTCGGTGGTGGACGAGCAGCAGCGCTTCGGCGTGGTGCAGCGGCGGGCACTGGGGGAGAAGGGAACGCGCGCTCACGTCCTGAGCATGTCGGCCACGCCGATCCCACGGAGCCTCGCCCTGACCCTCTATGGCGATCTGGACGTCTCGACCATCAGCGAGCTTCCATCCGGCCGCCAGCGCGTCCAGACAAAGTGGCTCAGGCCCGACAGGCGGGATTCGGCGTACCGATGGATTCGGCGGGAGGTTGAGATGGAGCGTCAGTGCTTCGTCATCTGCCCCCTCATCAACGAGTCCGAGACGCTCCAGACCCGCGCGGCGCTGGAGGAGCACCGCCGACTCACGGAGGAGGTATTCCCCGACCTGCGCGTGGGTCTCCTGCACGGGCGCATGTCCTTGGCGGAGAAGCGCTCGATCATGGAAGAGCTGCGCGACGGGGATATCCAGATCCTGGTCGCCACACCGGTCGTCGAGGTGGGGGTGGACATCCCCAACGCCACAGTGATGATGATCGAGGGCGCGGACCGATTTGGGCTATCGGAGCTGCACCAGTTCCGCGGCCGCGTGGGGCGGGGTGAGCACGCAAGCTATTGCATCCTGATGGCGGACGACCCGTCGCCCGAGGCCCAGGAGCGTCTCTCGGTCCTCGAGAATGAATCCGATGGCTTCCGCGTGGCGGAGGAGGACCTGCGGCTGCGAGGGCCCGGGGAGCTCTTCGGGACGCGGCAGAGCGGCCTGCCCGAGCTCAAGCTGGCCACCTTGTTCGACTGGGAGCTGCTACGAACCGCCCGCCAGGAGGCGGCGCGGCTCGTCGAGGCGGACCCCCGCCTGGAACAATTGGAACACCGGCCGGTGGCGGAGGCCCTGACCCCCTACCTCGCGACCGTGCAGCCGGACTTCCAGCCCAGCTAGGACCGCCGGAGGAGTCGCTTCCTCCCCGCCCCCCCCGGCCACTACAACGGCCACGCCCATAGCGGCGTCGGCAACCCCGCCAGTGCGAGGCCCGTCACGCGCCGGTAGCCCCTCAGGCGCCCCCATACCCCGAGTCCTCGGAGAACGCGACACGCCACGGCGACCAGTCTTACGCAACGCGCCGTTCTGCGATAAGATGACCCTCTTGGAGACACGAGGAGCCGCATGACTACCGTTCTCAACATGGTCGCGTCGCGAGTTGCCGAAGCCTTGGCCGAGGCCCAGGCAGGCGGAAGCCTGCCCCCGGCCCCCGTGCCCGACGGCGTCGTGGAGCGGCCCCAAAACCTGGAGCACGGCGACTTCGCCACGGCGCTCCCGCTCAAGCTGGCCCGCTCGATGCGCATGAACCCCATGGAGATAGCCGAGCGCATCGCCGCGCGGATCACCCTCGGGAACGAGATCGAGCGGGTCCAGGTAGTGCCCCCCGGGTTCATAAACATGGCCCTCTCGCCGGAATGGCTCCGCGACCAGGTGGAGACGGTCCTTGCCGCGGGCGACCGCCACGGCGACTCCACGGTCGGCGCGGGGCAGCGCGTCCAGGTGGAGTTCGTGAGCGTCAACCCCACGGGGCCCATCCACGTGGGCCACGCTCGCGGCGCGGTGCTGGGCAGCGTCCTATCGTCGGTGCTGGCGGCCGCCGGCTACGACGTGACCCGCGAGTTCTACGTGAACGACGCCGGTACGCAGATGGACCTCTTCTACCGGTCGCTCCTCGCCAGATACCGGCAGGTCCACGGCCACGACGCGGAGCTTCCCGCCAACGGTTACGTAGGCGACTACGTGGGCGACCTGGCGAGAGAGATCACCGCCACCGAGGGCGACCGCTTCCTGGCAGTGTCGGAAGAGGAGGCGATCCGCGAGCTGGGCGCCGAGGGGCTCCGCCGCATGATCGACGCGATGCGCGGCGACCTGGAGCAGTTGGGCGTGACCTTCGACGTGTGGTTCCGCGAGTCGAGCCTCTTCCGCGACTCGCACTACGAAACCGCAATGCGCCTCCTGCGGGAGGGGGGCCACGTGGTGGAACGGGAGGGCGCGACCTGGTTCGCGTCGGCAGCCCTGGGCGAAGACAAGGACAACGTGCTGGTCCGCTGGACCGGCGCCCCCACCTACTTCGCCTCCGACGCCGCCTACCACTACCAGAAGTTCGTCGTGGCCGGCTTCGACCGCGTGACGAACATCTGGGGCGCGGACCACCAGGGCCACGTGAGCCGCCTCAAGGCCGTGGTGTCGGCCCTGGGCGTGGACCCGGACCGCCTAACCATCATCATCTCGCAGATGGTGTCACTCAGGCGAGGGGATGAGGCGGTCCTCATCTCCAAACGGGCCGGCGATCTGGTCACGATGCGCGATCTGGTGGAGGAGGTGGGCCCCGACGCCTGCCGCTACTTCTTCCTCTCGCGGTCTCCGGACGCCCAGATGGAGTTCGACCTTGAGCTCGCCAAGCGCGAGTCCCAAGAGAACCCCGTCTTCTACGTGCAGTACGCCCACGCCCGGATCGCCGGCATCCTTCGGAACGCGGCCGAGCGCAGCATCGACTATGCCGACGGCGACACCCAGGCCCTCACAACGCAGCAAGAGATGGACCTGATCCGCCGGCTGCTCCTCCTGCCGGAGCTGGTGGAATCGATGGCCCTGGCCATGGAGCCCCACCACCTGCCACACCACGCGGCGGAGCTGGCCACGGCGTTTCACGCGTTCTACGACCACTGCCGGGTCATCACCGACGACCTCCCGCTCACACGGGCCAGGCTGAAGTTGGTGGAGGCGGCCCGGATCGGCCTGTCCCGGTGCCTCTCCCTGATGGGGATGGGAGCGCCGGACAGGATGAGGCGCGACACGCCGGATGCCGATCCGCTCGCCTCGCCGTAGTGCGCCGAGCGGGGACGCCTGAGCCTCCCTCAAGCGGGCCATTGGGGTTGGCGGCCAGGGGCGTCGTCGGATGAGCCGGCTCCGGTGGGGACGGGGGCTCCGCCAGACCCTTCCACGAACTCGAAGCTCACCGGAGGTTACGTGATGGACAGACAGGACCTGCTTGGGAAGCTCGCCATGCACTGGGAGGCGCTCTTGGAGACAGTGGGGCGGGTCCCAGAGGGGGCGATGGAGGCCGCCGGCGTAGCGGGAGAATGGTCCGTCAAGGACCTGCTGGGCCACATCACCACGTGGGAAGAGGAGGCGATCAAGACCCGCGAGGCAGGCCGGAGCGGGCTGGATCTCCCGTCCTACGGAGACACGGACGATTGGAACGAGCGGGACGTGATCAAGCGGCGCTCGCGGTCGGTGCATACCACGCTGGTAGAGTTGGGCGCGGTCCACCAGCGGTTCGTATCCTGGCTGGAGGGGCTGCCGGACGAGGCCTTCCGCGACGACGAGCTAGCCACCATGGTGGACGACGAATCGGCGGAGCACTACCGGGACCACGGGGATGACATTGAAAGGTGGCTCGCGGCTCGTGGGGGATAGCCCCCCCCTGCGCGCCGCAATGCAATAGAAGAGGGGCCGCCCCGACTCGTCGGGGCGGCCCCTCCATTCGTCAGGTTCCAGGTGCTAGTACTTGGGCGCCCGCTTCTCCGCGAATGCCCGCGGCCCCTCCGTCGCGTCGATGACCACGCCGGGCTTCGGCGGGTACCAGTAGAAGAGGTCGCGCCCCAGGGCGTTCAGCTCCCCAACCGACATGTCCCGCCCACGGTAGATCATTTCCTTGTGGGCCTTCACAGAAGGCTGGCCCAGCGTGCACATGTAGTCGGCCCACTCCATGCACTCGTCGATCAGCTTGTCCTTGGGCACCACCTTGTTCACGAACCCGATCTCGTACGCGCGCTGCGCCGTGATCTGCCGACCCCACATCAGCATCTCGCACGCCACGCCCAGGGAGATCTGGTACTCGACCCGCGCGCCGAACCCGGCCGGCAGGTTCCACCGCACCTCGGGGATCCCGAAGGTGGCGTGCTCCGCCGCGATTCGGATGTCACAGCTCTGGGCCGTCGCCCACCCACCGGCCAGCGCGTAGCCGTTGACCGCCGCGATGGTCGGCTTCCAGGTTTGCACCATCGGGTGCGCTCGTCGTGCCACGTACGGCTTGTGGCTCCGGAACGCCCCGCCACGTACGTCGCCTTCCACGTCCTCTTTCAGGTCGTGGCCAGCCGAGAAAGCCACGTCCCCGGCGCCCGTGAGGATGGCGACCCAAAGGTCGTCGTCCTCGTTGAAGCGCTCCCACTCTTCAGCCATCCGGTCCGACAGCTCCTGGCTGCTGGCGTTCCGACGCTCCTCGCGGTTGATGGTCATGATGTAGACCTTACCGCGCGTCTCCGTCAGCAGCACGTCCCTTCCTGTAATCATCCGTCTCCTCCTTCGTTTCCCCTCGTACGTCGCCTCTCGCTTCCCCTCCGATGCGACCGCAGTATAGCCGAAACGACCCCACCGCTGTCAATCAGCCGGGGCTGCCGTCGACCTTCGGGCGCGAAATCGAGGGTATGGCCACGGGGAACTCGCAACGAACAGCGCGGCTGAGGGATGGTTATCGTCGATCGCTCGGAAACGGCGGACGGAGCGCGCGACGCGGGATCAGCGAAGCCAGGGGGCGAAGGGACGCCACTCCGCAAGGATCGTCCGGTGGTGAAAGAGCGCATACGGGTCCGGCCGGGGGGCTCGCGGCTCCTTTCGAAGCCGCATATTGGCCTTGGCCAGTATGTGCCCTCCCTTCCGATGGTTGCATGGGATGCAGGCGGCCACCACGTTCTCCCACGCATGGGCGCCCCCCCGGTGGCGGGGCAGCACGTGGTCCAGGGTCAGGTCCCGAGTCTCCTTGCCGCAGTACTGACAGGTGTACCCGTCCCGCACAAAGATCTCTCGGCGGGACATGCGACGCGGCAGGATGGGGCGGCGGACCAAGTGGGCCAGGCGGATCACGGACGGCACGGGGATGCTGTGCGTCGAGGTGTGAATCTCGCCGCGACCGTTGATCAGGAGCTCCGCGTTTCCCCGGTCGAGCAGCACCATGGCCCGTCGGACGTTGCAGATGTTCAGGGGCTCATAGCTCTGATTCAGGAGCAGCACGGGCAGATTGATCACTCCCCGGTCCTCCATCGGACTCGAAGCAGGCCACCCTCCCTACCATGATAGCAGAAAGCGCCTGCCTTTCCCACGGACGCTCGACTCCCGTCGAATCACGGACGACGACCCGGCCGGAACGGCTCGCGGCACCCTCGGGCCAAGCCCCGGTATCCAACCTCCCAACCGGGGAACGCCCGATCGCAGCGCGGTCAGTGACGCGGTCGCGCGGGGTGTGGGACATTGGTATACCGTGGAGCGCGCCGCGCGGCGCACGGGCGCGAGACGGGCGCCCGTGCGATGAGCCGAAGACGGCCGACGAAGCGGGCTCGGTGGAGGAAGCGAACCGGTGCTGGACAACGTGACCCTGTACGCGGCACTTGGGGCGGGGGTCGCCTCCTTCCTTGCCCCCTGCACCCTCGCCCTGATTCCAGCCTTCCTTGCGTACCTGGCAGGGTTCACACTCTCGGACGCCTCGTCCGCGAGCCCCGGTCGAGTGCGGTTGGCGACCACCTCGAACACCGTAATGTTCGGCGTGGGGTTCACAGCGGTGTTCGTGCTCATCGGGTCGTCCCTGGGGGCCTTGACCGAGGTGGTGGGCGGAGGCAGCGTATGGCTGAACCGCGTCGGGGGCGTGCTGGTGATCGGGTTCGGCCTGGCCACGCTGGGCTTGGTCAGAGTGCCCCTGATGGAACGAGGGTTCGCGATCCGGACGGACTTCGCGCGGAACATGCGATACCTGGGATCGTTCCTGGTGGGAGCCACGTTCGCGGTGGGATGGGTGCCGTGCGTGGGGCCCATCCTGGGCGCGATCTTTGTGCTGGCGGGCGCCTCAGGGTCGGCGGAGCAGGGAGCGCTGCTGCTCTTCGCCTACTCGCTCGGCATGATGCTTCCGTTCCTGGCGGCCGGGGTGTTCACTGGCTGGACGAGCGCGCTGATGCGCCGCCACGGGCGTCTGCTCGCCTACACGAACTACGCGGGCGGGGTGCTGCTGATCGCCCTCGGCATCGTCGTGTTCACCAACCTCATGCCGGTCCTGGCCCGATACCTGCCGCTGGGGGTCGCGGACGTCGGGTAGCGGCCGATGTCGCCCGCCCTTCCGTTATGTCCACTGATCCGCCTTTCGTACCTCCACCCGATGTTCGTGCATCTATCCCGGCCTCAACGAATCCAAGTATACAGAGAGCTCACAACCAGGTAGGAGGAGAGTCGAACAATGGCACACCCAATCGCGGTCAACGACATCGATTTCGAGGAGCAGGTGCTGAAATCGGATACGCCGGTGCTGGTGGACTTCTGGGCCGATTGGTGCGCGCCGTGCCGGATGGTCGCGCCCATCGTCGAAGAGCTGGCCAACGAATATGATGGCAGGGTGACGTTCGCCAAGGTGGACGTGGATGCCAACGCGGAGACGTCCCTCAAGTATGGGATCCGCAGCATCCCCACGCTGTTGGTGTTCAAGGGCGGGAAGCCCGTGGACCAGATCGTCGGGGCAGTGCCCAAGGCAGTGCTCAAGAAGCACCTGGAAGGCGCCCTGTCCTGAGCCGGACGGCCCGGGCCCCGGTGTCAGGTTTCACCACCATGTCCCCGCGGGCAACGCCCCAGGATGCGGAAGCCGTCACCGCCGGGCCCGGAAGGGCTTGCGGAAGGGCCCTTCCGGGCCCGGATCAATCTGAACGGACGAGCAAGGGAGCAACGCGCATGACCAGTCCCACGGAACACTACGACGTGCTGATCGCCGGCCAGGGCGCGGGGGGATACGCGGCCGGGATGTACGCCGCACGGTACCAGATGAAGCCCATCATCGTGGGTGAGCGGTTCGGGGGCGAGACGGCCACCGGCGGGCTGATTGAGAACTACCCGGGCTACCCTGAGATCGACGGCTTCGATCTGATGCTCAAGTTCCGGGAGCAGGCCGACAAGTACGAAGTCCCGGTCATCGACGACCGAATCGAGCGGATCACGCACACCGACCACCATTTCGTGGCGACAACCCTGGAGGGGAACACCTACCAGGCGACCTCGGTGATCCTGGCGGTGGGACGCGAGCGACGAAAGCTTGGGACAGAGCACGAGGACGAGTGGACGGGCCGAGGCGTCTCCTTCCGCTCGACGTGCGACGCGCCGCTCCATCGGGGCAACGTAGTGGCCGTGGTCGGCGGGGGCGACGCCGCCGTGAAGGGCGCGATCCTGCTCGGCAAGTATGCCAAGCAGGTCTACATCGTCTACCGACAGGCGTCGTTCACCAGGCCGGAGGCAGCCAATCTCAGGATCCTGGAGAAGGCCACGAACGTGGAGACCCTCTTCAGCACGAACATCGTCGCCCTGCGAGGGGACGACAGCCTTCGAGGGATCGTCCTGGACCGGCAGCTCAGCGGGGCCACCGAGGTGGCGGTGGACGGGCTGTTCGTGGAGATTGGGGCAGACCCGAGGACGGAGCTGGCCCTGCAACTTGGAGTGGATCTCAACGACCGGGACGAGATCATCGTGGACAGAGAGATGCGCACGAGCGTGCACGGCGTATTCGCCGCCGGGGACGTGACCGACGGCGCAGGCGATCTGAAGCAGACGATCACGGCCGCCGCCCACGGCGCGCTGGCCGCCACCGCCGCGTACGCCGACGTATCTGAGCACCCGGACGCCTGCGCAGTCCACGCGGTCGGCTACAGCCTCGTATAGCGGCACGATCGCGGGCGATGCCGCGCGCTGCAGCGCGGACGCCCCCACGATCATCACTCGGCCGCAGAGGGCCGACACGAGGCCGACGGACGCCGCTGAGAGCTTCCCCACACACCCCACCTTGGGCGAGGTGTATCTCAGAGGAGGCCCCCGGCAGACAGGGAACCCGGACCGGAGAGGGCAGAGGAGGTGAAGAGACGGATCCCGGAATTCTGCCGGCGACGGCAACGGACAGCGAGAGACCATAGCGACGAGTGGGCGCCACGGCATCCTCCATCAGGCTGGCGGAGGAGCTCCGGGTCACGGCCATGAGGACACCCGTAATCGCGGCCATGACCTGGACAGTGCGGAGAGGAGAGTGAGGCAATGGCGGCAAGAGCGGGAACAATGATACGGCCTCCGGTGACGGCGGACTACCGAGGCAAGTCGGCGCTTCGAGCGTTGGGATTCAACGTGGCCGCGCTGGGATTCATGGTGGCGATGGTCGCGTTCATCAGCGCCATCGTTCAGGCCGGCTTCGTGGCTGAGTCCGCTTCCGCGACCGGCATCGAGACGCAGAATGCGTGGACGTTCGGCCTGTCGAGCACGGCCGTGGTGGTGGTGAAGGCGGGGATCGCTCTGATCCTGCTTGGCATTCTGCGACGCCTGTGGGTTCGGGTCGAGAGCATGAAGCAGGCTCTCCCCAGGCTGGTGCCCCAGGGCGGGCAGGATGCGCGCATCAATGAAGGGCCAATCAGCACTCCCTTTGGCGCGGGCAAGGTATCCCGCAAGGCGCCGGGGGCTCTTCCCATCCATCGCATGGCCTACGTCATGTGGGCCCCGATGCTCCTCATGGGTGCGATGGGGGTCATGATCGCGCTGGTGCTGTCCTTCGTCTGGGCGGCGGCGGCCAATAGCGGCAACGCGGCGGACAGCCTGAGGCTGCTGGGCCTGACCAAGGGCGTCATGTTCCTTGGAGAGGGTCTGTTCCTCTCGGGCATCGCCTTCCTGCTGGGCAGCATTCTGGGCTCCTTGCGACAGGGTGGCGGCGAGGTCCAGGAGTCCCTGGGCGCTGGGGTGAAGACGCTGGTCATGCCCCTCACCGCGAAGCTGTTCGTGGTCCTCATGATGGCGGGCCTGATGATCGAGATGGTGCAGTTCGGCTTCTACCTCTTCGTGGCCACGCTCGACGGGGCCACGCCCGAAGGGGCGGCGAGCATCCGAGCCTACTACACCTGGCTGGGGCCGCTACGTGAGGCCGGCCTGGGCCTGATCCTGTCGGGCATCGTCCTGGCCCTGGGCACCATCGGCACCATCCTTGGCTTCCAGTTCTCTCGCATTCGAGAGCTCATTTCCGCCGGCCGGTAGCAGAATGCGGGCCCAGGGGAGCCCAGAGGGGCGAAGCCCCTTTGGCAGGGGTCTGGGGGTGTCCCCCAGATACAGTTCCCACCCCCTTCCTGGCCAGGAAGGGGGCAGGGGGATGGTCGAATCAGGTTCTTCATCAGCCGATTAGGGGGTACCACTACCATGACGACATCAGCGATTAGCAGCCACGGCGAGTTCAGGGTGACCGCCAGCGACCGTGCTCCCGGACTGAATCTCCCACAGAAGATGGGCAGGGCCCTGTGGGCGCCCATGCTTCTGATGGGCGTGATGGCCTATCCGGCCGCGGTGGTCCTCGGAGCGATACGAGCCAACCTGGTGGCGAACGGGACGACAACCAGCGACGCGGCCACCGCGGCGGCGCTGGGCCAATACACAACCGCGGTCATGTTCCTGGGGTTCGCATCCATATTCGCGGCCATCGTCTTCGCGATTGCCCGCATCCTGGGGGCCTTCCGCACCGGCGGAGGCGGGGTCCAGCAGGCCTCGGGCCGGCGGGTCTTGACGCTGGCCATGCCGCCCACGGCGAAGGCGATGGTGGGCCTGATGATGATGGGGATGATGATGCTCCTCTTCGCGGTGGTGGTCCACGTCATTCTCGGGATCAACGTGAGCGCCGCGGTACTGAGCAGCGATGCGGCAAGCGTGACGACCATCCAGTCCTGGTCAACCTGGATCGAGGGAGTCCGTCGCCTGGGCGTTGCCGTGTACCTGGTTTCCATTGCCCTGGGTCTAGCCACCATCGTTCAGGTGCTTCGATTCCAGGCGGCGCGCATCCGCGAGCTGCCCGAGGAGCGGCAGATCAGCGGCTCCACCTCCTGAGGCATCGCGGCGAGTCCGGTGGCGGCAGTGTCGGGGACGGGGGATGACCCCCCGTCCCCTGACCGACTGCAGCCAGGGGTTGGCCGGCGTCGTATACTGAGAGCCGGTCCCGCCCGCGGCGATGTTTTGTCCTGCCGCTCCGGTTTCACGGCGAGCCCGTTGAAACCCCGAGGCAGGCCAACCGAGCGCCGGACACGCCACCTGAGACCGGGCACGAAGCGCCCGGTCCAAGCAATGGAGGTAAGACTCGCGTGAGTAGCTCAATCAACGCCGAGGCCACGGCCGCAGGCTCAGCAGCGCTCGACGACCTCTGCATCAACGCGGTCCGCATGCTCTCGGTGGACATGGTGCAGGAGGCCGCCTCCGGCCACCCCGGCGCCCCGATGGGCGCAGCCGCGATGACCTACGTCCTCTGGGACCGGTTCCTGAAGCACAACCCCGGCGACCCTACGTGGCCGGACCGGGACCGGTTCATTCTTTCCCCCGGCCACGCCTCTGCCATGCTGTACGCTTTCCTTCACCTGACCGGATATGAGCTGCCCCTGGATGAGCTCAAGCGCTTCCGCCAGTGGGGGAGCCTGACGCCGGGCCACCCCGAGTACCGCTTGACCCCCGGCGTGGAGATGACCACCGGGCCGCTGGGCCAGGGGTTCGCCCACGGGGTCGGGATGGCGGTCGCCGAGCGGTGGCTGGCGAAGCACTTCAACCGGCCGGGGCACGAGATCGTCGACCATCGCACCTACGGCATCGTTTCCGACGGCGACCTGCAAGAGGGAGTCGTGGCCGAGGCGGCGTCGCTTGCGGGCACGCTGCGCCTGGGCAAGCTCATCTTCCTGTACGACGACAACGATATCTCCATTGAGGGCAGCACTGATATCTCGTTCGCGGAGAACGTGCCCGAGCGCTTCCGCGCGTACGGCTGGCACGTGGTCGGCCCGGTCGACGGTATGGACCCGCGGGCCGTGGACGCCGCGCTGCGTGAGGCCCAGGACGAATCCGGGCGGCCTAGCCTGGTCGTCTGCCAGACGGTGATCGGCTACGGAAGCCCCGGCAAGGCGGGGACCGCCGCCGCCCACGGCGAGCCGCTGGGCGTGGAAGAGGTCCGCTTGACCAGGGAGCGCCTGGGGTGGCCGAACGCCGAGTCGTTCGTGGTGCCATCGGAAGCCGTGGACCACTTCAGGGAGGCACGGGAGCGGGGACAAGGGGCGCAGGAGGAGTGGCAGGCCCGGCTCGCCGCGTATCGAGCCGCGTACCCGGAGGAGGCACGGAAGCTGGACGAGGCGCTGAGCGGAGCGCTGCCCGATGGATGGGACCGCGACCTGGACGGCATCTTCAGCGCCGCCGATAAGCCCATCGCCACCCGCGAGGCCTCCGGCCGCGTGATGAACGCCATCGTCCAGCGCGTCCACTCGTTCATCGGCGGGTCGGCGGACTTGGCCCCCTCCACCAAGACCCTCCTCGCGGACCGCGGCAACTACGGGTTCAACGAGTACGGCGGCCACAACATGCACTTCGGAGTCCGCGAGCATGCCATGGGCGCCATCGCCAACGGCATGGCCCTGCACGGCGGAGCGATCCCCTACACCGCCACGTTCATGATCTTCTCCGACTACATGCGCCCGCCCATGCGCCTGGCGGCGCTGATGGGCTTGCGGGTGGTCTACGTCTTCACCCACGATTCCATCGGGGTGGGGGAGGACGGCCCGACCCACCAGCCAATAGAACAGCTGCTGGCGCTCCGTGCGGTCCCCAACCTGACGGTGCTGCGCCCCGCCGACGCGACCGAGACGGTCGAGGCGTGGAAGGCCGCATTGCGCCGGACCGACGGACCGACGGCGTTGGTGCTCAGCCGCCAGAACCTCACCGTGCTGGACCGGGCCTCGCTGGCCCCGGCCAGTGAGACCCAGCGGGGCGGGTACGTGCTGTGGGAGGCGGACGGACCGGCCAAGGTCATCCTGATCGGCACGGGGTCGGAAGTGCATGTAGCGCTGGAGGCTGGGCGGCTGCTGGAGGAGGCGGGCGTACCGTCGCGAGTGGTCTCCATGCCGTCATGGGAGATGTTCGAAGCCCAGCCGGAGGAATACCGTCACGCCGTCCTGCCCCCGAGCCTCCGCGCCCGCGTCTCGGTCGAGGCTGCCGCGACCCTGGGCTGGGAGCGGTACGTGGGGCTCGACGGTGTGGCCGTCGGCCTGCCCCACTTCGGCGCCTCGGCCCCCGCGGGCGTACTGTACAAGGAATTCGGCATAACGGCGGAGCGAGTGGCGGAGGAAGCCAGACGACTGGCAGGAGGAGATGCCCGGTGAGCGACCCAGTCCGCGACGCCCTTCGACTCGGCCAGTCCATCTGGTACGACAACATTCGCCGCGGGCTGCTCGACTCCGGGAAGCTGAAGTCGCTCATCGATCAGGGCGTGACCGGCGTCACGTCGAACCCCTCCATCTTCGAGAAGGCGATCGCCGGCAGCACCGACTACGACGAGGCCATGCTTGCCCTGGCCGCCGACGGACGAAGCGCAGACGAGATATACGAGCGTCTGGTGGTGGAGGACATCCGCACGGCCGCGGACCTGCTTCGTACGGTCCACGACGCGACCGAAGGCGCGGACGGCTTCGTGAGCCTGGAGGTGAGCCCCGCCCTGGCCCACGAAGCCGAGGCCACGGTGGCCGAAGCGGAGAGGCTCTTCGCCACCCTGGACCGCCCGAACGTCATGATCAAGGTGCCCGGCACCCCGGAGGGCATCACGGCGGTCCGCCGGCTCATCGGCGGGGGGATCAACGTCAACGTCACCCTTATCTTCGCGACGGACGCCTACCGGGGTGTGGCGGAAGCCTACCTGGCGGGGCTGGAGGACCTGGCCGCCAGCGGCGGGGACCTGAGCCGGGTAGCCTCCGTGGCGTCGTTCTTCGTGAGCCGTGTGGACTCGGCCGTTGACCCTCTCCTGGACGAGCGGGCGCGGGATGGGACGGCCGCGGCCCACGATCTGTTGGGAAAGGCCGCCGTCAGCAACGCGAAGCTGGCCTATCAGGCCTTCCGAGACATCTTCGGTGGGCCACGGTTCGCCGCTCTGCGGGAGCGGGGAGCTCGGGCCCAGCGTCCCCTGTGGGCCAGCACCGGGACGAAGAACCCCGCCTACAGCGACCTGCTCTACGTCGAGTCCCTGATCGGCGCCGACACGGTCAACACCGTGCCGCCCGCCACCCTCGCCGCCTACCTGGACCACGGCCGCGCCGCCGCCACTTTGGAGCGCGATGTGGCCGAGGCAGAGCAAGTCGCCCGGGGTCTGGAGGCTATCGGCGTCAGCATGGAGCGGGTCACCGATGCGCTGCTGGCGGACGGGCTCAAGTCATTTGCCGACGCCTTCGATACATTGATGACGAACGTCGAGGAGAAGCGGGAGCGGCTGCTCTCGCAGAGGAGCGGCGAGCCCGAGGCGGGGATCGGGGAGCGCTTCGAAGGGGTCGAGGAGGCCCTGGCGGACCTGCGGAGCGGCGACGTGGTCGGCCGGATCTGGCAGAGAGACCACACGGTCTGGAAGCCCGACCCCACGGAGATCACCGACCGCCTGGGCTGGCTGACGGTCACCGATCTGCTGTCCGAGCAGGCGCCAGCCCTGCGGGCCTTCGCCGCGGAGGTGCGTGACGAGGGCTATCGGCACGTGGTGCTCCTGGGTATGGGCGGCAGCAGCCTTGGCCCTGAGGTGTTGCGCCAGACGTTCGGGAGCGCCGAGGGCTACCCGGAGCTGGCGGTTCTGGATTCCACCGTGCCCGCGTGGGTACGGTGGCTCACGGACACCGTAGACCCAGCCCGTACGCTATTCCTGGTTTCTTCCAAATCGGGTGGGACCATCGAGACTCTGTCCGGGTATCGCTACTTCCGCAGCCTGGTCGAAGAAGCCGTAGGCAAGGACATGGCGGGCCGGAGCTTCGTGGCTATCACAGACCCAGACACTCCGCTGGCGGCTCTCGCAAGAGGAGAAGCATTCAGGCGGGTGTTCGTCAACCCGCCGGACATCGGCGGACGCTACTCGGTGCTGTCCTACTTCGGACTGGTGCCCGCGGCACTGATCGGCGTGGACCTGGACGCTCTGCTATCTCGGGCCGACTGCATGCGAGAGGGCGCCGCCTCCTGTGTGGCCGTCGAGGAGAACCCGGCGGCGTACCTTGGCGCGACGATGGCCGCTCTGGCCCAGCGGGGCCGCGACAAGCTGACCATCGTCGCCTCGCCCTCGGTCGCCAGCTTCGGCCTGTGGGCCGAGCAGCTCATCGCGGAAAGCACAGGCAAAGAGGGCAAGGGCATCGTGCCGGTGGCCGGGGAGCGGCTGGGCGACCCCGACGACTACGGCGACGACCGGCTCTTCGTCCACCTGCGCATGGAGGGCGACGCCAACGACGAGGCGGACGCCGCGCTCGAGCGCATCCGGGCAGCGGGCCATCCGGTGGTCACACTGGCCCTGCACGACCGCTACGACTTGGGCGCGGAGTTCTTCCGGTGGGAGCTTGCAACGGCCGTCGCGGGGGCGGTGATGGGCATCAACCCGTTCGATCAGCCCAATGTGCAGGAAGCCAAGGACGTGACGGCGGCGGTCCTCCGGGAGTACCAGGCCTCCGGGTCGTTGCCCACCCCCGCGCCGGTGGGATCGCTCGACGACCTGCTGGCGGGCGCGCGTCCGGGAGACTACCTGGCCATAATGGCGTACGTGCGCCCCACCCCGGAGGCGGACCGGGCGCTGAGCGAGATCCGCGCTCGTGTCATGTCGCGACACCGCATCGCCACCACGGTGGGGTATGGCCCACGCTTCCTCCACTCGACCGGGCAGCTCCACAAGGGCGGCCCGACAAACGCTCTGTTCCTCCAGGTCACGGCGGACCACGAGTCGGACGTGCCCGTTCCGGGCGCGCCGTACACCTTCGGCGTGCTGGCGGACGCCCAGGCGCTGGGGGACCTGCGGGTGCTGCGAGGGCTCGGCCGCCCGGTGGCCCGCGTCCACCTGGGAGACGCGGCGGACCTGTCAGAGCGACTCGGCGAGATGGCACGGGGGGCCTGACCCCGACCCATCCGGTGGTGGGTGTCCCCACAGAATGTCTCCATCCAATCTGCGGACGGGAGTCGGGCATGGGGATGGTCGGAATGGGTTCTTCATCAACCTGCTAGCGAGGTATGGGCGCCATGGAGATAGGATTCGTCGGCCTGGGACGCATGGGCGGCAACATGGTCCAGCGACTCCTCAAGGGAGGCCACCGAGTTGTGGGCTACGACCCGAACCCGGAGGCGGTGGCGGCGGTGGTGCAAGGCGGGGGCACTGGAGCATCGTCGCTCGCCGACCTGGCGTCCAAGCTGACGCCGCCCCGTGCCGTGTGGGTCATGGTACCCTCCGGCGCCGTGACTGAGAGCACCGTCGTCGCTCTGGGGGAGATCCTGTCCGCCGGGGACACGATCATCGACGGCGGCAACTCCAACTACAAGGACAGCATTCGACGGGCCGCAACGTCGAGCGCACAGGGATTCTCGTTCCTGGACGCCGGCACTAGCGGCGGGGTCTGGGGGCTGACGGAGGGGTATGCCCTCATGGTTGGAGGCGACGCCGAGGCGTTCCGCCGGATCGAGCCCATCGTGCGGACGCTGGCGCCGGGCGACGACCGTGGGTGGGGCCACGTTGGTCCAGCTGGAGCGGGCCACTTCGTCAAAATGGTCCACAACGGCATCGAGTACGGGCTCATGCAGGCCTACGCCGAGGGGTTCGAGATCATGGAGGCCAAGGAGGAGCTCCGGCTGGACCTGCCCCAAATCGCCGAGCTGTGGCGTCACGGCAGCGTTGTGCGCTCGTGGCTGCTGGACCTCACCGCCGCCGCCCTCCAGGAGGACCCCGCCCTCGCAGGCCTCCAGGCATATGTGGAGGACTCCGGTGAAGGCCGCTGGACTGTCCACGAGTCGGTGGAGCTGGGGGTGCCGGCCCCCGTGATCACGTCGGCGCTCCAGGCTCGATTCCGGTCTCGACAGGACCAGCCTTTCGGCGCGCGGCTCCTCGCCGCCATGCGCAACCAGTTCGGCGGCCACGCCGTACGCAAGGCCGAGTGACGGCCATGGAGCGAACAACCGTCGTCATCGCCGGCGCCACCGGCGACCTGACGCGTCGCAAGCTCGTGCCCGCCCTGTTCAGCCTCCACTGCAAAGGGCGGCTGCCCGAGGGGCTGCGTATCGTCGGCTTCTCTCGCTCGGAGCATTCCGACGACGCTTTTCGAGACCTCCTCTGGAAGGGTGCGGAAGAGCTAGCGGAGATGGGGTCGCGACGGGCGGAGTGGGCGGAGTTCGCCCAGATCATCCACTACGTCGATGGGAGCGTGGACAGCCACAGCGACTTCGAGCGTCTGGGCCGGCGTTTGGACGAGCTCGAGGGGGGCGCGACGCCGGCGAACCGGCTCTTCTACCTCTCCATCGCGCTAGGGCTGTACGACGCGGCGGTCGAGGCCCTCGGGGCCTCCGACTTGGCCCGAGAGGTGAACGGATGGCGCAGGGTCATCATCGAAAAACCATTCGGGAGGGACTTGCAGACAGCGCAAGCCTTGAACAAGACGGTTCACCGAGTCTTCGAAGAGAACCAGGTGTACCGGATCGACCACTACCTCGGTAAGGAGACGGTGCAGAACCTCCTGGTCTTCCGGTTCGCCAACGCCATCTTCGAGCCGGTCTGGAACCGGAGCTACGTGGACAACGTGCAGATCACAGTGGCCGAGTCGGTTCCGGTTGGGGACCGCGCGGGGTACTACGACGGTTCAGGCGTGGTCCGCGACATGGTCCAGAACCACCTGCTCCAGCTTCTCACCATGGTGGCGATGGAGCCGCCCGTCACCGCGGACGCGGACACCCACCGCGACCGCAAGGCGGACGTGCTCAAGGCGATCCGTCGGTGGGACGCGGCGGACACGGCCCGCAACGCGGTGCGGGGCCAGTACAGAGGGTACCTGGACGAGACCGGCGTGGCGCCCGGGTCCAACACACCCACGTACGCCGCCCTTCGGCTATACGTCGACAACTGGCGCTGGCGCGGCGTGCCCTTCTACCTGCGCACGGGCAAAGCCATGGCCGGGAAGTCGTCCGAAATCGTCATCCAGTTCCAGCACCCACCCCACATGATGTTCTCCCTCGGCCCTGACCAGCCACTGACCCCAAACGTACTCGCCATGTGCCTTCAGCCCGATGAGGGCGCGCACCTGAAGTTCCAGGCCAAAGCGCCGGACCAGGGCATGGCCATGCGCACCGTGGACATGGAGTTCCATTACGAGTCGGCGTTCCGGGACCAGGTTATCCCCGAATCGCACGAGCGTCTGCTCCAGGATGCCCTGGAAGGAGACGCCTCGCTGTTCATTCGCGCCGACCACATCGAGGAGGCGTGGCGGATCGTGGACCCGCTGCTCCAGGTCTGGGAGAAGGGGGGAGCGACGCCGCACGCGTACGAGCCCGGCGCCTGGGGTCCGGAGGCGGCCGACGCGCTCCTCGCGGAGGACGGGCGTGGCTGGCTCCTGGGGTGCGGTGGGCACGAGCGCTAACCGCCCCGCGACATCCCGGCGCTGGGTCACAGCAGCAACGGAAGCTGCCGCTCGTCGTCCTCGAAGTTGGCCGCGCCGACCCCCACCAGCCGGAACGTCAGCCCCGGCCCCAACTCCTGGCGCAACAGCTCCGCGGCCACCCGGCGGATGACCTCCACGTCGTCAGTCCCTACCGGGAGCGTTGTCTGGCGAGTGAAGCTCGTGAAGTCGGACAGGCGGAGCTTCACGTGGACCGTCTTGCCCAGAAGCCCGTGCCGTCGCATACGACCTCCGACGCGCTCGGCGAGCTCGTCGAGCAGGGCGATCAGGGTGGCTTCGTCTCCCGTGTCCAGCACCAACGTAGTCTCGGCCGAGACCGACTTGCTCTCTCGATGGGGCGCGACACGGGAGTCGTCCAAGCCGAGGGCCCGCTGCCGGAGCTCAGGCCCGCGCTTGCCGAGGGCGCGGAGCAGCCAGGCCTCGTCGCAGACCGCCAGGCCGCCCACCGTCGCAATCTCGCGCCCGGCGAGCAGCGTGGCGGTCTTGGGACCCACGCCAGGCAGCACCCGGACCTCCAGCGGGGCCAAGAAGCCTGCCTCTTCGCCCGGCGGGACCAGCAGCAGACCATCGGGCTTGGCTACCTGGGATGCCACCTTGGCCACGGTCTTGGAGGCCCCGCCGCCGATTGTGAGCACCAGCCCGCTCTCCGCCCTGACCCGGTCCCTCAGGCGCGCCGCCACTGCGCCCAGATCGCTCGGCTGGACCATCTCGCTGACGTCGATGTATGCCTCGTCCAGCGACAGCGGCTCGATCGCGGGGGATAGGTCTCGCAGGATGCCGAAGACCTGCTCGGAGGCTTCTCGGTACCGCCCGAACCGAGGCGAGACGCGGACAAGGGCGGGACAGAGTCGCATCGCGGTCCGCATGGGCATCGCCGAGTGGATTCCGTACTTGCGGGCCTCGTATGACGCCGCGGCGACGACGCCCCTCGACTCGGGGGCTCCCCCCACAACCACCGGCTTGCCGCGGATGGAGGGCTCGTCGAGCTGCTCGACCGATGCGTAGAACGCATCTAGGTCGGCGTGGAGGATGTAGCGCCAGTCGGGGCCGGACATGGTCCCATTCTACCCCGCGCACGGTTCCACCGGAAGCGGCCGGGCCGGGCGTCAGACCCTATGGGCTGCTGAACCCGATGGCCTCGCACGCGGCCTGTAACGCCTGGGCGGTCCGGCCGAACCCTTCCAGGTCTCCAAGCTCGAGCAGGTCCACCAGCTAGACGGCCCGCATCGACACGTCGGGCATCGCCAACATCGCCGCCATGTCGATCTTGTCGGCCATGTCGACCATCGCACGCGAGGCGACCTCTTGCCCGGCCCCAAGCGCGCCCACTTCACGCACCAGCCGGAGGGCCTGATCGCAGACGACGATGTTTGCGCTCCGCATAACCACGTCCTGAAACCCGAGGTCGATCTCCGCGGCCTGAGCGCTCGGTCTCGGCGCCGGTGTGGGGGTAGCGGGCGTGGGCGTGCGAGGCGCAGGCGGACCCGCGGTAAGGCGGTCGGCGGTAGCCGTGGCCTGAAACTGGGCGTAGGCCGTCGCTGCGGCATCCGGGGTCGGCGCAGCCTCTGGGGCCGCGCTCCCCAGGCCGGCCCCTCCCCCACACGCCGTCAGGACCACCGCCAACACCATGACCGCCACGGCCAATCCAGCGGTGCCGCTCCGCCTGGCGCCTCTGTCTTGCACTGCCTGCTCCCGTCACGCCGTTCCGCGTCAGCGTCGCCGGTCCGAAACCTGCCCAACGCCGCTCATCCAGCCAGCGCCCGCCCAGCGTGACGCCGCGCGGGGCTTCCCTGCCACTTGGATGCGGCGCGGGCGCTCGGGGATTCGAAGGCATCGCCGCGGGGAGGCTGACAGGATCGAAGCGTTGTGCGCGGAGGCTCGGATGACTATACTGGTAGCTGAGGTAGCTGTATGAACCAACCGCCTGCCGGCCCCACCCAGCCCGAAGCATCCCCCAGCACAGGCCTGCTCCAAGGGCGTGGTCCGCTCTTGGCTGGCGGTGTGCTGTTGCTCGCCGCGCTGCTCTACTTTGCGTTCGTGGCGTTCCAGGGGTCCACCGTCTACTACATCACCGTCGGCGAGCTGCTGAGCCAGTCGGAACCCGAGTACGGGCAGCGCGTCCGAGTTGCGGGCAAGTTGCTTCCCGAAAGCTTCCAACGCGAGGAGACGGGCACCCTGGCCACGTTCTCGCTGGCGGACCCCGGGGACGGGCGAGTTCTGGCGGCATCGTTCGACGGCCTGGTGCCGGAGCTGTTCTTCAACGAGCATTCGGACATCGTGGCCGAGGGGACGTACGAAACCGACGGGGTGTTCCACGCCGACAATATCATCGTCAAGTGCCCATCGAAGTACGCCTCGCAACAAGTAGAGCGGAGCTAGCGCGGGGAATGGCGGGGGCCGAGCAGACGGATCCGGGGCGGCGGAAGTCGGAAGGAAATCAAGAGAAGCGACAAGAGCGCCCCCGCATCGAGGGGCGCTTTCGTTATCGGTCGGACTCCTTGGAAAGGGATCGCAAGCGCTCCCGCAGCCCTGAAGGCGCGGGCCGGGGAGGAAGCTGGTGCATCATGGATACGGTCGCCTGGAGGGTACGCACGAAGGCCGCGCACGCGTCACACCCATCGATGTGGCGCTTGAGCCGCTCGACGAGCCCCGCAGGCGCGGCGTCTCCGTCATCGACCAGATACGATGCCTGCCGACGAAGCTGATCGCAGGTCGTCCCTTCACTGGAGCCAGAACGCCAAAAACGGAGATTCCACATAGTCGGTAACCGTCCTCCTCGAAGCGCAGTCACTCTACAGCTTTCCCAGGCTTGGGTCAATACTGGCCGCGGCCCCGTCGCGTACAATGATATGATGCACCGAGCCGCTCGGAGATACACGGGTCGGGCGGACGTTGTTCCCGCGACCGGCGTCAGGCGTGCCAGGAGGCGATCTGGTGGCTGAAGAGGGGTCCCGGACGGCCGCCCCGCAGGAGCCCCGCAGGACTTTGCGGATGTCGTCGAGCAGTACGCCGACTTCGTGTACAACGTTGCGTACAGGATGCTCGGCAACCCCCACGACTCCGAGGACGCCGCCCAGGACGCATTCCTCTCCGCCCACCGAGCGTGGGGCCGTTTTCGGGGCCAATCCGAGGTGAGCACCTGGCTCTACCGCATCACGGTCAATGCGTGCCTCATGCGGCTGCGCAAGGAGAAGCGCTCGCGTCAGCTGGTGGACACGGGCTACGAGGACCAGGACATCCCGGACTGGCGGCGGGGCCCCGAGGGCGCGGCCCTGGACGATGAGCTCCAGACGGCAATCTCAGATGGCCTAACCATGCTGCCGCCGGACCTCCGGGCGGCGGTGGTGCTCCGGGACGTCCAGGATCTCAACAACGCGGAGGCCTCGGACGCTCTCGGCATCTCCGTCTCCGCCCTCAAGGCTCGGCTCCACCGGGGTCGCGTGATGATGCGCAAGCACCTGGATGGCTACCTCCGGAGCTGAGCGCCGGACCCACACCGACCAGGATATCCCAGTCTGTTCTACCTTGCCATGCCCTCGCTCGGCCCCGAGCCCTCCCGCCCCCACCTGCGCATCGCGCTGGGAACGACCCGTGCTGCAAGCTCCAGCGGTCCTCCGAGGCTCTTGGGGCGAAGCATGGAGCAAACTTGCCGCGATGGAGAGGCACGATCGCAGCGCGAGCGGGAGCCAGGGTGAAAGGCGGGGCGCAGACTCAGTCAGGGACTGGGCAGCGAGCCCAGCCCCCCCCGAGGGCGGGGACGCAACGAAACCCCGGCGCATGCGGCGCCGCAGGGCCGTAGGCTAGACGTTGAAGGCCGAGATCTGGTCCTCAATGCCCTTGGGCTTCGCCTTGGCGTATGCCATCCCCAGCCGCTGCCCTAGCGTCACCGGCTCGTCCGCCTGGAAGACCAGGCCGAGCGGGATCTTGCCGGACGTGACCAAGCTGAGGGCGGCTTGGCGGTCCGAGGCGTCGTGGTCCTCGGGCACGTCGAACACTCCAGGCTCGATCCCCTTCTTCGCGTTGCCGCGGAGGGTGTCATACGAGTCGAAGTAGGTCGTGCAGGGCGACTGTACGTGGACGATGGCGAACCCAGGATAGTCCATGGCGTCACTGATGAGCTTGGCCATCTCCCTTGGCTTGGAGGAGAAGGCCGACGCCACGTGAGAGACCCCCAGCGACAGGTAGTGATGAAGCGGGTTGACGACGCCCTCGACCTTGCCGTAGGGGGTCGTAGGGGTGATCTCGCCGGTCTGCGTGGTGGGAGAGCTCTGGCCTTTGGTTAGCCCGTAGACGCCGTTGTCCATGATGATGGCGCACACGTCCAGGTTCCGCAGGGCCTGCGGGCCGATGTGCTCCGAGCCGATGCTCAGAAAGTCCCCGTCCCCGGCGACGACGATGACGTTCAGGTCCTGGTTGGCCATCTTGATGCCCATTGCAACCGGCAGAGTCCTGCCGTGGATGCCGTGGATGCCGAACGGCTGAGGGCCATCCAAGAGGTGCACCAGGTTCCCCGAGCAGCCTATCCCGGCGACGACCACGTTGTTCTCCACGGGCAGCTCCGTGCGGACCATGCGCTCGCGCACGGCCACCTCGATGGCCCTCTTCACCGCGAAGTCACCGCAGCCCGGGCACCACTTGAAATCGTACTCGGCGTTCTTCTTGCTCATACTCGCACCATCCGCTGAGTGTGGGCCTCGGCCCGTTCACCGACCCGGTTCACCAGGTCCCTTGCTCTGAACGGCATCCCCGAATACTGCGTTATGGATTCGGCCTTGATGCCCATCTCCCGCAGGTACCCGGAGAACTGCCCCAGGTAGTTCAGCTCCGGAACGATCACCAGATCCTTCTGCCTGAGCTCCTCCACCAGCTTCACGGGCAGCGGGTGGACGTACATGGTGTAGTACCAGGCTATGTCGCAGCCCATCTGCCGGAGCTCCTCGTACGCATCCTCCATGGGGCCCTTGGTCGCGCCCCACGGCATGACCGCGATGGCCGCGTCCGTATGGTGGCCTTCGTACGTGCCGTCCTCAAGCAGCTTGAGCTTGGAAAAACGACGCTCGGTCATCTCGATGTGGCGCTCGGACAGGTGGGTCGTGTCGCCGATGGAGTCGTGCTCGCTGGCGTTGGCCACGTAGGAGCCTGGCCCGCCCGGCAGGGGCATGGGGCTGAGGGTGCTTCCCTCGTAGCGGAGGTAGCCATTGTCGCCCTTGTATACCTGCCGCCTCTCGACGACGACCTTGCCTGAGTCCGGCCGGGGGATGTTCTGGGCGCGCTCGGCGAGAACGTGGTCGCTGAGGAGGATGACGGGACCCTGGTATCGCTCGGCCCAGTTCAGGGCGTCGGCGGCGGCCCAGAAGCACTCCTCCACGGTGCCCGGAGCGATCAGGGGGATGCTTGCATCCCCGTGGGCAGGGTGGAGCGCCGCAAGGAAGTCCGATTGCTCCGTCTTGGTGGGCAGGCCCGTCGCGGGGCCGCCGCGCTGGACATCGACGATGACCAGGGGGACCTCCATCATCCATGCCATCCCGATCCCCTCGCTCATGAGGGAGAGCCCGGGGCCGGACGTGGAGGTCATGGCCCTCTTGCCGGCATAGCCTCCGCCCACCAGCGCGTTGACCGCTTCTATCTCTGAACTGGCCTGGTGCACAAACTTGCCGGGGCCCATCAGGTTGCGCTCCATGTAGACCAGGATCGCCGTGGCGGGGGAGATGGGGTAGCCCACGAAGAAGTCCACGTCCGCCGCTACAGCTCCCAACGCCAGGGCGTCGTTCCCCTTGATCAGAATCTGCTCACCCTCCGGGGGCTCCGGTGGCGGCAGCTCTCCAAGGCTGAAGCCGCTGGCGGCGATGCGCTCCCGGCCGAGCCCCAGGGCTTGGATGTTGGCGCGGATGATCTCCGCGTCACCGGGGCGCCCACGGGTGAACCGCTTCGTCACGAACTGCTCAAGATATTCGGCTGGCATCTTGATCAAGTGCGCGAAGGCCCCGATCACGACCATGTTCTCGGCCCGAGCGTTCCCCGTGGCCTTGGCCAGCTCCGCGAAGGGGAGCCCGATGCTACTGCCGTCATCCTCTAGTTGGAAGTCCTCGGAGTTGTAGATGATGACGCCGCCGTCGCGGACCAGGCCCTTGTGAGCATCGTACGCGTCGCGGTTGAAGCAGATGAGGGCGTCAAGCTCGTCGCCGGCGCTGCGGATGGGCTGGGTGGAGATGCGGGCCTGAGCTACGGTGGGGCCTCCCATGATTTGGGAGGGAAATGTCACGTAGGTGAGGACATGATACCCGACCTGTGCCGCAGCCTGGGCCAGGCCCTCCGCGGAGGTCACCATCCCCTGGCCACCCTCACCCGCGAATCGGACGACGAAATCTACACTCTTCACGGGAACCCCCCCTAGAGCGAAAATAGTGAGGCCCGCTCTCGGTCCCACGCCGCGCTGGGTGGGGGGAGCGGACACGCCCGCAGGTGGATGCTCGTTCCTGCCGCCGCCCCCACCGAACGCGAGGACGCCGACCGCGCCATGTCTTCTTGATGCGCTGTAACGTGCTTGAATGCGCGGAAAGCGTAACATCGGCTAAAGTCGGATGTCAACCAGAATCCGTATGTGCTCAGCTTCACAATCCTGCCAGCGCGACGAAAGCCGCAATCACGCTCGCTTTGCTCCGCCGCAACGCACGCAGGTGGCCTCAATGCGGGGGGCTTACCGTCTCCAGCTACGGGCCGACTGCGCGTTTCAACGCTCTGCGGCCTGCCGTCGGCGTCGATGGGAAACCCGGTGGAACTACCTGCCCCCGTGCCATACTACCCCCGCAATCGACACCATCGAGCCCCCGGCCTCGTCCGCCTGGCACTGAGCGTAGTCCACGACCTCCCCGGACACGCCTTCGCCCAGAAGACGGAGCGCCAGGTAGATCGGCGCCAGCCCGCAGATCCGCCGGCGGTCGTCCTCCCGCGCGATGCCCTTCAAGAATCCGGTGCTGTCGCCCCGGCAAATGTATTCCAGGGACTCCACGTCTCCGGCGCGCACGTCGGCCCGACCCGACGGCCCCACTGACGACGGGTCGCCGAACGCGGGCCCGACGTGAGCCAGGTCGCCCGCGGCCACCACCAGGGTCCGCCGTCGACGCACCCCCGGGCCCAGCGCGCTCAGAAACCGCTCGAACCCCGTGTCACCGTAGGGGGTGGCCGTCGCGTCCATCGCTCCGCACAGGACGGGCACGATGGAGGGCATGGGTCCGCCCGTCTGCCGGATAGCATGATGGAGCCAGACAAGGGCCAGCTCGATGGAGTGCTCGGTGACGTGATGCAGCTCCTCCTTCAGGGAAGCTTCCTCTCCCAGGCCGCGGATCATCCCCTCCACCAGCTCCAGATCGGTGGGCAGCGTCCCCCACGGGGTCGCGTAGTGCTGACGTGTCAAAGTGACCCCGCCGAGGCCGCCGTAGTGATCGGTCCCCAGCACCACCACCAGTTCGCATTCCTGCAAGTAGCGACTCACCCGTTGCCATAGCTTCGTGTAGACAGCGTGTCCCCGCTCGAAGTCGATGTGGGGGCTGAGCACGCCGAGCAGGGGCCCAGCTGGCCTATCCGGCGGAGGGGGAGGCGCCTGGGCGTAGTAGCGCTCGATAGCCCGATCCAGTTCGGCGGGGTCGGCGGGATACACGGCGCCCGCCATGGCCGGGGGCCGGAAGGGAGCCTGTCGGTAGGCGGCCAGGGCCCTCCGGTGGGCCTCATCGAACCGCGGCCCCTCCAGCAGGAGGACCTCGTCGAGGTCCCGCACCAGCGTCTCGATTTCGGCAAGCGGAGGAGCAACGCCATGTCTGAGAACCAGGGCGGAGTGCATGGCGGCCGGGTCCCGGACGCCGTCGAGCATCGGAAGCACGGCCACCATGGGTGGCGGCAGCAGAAGATCGCGGCCCGCCAGTTGTAGCGGATCGCTCAGAAGGAGGAAGCGCTGCGCGCCCCGCTCGACCCACCGCATCTCGATGGGCCGCAACGAGGGACCCTGGGGCCGCAGATTCGATCCATTGGCCATCGAAACATCACCTCCGCGGACGACTGCCGACGATTGTACGGCCCGCGCACGGCTCGAGGGAAGGACCCATCCTGGCAACCGGGCCTCGCCCGGAACGGCTGTGGTAAGATGCACCATCGGCGGCCCGGACATAGGAGGCATGGCGGCATGAGCGGACCACTGGAAGGCATCCGAGTCTTGGACCTGAGTTGGATCGTCTCCGGCCCGTATTGCACCATGGTCCTAGCCGACCAGGGGGCCGAGGTCATCAAGGTGGAGCGTCCCGGGGTTGGCGACGGCGCGCGGGGGACCGGCCCCTTCGTGGACGGCGAGAGCACCTACTTCATGAGCCTGAACCGGAACAAGCAGAGCGTCACGCTGGACCTGGCGAACCCTCGGGGCAAGGCCCTCTTCCTGGACCTGGTGAATCATGCCGACGCTGTGGTGGAGAACTTCACCCCCGGCACGATGACGCGACTGGGACTGGACTACCCGGTGCTCCGGGAACGGAACCCCAGGTTGATCTATTGCGCCATCTCCGGCTTCGGAGCCACGGGGCCGTACGCGGACCGCCCAGCGCTGGACGTCATTGTGCAGGCGATGGGCGGGATCATGAGCATTACGGGGGAGCCGGACGGCGGGCCGGTGCGCGTGGGGGTGTCGGTCGGCGACATCGTCGCGGGGCTCTTCGCTGCGTCGGGGTTGCTGGCGGCCCTCCACGAACGGAGCAAGAGCGGCGAGGGGCAAATGCTGGACCTGAGCATGCTCGATTGCCAGGTGGCCCTGCTGGAGAACGCCTTCGGGCGCTACTTCGGCACTGGGGTGACGCCCACGCCCCTGGGGACCCGCCACCCATCGGCCACTCCCTTCCAGGCGTTCGCCACCCAGGACGGCTGGCTGGTGGTCGCCATCTTCGGCGGCTCCAGCACCCAATGGCCGCTGTTCTGCGCCGCCATCGGCCACCCGGAGCTTATGGACGACCCCCGGTACCAGACGTCGTGGGACCGGACCCAGCACATCGAGGTCCTTGAGCCGATCATCAGCGCGGCGCTGAGCCAGCGGACGACGGCGGAGTGGCTCGACGAGCTGGTGCCGATGGGCGTCCCTTGCGGGCCAGTGAACGGCGTGGACCAGGTGGCGGCCGACCCGCAGGTGGCGGCCCGCGAGATGCTGGTGGAGCGTCCCCACGCCCGCCTGGGAACGTGGACATACGTGAATACGCCGATCCGCCTCTCCCGCACGCTAGGGGAGATCCGCGCCGACCCTCCGGCCCTGGGCGAGCACACAGCGGACGTGCTTGGGCGTCTGCTGGGGGTAGCTGGCGAGGAGGTCGAGGCACTACGCCGAGATGGGGTAGTGTAGGACCGATACCCAGCGTAACGGACAAGGCCGCCGGGAAACCAGATGGCACGAAGCGCGGGCAGCGCCCTCGCATGGAGGAACAGTGGCGGAGGCCAGACACGACCTTGGAAGGGCCTTGAAGCTTACCCCCGACGCCACGGGCGAGCCGGGGCACCGCACGTTCCGCCTTCTGGTGGAGGCGGAGCGCGGATCGGCCTGCCTTTGGGTGGAGAAGGAGCAGCTGTTCCAACTCGCCATTTCCATCCGTGGGCTGCTGGAGGAGCACGAGGCGGACCTTCCGCCCCCCGCACGGCCCACGCCCGACCTGCCAGACGGCGAGCCCGGCCTGGAGTTTCAGGTGCGGAAGCTCGCCCTGGGACAGGACGCCACCGGGCGGCTCTGGTCGCTGGCCGCCTTCGATGAAGCCGACGCGGAGTTCGACACGCCAACGGTTTCCCTGCTGGCGAGCCACGAGGAATTCGACGCCTTCTCCAATGAGGCGCTTGAGGTGTGCGCGGCGGGCAGGCCCCTGTGCCCCCTGTGCGGGGGACCCATGGACCCCGGCGAAGCTCACCGCTGCCCACGAGCCAACGGCAAGGTCACGCTCTAGGGGTGGGCCTCCCGCCCGGTCGGCTCCGGCTCGCTCGGCCCCACCCGCCGCTCCACGCTACTCCAGACACACTCCGCGCGAGTCAGCGCGGGGCGGCGGTGGCACGCTACCTGCGGGATCGCTGCCGTCGGGCCGTCTCCAGGTACGCCGCAGTGGTGTCCGGCGCCCGGCGGACCGGCGTGGAGGCTCTCGGAGTGCTGCGCCCCCGATAGCCAAGGACCACGATGCCGGCCACGGCGCCCAGTGCGGCGCCAAGGGGCTGGATGAACACGAACGGGTATCCCGCCGTTCCGAGGCTGAGCGATGGGGCAGCGGTGACCGCCATGCCGACCAGTGCGCCGAGGCCCCCCCAGGTCATCCGTTCCAGGCCACGGGCGAGACGGGTCGCGACCTGCTCAGAGCGTTCGGCCCACCCTTGCCAGTCCCAGTCCTGCCCTTGGCCAGGAGCATCATCGACCGCCACCTCTTCGGAACCGGGCGGCGGGGCGGGTGCGGTGAGGGGCGGCTCCTCCGCCCAAGTGGCGAAGCGACGCGCCAGTGTGGCGGACGCGGACTGGTACGGGCGGGGGCGCATTCGGTGAGCATCCGGGCTCTGCATGGCAACCTCCTGATCTACCGTGCCAATGGCGTCCGGTGGGCCTCACGACCCCCGGACGGCTCTCGGACGGCCTTTGGCCGTCTCGCCAGCAGTATACAGCCGTGGTTGGAACGAATCAAACTCTCCGGCGGCGCTCCCCACGGGTGGCCCTCGCTCGGGACGCGCGACAAGTGCCCGCGACACCCGCTTCCTGGCACTTCCGCCTATTGACAAAGCTGGCCTCAGTAGATAGGGTCATACCCATCCCACGACGGAGGTGCTTCTCATGGAAGCGTATTGCTTCAAGTGCCGGACCAAGCGCGAGATCAAGAGCCCCGTCCAGGTCACCCTCAAGAACGGGCGACCCGCAACCCAGGGCTCCTGCCCGGTGTGCAACACCAAGGTCTTTCGCATCGGCAAGGGCTAGAGCAGCGGGCCGGCGCGCTAGACTGGGGTCGAGGGGCCTGCAGCCTGCGGCCGGTTGATGATCATCTCTGGATTGGATCGGAGGATAGCGTCAGCGTCTTCCGGGACGATTCCAGCCCCAAGAGCGATGCTCCGAGCCATGGTTTCCGTTAAAAGGTCCTCAGGCTGGTGGGCGTCGGAATCAACGACCAACGCGGCGCCTGCCGCGGCTGCCAGCCGGGCCACGTGACCGTTTGTTAGGCTGTGCCCCGCCCGAGCGGTGAGTTCTAGATACACCCCCCGGTCCGCCGCCAGGCGCGCTTCCGCTGGGGAGAGCATCCCAGGGTGCGCCAGAATGTCCACATCCGGACACTCCAGAGCCGCCAGGTTCGTCCCCTGCTGCACCGGCTCCTTGATCGTCTCTCCGTGTACGATGACGATGCGGGCGCCCAGAGAGCGAGCTTTCGCCGCGGCCTCGGCGATGTTTTGAGGGGGGAGGTGGGTGAGCTCCACGCCCGGAATCGCGATGATTCCCATCTCACGGCTGGCCAGCTCGCACTCCCGGACCAGAATCTCCAGCACCCTCTCCTGGTCCCCCAACCCCACGTGATCGGTGACCGCGATGGCGGTGTAGCCGTTCACCACGGCCCGCCTCACGAGCTCCACGGGCGACAGCACTCCGTCGCTCAGAAACGTATGGGTGTGAAAGTCGTACAGCATCACGCCTCCTCCAGACTCCGAAGCACCAGAGTATCACTAGCCGCGCTCCGACGCCAACGACGGCTTCGTGGGGGTGAATGACATGGCGGACGAAACCGGGTACGCGCGCCCCGAGCTTCTTGTGGAGACCGACTGGCTCCAGGCACACCTGGACGACCCCGGCCTCCGGATCGTCGACTGTGACCAGATCGACGTCTTCCGCAGGGCTCACATCCCCGGCGCCGTTGGGATCCCCGTGGACCACTACATCAAGGACCCCAGCGACCCGCACCGCGTCATGCCCCCGGAGGGGTTCGCGGACCTGATGGCGGGCATGGGCATCGGCGATGACACGACGGTGGTGGCCTACGACGCTTCCGGGAGCCTCTACGCCGCGCGGTTCTGGTGGCTGCTGAACCTCCACGGGCACACCAACGTGAAGGTGCTGAACGGCGGCTGGACCAAGTGGCTGACGGAGGGCCACCCGGCATCCATCGAGATCCCGAGCGTCGCCAGGGAGACGTTCACGCCCCGGTTCAACGCTGATCTGATTTGCACGCTGGACCAGGCGAAAGCCAGCATCGACGATCCAAGCGTCGTCATCTTGGACGTGCGGTCGGACGGGGAGTGGACGGGAGAGAACCGGCGCAACGGCCGACATGGGGGACACGTCCCCGGGGCCGTTCACCTGGAGTGGCTCAACTTCGTCACCGCTCCGCCGCTACGCACGTTCAAGCCCGCGGCGGAGCTCCGCGCGATGCTGGCGGACGTGGGGGTGACTCCCGACCGGGCGGTTGTCACCTACTGACAGGCCGGCATCCGTGCGGCGCACGGAGTGTTCACGCTCACGCTCCTGGGTTACAACGCGGTCCGTGACTACGAGGGCTCCTGGGGCGAGTGGGGCAATCGCGACGACACCCCCATCGAGGGCAGGACCGGCGGGGCGTGACCCCGGCGGTGCGCGACGATGGTGTATAATCCGGCCCGAGCCGCTGCCAGCCCCACCCGCCCATTCGGCGGCACCCCCTGATAGAGGTCGGCATGGTCAATCGAGAGCGCTTGGTCCAGACGTTCTGCGACCTGGTCCGGATCGACAGCCCCTCCGGCGAAGAGGAGGCAATGGCCCAGGAGCTTACACGGCGCCTGCAGGCCCTGGGCCTCACGGTCCAGCGGGACGCCCACGGCAACGTCATTGCCTCCGACGATGGGGATGCCCTGTTGCTCCTGTCCACCCACATGGACACCGTTGAGCCTGGACGCGGCATACGGCCGATCGTGTCCGGGGATCGGGTCCACACTGACGAGAGCACGATACTCGGCGGCGACTGCAAGGCCGGCGTCGCGGCGATCCTGGAGGGCCTGGAGACGGTGCGGGAGCAAGGTATGGCGCGCGTCCCCGTGCAGGTCATCGTGACGCGGGGTGAGGAGACGGGCCTGGAGGGAGCGAAGAACCTGGACTATTCGATGGTACGCGCCCGCGAGGCAGTCGTCTTCGACGGCCACGGCGCTGTCACCAGTCTCACGATCGCCACGCCTACGTACGTCCGCTTTGCCATCGATGTCACCGGTCGCGCGGCCCACGCCGGCGTGGAGCCGGAGAAGGGGCTGTCCGCGATCCGCATCGCCGCCGACATCATCACCCGGCTCCCCCAGGGCCGCCTCGACGACGAGACTACGTTCAACGTGGGCACCATCACGGGCGGCTCGGTCCGCAACGCCGTACCCGAGCACGCCTCGTTCGTGGGCGAGTTCCGAAGCCGCAACCCACAGAGCCTGGAGCGCGTCAAGGCCCAGCTCCTGGACACGCTGGAGGACGCGCGGCGCCGCTACCCGGAAGCCACGGTGAGCGAAAACCAGGAGATCGAATTCCAGGGCTACTTTCTGGACTCGAGCGAGCCGGTGCTCGCCCGGGTGGGCCGCGCCCTCGCCACCATCGGCCTGGAGCCGACGCTGGGGGCCTCCGGCGGCGGCACGGACGCCAACATCTTCGCCGCGCACGGCACGCGGTCCGTGGTTGTGGGAGTGGCAACGCGCGAGATGCACACGGTCCGAGAGTACGTGGAGATCCCGGATCTGGTGGACGCCGCCAGGCTTTGCCACGCCCTCCTGACGGACCCAGCGGCCCTGGCCGGATGAGCACGCGCCCCCATCTAGAGACCGGCTTTGAGAGGCGGCTGCTGCTTACCGTGAGAGCATGGTGGCTTCTTGCCAATGAACCTCAGTCGTGTGAGCGAGGCAACCGGGGGTAAAGCATGACATCGGGCAATGGATCGGACCAGGCTTCCCTGGAATACACCCTCAAGTACAATCCGCCCATGGACCACGGCGTGGGCGAACGCAATCTGAAGGAAGCCAAGCAGATACTGGATGGACTGGGCATCGTGTTTCTTCTCGGTTCGGGCACCTGTCTCGGCGCCACGAGGGACGGCGCTTTCATTCCGTGGGACGATGACATAGACCTGGTCGCCGTGGTCGGAGTGAACGGCCTGACGGAGGAGTCGGCGGACGTAGTGGCGGCGGCCTTCAGGGACCGGGGCTACTTCGTCGGCGAGATCGATGGCGCCCACTCCAAGACCCGGATGATGATCAAGGACCACGTCAGGCTGAGCGTGGAATGCCTGCGCATCGCCGATGACCACATATACGCCTATCCAGGTGTCCGGCTTCCGGCCGAAATGTTCACGCATCCCAAGGAGATCGAGTTCCTGGGCGACAAGTTCCTCGTGCCGAATCCGCCAGAGGAGTACCTCCACCTGAAGTACGGGGCGGAGTGGATGACGCCCAAGAAGGCGGGGGAATACGAAAAGGACGTAGTGGAGAATATTCCGGACGCGGACCTGGCCGGCCGGCCGAGCCGGATCAGAGTGCTCGACACCGCCGGCAGGCCGATCCCAGGGGCCGAGGTGGCGCTGGTGGGAGGTGGCCGCTCAAGAGCCGACGGCCAGGGATATGCCGAGGTGATCCTACCGGGGCCAGACTATTATGCCCTGGTTATCAAGTACCCAGGACACGAGCAGGTGCTCTACATGGAAGAGCTGGCCCCGGATAAGGCTTACACCTACAGGGCCGGCGCCGAGTCGGGCGAAACCGGCCCCGGCGCGAGTGCGATCGGGACGCTGGGCAACGTCTTGCTGCCTGAATGAGCACGGGCCGCCCGCCAACGCTCCCCCTCGGCAGGCCCCAGAGCCGCGACACGAGCGGCCTCGTTGCCTGGGCGTCGTCTACCGCCTCCGCTCCTTCCCGAATCCAGCGCTTGCGATCGCCAGCCCACGGCGCGCCGCCGGCGCCCCCAGAGCGCCATCGACCAGCCGGTTCACGCGCGTGAGCGTGTAGGAGAGCCATGAAGCCTGCGGTCCCGGAGCCCACTCAGGCGCACGACCCCGGCTATCGACGCCTCCTGATGATGGCCGTGGTCGTCGCGGGGCACGGCGTCAAGCACATGTACGCCTCCAGCTTCTTCGTCCTGCTCCCGGAGCTGAAGCTGGGCCTGGGCCTGACCAACGCGGGCGTGGGCTCGGTCTCCGCCTTCCGGAACGTGGCGGGGGGCGTGACCAACCTGCCCGCGGGCTTCCTGGGCGACAGCTTCCAGCGCCAATGGTCGATCATCCTGGCCGTCTCCTTGATCGTCGTGGGCGTGTCGTACGTCGCCGTCGGCTCGGTCAGAGGCCTGGTCCCGCTCATCATCGTGGCGACCGTCATGAGTATCGGCGTGACGCTGTGGCACCCATCCGCCATCTCGGCCCTATCGCGGCGGTTCACCGAGCGGCGGGGGTTCGCCATCGCGGTCCACGGGACCGGAGGCAGCGCGGGGGAGGCCCTGGGGCCGCTGGTAGCCGGGGGTCTCCTGCTGCTCATGGGCTGGCGGCTGGTCTTCCGCTCGATGGGCCTCCCGGCAATCGCCGCGGGCGCCGTTGTCTGGCTGCTGCTACGGCGGGTGCCGGTGAGCGCGGTCGCCAGGCCGGCGGTCCAAGACTACCTGGTCTCCGTGAAGCGACTGCTGGGGAACCGGAGGATGCCGGGCATCCTGGTGGTCGTGGCGGGGTTCGGGGCAACGCAGAGCCCGCTGATGACCTTCCTGCCGGTCTACCTCCAGATCGAGCTGGAATACTCACCCACCGTGATGGCCCTCTACGTCTTCGCATCGCAGGCGGCGGGGATCGCCACCCAGCCGCTCCTGGGGTTCCTGTCGGACAGGCACGGGCGTCAGACGGTGCTGCTGCCTTCGTTGCTCGCCCTGGCCGCGGCCAGCCTGGGGGTCAGCCTGGCGCCGCAGGGCCTGCCCTTGCTACTCGTGATCATCTTCATGGGGGCGTTCGTCTTCCCCCTCATGTCTATCCTGTTGGCCGCGGCGGCTGACATCGCGGGGGAGGGCCTACAGGCCACCTCGGTGTCCATTGTGTTCGCGACGACGGTGGTGTTCTCCGGCCTCTCGCCCTACATCAGCGGGCTGCTGGCGGACAACTTCGGGGTGGTGTCCGTGTTCCGATATGCCGCGGGGGTGGCGCTCGCCACGGGGATGGCGCTAGCGGTGCAGCGGTGGGAGCGACCGTCGTCGGCGCGGGGGCCGGCCTCCTGAATCCCGCGCCGTCCGCCGTTATGAATCCGTAACCTTCGTAACCGCATCACAACATCTGTACCTCATCATAGACCCGGGTGTGGGGCCTGGTCCTCGCTCGGGGCCAGGATCGGAGAAGCAGATGAAGTGGTCGAGCCTCGGAGTCGGCGCGCTGGTGGGCGGGCTGCTCGCCGCGCCGGTCATCGGCGTCATGTACCTGGCGAACGAGCTGGCGGGTCTGCCGTTCGCGCCGTTCGACCTGTTCGACTGGATCGCCCGCGTCCTGCCCGGCCCGCTGATCACTACCGGCATCGACCTGATGATCGCCACGCTGAGGCTGGCCGGCCTCAGCGTGGCGGCCACCGCCAAGGCCGCCGAGCAGATCGCGGCGGTCCTCCTGTTCCTGGCCGTCGGCTTGGGGGCGGGGGCGGCGTTCTTCGCGACCGTGGGTCGCCGCGGCGCGCGACCCGGTCCCCCGTCCGGCATGGTGGCCGGCGCGGTCGTCGGTGCGCCTATGACTGCGGTGAGCATCGCCATCCAGAGCTCGACCGCGCACCCGGTCGTCGTCGTGGCGTGGCTGGCGGTCCTGTTCTTGGCGTGGGGGACGGCGCTGAGGGCGGCGTACGTTCGGCTGACGCCCGCCGACATCCCAGTCGCGCCGACCGCATCGCGGGGCGAGACGGTGGAGGGCATCGACCGACGACAGTTCCTGGTCCGCGTGGGGGCCGCCACGGCGACGATCACGGTGGCGAGCAGCGGTCTGGGCTACCTACTGGCCGAGGCCGGTCGCCGCGAGCTGGAGGCGGAGCTGGTCGCGTCCCCGGCAGACCGGGCGCAAGCTGCCGCCGCGCCGCCCTTGCCGAACGCCCAGGACCCGCTGACGCCGGCCCCGGGCACGCGCCCCGAGTACACCTCCGTCCGTGACCACTACACGGTGTTCCTCCGCACGTCGCCGACCGTCATCGACGGCGCGACCTGGACCCTGCCCATCACGGGGCTGGTGGACAACCCCGTCGCGCTGACTCTGGACGACATTCGGAACAACCACGCGGCCCGCGATCAGTTCGTCACGCTCTCGTGCATCTCCGGGCGCATCGGCACGACGCTGATCAGCACGACCCGGTGGACAGGAGTCAGCGTCCAGGACATCCTGGCCGATGTCGCGCCACGACAGGAAGCGCGCTTCCTGCACATCACGAGCGGCGACGTGTTCTACGAGACTGTCAACCTGGGCCTGGTTGCGTCCGATGAGCGGATCATGCTGGCCTACGCCTGGGACGGAGAGCCGATCCCCATCGACCACGGCTTCCCGCTCCGCATCTGGATACCAGACCGCTACGGCATGAAGCAGCCCAAGTGGATAGCCGGCATCGAGGTGATGAGCGAGTACAAGCAGGGCTACTGGGTGGAGCGGGGGTGGGATCAGGTGGCGCGGGTCAGGGCTACGTCCGTGATCGACACGGTTGCGGACGAGGCCGTCTACGAGAGCGAGGGCCGGCAGATGGTGCCCGTGGGGGGCATCGCGTTCGCGGGCGCCCGCGGCATCTCCAGGGTAGAGGTCCGCGTGGACGGCGGTCCGTGGCAGGGGCGCGCCTGCGGTCGCCCCTGTCCGAGACCACCTGGATCCTCTGGCGCTACGACTGGGCGTTCACCCCCGGCGACCACGAGTTCGAGGTCCGGTGCGCCGAGGACGACGGCACTCCGCAGATCGAGTCGGAGCAGGGGAACCGCCCCAGCGGGGCGACGGGCATCCACAGCCGGGAGGCCGATCTCTAGGAGGCCGGGGAGGTCCCCGCGATCACGCGAGCAGCGGCATCACCCTTCGCCTGGCTCGGGGTCCGGCGTAACATCCAGCAGAACGGAGCGACCCCGCTCCCAGCCGCGCACCAGCCGCTCCGCATCGGTCCAGTATCCCTCGTACTTTGCGAAGAGGGCGTCGGACGCCCGGCGGAACACGGCCGGGTCGGAGGCGAAGCGGACCGTCCCGGCCAGCGCCGGCCCATCGCGGGACCCGACCGCGAGGCGCGCCCTGGGGTCCGCGCGAAGCTTGTGTGCCTTCCGGGAATCCGATCCGGTGGTCACGTACACCCGCCCGTCGATCAACACGAACCACATCGGCACCGTGCCGGGAGCGCCGTCCGCATCGAACGTCGCGATGAAGACCTCCCGGGCCGATTCCAGCGATCTCGCTGCCTCTGGCATCACCATCATCCCTCCTCCAATCGCCGTAGAGCGGGACAACCCCTCAGGTCAGTTTCACAGAGCCGGGAAGGGTCGAAGCGCATGCCTCGCCGCCCCTACCCGGCCGTCATCCCGCCGTCCAGATACACCGTCTGGCCTGTCATGTAGCTGGAGGCGTCGGACACGAGGTAGAGGGCCAGCAGCCCAACCTCCCTCGGGTCACCAGGGCGGCCGAGGGGAATGCGGCCTCGGGCGCTCTCCCGCGCTCGCTCCATTTGCTCGGGGGTCGATTGGTCCGGGTCCGGGAACTGCCCGGGCGCGATGTTGTTGACGGTGATCCCATAGGGCGCCCACTCCATCGCCAGTGCCTCGGTGAAGCGCGCCAGACCCGCCTTTGCCGCCGAATACGCCACCATGTTGGCGCGTCCCCGCCCTCCCGCGAACGAGCCCACGTTGATGACCCGCCCACTACGCCGCTCCAGGAAGTGCGGCCCGATGGCGCGGCAGCCCAGGAACGCCTCCGTCAGGTTGATGTCCAGGCTGTACCGCCACTCTTCGTCGGAGAGGGGCGCGCCGCCGGGGCGGTCCGGGAGGGGCACCAAGGGCTTCGGCACGGCGTCGCCCACGGTGTTGACCAGGACGTCCACGTGCCCCCACCGCTCCAGGGCATGTCTCACGGTGCGCTCCATCCCGTCCGCCGTGGTGGCGTCGGCGGCAAGCGTCTCGACGGGATGGCCCGCCGCCGCCATCTCCTGCGCGAGGGGACCGAGGTAGCGGTCCGTCAGCGCGGTCACCAGCACAAGCGCGCCGGCCTCCGCCAGGACCTGCACGATCCCCTTACCGATACCCCGGCTCGCACCCGTGACGATGACGGTTCGTCCGGCAATTTCGAACTCCGTAGGCATCATGCCTCGCCTCCCAATGGCCGCGGGCGGCCTCTCCATGGACGGGTGCGTGATCGGCCCCGTCGCCGCTCTACGTCTACACTCGACTTGTATCCAGCCGCAGCCGCAGGTACTCCTGGAACCTCGATTCCAACTCCGGCTTGTCCATGAACGCGCCCCGCCGCGCCGTCGTTAGGGTCGCGCTCGCCCGCTGCTCCACCCCTCGCTGGATCATGCAGTAGTGGACCGCCTGGGCCACGACGATCACTCCCAGGGGGCGGAGGTGGTCGTCCAGGGCGCGCGCGATCTGCTGGGTCATACGCTCCTGGACCTGGAGTCGCCGCGCGAAGACGTCCACCACGCGAGAGAGCTTTGAGAGCCCAGTGATCACGCGGCTCTCGGGGTTCGGGATGTAGGCGATGTGGACGACTCCACGGAAAGGGGCCAGGTGGTGCTCGCATACGGACGTGAACTCGATGTTGTTCTGGACGATCATATCGTCGGAGCCCTGAGGGTAGTCGTCTTCGCCGAGCTGAAAGATCACCTTGAGGTGGTCCTTGGGATCCTCCTCCGCGCCCTGGGTATATGTCAGCAGGGCATCGGCCCACCGCTCGGGGGTCCGGCGCAAGCCCTCGCGGTCCGGGTCTTCCCCCAGAAGGACCAGCACCTCGCGCAACAGAGGCTCGAGTTGCCGCACGCGCTCCACTCTATCCATCCCGCTCCTCACTCCCTCTCCCGGGTGTAGCCCGTCCGGTCCAGTGTCCCCGCGGCGGCGAATGCCGCCTGGCGCTCGTCGCACTTGTTGCATCGGCCGCAGTGCACGCCACCCTGCGGGGCCATGCACGTGAGGGTCAGCTCCAGCGGCAGGTCCCGGTGTTCGCGCACCAGGTCCTCCTTGCGGAGGCCCCGGTATGGCGCCACGATGGTGATCTCGTGGTCCAAGCCACGGCTGAGCGCGAGCTGGAACGCCTCGAAGAACTCTGGGGTGGCGTCGGGGAACGGGTTCCCGCCCAGCGAGCCGATCGCGATCCTCGACACGCCCCGAACGCCGCACCACACGGCCGCGAGGCCGATGAGGAGCACGTTGCGGCCCGGCAAGTAGACGGCGCTGTCCAGCGTCCCGGCGCCCGGCACCCCCACCCCGGATAGGCTCCAGTGGTCGTCGTAGAGGTCGCGCGCGGGCACGGAGAGCGTCGTCACGGGCCGCACGTTTGGGTTCCCCAGGGCGTCTACGAACGCATCGAGGGCCGCGCGTTCCGCGTCCTCCCACGCCAGCCCCTTGCGGACGTAGATCGGGTACACGACCGACTCTCGCGCCAGGTCCGCCAGGAGCACGGAACTGTCCAGGCCGCCGCTGGCCAACACGACCACCCCCTCCAAGCTACGCCTCCCGGTAGGTGGCATAGCTGGAGGGCGTCTCCCACAGCCGGACCTCGGACACCTGAAGCCCCTGCCGGCGCACCTCGCGAAAGATGTGGCGCGCGATGTTCTCCGCCGTGGGGTTCTCGTCCATTAGATAGAGGGGCTCGCCCGCGCCGGTGAGCAGCGGCACGACCGGGTCCTCCCGGCACAGGAGCATCCGGTGGTCCAGATTCTCGTCGATCCACCCCTTCACCCGGTCGCGGACCTCCCCAAAGTCCACCACCATGCCCCTCGCGTCCAGCTCACCAGACTCGACGTCCACCTCCAGCAGGCCGTTGTGGCCGTGGAGGTGGCGGCACTTGCCATCGTAGTCCAGGAGGCGGTGCCCGTAGCAGAAATCGATCGTCCTGGTCACTCTGTGGACCGACATCGTCCTCTCACCCCCCGGCCCCTGGGCCGGCCAGGTGCCTGCCCGAGTCCACGCGAAACGTCTCGCCGGTTATCGTTTCGCTCTTCAGCAGCGTCACCGCCAGCTCTGCGATCTCGTCGGGAGACGACTCACGGTGCAGTGGCGCCTGCGCCAGCACGTCCCGCTCCCAGGCTTCCTCACTGATCTCTGGCGGGCGCATCGTCGGCCCGGGCGCGATGGCGTTGACCAGAATCCCCTGTGTCGCTAGCTCCACCGCGAAGGCCCGTGTCATAAAGCCAATGGCCGCCTTGGCAGTCAGGTACGGCAGGTAGTCGCGATACGGCGTCTCGCCCGCTGCCCAATCGGAGAATTGCAGGATGTGGCCGCGAGTAGGGCCCGCGTTCTCCATCATCCGGCGCGCCGCGTGAACGGCCAGCAGGTAGCTCCCCCTGGCGGTCGCCATCGCCCGGTCCCAGGCGGGCCCGTCGAGGGATTCGAAGGGCGCGCGGGGGTAGTTCGAGGCCAGGTTGACGACGAACGAGAGGTCGCCAAGCTCCTCGACGACCTGCCGCGTCAGCCGCTCCACGTCCTCCTCGACGCTCAGGTCCGCCTGCACGAGCGCCGTCCGCGCGACCAGGGGGGCCACCGCTTCCCTCAGCCGCTCCGCCTCCGCCGCCGACCGGCGGTACCCCACGGCGAGGTTGACCCCCTCTTCCGCCAGCCTGAGTGCGACCCTCTCGCCGACTCGCCGCGTGCCAACCAGAAGTGCGCCTCGCCCCTTGAGAGTTATCATCCGGCCTGAACCCTCCTCGTATCGCAGCCGCGAGCCGCGCGACGACAATTCTATCACGCGGCGCGAGTCGCGGGACCCGTAGCCCAGCACCAGCCCCATGACTGTGATATAAGATGGCTGCGTCGGGATGCGCCTGACGAATTGGAGGGCATTATGGCAAGCCACTCGGACCCCTGGTACTTCGAGTTCTTCAAGAGAGATTATCTGCCGTCCTACGACCACACGTTCACGCGGGAGCGTGTCGAGCGGGAGGTGGCGCTGGTCGAGCGCGCCCTGGGTCTGAGGCCGGGCCACCGAGTGCTGGACCTGTGCTGCGGCCCTAGGCGGCACGCCGTCGCGCTGGCCCGACACGGGATCCGCGTCACCGGCCAGGACCTGAACGCGAGCTACCTCGACATGGTCCACGAGACCGCCGAAGCTGAGGGACTCCCGCTCGAGACTGTCCAGAGCGACATGCGGCGGATACCGTTCGAGGCCGAATTCGACAACGTCATCAACATGTTCACGTCGTTCGGCTACCTGGAAACGGAGGACGACGACCAGGAGGTCCTGCGCCAGGTGGCGCGAGCGCTGAAACCGAGCGGGCGCTTCCTGCTCGATACGGTCAACCGCGAGTGGGTGGTGTCAAACTACATTCAGAATGAGTGGCGGGAGGACCCGGACGGCACGGTCTACCTGGAGCACCGGGACCTGGACCTGCTGACCAGCCGCAACCACGTGAGCTTCACAGTCATCGCGCCCGACGGCACGCGTCGAGAATCGGTCGGCCACAAGGCGCGGCTATACACGCTGACGGAGATGGCGCGGATGCTCGCCAATGCCGGGCCCGCCCTCGAGCATACCTACGGAGGGTTCGAAGGGGAGCCGTACGGCGTGGCGACGCGACGGATGATCCTGGTAGCGCGGAAGGGGGAGTGATCCGCTAGCAGACAACCCGCCGATCCGGGCGGGCATCGTCGATGCGCCCGTGGGAGCCGCCTCACCACAAAGAACGGGCCGCATTGCTGCGGTCCGTTCTGGCCTTCGCAGGAAAAGAGTGGGAAGAAGGGATCTTTCGGAGTAAACCCCTGGGACGTTCCCTGAGACCCCCGGGGTGTTGGGGGCTTCCGGCGGCAAGCCGCCGGCGAGACGTCCCAC
>PVBE011816796.1_pt1 | contig 51603 bp, 44 predicted proteins | sample 1631181 | NCBI WGS metagenome assembly PVBE01 (sample SAMN08397723, study PRJNA350692) | Marine metagenome, whole genome shotgun sequencing project. | isolation source: water | place: Pacific Ocean | collected 2012-04
CCGGTCATCACCGATGCACTTCTGGCTCTGGCCTTTGGAGATCGGTGGATCTTGCGCTCTGGTGCCTGTGCATTGTTGGCCATCGTGGAGCGCGAGGACACCCGCCTGGAGTCCATCCTGGGAGATGCGCAGGCCTCCGCTCTCCTGCGGGGATTGGAATCCAAGGACGAGTTCGTGGCCGGTGCCTGCGCCACGGCATTGGCGGGTATCGGGTTTCGCAGCAACTCTCCCGAGACCAGCGTTTGGTTGGAGAAGGTTGTACCGGCACGCCTTGTGCGCGTTGTATCGGGCTTCACCTATTTTGACGACTACGAGTCACTGAGTGAGCCCGCCCTGCGTCGCCTGAAGCAGATCTCAGGGCTCTCCCACGGTTCCGATGGTCCGGCCTGGGCGGCCTGGTGGGTTGCCGATGCGGAGACCTTCCGTGCGTCTCGCGCAGTGATTCCCGTGCAGGAAGGCTCTCACCAGATGCTGCAGGTCGTTGTTGAAGATCGATCCATGGGCAGGGGCTTCACTTTGATTGGTCCGGCTCTGGCCTCGGGGGATTCCACGGTCCGGGATGGCGAGGCATTCTTCCTCTCCAGCGGACAGGCACGTGACCTCTTGGACCTCCTGGCTGTCGAAGGGGCTCTCGGCGCGGAGCTCCTGCCCGGTGTACGTGGGGGGCGGGCTGAGCTGGCGCGCAGTGTGGAGCTTCGACTGGATGGTCGCTCAAAGCTATTTGTCCTGGGCCCCGGCATCGAGGAGCCGTGGTTCGAACGTATCGTGCTCTTTGCCAATTCACTTCGCGAGAGGAGCATGTGGCAGCGTTACCCCCACCCTGAGGAGCACGCCTCACGCTTGGCCTTGTGGCGTGCCGACCTCACCTGGTGGGAGATGGACCACAGTGACGCTGAACGACAGGCACGCCTGGGTCAGCTGATCTTGGCGCGTATGGTCGCCTTGAGTCCCACCCAGCGTGATGACGACCTCTTGGCATTGGAGGATCTGTATGAAGCCGGTGGAGGTGATGTCTCCCACTTCCGAGACCTCACTTCGATGCTTGGCGAGGAGCTCTATTTCACCGGTCGGGCCTTGCGTCTGGCCTCCCTGGCTCATCGATCCGCTCGCGAACCCTTGGGTGCCGGTGATGAAGCTCCTTCCACCGATCAGCTTATCGGTGTGTTGCACGATCGTTTCGGTGCCGATGCCGTGTTGGCCATCAGCGAGGTGGTCTCATCTGCGGGGTATGGCGCGGCTCACAGCGCAGCACGTGACCCGCGCTCTTTGATTCGCGCCGTGGCCGCATTTGTCTTGGCCGAGCGCATGGAGCCGGGAGATGAGGCGCGCTTGTTGCAGCTGCTCGATGACGATGCCATTGATGTGCGGGTGGCGGCGATTCAGGCCTGCGGAGTTAATGCTCTGCCTGCCGCCCGAGAGCAGGTCTTCCTCGCGGCCTCAGCTGGCAGCCCGGACTTGCGTGTTCCGGCCCTCTTCGCCACAGGCCAGATAGGCGGCACGGGCGCGCGTGACATCCTGATCACGGCCTTGACCGGAGAGGACCGGCGCCTGCATCAGGCCGCGGCAGAGGGGATCGCCGCGCTAAAGGACCCCAAGGCCATTCCAATCATGCTCTCCCTCCTGAGGCACGGTGAGCGCACCGGGGCCTTCCCGACCCTGCGCCAGGGGCTACTGGACCTGGGAGAGGAAGCATGGGATCACCTATTCAGCGCCCTGCGCTCTCCCTCGCAGGTGTTGCGCCGTGAAGCGGCCCTGATCCTGGCACGCCAGAACGTGCCGGAGGCCGCTCCCGCCCTCATGCGGGCCTTGGCGGAGGATCCTGCCGACGTACCGGTGGCTCGGGAGCTATGCGTCCTGACCTGCGTCGATCAGCGCGCAAGCGCCGATCCGGCCGAGGCTTGGTTCCGCTGGTGGGATGATGTCATTCACGATGATCCCCACTCCTGGCTACGCGCAGCAGGTGAGATCCGTCGCCTGAACACTCCACCCTCCGAGGCTTTCCTCGGGCGGGGTACCCGCGCCGTCGTTGTCTTCCTGGTGGAGATCATGGGGGAGGAGGCGGATTGGCTCGTAGAGCGCGCACGTCGGGAGCTCGAGCGCATGGGGGGGGAGCCGATCAGCGCGCCCCCGCCCTTGGGCCCCGAGCGTGAGGCGTGGTTGCTTTCTTTGCTGCAGAGCTTCATCGCCGACCGCTGATTTCGCGACCTTCTTCCCACGGTTCCTGCGGAGAGAACTCATTCCCAAGCCGCTGCGCATCGTCCTGCTCCTGCTCCTGTTGCTGGGAGTCGTGGGGTTCTCGGTCTCCGGATGGGCACCCGCCCGAGCTCTGGTCGTCAGCGTGCGTGACTATCTGGGAGTGCGCCTGGTAGAGAACCACGCTCAACTTCTGTGCCGGGCAGCGGAAGAGTCAAGCGTGGACGTGGCCCTGTTGGGGGGCATCATGTACATGGAGAGTCGCGGCCGCCCGGGCCAGCGATCCTCGGCCGGTGCACTGGGGTTGATGCAGTTGGTGCCGGCAGCCGCGGGAGATGCTGCGCGGCGCCTGGGATTGTCCGAACCAACCGAGGAACAGCTGCTGGGCGACAATGAGCTCAACGTGCGATTGGGGGCTGCGCACCTTGCGTGGCTGCTTGAGCATCGCGGCCAGTGGAATCTGGAGCAGGTGTTGGTGTCCTACAATGCGGGCCGCTCGCGCTTGATGGGCTGGATCGAGGAAGCAGGTGGGTATGAGTCCTGGCGTGCGGCGCAGGAGCGGGCCTGGGAGCGAGGGGAGCCCACCTCGGGTGCCTTGTTCTATGCCAAAGGGGTACTGGAGGCTTCCCGTACGCTGGAGGCGCGTGGCCAGCTCGTTCCGGCATCAGTGGACGGCCCTCCCGGATCGTGATCTGAGCTCCTGGGGGGTGGTAGGAGGAAGGGCCATGCATCCCTACAATCTGCGCCCGCAGAATTGCCGCCGTACCTCGCTCACGACTTCAGTGTCCATGCTTCCCTTTTCCAGCTTCATGCGCTTCCTATCGACCCAAAACCCCTCTCTGGCTTCCATGAATGACGATGGCATTCTCCTGGAGGAGAGCGCTGTCGAGCTCGACCCCGGCGTGGACAGCCTGGCGGAGTTCATCACCTCCAAGCTGTCGGAGGGCTCGTGGCTGCGCAAGGAACCTCTGCTCGTGGAGAACTGGCAGTGGATTGGTCTGCTGGCACTGATTGCTGTCGCCGTGGTCGCGGAGCGGGTTGTGGCCTTTATCCTGCGGCGCATGGTGCGCGGCTCGGCCCGTTCCGAGCGCGTGGATCTCGACGAACGCCAGTTGACTCGTTTCGTGCGGCCCTTTGGCGTGATGATCACCTGGTGGCTGTTCCTGGTCATGCTGCCCATGCTGGAGCTGGAGAACGTGGCCCTTATCCGGGGCCTGGATCTCATTGGCGGCGTGCTCATCTCCGTGGCTGGGGTACTGGCGGCCTGGCGTCTCGTGGATGTCGTGTGCGACTTCCTGAAGAACAAGGCGCAGCGCACCAACAACACCTTTGACGACATGCTCGTGCCGCTCCTCCGGCGCACGCTCAAGATCTTCGTTGTGGTGATGGGCCTGGCCTACTTCTCGTCCAAGGTGACGGAGGATTTCTACAAGGTGATCGCTGGGGTCTCCATCGGGGGTGCCGTCCTGGCATTCGCTTTCAAGGACAGCTTGGAGAACGTCTTTGGCACCTTCACCGTTCTACTCGACAAGCCTTTCCAGCTCGGGGATTGGATTACTGTCGGGGAAGTGGACGGGTCTGTGGAGAGCGTTGGATTCCGTTCGACCCGCGTACGCACCTTCTACAACTCGCTGATCACCGTGCCCAACCGGCACTTCATCAGTGCGAAGGTCGACAATTGGGGGGCTCGTTCCTATCGGCGCATCAAGACCACCTTGGGCGTGACCTACTCCACTCCGCCTGAGACCATTGAGGCCTTCTGCGAAGGTATCCGGGAGCTCATCCGCGCCCACCCGTTTACGCGCAAGGACTACTTCCACGTCTACCTCAACGGTTTCAGCGCCTCGAGCCTGGACATCATGCTCTACTGCTTCGTCGAGACACCCGACTGGTCCATGGAGCTGCGCGAAAAGCACCGACTCTTCGCGGACATCCTGCGCCTCGCCGATCGATTGGGCGTGGAATTCGCCTTCCCGACGCAGAGCCTCCACGTGGTGCCTGAGGATGCCGCTTTTGCGGGCGAGCGGCCCGCCAGCGACCAGGACGGTGCTGCAATCGGGCGTCAGGCCGGCCGAGCCGTAGCCGAAGAGACACTCAGTGTTTACGGGGGGAAGAAGCCGGGCCGGGTTACCTTTGACAAACCCTCTGTGGTTCCCCCCGGGGGCCAAGAGGGTGCGGCGGCAGGCGACGGGGACATGGCCTAGGCCCCGTTCAGGTTTCCCACCGGTACTCTCCAACCCCACCTGATCTACTCCGTACGCGGCGTGCGCCGCGTAACCGAACGTTCCCCTCTCCCCAAGACTCCATGAGTTCGCCTTCCTCTCCCCAGCCTTCTACTTCCTCCGCACCCCAGAGTGACGAGATCGCTGCTGTCGCCGCCTGGATTCCCCAACTTGAGCTGGCCCTGTCCGAGGTGATCGTTGGCCAGGAGAGCCTCGTCCAGAGCCTGACCCTCGGTCTCCTGACGGGTGGGCACATTCTGCTTGAGGGTGTCCCTGGTCTGGCCAAGTCCCTGGCTGTCTCCTGCATGGCGCAAGCCGTTCACGCGCAGTTCAACCGCTTGCAGTTCACTCCCGACCTGCTGCCTTCGGATCTGGTGGGTACCGAGATCTACAACGCCAACTCGGGCGAGTTCACCGTGCGCAAGGGACCCATCTTTGCCAACTTCGTCTTGGCCGATGAGATCAACCGGGCCCCGGCCAAGGTCCAGTCCGCCCTGCTCGAGGGCATGCAGGAACATCAGGTCTCCATCGGTGGAACCTCCTTTCCCCTGCCCAGCCCGTTCATGGTGCTCGCCACCCAGAACCCCATCGAGCAGGAGGGGACCTACCCCCTGCCCGAAGCCCAGCTCGACCGCTTCGCCCTCAAGGTCGTCATCGGCTACCCCGATCGGGACGAAGAGCTGGCTATTCTCGATCGGATGGGGCGAACGGCTCCAAAAATGACCATCGACCCCATCGTGGACCTTGATGCCATCGCGCGCTCGCGGGACATGGTCGATCGCATCGTCATGGACCAGCGCCTGGCCGAGTATGTGGTGGACCTCGTGGGGGCCACCCGAGATCCCGAATCGGCGGGTGCCAGCGAGCTGGCCCATTATGTGGAGTACGGCGCGTCTCCACGCGCCTGTATCTGGTTGACCCTCGCAGCCCGCGCCCATGCTTTCCAAAAGCAGCGCGGGTATGTCACCCCTGGAGACATCAAGGCCATCGCCATCGAGGTCCTGCGCCACCGTGTGATCCCCACCTACGAGGCCGAGGCCGACGGCTTGGACTCCGACCAGATCGTGGCGCGCTTGCTGGAGACTGTACCGGTGCCCTAGACGGGCAGACTGTCTCCGTAGCCCCCTCGATCGATGCAATCCTCTCCCCTGCAACCTGCTTCCTCCGGACGATCGGATCGCTTGGATCCGGGCGTAGCCAAGCGCATCCAGCAGGTTCACCTGCGCACCCATCGCTTGATGAACACGGCGCTTGCCGGCAGCTATCGCTCCACTTTCCGGGGAACGGGAATCGAGTTTGAGGAGGTGCGTCCCTACATCCCCGGCGATGACGTGCGCTCCATCGACTGGAACGTCACAGCGCGGACCGGTGAGCCCTTCGTCAAGCTGTTCCGCGAGGAACGGGAGTTGACAGTCAACCTGATCGTGGACACCGCCATCACTCTGGACTTTGGGACCCAGCGGTGGAGCAAACTCGAGGGTGCGGCTCAGTTGACCGCGCTGATCACCATGGTGGCCTTGCACAATCAGGATCGCGTGGGCCTGACCCTCTTTGGTTCGGAGCCCGGCTTGCATCTCCAGCCGAGCAAGGGAATGCACCACACCCAGCGCCTCATCCGATCGGTCATGATGGCTCCGGTCGCGCACGGGCGGAGCAACTACAGCGCCGTGCTGCAAGCTGCCGAGCGCACCCTACACCGGCGCTCGCTGCTGTTCTTCATCAGCGATTTTCACGCGGCCGCTCATGATTCCGAGTGGGTTGAGATCCTGGCGCGCCTTGAACGCCGCCACGATGTGATTGCCGTGCGTGTCGTCGATCCACTTGAAGAGGCCCTGCCCGAGGTGGGTCGCTTGCGGCTGGGAGCATTGGATGGTCCCGGCCAGCTTGAGGTGGACACCTCCAGCGCCGCCGTGCGCGATGCCTGGGAGCAAGAAGCGCAGGAGCGCAGACGTGTGATCCAGGCGGGGCTGGCTCGTGCGCGGGTGAGCCACTTTGACTTGGACCTGGGCGGTGATTTGGCGGATCCGCTGGTGGCGTTCTTTCGACGGCGCGAGATGTCCCGAGGGGGTGCGTGATGCTGCTTGCCCTGTGCCTGTTGCTGCAGAACCCGACCTTGACGATAAGTCCATCTCAGGGAGCCATCGGGCAGCCGCTCGATGTCGTGCTCGAGCTTGACCACGCGCCCGGAGCGGGTCTTGCGAGTGGCGCTCCCGACTGGGAGTTGGATGCATCCTGGGTTGTGCTCGAGGGGCCGGAGGTGATCGCAATGGCCGACTCCGGTGGAGCACGCACAAGAGTGCGCTGGTCTGTGATGTCCCTGGAATCCGGAGCGCGCACCCTGCCGGGCCTGGACCTGATGCTCGCCGATGGGGTGGCTCTTACGGTGGAAGGTGCGGCCTTGACCATTGATGCCGAGCTGGGTGCCGAGGAGGACGCGCCTCGCCCCTTGCCGCTTCTGCAGGGTGTCACGGAGCGCGCCGGACCGCTGCGACTGGCACACCTGGGATGGGTGCTTCTCGCCCTGGTTCTGGTTGCTGTATGGGGCATTTGGATGCGGAAGCGAAGAGGCCTTGCGTCCGCAGCTCATGTCCAAGGAGAGTGGGCGCGCTTCATGGTTCTGAGGGAGTTCGCTGCGAACGTGGGGAAGGACACCGCGAACGAATCGGGCGGCGTGGTAGATGTCAGTGCAGAGCTGGCAGCTCTACTACGTTCAGCTGCTCAGCACCGGGTCACGGTCTTGCGTCCGGGGCAGGCCGATGGAGAGTGGCTGGCATGCATGCGCGGGGAGGGCGAGGCCGCCTTGGCCGACGAGCTCACACCGCTATTGGATACCTGTGAACAGATTCGCTTTGGTGGCCTGCGACCCACGCACTTTGCCTTGGACGAGCTGTTGCAATCGAGCGAGAGCGTCTTGGTGCATCTGGCACCCGACGCACCCGGCCTCGAGGAGGCCGCGGCATGAGTATTCAAGGGATGTCCGACTCGGCGCGGAGCAGCGCCCAGATGCGCCTGCCCCTGTGGGGCAACCTGGCCCTCTCGGACCCGGTCTTCCTGACCCTTGTGCCCCTCGCTCTCGTGGCCCTCTTCTGGGGCGCCCGGCGGCTGGGTGTGGCGCGTATCCCCTCATTACCCAGTGGTCTGCCACGCTCGCCGCTGCAGCGCTGGCTGTGGATCCCCACCGCCCTCAAGGCCATTGCCCTGACCCTGGCCGTATTGGCCATGGCGCGTCCCTTGCGTGGGGACGTGCGAACCAGCGATGAGTCCGAGGGTGTCGATATCGCTCTGCTCCTCGACCGCTCAAGCTCCATGGAGGCGCGCGCCACACCGCGCGCCCCGAGGCGCTTTGATATCGCACGCGATGTCCTTGCAGACTTTGCTACCCGGCGCATGACCGATGTCGAGGGAGCTGCAGACAACGTGGCCCTCTTCGGATTTTCCGGGTACTGCGACCTCCTCGTGCCTTTCACCCTCGATGCCGGTGCCTTTCGCGGCGTGATGGAGGATCTGGACACCAACAAGGAACGGGATCTGGGCGGAACGGGTGTGGGCGTTGCCATTGCCCGGGCCGTGGAGACCTTCAAGGAGCTCGATAGCGACGCGCGCATCATCGTCTTGCTCACCGATGGCGAGAACAACATCGACACCATCTCCCCGCGAGTGGCGGGCCTGATGGCACAGGAGTTGGGCATCAAGGTCTACACGATCTTCGTTGGACCGACCGTGGCCCGTTACCCCGGCGGTCTGATCCAACGCGTTCAGACGGGTGATCTTGAACGGGTGGCAGAAGACACCGGGGCGCTCTTCTTCCACGCCGAGGATGCCACCCGGCTGGATGAGGTGTACAAGGCGATCGAGGGGCTTGAGCGGCGACCGCGGGAAGAAGAGCGGCACGCCGACTCCTACGACCTCTATCCGCGCCTCCTACTGCCGGCCCTGCTGCTGTACGTCCTCGCGGGCTTGTGCTCTTTCACCTGGGCCAGGAGGTTGCCGTGATCGCTCTTCTGGGATTCGATCTGGCTCGTGCCGGCGCAGCTCCGTGGTTGCTCCTGGCGCCTCTCTGCGTAGCCGTGGGAATCCACTCCCTACGACAGAGTGGCCTCGCTCGCCGGCGATTGGTGAGTGCGCGCCTGGAGAGTCGCCTCCTGCCCGGTCATTCCCCAGGACGTTCCCGCTGGCGCGTTATTCTGGCCGGAACGAGCGCGTTGTTCATGGGCCTGGCCCTCTTGGGTCCCGTGCGTGGGTTCACCTGGCGTGAGGTCGAGCGCAGGGGCGTCGACATCGTCCTTTGCGTCGACACCTCCCGTTCCATGCTCGTCAAGGATCTGGACAGCGAAGCGTCCCGTCTGGAGCTTGCTCAGCGTCAGATCCTGCTGCTCCTCGACTCCCTCGCCGGGGACCGCGCGGCCTTGCTGGCTTTCTCCGGCGATGCGCGCGAAGTGGCTCCCTTGACCCGGGACAAGAACGCGCTGCGGTGGTTCCTGACCACCATGGGGCCCGAGGACAACCGTCGGGGTGGCACAGATCTGGGTTTGGCAATGGAGCATGCGCTCGAGTTGTTCGATGGGCGTACGGGTGCCCATGAGGCCATCGTGCTGCTGACCGACGGTGAAGACCTGGAGGGGCACGGCCTGGACATGGCTCATGAGGCGGCCAAGCGGGGCATCCGGGTCTACGTCGTGGGCATGGGTAGTGACGCTGGGGGGAAAATCCCTGACGGCCAGCGCGGTTTCGTCAAGGACTCCCGTGGCCAGGAGGTCGTCTCCAAATTGGACAGCACGACTCTGGAGGCCATTGCGAGCGCCACCGGTGGCATCTATCTCAATGCTCGCACACCTCTGGCGCTCGAACGCATTCACAAGCAGCACATCGCGCAGCTCGAAGGGCGCGCCTATCAGCACGGCAAGGAGAAGATCCCTCACGATCGCTTTCAGTGGCCCTTGGCCATGGCGCTTCTATGCATGTTGATGGAGGTTGGCCTCCGTGACCGAAAACCGCGGACTCCCGATTCGGGTACGGATGCCCCGAGGAGTCAGCGCGCATGAGGCTCTCCCTGTTCACCTTGGCTCTCTCAAGTGCTATCGCGCTTGGGCAGGACCCCGTGCCTCAATTGCCTTCGGACCTGCCCGTGGGTGAGCCGGCCGTGACGGAAGAGCCTGCTCCAGAGGACCCGATCGCCCCCTGGCAAGGCACTCTTGCGGAGGGCGTGGACCAGGTTCGGGCTCAAGCGGATGCAGAGGAGTGGGATGCGGCGTTGCTCACTTGTGACCGGCTGCTGGTTCCAGGTTCCTATGAGCGTCTGCGCGGCTCCTCGGATGGAGGGCGCGCGACCCTCGCCGATCGCGTCCTCGCTCCGCTGGATGGTGCCCTCCAAAGCCTGGGAGTGGAGCGTCTCTCCGCAGCGGATCGCGCCCTTGTGCGCTATCAGCGTGGGTTGATCCTGGTCAACAAGGGGGATCTGGCGGGAGCGATGGAGGACTTGGGGCTTGCTCGAAGCCTCGGGGGGGCGGGTAGCGTTCGCCGTGATGCGGTGTATGCGCTGGGTACCTTGGACCTGATGGTGGGCGAGGTTCTGCGACAGCAGATTCCGGAGATCTCCGGCGCTCCTCCGACGCCACCCCCGCCAACCGCTGACGGACAGGCCGAAGAGGCGCCGGATCCGCTCGTCGTGGCTCGTACAGCCTACAGTCAGGCTCGCACACACCTGATAGAGCGCCTGCGATTGGACTGGCGCGATGAGGACTCCCGGGCCAACATGGAGCTCATCCAGAGGCGCCTGCGCGAGTTGGATGAGATCGAACGTCAGCGCGAAGAACAGTCGCAAGAGCAAGAGGACAATCAGGAGGGTGAGCCCTCCGATGAGGAACAAGAAGGTGGGGAGTCCCAGGATTCCGATCAGGAATCGGAGCCCGACGATCCGAACGAAGATCCCAATGAAGATCCCAGCGAAGAGTCCGAAAGCGAGGAGCCCGAAGAGTCCGGAGACCCACAGGAGCAGGACTCGGAGGACGGTGAGGAGAGTGAAGCCCAAGCAGAGCCTGAGGAGTTGCAGTTGACCCAAGAAGAGCTTGAGCGTCTGTTGCGTATCCTGAGAGAGCACGAAGAGGAGGGGGAGCGCCTGCGCGAGGCCCTTCTGCGCCAACGGCGCGTACAAGTGGAGAAGGACTGGTGATGAACTCTCGAGTACAGCAAGGACTCCTCTGGGTTCTGGCACTGATGGCACCGGTGAGCGGAGCACAGCAGGGCGTCTCGGTGGACGTGAGCCTCTCGCGGCCCCTGGTCAAGTTGGGGGACGAGCTGCACCTCAGGATTCATGTGGACGGCACGCGCGATGCGCGCGTTGTCCAGCCCCCTTCAGTGGAGGGGTTGATCTTTGGCTCTCTGGCCGGCCCCCAGATCTCACAGATGCAGGAGTTCCAGGGCGGGCGGGTGACCTCGCGCATCAGCGTGGAATGGGCCATGAGCATCCGGCCCACGCGCGTTGGCGAATTCGAGATCCCGCCGATCTCCCTCGAGGTGGATGGCAAGACGGTGCGGGCCCCCGCACAAGCGATGTCCTTGCGTGTGATTCAGGACCTGGAGGGGGCCACCCACTGCTTCATCGAGTCCATGGATGTCCCGACCCGTGTCTTTGAAGGCGAGCCCTTTGATCTGGACCTGCGGTTCGGCACGGACCTGGCTGCGGGAGAAGTGGATCTGTATCTGCCGTGGTGGCCGTCCCACCGGGGGGTACTGGAGGTCAAGACCGGCAACCCACGCGGGACCTACCGCTTTCCTGTCAACGACCGCCACGAGGCGAGCGTCACGGAGTTGGATCCAGCCCAGCGCAACGGAGTGCCCTTCCGCGTCTTCCAGTTGGCCAGACGCTACTTGGCCACGCGGCCCGGGACTCTGGAGTTCAACGCGGCCACCTTTCAATTCTCCGAGGTCATTCGGAGATCGACTGTTTTCGCAACCGGCCGCTACAAGCGCTACCACGCTCAATCCGAGCCCTTCCAGATCGAGGTGCTGCCGGTGCCTGAAGAAGGAAGGCCCCTGGACTGGACGGGGGCCGTGGGGGAGCTGACCACCCAACGCCGGGTGGATCGGCGTGACGTGGACGAGGGCGGAACGATATCCCTGACCGTGTCCTGGTTCGGCCGGGGCAACACAGAGTTCTTCGCCGCCCCCGACCTGAAGCGCCTGAGCGGCTTCGAAGACTTCCGCGTGCTGGGAGTTGAGGACAGTCACTTCAGCGACGAGCGCAGGGTGACCTATGACCTCGTGCCCACCTCGTCGAAGATCACCGAGATCCCTCCGGTTCCGATGTGGGTCTTCTCCCCCGTGAGCGAGACCTTTGTGCGTGTCGCAACCGACCCTGTGGCTGTCCGCGTCCGGTCCGTAGGGGACCCCGAGGGTGGGATGCCCTTGGCTGGCGATGAGTTGGATCTCTTCGACGTACACCCCGACCCCATCTCGGAGACGGGACTGGCTCCCTTGGGCGCAGGCCGCCTGGGCGGAGCGGCCGTTTCCATACTGGGGTTGTGGTTCTTGGGGCGCACCCTCATTCGCCGTCATCAGGGAGACCCGAACGCACCCAGAGCCCGTCGCCGAAGGGCGGCCCTGCGCCGGCTGCGCACAGCTCTCAAGGTGTCGGACTCGGCCAGCGAGCAGAGCCTTGCTCTGGCCCGGTTCATGGGGGATCGAATGGGTGAACCCGCCGGAGCCTGGCTGGGGCGGGACGTTGTCGAGTGGAGCGAATCGATGGGGGCCCCATTGGAAGAGAGCCTGCTCAGGGATTGGTCCGCTATCTGTGCCGACCTGGACGCCAGTGCATGGTCTGACGCAGACCAGCCCATCGACGGCTCCCGCATGGTGAACCTCGCTCAGGCCCTTTGCGCCAAGGGGCTCTAGACATGATCTTCCTCTTGACCCTGATCGGCTTGTCCAGTCTGCCCCTGCAAGAGGCTCCCAGGAGTCTGGATCAGTCTGCATTGGCGGCCTACCGGGATGGGAATCCCGTTGCGGCCAGCACCCTATGGAGTCAGGCATTGGAGACTGCGACCTCGGAGCAGGAGCGGGGTCGCCTCTGCTACAACCTTGGCAACGCGGCCTACCGCCGGGGTGAGGTTGTGCAGGCCGTGGCCTGGTATCACGCAGCCCTTCGGTACACGCCTCGGGATGGTGACCTATGGGCCAACCTGGAATTCTGTCGGGCGGAAGCGGAGCTGGATCCTGCAGATCGAGGCGACCTGACGGATTCGTTTCAGCGACTTCTCTCCTCCCTGACCCGCGGTGAGTCGGAGTGGTTGTGGGCATGTGCCCTGGTGTTCCTGGCAGTGGCTGCTACGGGCGAGTCTCTGCGTGGTAGTGCCTTGTGGAGACGGTTGTTTGTGGGCGCCCTCATGGTTCAGCTCTTCTGTGCAGGCCCCCTTCTCTGGCATCTCGTGCACGATGGGCAGGACACGTGGATGGTCACCGCTCTGGACGGTTGCGGTGGGCACTCCGAGCCCTCCGATGAGGCCAAGCAGTTGGCGCACTTCGAGGCAGGTGCTGTGTTGGAGGAGCTGGATCAGCTGCCCGATTGGGTCAAGCTGGCCGATTCACAGGGCCGTGGCCTGTGGGTGCGAACAAAGGACGCCTTCTCCTTGGTGCGATAGAGGTGGATTCCCTTGCCTCTGAGGGTGCAGGGATCGATGCTCTCAGCGTGAGTTCTCTTTCAAGCGACCGCAGCCCCCGCTCCGCTCCCGGGTCTGGGCGGTTTCTGGCGGCTTCCCTCTTGGTGCTGACAGCCTGCGGCCAACCCCCGGAGCCTGTAGGCGGCTCGGCCACCAACGGACGCGGCATGCTCGTGATCGTCGTGGATGCCCTGCGTTTCGATCACACCAGCCTGGGCAGCTACGATCGAAATACCACGCCTCGACTCAAGGAGCTGGCAGAGGCTCAAGGTGTTCTCTTCAGCAATGCCTGGTCCGTTGCTCCGGATCTGATCCCGGCTCACGTCTCAATACTAACGGGTTGTGATGCTTCCGTAGCCCGTCGCCCCAATGTGCTGCTGAGTGACGGAACCTTGCTGTCGCCTCTCACCACCTGGTTCATTCCGGAGGTCGTCCCCCGCCTCGCTCGGGAGTTTCTCGCCCATGGTTGGCGAACGGCGGCCTTTGTCGATCACGCACACATCAGCAAACGACGAGGATTCGAAGATGGCTTCCGCGAATTCGTAGACGTGGGCGGCGATCGCTCCGATGCGACCCGAGACGTTGGTCTGCCGGGCGTGACGCGCCGCTTCTACCAGTGGGTCTCGCGTTTGGGTGCGGATGAGGATTGGATGGCCTACATCCACTGGAATGATCTGGAGGCCATGTGGTCATCCCCCTACACGGATGACGAACTCCGTGCGGATCAGAACGTCACCGGTTACGAGCTGCGGCCAGAGTTGGACTACCTCCCCGCTGTAGGGGGGCATGCACCGGTCTTCCACGCGCTGCCGCCCTCACGTGCTCCGAATCCCCGCCGGACCTTGGCGCAGTACGAGCTGCGTTATGACGCGGCGATTCGCAACCGCCTCGACAGAAACCTGGATCGCCTGTTCGACACCTTGGCCATGGATGGTCGTTGGGATCGCACATCGGTGCTGATCGTCGGTAGCTTTGGGATAGGGTTTGGCGAGTCGGGGTTGCTTGTCGACTCGGGTACCTACTCGGACGTGGACCTGCACGTGCCGGTCATCCTGAGGCCTGCACCAGAACTGAACCTGCCTACCGGAACTGTCCAGTCAGCCCTGGTGAGTAGCGTGGACCTGATGCCGACCCTGCTGGACATGATGGACTTCGACATTCCCTCCGGTGTCCACGGCCATTCGCTCTTGCCCTTGGTGCGTGGAGAGCAACAGCGCGTACGCGACTGGGCTTATGCATCCCACGGGCCATTTGCACCTCCCGGGCGGCCCGACACCCAAGCGACGTCGCCGCGCTATGGTTTTGCGGTGATTGAAGAGGACCGTATCTACTCCATCCAATGGCCGGGCTGTGGCGGAATCGGGGCTCTCTCGCAGAGTTGGTTTGGAGATTCGAACTCCCACCGCAGGGAGACCGTGGAAGCCCTGAAGGTATTTAGCGACGATCCTCGACCAGGGAACCTGAACAGGGGGCCCGTGGGGGAAGAGGGGGCGCGCTTGAGAGAGCTCGGGCGGACCATGCACGCAGACCTGGATCGCGTGCGCGAGGTCCTCCACCCCTCCGATTGGAACCTGGAAGCGCGCGGCCCCGACGTCTTGGGCGAGTTGCGCAAAAAGGGGCTGATCGGGGATACTCCCTAGAGGCGCTTCCCTCCAGGTTTGTCCTGGTCTTGCCCTTCTCCTTGTGAACATCCTCCTCGTCTCCAACGGATTTCCGCCCAGTGGGCAATGGGGGACGGAGTTTTACACCTACCAGCTGGCCACGGGTCTGGCCGCGCGTGGGCACCGGGTGACCGTGTTCTGTCCGGATCGACTCGGGGAGGCGCCGCGCTACACCCTTGAGCGCAGCACGCGCTACCAGATCTCACTGGTGGAGGTGCACAACGGGGGTGACCCCAAGAAGTCATTTAGGGACAGCTACCGCAATGAGGGCATCGAGGCGATCTTCGACAGGCTTCTCGAAGAGATCAGGCCTGACGTGGTGCATTTCATTCACATGCTCTGGGGCTTGTCCGTGCAACTCCCCGAACTGGCGAAGCGACGAGGCCTTCGCACGATTGCGACCCTGACCGACTACGGTCTGATGTGTCATCGAGGCCAGCGGCTCGACGCGTCGATCCATCCCTGCGAAGAGAAGAGCCCTGCCAAGTGCGCCAAGTGCATCCGCGAGCCGGGCCCCTGGGACGGGGGAGCCCTGAGCCGCATGCTCAAGCGTGTAGCGGGGTTCGGCTTGTCGCACGCTTCAAGGGTAGGCCTGAATCTGGGACTTGTGGCTCTGGAGAGCGACCTGGTCCACCGTGAGAGCACCATTCAGAGTGCTATGAATCACGTCGATGCCTGGGTCGCACCCACTCGCGCACTGGCCCGTCCGTTCTTGGCGGCAGGCTTGGATTCGGCGTGCCTGAGCATCCTGCCCTACGCCTTGGATGAGGCTCCCTACCGCGCGGCTCCCAAGCGCATGGAACCGCAGGGCGTGCGCTTTGGATTCCTCGGCCAGTTCCTGCCCCACAAGGGGCTACACGTACTGTTTGATGCCGTGCGGATCTTGCGCGATGAACTGTCGGACTCCAGCGAACCTTGGGAGGTCATTATCTACGGCAACAAGGTGGGCGGGCGTAACGGACTCTACATGCGCAGCATCTGGACCGACGATTTGGAAGGACGTGTCATGGTCGAGGGGCCATTCGAGCCGTTGCGGGCCCCCGAGATCCTAGCCGGACTGGATGCGGCGATCCTGCCTTCCCTGTGGGATGAGAACGCGCCACTCACCATTCTGCAGGCGCGGGCGGCCGGGGTTCCGATCCTCGCCAGCGACGTACCCGGCGTGCGCGAGGTCATCGAGGAAGGGCGTGGTGCGCAGCTGTTCCCGCCAGGCGATCCCGAGGCGCTGGCACACGCGATGAAGGGGGTTCTTGCCGATCGGCCAACGCGAGAGCCGGACCGATCGCCGCCCCCGGTGACTCTGGCCGCACACCTTGATGCGATCGAGTCCTTGTATGGAGGGGTGGCCACATGCGACTACGCACCTCGCGCTCACCCCCAAGGCGAACCCAAGTCTGTCAATCAAGAGGCGAGCCTTACCGCGAGTGCCACCCTTATGCCCCCAGACTCGGCGGTCTAGTCGGTGGAGAAGCCGCGTTCTATTGGCCTGTTGTGCCGGGGCTGGGACCCTGATGTCGGGGGGATCGAGTCGCACACCCTCGGGATGGCTCGCAGTCTCATCGCCGCGGGCCTGCGGGTCGAGGTGTTGTGTACGGGCCGCGACCCGAAGCGTACGGATTACGGCGTTGGGGACTGGATCATCGGCGGCATCCGTGTGCGTCGCATGAACCTGCCCAGCGTCGGCCCGCGCTCATTGGACGCGTTCGATATCGATGCCCGCGCCGATGCGCGCGTGCGGGAGTGGCTCCTACACACCCAGCCGGATCTGGTGCACGTCCATCATCTCTCGGGATTCGGATCAGGCGCGCTGGCTGAAATCGAGCGTTGCGGGTTGGAGTCCATCGTAAGCCTGCACGACTATTGGACCCTCTGCCCTCGAGGGCAGATGTTCTCCGCAGATGCAGAGGCCTGCGCGCGTGTGGAGCCCGCGATCTGCTCCGAGTGCATCGGGCTTACCTGGCCGGGCGTGGAATCGACGCCCGAGCTGGTCCTCCAGCGGATCGATCGTACGCGCCGTGCGCTGGGGCGTGCAGGGCTTCTGATCGTTCCCTCGCTTGCGGCTGGCGAGGTCCTGCGTGGAGCGGGCTTCGGGGGCTTGGAGTTCACCTGTGTCCCCAACGGAATTGACGGAGTGGGGCTGGCGAAGAGTGTCTCTCATCATCGTGCCGGTCGTACGGCCGGAAAACGGCTGGGTGTTATCGGTGCTGTTCAGCCCAGCAAGGGCGTATTGGAATTGGCACGGGCCCTGCTGGATGTTGACGATGAAGAGCTCGTGTTGGATGTGCACGGGTCTCTCGATGACTATCACGGCAGCACCGCCTATGCGGACGCTCTCTTGGATCTGGCAGCCAAGAATGGACGCATTCGTTTGCACGGCCCATTCCGTACCGCAGATCTGTCTCGCGTCTTGGCCAGCATCGACGCGCTCGCTGCCCCATCCCGTTGGGAAGAGGTGTTCGGGTTGAGCGCGCGAGAGGCGCGGGCTGTGGGGCTGCCCGTGCTGGCCGCTCGGCGCGCTGGGTTGGCCGAATGGGAGGATGTTGGGGGGGTTACCTACGTTGCCGGGACGAGCCAAGAGGAGTGGGTGCAAGCCTTGTCGAGCCTTGACTTCCAGCCGACTGTTCCCGAGAACCTGACCTCGGTAGAGACCATGGTCGACCAGCTGCGCGCCATGTACGAGGCCGTATGGCTGAAGAGCGTCCCGCGCCTCGCCTAGGTCCGAGCGAGTAGAGCCTCGCCCGCCTCGCTTGCAAGTGCCACGCGCGTGGCCCGCGCCCCTTCATCGATCAGATCACCTGTGCGGTGCAAGTCGAACATCCCCACCCGGGCGAGATTCGGTTCGATGAACAGGTCAGGTGGATCGATTGCCATCTGACTCTGGGCCAGATGGTTGCAACCGATGGCGATGCTCTCACTCAATGTGCCGATCAAACCTGGACGCCGCTCGGGGCTTGGCTGCAGCAGTGAGCGCCTCAGCCGATCCAAGTGTCGACCAAGCTCCACCCGTGCGTCCTGGGCTTTCGCCGCTAGCGTGGATCCAGATGGGCGTGAGTCCGAACCGGAATCTCCCTCATCCACAGCGTCATCCGTCGGGTCAGGTAGGGGGGGGCCTCCGGTCTTATTGAGATTCACAGCCACGATGGGGTGCGGGCCCAACGTTCGTGCAGCAGGGACCGGGACCGGGCTGACCAAGCCGCCATCCACCAACCAGAGACCGTTCTGCCGCACGGGTCTGAAGATACCGGGGATGGACGAGCTCGCGCGAACCGCCTCGACCAGGTCTCCGGATTGCAGCCGTACCTCGGTGCCATCGGCCAGATCAACGGCGACCGCCACGAACGGCATGTCGAGTGCCTCAATGCGCAAGTCACCGCACATCTCACGCATGAGACGTTCCAATCGCGCTCCACCAAACAGACCGGAAGAAGGCAGGCCAGGATCCAGCAAGGTCAGAACCTCCCGTCGGGTCATCGCGCGCATGCGTTTCTCGTAGCTGTCGAGAACTCCTGCGCAGTGCACCCCTCCAACTGCCGACCCGATACTGGTTCCAGCAACTCCCGCCACGCTCAGGCCAGCTTCTTGCAACACTCGGATGACGCCGATGTGCGCCATCCCGCGGGCTCCACCGCACCCCAAGGCAAGAATTACCGGACTCGTCGGGGGAGTGGCGGGGTGCATGGGGAGCATTCTAGTCCCCTGGTGCGATGCCTGGGGGGGGGCTGGGGGCCCCCCCAGGGGGGGGTATTGCAACATTGTTGAAATTCTGAGGAGCGGACACCATGATCCTGTTCTCCAGATGGCGCCAAGAAAAGGTCATATTTGGGGATCTACAACTAGTTTGCTTTCATCGTAGACTCGCCTCCGCGAGTCTGAGGGGGCCAGGGCAACCGTGAGGCGGTCCTGTTTCGTTCCTTTGAAGCAGTGGGGCATCCCGGCCCCTCATGGAAACACAGATGCAAAGAAACACCGCAGCGCATGTGGCGACTCCTCCCGAGTTGCCGGGTGCAAACAGTCTCCGCAAACCGAGAGGGGCTGGATCTCAACTCGTTGGCGAGCGCGCCAACGAACGTGACCATGTCCCTGACAGGTCTCTCCGCAGAATTCCACCGCTAGACATGGCTTGCCAACCGGGCGACCTGTTGCGGGACGAAATGAACGAGGCTACCGCCGTCGTTCTGTGGGCTACTGCAGCCCTCTCCGTTGTGCTCCTCATTCTCACCAAGGTGTGGGGCTGAATTCTCGACTCCAAGAGTTGCGAGCTACTCTCTAACATCGTCATCACCGCACTTGGGGGACTTCAACTTTGAATAAAAACGCTCTAATTCAGTTCGTAGCCACTGAACTGCCCACCTCCAAGCTCAAGGCCGGCTTGCTTGTAGACACCGTCCTGTCGGGGATTCGCGAAGGCCTGAAGGCCGACGAGTCCGTGACCTTGACCGGCTTTGGCACCTTTGAGGTGCGCTGCACCAAGGCGCGGCAGGGGCGCGACCCCAATACGGGGGACCCTATTCAGATCTCCGCAGGCCGTCGCGTTGCCTTCAAGGTCGGACGTGGCCTCCGAAGCGAGATAGACAAGGACTAGGTTTCATCCTGTCTCATTCTGGGCCTGCGGTTCAGGCCCGGCTGGGGGGGGCCTACTTGTCCCAATCGCGGCGCTTGTTCTTGTTCCACCAGCGCTGCCAGGCTTCCGGGCTGTTGGCGGAAGCGCGGGAGAGCTTCCGCATGGAGCCCGTGGCGGGCCCGTTGAGCGCACTCCAGATCTTCTGGGCGGTCGAGCTCTGTCCGAGGGAGTTGGCCTTGGCTTGCATCAACGCCTTCAGCAAGTCCTCGAACAGTTCCTTGCGAACCTTCGAGGGTTCGTGAGTGAACATTCCGAGTCCCGTGGCTGCGGCGCCCTTGAAGGTGGGGCGAACGTCCTTGAGTAGGTCCTGCAGCTCCTTGCGCGCTTTCTTGGATTTGGTTCGGCCCAAGGACAGGATCAATTCACGCTGCAGGGCCAGGTCGTTCTTGTGCCGTGAGCTGTCAACCCACTTCAAGAGCGGGTCGGTCGCTTCGGTTCCCATGCCACCCAGGCCGCGTGCCGCGAGGATGAACATGGCCGTCTTCTGGGATCCATCCTTCTCTGCCCTGCGCTTGGCCAAGAAAACGCGTCCAAGCCCGCGGATGATGGCCTTCTTGTCCTTGGGGCCCGAGAGCTTGAACTCCTTCCCAAGTTGATCGATGCGCTTGATCGCCGCGCTGTCCCCCGGATCATCCCTGCCACTCTTGCGTACATAGTCGGCCAACTCGTCGAGTAAGGCCTCCACGGCCTCCCGGTTGTCCGGGGGGTCGTCCTGTCGGGCGAGTGCGCACACTGGCGAGGCATAGCACGCCACCATGAGGATCAGCAGAACGGCTCGTCGGGTTGAGGTGAACATGGCGGGGTCGCGGGGGTTCATTCTAGGGCGGGACAGGTTTTTCCGTAGGGTTTTGTAGGCAACGCCCCCAGGCTGCTGCAAGGCGGGCGGCCAGATCAGGCCAATGATGCTGTGCACATATCCTCTCGCGGCCCTCAAGAGCCGTGGCGCGGGCCGTAGCCGGAGCCTGGATGAGTCCCACCAAGGCGTCGGGCCACCCGTTCGAATCTGAGACCACGATCAGATGTTCGCCCGGCACCAGATCGAGGCCTTCCGCGGCGCAGGGACTGGCGAGTACCGGACAGCCTGCGGCCAGAGCCTCACAGATCTTGATCCGCGACCCTCCGCCGACTTCCAGAGGTGCGACGAGCGCCTCGGCAGCTCCCAGGAAGGGCCGGACATCCGGGACGTTCTGTTCCAATTCGATCCCGTCTCCAAGCAGGTTCAGAATGCGAGAATCGGGCCGCGCACCCACAATCTGCAGGTGCAGGCGGGTGTCCCGGGCGCGCGCCGCGTGGAGCTGAGGCACGAAGCCCTCCAAGGCACGGATGTTGGGTTCATAGTCCAGGCTTCCAAGGAAGAGCAGCCTGCCCGCGACCGGCTGGCGTCCGTCGGGTTGGAACTTGTGGGTGTCGGCGCCGCAGGGAACGACGTGGGGTCGGATGTGCTCGTGACGCTCGGCCAGCCGCTGTGCATCCTCGTGGCCACAGACAATGTGGTGTTGTGTGCGCGCGCAAGCTGCCTGCTCCAGTTGCCGCCAGCGCGAGCAGATCGATCCCTTCTGGCCGAGTGCCTCGGCATGGTCTACATCGAGCTTGTGGTGGTGAACCACCAGGGGCAGGGGAAGCTCTGGAGGTAGGTAGGGCAGAAGCAACAGCTCGTCCAGATGTACGAGGTCCCAGTCTTCCCATCGAGCGTCATCGTTGAGGAAGCGGCGCAGGGAATCCGAGTGGAACCACCGCACGGGGGGTGGCGAGTTGAGGCGCAGGGTCAATGGCGCCGCGCTGCGTGTGTGCTCCTGGAAGGCATGGACCAGGGATTCCGGCTCGAAGCGGGGTTCTTGCTGCGGCTCGGGGTCCAGCACGCAGTGCAGGTGCACCTGTGGGCGGGGGTCGGTCTGAGTCAGGCCCCGCAAGAGCTCATAGGTCCGAATGCGCCCGCCTGAGTGCAGAGGCCAAGGAACCACCGGCGATAGAAACAGGACTCTCACGGCCCGGCCTCGGGGCCGGCACCGAAGCGGATCAGGGTCCACCCGGACTCGCCGCCCTTGAGTAGGGCGCCGTGGATGGGATCCAGGCTCAGGGCGTGGCTCTGGCCGTAGGGTAATCCCAGGGCACAGGCCAGAATCGAACGCACCACGTTCCTGTGGGCTGCGATGACGAGGCGTGACACGCCCGAGGTCGCCTCTTCAAAGGCCGCCCAGGTCCGGGTGCACAGGTCGGCCTCGCTCTCGCCCCCGTGGCCGCGCCAGTGGGCGGGGTCATTCCAGTACTCTTCCGCCTGCTCTTCCCAGCGTGCCAGATACTCGGACCGTCCAAGGCCCTGCCACTCCCCACGGTCTACCTCGCCCAGGCGGGGATCGATGCGCAACTCCCCCCCGCTGCGGGTGGCGATAGCCTCACCCAGACTCTGTGCGCGCTGCAGAGGCGAGGTCACGATCCGCTGGATCTCGGCTGCGGCCAAGGCCTCAGCCGCCGCCAGGGTCTGCTCCTCTCCGCGGGGGGAGAGAGGCACGTCGCGCGAACCGTAAGCATGCTCGGCGAAGGCCTCGTCCACCTCGCCGTGCCGCACCAGCCAGACTCGCACCCTGCTCTTCGGTCCAGGGGCCGGCTCACGCGGGGGATCTCCCGGAGAGCCTGGGCGTACTTCGGGGCGCGCGGGGGGATGCAGGTGCATTGGAGGGAAGCCTAGCAGCGCAGCCCGGGAAACTCCCATTTCAAGTGCCTCCAGCGGCCCTGTCTCCTACACTATGTAACCCTTACGGAAGGTGCGGAATATATCCACTGCCCCACCGATTCCGACCCCTGCATCACCTGCTTGGGTCCCACCCCGTTCCCAAGCGCGACCCCTCATGCCCACCGTGACCTTCTCCCACACCGGCGCCACCCTCGAGGTCGAGCCGGGTGGTTCATTTCTCACCGCCTGCGAGGACTCGGACGCACCGGCCGACTTCGGCTGTCAGTCCGGCGCCTGCGGCGTCTGCACCCTGGTCGTGGAGCAAGGGGCGGGCAACCTGATCCCCGGGACCGAGGAGGAGTTGGAGGTGGCGAGCCAATTCAGCTCAGAAGCCACGGCGCGCCTCGGCTGCCAGGTCGTCGTGAACGGCGACATCACGGTTCGGCCGGCCTAGGAGAGGCCCGGACCCTACTCGCCAGTATCCGGTACCGCCTCCAGGTGGGGATCAGGTGGCAGGACCAGAGTGCTTGTGTCTGCCTTGGCTTGCGCCTGCGGCAAGTTGCCTTGCACAAGTGTGAGGACACGTGCGGCCGTTGCCCGATAGCCGGTCAACTTGCCGCCGTAGACGGTCACAAAACTGGGCCGTTGTTTATCGTCGCTGGACAAGATGACCTCTCGCGAGCGATGAAAAGCACGTCCATCTCCCTTGGGTAGCACGCGCAATCCCGCCCAAGCATCCAGGACCTGCCGCGAATGGTCGGGGAAGTAGTGATCCAGGACGCCCAAGAGATAGTTCACTTCTTCCGGCTCGGGGGCCACCTTCCCTGGATCTCCTGAGAAGGGCGTCTCGGTCGTTCCCACAAGGGTGTGATCCTGCCAAGGCATGACGAAGACCGCACGTTGATCGGTGGGTGCTTCGGTGTAGTAGATGCCCTGCTTCATCGTGCCCTCTATCTCGATGTGCGTTCCACCCACCAACTCCACCTCACGCCGAGGAGGGGCTGGCGCGAATCCATTCAGTACCGGGTTTGCCCAGGGGCCTGCTGCGTTGATCACAAGGCGCGTGTCCACCTCCAACACCTCATCGTTCAACTTCAAGCGCACCACCCAACGGTCGGAGTGGCGTTCACCACCCAACACCTCCGCGCCCAGTGCCACCCTGGCACCCAGGTCCGCGGCCGAGGCCGTCACCGCCCGGCACAGGGCCGCATCGTCGGTCTGGCCGTCCTGGTAGCGGTAGACGCCCTTCAATCCCTCTGTCCGCAGCCCATCGAGTGAATCCCATTCGGGGCGGGGAATGGACTGATAGCGGGAGTCCTCCCCCAGGCCTCCGAGCAAAGCATAGAGGCTGAGTCCCGCGCGGATCTGCAGGCGACTGCGGGACGTCCTGCTGTAGATGGGGATGTAGAAGGGGACGAGGCGAACCAGGTGGGGGGCGATCTTCAGCAGGGTGCGTCGTTCTGCCAGGGACTCTGCGACCAGGGAGAGTTGCAGGCTCTCCAGGTATCGCAGGCCCCCGTGGATGAGCTTGCTGGATCGACTCGACGTGCCGGCAGCGATCGTGTCGCGTTCGACCAGCAGTACATCGTGGCCCGCGGCGGCCAGGGCCTGGGCAATGCCCGCCCCCTGGATTCCAGCGCCAATCACCAGAGCCGTTGTGGTGTCGAGGGGCATGGCCCTTGAGCATCCGATGCAGCCGGGTGAGAAGCAAGGGGGAGTTGAAGGCAGACCACTCGACGGGCGTCGACAGATGGGGTACACCGAGGGCCCCCTTCAAGGATCGCCCCATGAGCTTGCCCACCCAACCCGACGAGTTGCTGTTGCTTCACAATCCCCGTTGTTCCAAGAGCCGCCAGGTGAAGGCTCTGCTGCAGGAGCGGGGTGTGGATTTCGTGGAACGTCGCTATCTCGAGGATGCGCTCGATAGTGAAGAGCTGACAGACCTCGGGGGCCGCCTGGGTCAACCGACTTCCGAATGGGTACGGAGTAGGGAATCGGCATTCGCCGAGAACGGTCTCTCTATGCAGAGCGATGAGGCGGACCTCATTGTCGCTGTGGCTGCCAATCCGATCTTGATGGAGCGCCCGATCCTCATTCGCGGCCAGGAGGCGCGCGTGGGACGCCCCCCCGAGAGCGTCCTCACCCTGCTCTGAACCAGACGGTGGATACCCCTGTAGCACTCGACGTCCAGGGGTCCCAGCTCTTCGATCTCTAGGAGGCGAGTAGGAAGCCCCTTTCTGGGGGCAGGGGGGCCCGTTGGGGCAGGGTAGTGGCTACCATCTGCGGACCCTTCTTGGCGCCAGAGCCAGCCTGGATCTTCAAGCACCCGTGACCTCTCCTCCTGACCGTTTCAGCTTCACCCGCGGGCAGGTCCTGCTCTTGCTTGTGGGGTGTTTCTTCAGCCTGTCCGTGGTGGCCTACAGCGACTACCCGCGCGAGGACGTGCGGCCGATGACCCCGGAGGCGCGGCGCGGGCTTGACGTCTGGAGGGACAACAACTGTCAGGCCTGTCACCAGATCCACGGTTTCGGCGGCTTCCATGGACCCGACCTGACCAATCGCTTGACGGATAACGTGCTGGACGCGGAGTTGATTCAGGTGATCCTGACAGGGCGGGGTCGTATGCCTGCCTTTGAATTGCCGGACGAGGATCTGGACGCCTTGATGGCTTGGTTGCGTTGGATCAATGATTCGGGGCGGGCGCAGCCCGAGCCTTTGCAAGCGCTGAACGGCCCGATCGCGTCCATGCACTTCAAGGAGCTGATCACGCTGGCGGATGAACGCGAGCTCGTGACGATCACGGGCTCTGCCCAAGAGGGGCTGGACCTTTGGACAACGATGCAGTGCGGCACCTGCCATCGGGCTTTCCAGACCGGCTTGTTGCGCGAACCGGATCTGACTGCGGCAGCCACCGACCGTTCCTTCGAGAACCTGAGCCGGATTCTGGCGGAGGGGAGCGGGAGAATGCCGGCGACAGCCCTCGATGACAGCCAGGTGCGTACCCTGGTGGCCTTTTTGCAATGGTTGGCGGACCGTCGTTCGCACTTGTTCGAACTCAATCTGGAGATGACCCAGCACGAACCCTTCCGCTGGTCGGACCTGCCCTGGTTTGAGTACAGATGAGTATGTCCAGCCCCCGCCCCGCAGATACCTGGAACTCTGGCACCTCTCTGGAGGGCCTCCGTCCTCTCGTCGGGCTTGCGCTCCTGGCCCTGGGGGCTTGCAGCCTGACCTTCCTCATCGGTCTGCCGGTTGCGTTGACGTACACCGACCAGTTCACGGTTCTCCGGGAGTGGGGGATCACACTGCAGCACCTGCGCCCGATCCACGAGTCCTGCGCGTTCGCCTGGGTGTTCATCGGCGGTGTGGCCACGGTGCACCTGTGGCTGGTACAGGCGCACGGCCCACCGGACGCGGCCATGCGCAAGCGAACACTTGCCATGGTTACTCTCTGGACCGCGGCGGGTGTAGGGATCGTGATCAGCCTGCTCTGCGGGCACTTCACGGGGCGCGAGTACCTGGGTTACTCACCGGTATTCTCTGTCTTGATCGCCTCGGGCTGGCTGCTCTTTGCGTGGAACTTCTATGCGCGCGTGGGCTGGTCCCTGAAGGGTCGGCCGGTGTACGTGATCATGTGGTGGGTCGCGATTCCCCTCTTCCTCTTCACCTACGCCGAAGCCCACGCCTACCTACTTGAGTACGTGTCTCTTCGACCCCTGCGCGATCTGGCGATTCAGTGGAAGTCCGCGGGGGCTCAGGTCGGGTCCTTCAACCTCCTGGCCTTCGGGTCCTTGATGTTTGTGGGCAGTGCTCTTCAGGGAAGCGAGAGCTATGCCCACTCGCGTACCGCCTTCGCCTTCTTCACGGTGGGCCTCCTGAACACGTTCTGCAACTACGGTCACCACACCTACCACTTGCCTCAGTCGGTTTGGATCCACTGGGTCAGCTTCATAGTGAGCATGCTGGAGCTGCTGATCTTGGCCAAGGTCTTCTTGGACTTGGGCAAGCTGCTCAAGGAGCGTACGGGGTCCACTTCCCATCCGGTCATCGAGGGATTCATGCGGTCGGCCACATTGTGGACCTTCTTGATGCTGTCCCTCTCCATCGTGATTGCGGTGCCCCCCTTGAACGTCATGTTGCACGGCACCCATGCGATCTCGGCCCACGTCATGGGAAGCATGGTGGGTATTGACTCCATGATCCTCTGGGCTGCCATGGGCTACCTGGTCAGCCAAGTCGTGGGCGCGGATCATGTCAGCTTGCAGAAGCCCTCCATCCGCAAGGCCGTGCGCCTGACCAACGTGTTCCTGTTCGCCTTCATCCTCGTGTATCTCCTGCGTGGGGCGAGTGCCGGTTGGTCGCGCTACGCGGGAGCCGCTGCCTCGGATTACTCAGAGTGGGTGGCCCTGTTCCCGACGCTCATGATGGTCTTTGGAGCGGGGTTGATGGTCTCGGTCTTGTGGGTGCTCCTCCACTGGATCTGCGCCCTGCTCGCCTCCAGGAACCCGGCCTGAGCGCGAGGGTCGATCGGCTCAGGGCCGATACTGCTCCAGTGCAGCCAGAAGGTGTGGGAGAGCGCGGTCACGGGTAGCCCTGTTGGCGAACGCCGCGAAGCTCAAGGGTGTCTCCACGTCCCAGGGAAAGTCCAGCTCCGTCCCCGCGAGGCTTGTGATCGATGCTCCCGCCTCCTCGACGCACAGAATGGCTCCCGCCACGTCATAGGGCTTGGTTGTCTGTGAGTGAAGCCCCAGACGGTCGGCGATGAACTGGCGCGGGTCCACGATCATGCGGTAGGTACCCAGGGCCGTCAGCGCCATCTGCCCTGCGTTGCAGATGTACTGGTCGTCGTAGCAGTGGGCGAGCTCGGCACCCTCTTCTTCTTCGATGCGGGCAAAGAACGCGAATGCCAGACGCGCCACCTCTTCGCGCAGGTCGGGGTGGAATGCGAAGAAGGGCAGGTAACCATGATCCAGCCGGTTGTCCTCATCCGCATGCAGAGGATGAGAGCGCAGAATCTCGCCGCTGGACACGTCCATCTCCGCCAGCTCCGTTCCCATCCCGCGCCGTGCACTGAGCCTGCGGGCGACTCGAGCTCGCGAGTCCGGAAGCTCCTGTATGCAGGCCGCCAAGGCATCCCTTTGATGCGGCATGTCCTCTCCGGGGCCGGCCAGGGCGATCACGGCCCAGGCGGCGCGATGATCCAACATCAGATGCCTCGTGCCATCCACGGGGTCCACGCAGATTCGTGGCCCACCGTGATCAAACCCGGGTAGATCCCGCGTGCCGCCCGCTCCATCCGGTCCCTGGTGCCGCCAGCCGGCATCCTCGGTCAACACGGAGAGAGGCTCGAGGCGGGCCCGTTGTTCGAACCAGTCACCCAGCTCGGCTTCCGCGGCCGCGTCGATTCCAAAGGTCGTGTCTCCGGCTCCCTCGGACACCGGGCGGCTCACGGATCCGAGATCGGAGCCATCAATGGCATCGGACATGATCCGGCGTGCACAGCGGCGTAGGCGCTCGGCCAAGTCCTCCAGGTGCGGCAGCCAGCTGTCGGCCCACTCTTCGTTAATTCTGGGGGTCGACCCGGTGATGGGTTCGGAAGGAGGAATCATGTCCCCGGAGCATACAAAGCGCCCGATCCGAACACCTCTGAGCTTGTGACTTGTGGGTAGGGTCCTACACTTGCCCCGCCCATCGAAACCCATCCCCTAATCAGCCCCATGAGCGATTCAGTCCACGAAGTCATCATCATCGGCTCCGGCCCTGCCGGCTACACCGCAGCCATTTACACGGCCCGCGCCAACCTCAAGCCGACCCTGTTCCAGGGCATGCAGCCTGGCGGCCAGCTGACGATTACGACGGACGTGGAGAACTTCCCCGGTTATCCCGACGGGGTAATGGGTCCGGCCATGATGGAAGACCTGCAGAAGCAGGCCGAGCGCTTTGGCACGGACATGCAGTTCGAGCACATCACCGAGGTGGACTTCAGCCAGCGTCCATTTCGCTTGAAGTCCGAGTTCAATGAGTACCAGGCCAAGAGCGTGATCATCGCCACGGGGGCCTCTGCGCGACTGCTTGGCTTGGACAGCGAGAAGACCCTGATGGGCAATGGGGTCTCTGCTTGCGCCACCTGTGATGGAGCCTTCTTTCCTGACAAGCACGTACTGATTGTGGGTGGTGGAGATTCGGCCATGGAAGAGGCCATGTATCTGACCCGGTTTGCCAGCAAGGTCACCGTGGTTCACCGTCGCGAGGGCTTCAGCTCTTCGCGCATCATGCTTGAGCGCGCTCAGCGTAACGAGAAGATCGAGTGGCTCCTCTTCAGGACGGTCAAGGACATTCTCGCTGGAGAAGATGGCAAGGTCGATCGCGTGATCCTGACGGACCCGCGCGATGGCTCGGAGTCGGAGGTGGCCTGCGACGGCATATTCATCGCCATTGGTCACGATCCCAACACGGACCTGTTCAAGGGCCACATCGACTTGGACGAGTCTGGCTACATCCAGGTGCACGACGGGAGCCGTACCTCGGTCGACGGTGTGTTTGCCTGTGGGGATGCGATGGACAAGCGCTACCGGCAGGCCATCACTGCAGCGGGTACGGGGTGCATGGCGGCTATCGATGCCGAGCGATGGCTGGAAGAACAAGAGAATTAGAGCCTGCTCGTCCGCCCCTTGATGGGGGTGGGGTGGAGACTAGACTGGCCCTGCCATGCGCGTCGCCCTAGTTGCCAACGGACTCCCCCCACATGCAAGGACAGGCGTGGAGACCCACGCTGCCAATTTGGCTGGTGCTTTGGTTCGGGCGGGCGTCGAGGTCGAGGTCTTCGCACCATGTCCCCTTGACGGACTTGCGCCCTATGCCCAAAGGCGAGAAGGTCGCGGCAGCGCAGAAGAACCCTGGTCCGTGACCTGGATCCACCTGCCGCTACCGGGCGGTTCCAATCAGGCGCATGAGGAGGCCGTGCGCCGTGCCTTTGGCACGTTCCTCGATGCGGAGCGCCCGGACGTCGTGCACTTTGAACACCTCCTGGGCTTGGGCCTGGGAGCCCTGCGGGCTGTGAATGAACGCAACCTGCCGAGCCTGTATCAGGCCCATGACTTTCACCTGGTCAGTGATTGTCCCACCCTCTGCGCGCCAGACCTCACCGACCTGGACCCGAATGACGTTGAAGGCCTGGCCCGTGCCAGATTGGGGCGTGAGTTTCTGGATGGCTTCTCAGAGCTGGGGGACCATCACGGCTGGGTATTGGAGGGCGACCTCGACACCGAATCGGCCGCGCGTCTGGCTGCGATTCTGCATGGTCCCAGTACGGAGGTCGAAGGACTTGAGGCGGCGCGTGGGGTGATCAACGACTGGCAGGCGACGGGTCGCATGATCGCTGCCGGGGTCGATCGGTGCTACGCCAGCTCGCCTCGCATGCTGTCGCACCTTCAGGGCGGCCTGGGCCGTGCGCTTGAGTATCGACCGGCAGGCATAGACGTTCGGGCTCTGGCAGCGGGTGCGTCGCGCACACCCGGTGACTCGCTTCGGCTCGGGTTCCTCGGTGGTATCGGCAAGCACAAGGGACTGCATCTGCTCCTCGACGCATTCGAGTCGCTCCCCACGGGGCAGGTGACCCTGCAGGTTCACGGTGGCGGCACGGACTGCGTGTACGTGGACCAGATGCGTGCACGTGCGCGGGATGTGGGAGCAGATTGGCGCGGAGCCTATCGTGCCCAGGACGTCGGGGAGATCCTGGAAGAGCTCGACGTTCTCGTCGTTCCCTCACTGTGGGTCGAGAATGCTCCCTTCGTGATCATGGAAGCCCAGGCGGCGGGATGCCCGGTGGTCGTATCGAGCAGTGAATTCACCATGGAGCGTGTGCGCGATGGCGTTGACGGGCTGCTGTTCGAGCGCGGGATGAAGGACTCCCTCCTGGAGACCTTGCAGCGACTGCTCGACGAGCCCAACCTCATGGAGTCTCTGCGGGCGGGGATCGAGCCGCCGATGGACTTGAACAGCGAGGCCCGGGCGTGGATTGAGCTCTATGCCGAGTTGCAGGCCGAACGGCGGGCGAGCACCCCGGAGGCCATCCTGCCTGAGCACCTCGTGGAATTCTCCGGTCGATACCAGGAGCTTGATGGTCTGACCACCCGCGACCTCTTCGCCCAGGTCTCGCGCGGGTTGGAGTCCCTGGCCGAGAGCATGGGCCTGGACGAGACGCCCATGGAGTTCATGGCTCGCGCCGTGGGTCGCGGTGGCCGACTGCGTGATGAGACGAGCGAGGGGCGGCGAGCCCTCGAGTGGGTTGAGGGCGAGAATCGAGCTCACTCTGTTGCCCTGTCGGCGACTCGCGAGCGGGCGGCCTGGCGCGAGGAGCAGCTCGTTGATCTGGAGGGGAAGCTGGAGTGGTATGCCCAGCGGATCGAACAGGGGAAGCAGGAGGTTCAGGGGCTGCGGGAGGAGTACCAGGGCCTGGCGCAGGCCAAGGAAGAGGCTGATGGCGCACTGGGGGACGTTGCGAAGGAGAAGAACTGGCTCGAGGCTCAACTCGCCAACCGGGACGCCATCCAGGCGGAGCTTGAAGGTGGTCTCCACGATGCGCGTGCGACCCTGGAGAATTTCGAAGGGGAGCGCGATTGGCTGCGCAAGACCCTGTCCGCAGGGCGTCAAGAGCTGGAGTGGCTGAGCACGTCACTGTCCGAGGCCAGCGATCGATTGGCGGCCCTGGAAGCGCAAGAGCTCGAGTGGCAAGGAAAGGATGCCGAGTTGCGCGCCGCCCAGGAAGAGCGCGCGCAGGTGGGGCAACACGTTCAGAGTCTGGAGAAGGACCTGGGCGCTTTGCGCGACCATGAGAGCTGGCTGCGTGGGGAGGTGGGCGGGCTGCTCACAAATATCCTCCCGCAGGGTGAGGGCGGCTCGGGACAGCAGCCCGCACCCGCTGAGGTTGCGCGCAGCCTCACAGCGGGCACCAGGGAGTTGAGGCGCATCCTTGCTGAGCTGAGTTGGAGGCGCGAGGAGATGGCTGCCGCAGGGAGCAGCGCCCAGTCCCTTCGAGCGAGGATCATGGGTGGGGACCTCGCCCAACGAGCCCGGCAATGGCGCACCCCCCGGGTGGATGGTGGTCAGGAGGAGCAAGCATGAGCCTGCCCATCAGCGCCGTTGTTCCCGCTCTGGCGGATCTGGCTCTCCTGGAGGCCAACCTGCCCTCCCTGTTGAGGGAACTCGATGGCGTGGGGGGCGAGCTCGTCCTTGTGGACGACACGGGAACGGGGATCCTCGCCGGCTGGGCGAAAGAGACCTTTGCCGGCCTCTCCGCCGATCGCCTGCGGGTGGTCTCACGCTCCGACAACGGGGGCTTCGGCCGGGCCTTGCTCGACGGTGCGCGCATCGCCCGCGGGGAGCTGCTCCTGGCCATGAACCCCGACGTGCGCGTGCGAGAGGGTTTTCTGGCGCCTCTGATCCACGCCATTGAAGACCCGGAGGTCTTCGCCGTCTCTCCGCGGGTGCTCCTGAACGGGGATGAGGCGCAGCCCGAATCCCACAATGCCCTGCGCCTGGAGGATGGTCGTCTGCGGGCCGTTCCCCGGGAGCCCGGCTCATCCACAGCTCCCGGGCCGATCCCCTTCGCCATCGGAGGCGCCTTCCTGGTGAGGCGCGCGGAGTTCTTGTCCGGGGGCGGCTTCGATCCTCTCTTTGCCCCCTTCTACTGGGAAGACGTCGACCTGTGCCTGTGTGCCTGGCGCAAGGGCCGCCGGGTGGAGGAGGTTCCGAGCTCGGTCGTGGAGCATCATCACCGGGGGACGATCGGAAGCGCGGTCCCCGAAGACCTCGTGCTGGCTGCGATCGAGAAGAATCGCCACCTCCTGCTCTGGAAGCATCTCGACGAAGGCGAGGCGGCGCGCGACCACCTGACCTCTCTCTGGCGTGACGCTCTCGACGCCTCCATGGCCGGGCGCCGGGAGGAGCTTGTCTGGCTGGCCCTTGCGCTGCAAGAACTACCCCACGCGACAGACAGCCGTGCCGCACTGGGTGCCCAACCCATCGGTCTGCAGGCAGCCTTGCGAATGAGCGAGCCGGGCTAGCTGAAGGCCGGTATTCGGCCTGGCGGACGGCATGCATTTCGAGCTAACCCTCCGCGCCCTGCCCCGAGTACCCTCTCTCCCATGGCCTGCCGCATGCTGAGTGCTTCGGTGCGTGTGGTGAACGCGCACACGCGCCTGCCCTTCCGGTTCGGAATGGGGACCCTGACGGCCCAACCCCATCTGTTGATCGAAGTTCACGCGCAGTTTGATGATGAGCGTGTGCGAGCGATGGCGGCCGAGGGACTTGTGCCCAAGTGGTTCACCAAACATGCGGAGACTTCCTACGACGAGGATCTCGCCGCCATGCTGGAGGTGATCCAGATGGCTTTGACCCTCGGAATGGAACTGGAGGAACAGGCGAACCCGTTCGAGTTTTGGCAAGAGCTCTACGCCCGACAGCGGGAGTGGGCGGCGGGAACGGAGCACCCACCCCTCTTGTGGAACCTCGGAGTCACACTCGTGGAGCGCGCCATGATCGACGGCGCCTGTCGCGCAGCAGGTGTGCCCTTCGGGTGGGCCCTGCGCAGCGGGGTGCTGGGCGTGCGGCCCGCTGCCTTGCACGAGGAGCTGGGTGGTGCGCTCTGGGAGGCCCTGCTGCCCGAGGCACCCCTGAGGGAGGTGATTCTGCGCCACACGGTTGGCTTGGCGGATCCCCTGACCGAGGCGGGTGTGGGTCCTGGGGAGCGCGTGCTCGATGGGTTGCCCCAGACCTTGGAAGAGTGCATCGAGGTCTATGGGCTGACCCACTTCAAGCTGAAGCTCTCGGGCGACGGTCAGGCCGACCTCGAGCGTCTGCGGAGCATCAGCCGCATTCTCGAAGAGTCGGTGGGCGCGCCTGTGGTCACACTGGATGGCAACGAGCAGTATCCGGATCCGGGCACCTTTGCCAGCGCCTGGGAGGAGGTTCGCGCGGACCCGGACCTGGACTTCTTGCGAAGTCGGATTCTATTCGTCGAGCAGCCTCTCCCACGGGACCTGGCGCTGAGCGACTCCACGGCTCGCGACCTGCTCTCCTGGTCGGACCGCCCGCCCATGATCATCGATGAGTCGGATGGAGAGATTCACTCTGCGCGACAGGCTCTGGAAGCGGGCTATGTGGGCACGAGCCACAAGAACTGCAAGGGCGTCTTCAAGAGTGTTGCCAACGCCTGCCTGCTCGCGCACCGCCGGCGCAGTGCTCCCGAGACCCCCTCCATCCTGAGTAGCGAGGATCTCACAACCATCGGGCCCATAGCCCTGCTCCAGGACCTGGCCGTGGTGGCCAACCTGGGCATCACCCACAGCGAGCGCAACGGTCACCACTACTTCAGGGGTCTGTCCATGTTCCCGGCAGAGCTGCAGGAGGCCGCGGTGCGGGCGCATCCGGATCTCTACCACATGCACTCCGGGGGGTTTGCGACCCTGCGCGTCGAGGGCGGGCGCCTGCAGGTGGGGAGTGTCGTGGACGCCTGCTTCGGCTCGGCTGTGGCCTTCGACGCTGCATTTGCCGTCCCCCTGGATGAGTGGACTCCTGATAGTCTGACCCAACCCGACCCCGGAGATTCCCCATGACCATCATCCAACGCCCTCTCCTCGCCTCAGCCCTCCAAGCCGGTCTCTTCGTCTTCCTGGGCCTGGGCGGACGAACGGCATGGTCGGCTCCCGCGACCCAGGAGGCCTTCGCCCTGCACAGCTTCGAGCGCCATCACCTGTCGGACGTGTACTTCGCCGAAGGTGTCGCCGTGGGGGATATCGATGGAGACGGTGTGCAGGACGTGACCTCGGGACCGCTCTGGTTCAAGGGTCCCGGCTTCGAACTTGGCGGGGAGATTCGACCCGCGGTCCCCCAGGACCGCGCGCGCTATACGGACCACTTCTTCTCATGGGTGTATGACGTCAACGCGGATGGGCACGCCGACGTGCTGGCCGTTGGCTTCCCGGGCACTCCCGGTCACGTGTATGTGAACCCCGGCCCGGACCACCTGGACCAACACTGGAAGAAGCACGCGATCCTGAACAGCGTTGCCAACGAGTCCCCACAGTTCATCCAGCTGGTGGGTGATGGGACGCCGGAGCTGGTCTGCACCAACGGCGGAGCCTTTGGCTACGCGACGATCAACCCCAAGACCCCTCTGGAAGCCTGGACCTTTCACCCCATCTCGGACGTGGTGGCCCCCAAACAGTTTGGTCATGGCCTCGGCGTGGGGGACGTCGATGGCGACGGCAGGCAGGACGTCCTCAGCAAGAGTGGTTGGTACGCACAACCCGCCGACCTGACCGGAGATCCCAAGTGGGCCTTTCACCCGGTCAACTTCGCACAGCCCGGTGGGGCGGAGATCTACGCCTACGACGTGGACGGCGACGGGGATAGTGACGTGATCACGAGCCTCTCGGCCCATGAATTCGGGTTGGCCTGGCACGAGCAAATCCAGGAGGACGGCGAGATTCGATTCACCAAGCACCTCATCATGGGTGCCAAGGCGGAGGAGAACCCCTACGGACTGCACTTCAGCGAGCTGCACTCGGTCGCCCTGGCGGACATGGATGGCGATGGTCTCAAGGACATCGTGACCGGCAAGACCTACTACTCACACCACGAGCAGAGCACGGACTGGGACGCCGGGGCGGTGGTCTACTGGTTCGGCTTGCAGCGCACTGCTGCGGGAGGCGTGAGCTGGGTGCCCCATCTGGCGGATGGCGACGCTGGCATCGGGCGTCAGATCGTCGTGAGCGACATCAACGCCGATGGCAAGCCGGACATCGCGGTCGGGGGCATGAAGGGATGTAGCGTCCTGCTGCACGAAACCGTCGCCACCGACGCGGCGGGCTGGAGAGCAGCCCAGCCCAGACGGCGCAAGACGGACTGACGGTTTCCCGCGCCGGACGACAGGCCCCCCGGGGGAGATTTCATCACCTGCTGGGACGCGGATCGGGCAAGCTGTGGCCACCATGCGACTACTCACTTTCGCCACTGCGGTCTGCCTCTTCGTCGGTTCTCCCTGCCTGGCTCAGGATCCGCCCCTCCGCAGGCTGGAAGCTTGCCTCGTTCTCGCCGGCGAGAACCGCGGCGAATTGGAAGCGGCTCTAGCCCAGGCACCCAAGGAGCAGCGCGAGGATCTGGAGTTCCTGATCCAGCACATGCCGCCCTCGGACCTGTCCTCTCTCTCCGCTGAGTTCCTGCTGGAACACCTGACCTACGCCCACCGCGCCTGGAACTCCAGCCCCTGGAAGGAGCGCATCTCCCGGGACCTCTTCCGCAATGAGATCCTGCCCTACGCCTCGATCAATGAGAGGCGTGACGCCTGGCGCCGGGACTTCCACGAGCGCTTCTCGCCCCTGATCGCCGGGGCCAAGAGCCCCGCCGAGGCGGCGGCCATCCTCAACCAGAAGGTCTTCCCCCTGGTGGGCGTGCGCTACTCCACGAAGCGACGCAAGGCGGATCAGAGTCCCTACGAGTCCATGGAGACCGGCTTGGCTTCCTGTACAGGTCTGTCGGTCCTGTTGATCGACGCCTGCCGCTCGGTTGGTGTGCCTGCCCGGTTCGTGGGGACGCCCCTGTGGTCGGATGGCAGCGGCAACCACTCCTGGGTCGAGATCTGGGACGACGGCTGGCACTTCACCGGGGCGGCGGAGCCCACCGGCGACGAGCTGGATCGCGCCTGGTTCACGGGGCGTGCCTCCAAGGCGATACCCGCCGACGAGCGCCACGGGATCTTCGCCGTGAGCTTCAAGCACACCCTCCAGCGTTTTCCCCTGGTCTGGCGTCCCGAGGCGGACTTCGTCCATGCGGTGGACGTGACAGGGCGCTACGTGGCGGGCGATCTGTCCTGTCCCGACGGGACTGTCCGAGTGCGTTTCTGCGCCACCGACGCCGATTCACGACTGGCGGCCCAGCTCACCGTTCTCGACGCAGAGGGGACACGTGTCTTCGGGGGGCAGACCCGGGACGAGAACTTCGATGCCAACGATCACCTCACGGCGTTCCTGGTCCCCGGCCGCACCTACACGTCCCAGTGGAATCTTGCGGGAGCGACCCCGAAAATCACCTTCAAGGTCGAGCGCGATGAGCAGCTTGTGGAGTTCAAGCTCGCAGCGACTGGAGGCCAAGATGATGGCCTGACCCACAAGGAAGCCAAGGCCGCTGCGGCAGAACTGTGGGCGGCTCACGCTGAGCGTATCCGCACCGAGCGCTCTGCTGAGGTCGAAGCGCGGGTCCTTGAGGTCGACGGCCAGCGCATGCCCTTTTGGTACAAGGCCTTTGGGAAGGCTCCCTCAGGCGGTCACAGCCTGTGGATCTCCATGCACGGTGGGGGCGGCGCGCCGGCTGCGGTGAACGACCAGCAGTGGGAGAACCAAAAGGGCCTGTACAGGTTGGAGGAGGGGATCTACCTCGCTCCACGGGCTCCCACGAACACCTGGAACCTGTGGCACCAGGGCCACATTGACGCCCTCTTTGATCGACTGATCGAGGACCTGATCGTGCTCGAGGGTATCAATCCTGAACGCGTGTACCTGATGGGCTACTCCGCTGGCGGCGATGGCGTCTATCAGCTCGCGCCGCGCATGGCGGACCGCTGGGGGGCGGCGGCCATGATGGCCGGACATCCCAACGAGACCGTTCCCCACGGTCTGCGCAATCTGGCCTTCACCCTGCATATGGGTGGCAACGACGCATTCTACGACCGTAACAAGGTGGCCGGACGCTGGCGCGACCTCCTGGCGGACCTGCACGAAGAGGATCCCGACGGCTACGAGCACTGGGTGGAGATCCATGAGGGCAAGGGGCATTGGATGGACCGCGAAGACGCTGCGGCTCTGCCCTGGATGGCGGCCCGCTCTCGAAATCTGCGGCCCGAAAAGGTCGTTTGGGTACAGGACGACGTGATCCACCAGCGTTTCTATTGGCTGGCCGTGGATGAACCTGTCGCACGCTCGGTCGTCCTGGTGAGCCGCAAGGGCCAGGAAATTGAGATCCTGGAGGCACAGGGTGTGCAGACCCTCGTTCTACGCCTGGACGATTCCATGCTGGATCTGGATAAACCCGTGCGGGTGTCCCAGGGGGGCGAGGTGCTATACGAGGGTCAACCCCAGCGCCTCCGAAAGGTGTTGGCCAAGACCTTGGCGGAGCGTGGCGACCCCAAGGGGATGTTCTGCTCGGAGCTGCGCGTTCAGCTTCTCGATCCTGAGGAGGCCGGGGATCAACCCTGAGGGGATTCCCGACTACAATTCCGGCGGTCTGCTCCAACCGCCCCGACCCGCCCATGTCCCCCGACCTCTCCCCCTTCGATTCTCTGGACTTTGAGGCGGCTGCCGCGCGTCTTGATGGGGTTGTGGAGCGCACACCCCTGGTGCCCGTTCAGCTGCCGCCTGAATCCGCCGACGAGCGCCTGTGCCTGCGCGCCAAGCTGGAGAACCGTCAGGTGTGCGGGGCCTTCAAGGCCCGAGGGGCCTGGAACAACATCGCCCAGCTCACTCCCGAGGAGCGCGAACGCGGGGTCGTGACCTGCAGCTCCGGCAACCATGGCCGGGCCCTGGCGTGGGCGGCCCAGCGGGCGGGCGTCGAGGCCACCATCGTCATGCCACGCGACGCCTATCCGAACAAGATTGAAGCGTGCCGCGAACTGGGGGCACAGGTTGTGCTCAGCCGCGATCGGCTGGGCGCCGACGAGGACGCCGAAGAGCTGGCGGCCAAGGGGCTGGTGTTCATCCATCCGTACGATCGGGCCGGGACCGTGGCGGGTGCAGGCACCGTGGGCTTGGAGTTGCTGCAGGACTGGCCGGAGGTCGAAGTGGTCGTCGTGCCCGTTGGCGGTGGCGGGCTGGTGGCGGGCGTGTCCCTGTGCTTGAAACGCGCCCTGGGAGAACAGGTACGCGTGGTGGGTGTGGAGCCCGCCGGTGCGCCCTCGATGCAGCGCGGGCTCGCCGCAGGAGAGGTCGTGTCCTTGCCGGAGATCCAAACCTGCATCCAAGGACTCTGCCCCACGAACTCGGGTGCCCTGAACATAGAGATCTGCAGCCAGACCCTGGACGACGTGTGGCTTGTGGAGGATGCGCCAGTACTGGAAGCCATGGACTGGTGGGTCGGGCATGGCGAAGTCGTGGAGCCTGCTGGCGCAGCGACCTTGGCTGCGGTGCGCGAGGGCTTGATCCCCGAAGATTGGCTGCGGAACCGAACGGCGGAGAATCCGCTACGCGCGGTGATCGTCGTCTCGGGCGGCAACCCGGCGCCCGAACAGCTCGAACAATCCCGGGCCCGCGCATGAGCATCTCCCGGGTCTCACTGCTCTGCCTTCTGCTTACCGCTTGCGGGGGTGGGCCATCGGAACCAGGCGATACAGGAGCTGACGGTCCCGTTGCAAGGGACGCGAGTACTCTGATCTGGGTCGTCGTCGAAGACCTGGGGAGCGCGTATCTGGCTCCCTATGGCTACGAAGGCGGCGAGACCCCTCACCTCGCTGGCCTCGCCGAAGAAGGAGTGCTGTTCACGGATCATGTCACGGCCTGCACGGGGATCAATGGCTCATTGGCCAGCCTGTTGACCGGGCGGTATGCACAAGAGCACGGCGTCGGCTCCCTGACCCATCGCGGGCAGCACGCCCTGGCCGACAGCCAGACCAGCCTGGCACGCGTCCTGGATGAGGCTGGCTGGCAGACCCTGGCCACGGTCTCCAAGCCCCAACTGGCCGCAAGCATCGCAGGCCTCGATCAGGGCTTTGAACAATGGCTGGGCCCCGGGCTGCACGAGGGAGAGCCCCGGGGTGCGGGGCAGGTGGTCCTCGGCGCAGGGCCCGAGCTGCGCCAGGCCCTGGCCGCAGACGAGCCCCTGTTCGCCCTCGTCTATCTCTCCGACACGGCCAACCTGAAGGGCACGGCCGGTGCAGCCGCGGTGCCCTTCCTGGAGCCCTACCTGGGTCCCTTCAGGGCCACTCAACCCCTTGTGGCAGCCGCGCTTGACCGGGTTCGGGAGGACCCCGCCGGTGGGGCGGCTGACCTGGAAAAGGCACTGCGACGCGGTCGGGGAACGCCTGCGCATACCGCCCTGCAACAGGCCAAGTATGACGCGGCCGTGTCAGAGGTGGACGCGGCCTTGGGTGAGTTGCTGGGCTGGATCGAGGACGCGGGCCGACTGGATCGTGCGACCGTGGTCCTGACCGCTTCGCGTGGCCCGCGCCTGCAGCCTTCCGGACCCGGAGCCCCAGCCTTCTCTCCTGAACTTGTGCGTACCCCGCTCCTCATCCGCTTTCCCGGGGGTCGACCGCAGGCACGGATCTCTTCGTTGGTGCGCAGTATCGACCTCGCGCCGAGCCTTGCTGAATCCCTGGGCTTGGACTGGTCCGCGACGAGCGGGAGGAGTTGGCTGCCCCTGTTGGAGGGCAGCGCGGACCCCACAACGGCTCTGGCCTTTTGCGAGAGCGCCGGGTTCGATCGGCGTGCGGTGTTCGATGAGCAATTCAGCGTAGAGGAGAACCGGGTGGCCGGAACCGTTATCTACCGACGCTCGGGCACGCGGGTTCTGGACCAGGAGCTGGAGGAGGAGGATGCGGCGCGCGTGGCGGGGCTACGGCGCGCCTTGTCGCAGCACCGCCAACCCGCGCAAGTCGTGATGGAGAATGGTGGCGCGGACGTGGAGGTGCGCTGGGCGTTCACCGAGGGCTTTGCGGGTCCTGCGGCCGTGGATTCGGCGGAAGGCAGCCGGTCCGCCCGCGTCTCGGGGCTCTCGGGTAAGGCCCACCTGGGTACTGGGGACTTTCGCCTCACGGCTGAAGCGAGCCGTCGCGAACTTCCGCTGCGCCTGCAACTCATGTGGGATGAGGAGCCCGCGCCCGGCTTGATGGTCGGCACTCGGCCCCTGTCGGCCAGCCTGTTGCCACGTCTCCCCGAGAAGGGCTCGGCTCCCTGGCCCAGGGGGGAGGACGGAAGCTGGCTCGCCGCCGATGCGCTCCTTGAACAACAGGGAGGAACGTGGTGGAAACTGCATGTGGGTACAAAGCCGGAACAGGAGGGACAGGAGGTGACGGCCCTCGTCGCGCTCTACCCACCGCCGGCCCTGGACGAGGTGCTCAGCTTCAGCGCGGGCCAGGAGCTGGACGTGTCCCATCCGCCGGGACGAGAGGACATCGTGCTCATTCGCGGCCATGCCCCGTGCGTGCTGCAGCTGGAGAAGAAGCCGAGCCAGGACTTCGGGCTGGCCGTGCAGATCGGGGGGCGCACCCTGGCAGTCGACCAGATACGTCTGCGCGACAAGTTCTTTGGGAGCTCTCATGGGATCGACCTGTACCTTCCCGATTGGGTGGCTGGAGAGACCGATGCCCTGCTGGACCCGGTCCAGGACCTACCACTACCGCGAAACACACTGCGCCTGACCCGACGCGGGCCCAACATCCCGGCTGCGGATCGGCGACCCTTGAGTGCAGAGCAACGCACGTTTGTGCGGCACCTCGGGGGTGCAGAATGAAACGTGTGATTCTGTGCCGCCCGGAAGGGCCGCGAAACGTGGGAACAATCCTGCGTGCGGCAGAGAACTTCGGACCTGCAGAGCTGTGGATCGTCTCCCCTGCGCGCCCGAGTCTCCTGGTGCACCCGGACTTCGAGCAGATGTCGCATGGTGCCGAGGTGGCCCGCGATGCCATCGTCGTTGTGGATGACCTGCGCGAAGCCCTGGCTGGCGTGCACCACTCCATCGGCTTCACAGGTCGTGTCCGGGGGCGGCGCAAGCGAGAGGATTGGCGCCGACTCGTCCCCGCCTGTCTTCCCATTGGATCCAGCGCCGACCAGCGCCTGGCCCTGGTCTTCGGCAACGAGGTCACGGGCCTTACCTCGGCCGAGACCGATCTATGCAATGAGCTGGCCCACATGAGGACGAGTGCCGAGCACACCTCCTTGAACCTGGGGATGTGTGTCGGCATTGCCCTGGCAGATCTTTTTACCGGGACCAAGGTGCACGTTCGCGAACCCGGCGGGTCCATGCTCGATGGGGAGGGGCGCGAGTTCCTGAAGGCGCGCCTGCGGGAGGTTTTTGCCGAGGGCGTGGTCCGTCCGGGAACCGCACAGCAGGACGTGGAGGAGATGATTGAGCGTGTGTTCTCCCGCGCGGCCCTGCTCAACAAGGACGCCCGTGCCTGGCACCTGATTCTCAAGACCCTCGGGTCAGACATGAGCCCCCGGGATCTGGACCTGACCCTGCACGAGAAGGGTGGCCGGCGACGCGAGGCCATGGCGCGGCGAGGCCGAGGGGGAGCGGCTGACGCAGAAGGGCCAGAGGGGACTTCGCCAGATCAGGAGAAGGAGTAGACTGACGCCGGAATGGTCCACCTCAATCGCATCTACACCCGTTCTGGAGATGATGGCAGCACCGGCCTGGGTGGGGGAGAACGTGTCCCCAAGCACCACTTGCGTGTGGAGGCCTACGGGACGGTCGAGGAGACCTCGAGCGCCATCGGGGTGGTGCTCGCTGACGCAGATGCCCATGCTTCAGCCGAGTGGTTGCGCGCCATCCAGAACGATCTCTTCGACGTGGGTTCCGATCTGTGCCGGCCGGGTAGTTCCGAAGAAGACGGTCGACTCGATGCCTCCTATACCGCCCGTCTTGAGGGCTGGATCGACGGGGTCAATGCCGGTCTCGAGCCTCTTGAGACCTTTGTCCTGCCCGGCGGGACCACCAGCGCCGCAAACCTACATCTGGCCCGCACCATCTGCCGGCGCGCCGAACGCTGTGTGACTGCACTTGTGGGAATGGAGGACGAGGGTGCGGTAAACCCAGAGGTCGTGCGCTACCTCAACCGACTCTCCGACCTCCTGTTCGTCATGGCGCGTGCCGCCAACTCCGGTGGTGCCGATGACGTACTCTGGCAACCTGGTTCCGGGAAGCCTAGCTGAGCCGTGTTGCGTCTGGATTGGAAGACACCTGCATCGTGGGCTGATGCTGTACTGAGCGACCCGCTCGCACTGCTGAGCGACCATGCCCACTGCGAGTTGAAGGCTGCCAGCGCGATCCAGTCACTGATCGTGACGTATCCTGATCGGCTGGCTTTGGTTCAGGAGTTGGGGCCCGTGGCGGTGGAGGAGATGCAACACTTCAACCAGGTCGTTGGTGTGCTCGTCGGTAGAGGGCACACCTTGCGGGCAGCACGGCCCAGCCCCTATGCGGAAGGTCTCGGGAAGGCGGCGCGACAGGGTCGCAAGGATCTCATGCTCGATCGACTGCTTGTGGCGGGTTTGATTGAAGAGCGAAGTTTTGAGCGCTTCGAGCTGTTGGCAGAGCACACCACGGATGGGGAGTTGGAGGATCTCTACCGGGGCTTGATGGTCTCCGAGGCTCGTCATCGCCGCCTCTTCGCTCAGGTGGCCGGGAATTACTATTCGCGTGCAGAGATTGAGACCAGAGAGCAGGAGCTCCGCGCGGCCGAGGCGCAGGTCATCCGTGTTCTGCCTTTCGATGTTCGCATGCACTCCGGTCCCGTGCCCGTGCCGGCCGACGGTGATCGGAGTTCACTGGTAGGGATAGAGGAGCCCGCTTGAGTCGTCCCACCCACGCTGGCGTTCATGCAGTGCTTGCCCTTGCTCTCCTGAGCGCGTGTATCAGTGCACCCCAAGCGGATCCCGCACAGATCGTGCGCGGGCCTCTGGCCACCCGCGTGCAGCATCCTCTCTCCCTGACGTTGCTCTCCATGCGCCCTCGCCGGGCTGTGATCCAAGAGGAGGGATCGTTGGGGACGTCACTCGATCTCGCCTACAGCTCCATCCACGAAGTCATGACACTGGGGCCTCAGAGTGTGCACTTCGATGGAGAGACAGCACGCTCGAGTGTTCGCCTGAGGCGTGGAATCGGGAACGGCTGGGACGTGGAGAGCGAGGCTTCGGTCCTCTTTGGAAGTAGCGGTTTTTTGGACGCCTTCATCGAGGGCTTTCACGAGTTCTTCGGGTTTCCAGACGCCGGCCGGCCACTGCTGGAGCGCAATCAGTATCGGATGCGTCTGCGTTACCATGGCCAGCGCGTCTACGATCTGGTGGAAGATGAGTACGGCTTCGGGGATGTACCGGTCATCTTCACCAAACAGCTGCAGGCAGAGAGCGATCAGGGGCCCGGCGTGGCCTTGCGGTTCGGGTTGGAGTTCCCAACCGGTTCCGCGGAGCGCGGGTTCGGAAACGGCGAATTAGACTTCGGTCTGGGTACCCTCTTTGAGAGTAGTGCTGGGCGTTGGACGGTCACAGGGGCGTTGGACTTCATTGCCCCCGGTAGACCTGAGGCTTTTGAGCACGCCGGGCTCTCACTTGACTCCGTCTATTCGGTTCAGGCGGGCCTTGAGTTCCGTTGGTCCGATAGCCTGTCTCTGCTTACCCAGCTGGCTTATGTCTCGCCCTACACGCAGGACTATCCGATGGAGGAATTCAGCAGCGAGATGATGGACTTTGCCCTGGGATGCGCCTGGCAGCGGAAGTCGACGATCCTGCACTTCGCCATACTGGAAGATCTCAAGGCCAGGCAGGGCCCGGACTTCGGCATTCAGATGGGTGCGAGCTGGGGGTTCTGAGGGAGCCCGCGGAGGTTACTCGTCCTTGTCTTTCCGGAGGGCATCGTTGAGCTCCTCTACGTTCTGCAGTAACTCGGCCAGAGGCGGGATGCCCATGGACCGACGCTCGACGTCGGATGTCAGGGGATCCACCGGGTAGAGTTTCCAGCGCTGATGGACCGGCTCGAATATGTACTGGGTCCCGTACCGCTGTGGACGGGCTTGGGCGACGAGCAACTTGTCAGCGGCCTCGGCTTGTACGGTGAACCCGCGCTCTTCCCCGAGTTCCGCAGCCATCAGGGCTAGCTCGCTGGCTAGATCAAGATCCTTGGGGGCGTCTGAAGTCACCAGGGCGGCTGAGGCCCAGAGGAAATCGTCGGCGCTGACCAGGGTTCCGTTCGCATGCCACTCATGCACGAGCTGATAGCGTTCGGTCTGCCGGGCGAGGGCTTCGCGGTTCATGCCGCCGCCCGAGCGGAAGTCGTCCAGGACTTCGGCGTGCAGTTCCTGAGGCGTTTCAGGCGGAATCTGGCAGCCAGAACACACGAGCGTCAGTAGGCAGACCGAAGCGGCTACGACTTGAATGGGGAGATGAGCGCGCATGGTGGGAGAGTGTGGGGTGAAGAGGTCTCAGCCATGTTGGGCTCCGGTCAACGGGCGTCAACCCCGGAGGGACCAAACCAGGTTGCTTGGCGCTCAGGCCGTCAGTCAGCTTCTTCCCGAATGGTGATCTGTACCAGTAGCGAGCCGTGATCGCGGGCCCATTGAACGTCGGACACACTCGCCACACGCCGCCCCTCGGTCTGGAGCCAGCTCTCCACCGCAGGTCCCAGGACCGAGACTCCATCGTGTGTATGCTCACCCCGGCCTGTGATGATTCTCACCTTGCAACTCATGCGTCCTGCACGGATCTGCAGCAGGCGTTGGTGGGTTTCACGAACCGCCTGATCCCCGGTCATTCCGTGCAGGTCGATTTCGTACGAGGGTTGCTCGGGAGGGGCCACAGGCCAAGCCTAGTTCGCGACGGAGACCAATTCGATAGCGAAGTGGATCGCGGCCTCAGGGGGCACCCTGCCCGGGATGCCCTGTGCACCGAAGGCCTGGTCAGGGGGCAGGAGCATGGAGCGCTTCCCGCCAGGCCTCATGCCGGTGATGCCCTCGCGCAGGCCTGACACGGGTGGGGTGCTCAGTAGAAAGGTCATGGGCACTCCACGATCCAAGGTTGAGTCTACCGGTGTTCCATCCTGCAATTGGGCGACGTAGTGGATGGTTACCGTGTCTTCTTCGGTCACCGGTTCCCCGCTGCCGGTAGAGGTGTCTTCCCACTGGACGCCCCCGGCGGTGATACCGCTGTCGTATTGAATCTCAATGGGGTTCCCCTGCAGGAGGGCGCAGGAGCTCAAGCCGGCCAGCGCGATGCATGCACCCAGTAGCGCACGGAGGTGAATCACGGTGCGAGTAGCGTGGCAATGCATGCCACGTTCACGATGTCTTCGCTTCGGCAGCCACGGGAGAGGTCCATGAACGGACGAGCCAGCCCTTGGACCAAGGGGCCGAGAGCTGTGGCTCCCGCGAGTCTCTGGGTGAGCTTGTAGCCGATGTTCCCCGAATCAAGGTCGGGGAAGACGAGAACGTTGGCACGTCCGCCCAGGGGCGAGCGTGGGGCTTTCGACTCGGCAACCTCGGGCACGATCGCGGCGTCCACCTGCAGCTCTCCGTCAACGGTCAAGCTCGGGGCCCGCTTGCGTAGCATTTCGGTGGCCTCTCGCATCTTGTCCACCCGCGCGTGAGAGGCCGAGCCATGGGTCGAGAACGACAGCAGGGCAACGCGCGCCGCCTGCCCTGCGAGTCGCCTATGGCTCTCGGCAGAGGCCAGGGCGATGTCCACGAGTTGAGAGGCATCGGGGTCAGGTACGACACCACAGTCCGCAAAGGTGTAGACGTCCTCACCCAGCAACATCAAGAAGCACGAACTCAAGGTGGCGATGCCTTCCTCAAGCCCGATGACCTGCAGGCCCGCTCGAAGGATGTCGGCCGTGGGTGCGTCACTACCCGCCACGCCACCGTGGCAGTCGCCACTGGCTACGAGGGCTGCGGCGAAATAGATCGGGTCCAGCATCTGCTCCCGGGCAGCCTCCAGCGTCAGGCCTTTGGCCTGTCGCCGCTCGAAGAGGCGCTCGGCGAACGAATCCAGACGTGGGTCATTCGCCGGCCTTAGGCTCTCGACTCCGGGTGGAACGCTGCCCATTCCGCGACATTCCACAAGGACGGGCTGGCAGAGTCCTTCCGAAGCCAGCTGGGCGGCCGCCTGGACCACGCGCGGGTCCCCGGACTCGGGCAGGACCACGCGGCATTGCTTATGCCGTGCCTTCTCGTGCAGTTCCAGGATCAGGTTCACGACGTCCCATCCTCCCGGGGAGCAGGGGTCGCGTCCAGAACGGAATCGGGGACGTCCATGTTCATGCGCAATAGAGCCAGCCCATGGGTCTTGCCCTGGGCATCGGTCTTCAACGAGGCCGACCCCCCGCCTCCCAGGCTGTCGCTGAGAAGGAAGTTCAGGACCCACATGTTGTCGGCGGCGTAACGTGTCACCTCGCCCGGGTTGATGGCCAGCAGGTGCTCGCGAGCAACGTCCTCGGTGAGCGCTTCCTTGAGGAAGTCATAGGCCTCTTGGGAGCGGGCCAGGATGCCTGCATTGGAACCCTCGCCCTTGTCGCCGGAGCGCGCCTGGGCAATGCGGGAGAGAGGGACGTTGGCCATGGTGGTTCAGGTCAAGCAGAGGGTGAGGTGAACACGCTGACACGTGGTTGGATGCGGTCCTTGTTCACCAGCGCGGGCCAATAGCCGATGATCTCGGTGGCCTTGGGCCGGCCACCGGCGAAGCCGGTGACTCCCGGAGGGCCGCTGGTCACCAGGGGGACCAGCTCCGATCCAAAGCGGTCGATCACGGCGCGGTCAGGACCCTTGACGCCCATACGCAAGACGACTTCGCTCGGCTCGCCCGCTTCGGGGATAGGGATGCCCTCGTGGCAGACATTGGCCCCGACGAACTCCACCATGCGTTGGTCCTCGGAGTAGGTGAAGCCGTCATAGGCCAGACGCTCCCAGACGACCTCGGCGCACCGCTGGGCCTTGGCCAGGGCATCGGGGCCACTGACGGTCAACTGCCCGACGGACTTCCAACCATCCTGGTAGCTCATGGAGACCTTGTAGGTGGGGGTGGCGACCGATCCACGCACACCGTCGATGCGCACCCGGTCCTGGCCTTCATCCGTGATCTCAAAACTGGTGAAGTCCGCCACCACGTCGGGGGTCAGGTAGGCCGCGGGGTTGCCCATCTCGTACGCCAGCTGGTGAACGACTGTCGAGCGGGTCACCATCCCGCCGGTGCCGGCGTGTTTGGTGACGTGGAAGGTGCCGTCGGCCTGGGCTTCGATGATGGGGTACCCGATCATGGCCATGTCCGGGACCTGTTCCCAATCGGTGAAGTTGCCGCCGGTGCACTGGGCGCCGCACTCAACGATGTGTCCCGCCACCGTTCCTGCAGCGAGCTTGTCCAGGTCGTCGGGCCCCCAACCGAACTCGTGGATCATGGGGCCGATCACCAGGCCCGGATCCGTGCCGCGTCCCGTGACGACGATCTGGGCACCCTGGTCCAGGGCTTCAGCGATGGGGAAGGCACCGAGGTACACGTTTGCGCTCGTGACCTTGTCGCGCACATCTGCCAGTGGCTGACCCGTGTCCATATTGGTGAAGGCCTCTCCTTCGTCCATCAAGCTATCGAGATCCCCAAAGATATCGTCGCCTTCCACGACGGCGACCTTGACGCCCTGCAGGCCGTGCTTGGCGATGACCTCCATGAGGGCGTCTTTACATGCGTGCGGGTTTACGCCGCCGGCGTTGGCGACCACCCGCACGTTCTTCTCCACGAGCTCGGGCAGTACGCGGTCGATGAGGCGCACGAAGTCTGTGGCGTAGCCCTTGTCGGGATCCCTGGACTTGAGCTTCTGCATGATGCTCATGGTCACCTCGGCCAGGTAGTCAAGGGTCAGGTAGTCCAAGGGCCCCTCACGCAAGAGGCGGATGGGACCCAGGATGGAGTCTCCCCAGAAGCCTTGACCGTTGGCGATGCGGACGGGTGGGCGGGAGGGCATTGGGGCGGGAGGTTGGGAGGGGGCCGAGGGATGAGCGGGACTACCGGCAGTGTAGTCACCTCGGTGGGGGCGTGGAACAAGGCGAACCACCTTGTGCTTGGATCGTGGGGGGTGGGCGGTCAATATGTGAGGGTTGACGCGCACTCTCCTACTGCTCTCCCCCAAAAGAACGCATTCCCATGGCCGATCCCCTGTGGCTTCAAAACTACGACGCGGGCGTTCCTGCCCAAATCGACTACGACGACCTCACCCTCGACGCCATTTTCCGTCGCACGGCTGAGCGTTTTGGGGACCGGCCGGCTCTGGCATTCCTGAACTGCGAGATGTCCTACTCGCAGTTGTCAGCCGAAGTCGATCGGGCGGCGACGGCTTTCGCGGGCTTGGGGGTTGGGCCTGGAAACAGTGTTGCCATCCAACTACCAAACTGCCCTCAAGCGGTCATTGCATTCCTCGCGGCGCTCAGCTGCGGTGCGCGGGTCGTGATGACCAACCCGCTCTACACCCTGCGCGAGATCCAGCACCAGTGGTCGGACGCGGACTGCGTCTTGGCCGTGGTGGCGGACTTCATCTGGGATCAGACCGTGCGGCCTGCACGTGAACAGTTGACCCCCAAGCAGTACGTGATCGCGTCCATCCCCGAGTACCTGCGATTCCCCCTCAACCTGCTGGCACCCCTCAAGCTCAAGAAGGAGGACCCGCCCAAGATCGCCAAGGTCGCGCCCGAGCCCGGCGTCCATCTGTTCAAGAAGCTGGTGAGTTCCACGGAGCCCAATCCGCCTCGCCCGAGCATTGGCATGGATGACGTTGCGCTCTTGCAGTACACCGGCGGCACGACAGGACCGTCCAAGGGTGCCATGCTCACGCACCGCAACCTCTCCTCCAATGTGCAGCAGATCGATGCCTGGTTCACGGGTGTCGAGTACGGCAAGGAGGTTCTCCTGACCTGCCTGCCCCTGTTCCACGTGTTCGGTCTGACCGTCTGCATGAGCTGGGGGCTGTGGGCCGGTGCCAAGCTGGTGCTCGTTCCCAACCCGCGTGACTTCAAGAGCCTGGTCAAGAACATCACCAAGCATCGCGTGACGCTCTTCCCCGCAGTGCCCGCCTTGTTCAATGGTCTGAACAACTTCCCGGGGATCGAGAAGCAGGACGTGAGCAGCGTGAAGTGCTGCTTCTCGGGATCCGCACCATTGGCGGATGAGGTCTTGAAGCGCTTCGAGGAATTGACCGGCTCCAAGATCGTCGAGGGTTTTGGTATGAGCGAGACCTCGCCTGTGGCTACATGCAATCCCCTCTTTGGGAAGCGCAAGGTGGGATCCGTGGGGATCCCCGTGTCCGATACTGAGGTCAAAATCGTTCTTGCAGAAGACGAGACGCAGGAAGTGGAACAGGGCCAAGAAGGTCAGCTCCTCATTCGCGGGCCGCAGGTCATGGTGGGCTACTGGGGCCGCGAAGATGCCAGCGAGGAAGCCCTCGCCGGGGGCTGGATGCACACCGGCGATCTGGCTGTTGCGGATGAGGAGGGCTACCTGCGCATCGTTGGTCGCATGAAGGACATGATCAACGTCAACGGCATGAAGGTCTTCCCCGATGAGGTGGACGAGGTGCTCATGTCCCACGAGGGCATTCTGGAGGCCGCTACCATCGGGTTGCCCGACTCCGAGCGGGGCGAGCGCGTGAAGTCCTACGTGGTCCTGCAGCCCGGCGCGAGCCTGGACGCGGACGCCGTCACGGCATGGTGTGCAGAGGGCCTGGCGCGCTACAAGGTGCCGCGCGAGGTGGCATTTCTCGACGAGCTACCCAAGAGCTCGGTGATGAAGATCCTGCGCCGCGAGCTGCGGGACATGGAGGAGAAGGCGGGCGGGGCCGGCTGAGCCCGGGCCGGAACCTACTTGCCTTTCTTGGTCTCGGGCTTCAAGACGGTCTCGGGCAGGCGCTTGATCATCCGGGCCTTCTCTTCGTTGTCCTCGATGGGGTCCATGCCCAGGTAGACGTCCTGCAGCGCCCAGGACAGGGCCGGGGATACGATGCGGCCGGCGGACTTGCCGCGCAGGTAGGTGTCGATGCGGCCGCCGGATCCGAGGTCGAAGATGATCTCGTCCCCGTCCTTGACCTCACCCGCATCGAAGATGGCGCGGAAGGTTGCCAGCTCCTTGGTGGCGTCCTTCATCTTCATGGTCTTTGTGGCCGTCTTGATGCGCGGTTCAAGTGAGTCATCAAAGGCCTCGGCAACGTCCTCTCCATCCACGTCGCGGTAGAACACAAGGCGCAGACTCTTCGCGAACCCATCCGAGCAGGCCGCCTTGGAGAACTTCTCGTCGCGTGACATTTCCTTGGGGGTCTTGCCGATCCAGGGTGTGAGGGCTTTGCGAGCTGCCTTCGGCTCCACGTACCAGCCAAAGGCGTAGACCTTGGCGTTGATGAAGTACTTGTCGCGCACGCCCAGGCCTGCAAGTTCGACGACGGTGGCCTTGCTGCCCTTGGTATCCTTGTCTGCGGGGATCGTCCTGAGGACGGGAAAGGCGATCTCGGTGCGTTCTTCGATGACCTCTTTCTTGTCTGGGGCGTCCTGGGATACCGGAGTGATGGGTTGGGGCGGGAAACCGAGCGGGGCAACCAGTAGAAGGGCCAGTGTCATGGGGATGTCCTGTGGGCTGGGAAACAAGCGGGGGGGGGGAGTTGGGTTTACTTCATGTTGAGCCGTCCGGATAGGGTTTCTTCGGAGCGGGGTCCCGCTTGCGGAGATCATTGCCGGGCCCAGCACGTGTAGCCCGCTCCTTACTATTTCCTCTCTTGGCAACCCGATCCCTTTCGGGGACACTTGCGCCCTGGTTACCGCAAGAGACCCCGACTCTGCTTTCCCCTCTTTCGATCCTATCCATGCGTCTTTTCGTCTCAACCCGCGTCTGCCTCTCCTCCCTCGCTCTGCTCGCAGGCCTCTCAGCTTGTGCGGACGGCGTGTCCAACACAGACACGATCGTGCCCCTGGTGGTTCCTGTCTACGCGCCGTCGGAGAGTGATATTCCGGTGCCCAACGATCTGCTCTTCGCGGACACCACTGATCTGACACTGAACATTCCCGTCGCAAATCCGGCGGACACCTCCGACCCGCCCGTCGCCATGAACACTCAGGACGGCTGGTCCTTGGGGGCCCCCTTTCCCGTGGCCTTCAGTGGCCCGATCGACCTGGCCAGTGCCATCCCGGGAGGCAGCGTCAGGATATTCACGGTTACAACGGATACGACCATGGGGCCCGTGGGCGGACCCATCACTGGGGTGACAGGTGAACTGACCGCAGCAGACTTCATGACAGCCCTGGCCGCTTGGGACACGACGGGCTCCACGCTGGAGATTCGTCCCACGCAGCCCCTCGCTCCGCAGACCACCTACATGGTCGTGTTGACGGATGGGATCACGGACGCCGCTGGCAATCCGATTACCACCGATGCCGAGTACACCATCGCGAGCTCGACGACCCTGCTTCCGCCGGACCACCCCATGTACCCGCTGCAGATTCTGGTGCTCTCCATGGAGGGCGCGGCTGAGGCCGCCGGTGTGGACCGGGAGTCCATCGCCATGGCCTATCACTTCACGACCCAGTCGGTGGCTAAGACCCTGATGACGATCAGCACGGTGGCCGCGATGGGCGCGGCCGGGGAACAGGCGGTCATTGATGGGCTCTGCGCGCTCGGTCTCGTGGACTGCTCCTCCGGTACGGAGCCGGAGATCCCACCTGCGACTATCGGCGCAGTTGTGGATGTGGGCCTCGACACGGCGGACACAGGAGGTGTGGGTCTTGCTGACTGGTATATCTCTAGCCTGTCCCTTCCCTACTTCCTGACTGCGGCTTCCAATTCCTCCGAATCTAAGCCTTCAG
>PVBE011926761.1_pt1 | contig 51568 bp, 50 predicted proteins | sample 1631181 | NCBI WGS metagenome assembly PVBE01 (sample SAMN08397723, study PRJNA350692) | Marine metagenome, whole genome shotgun sequencing project. | isolation source: water | place: Pacific Ocean | collected 2012-04
GGCGTTATGCGGCTTGTTGCGTGATGCGCAACATGCTACACTTGACCGGTGATCAGGTCGTTCCGCCATAAAGGACTGCAGCGATATTTCGAGCGTGGGACGCGATCGGGTACCCAGGCCAAACATGCGAAGCGCCTGAGAATGCAGTTGGCGGCGCTGGATACAGCGTCAAGTATTGATGACATGGATATCCCCGGCTATCGGCTACATAGACTGAAAGGACGCGCTAAGAATCGCTGGTCTATTTGGGTCAGCGGCAATTGGCGCCTGACATTCGAGTTCGTCGATGGCGATGTTCATGTTTTGAATTATGAGGATTATCACTGATGGCTATGCACAATCCCCCGCATCCAGGCGAATTTATCTGGGATACGTATCTTGAGCCACATGATATCAGCGTCCGTTCGCTTGCGGAGAGTCTCGGTGTGGCGGCTTCAACTGTCACGCGATTAGTAAACGGACAAAGTGGCGTAAGCCCGGAGATGGCTTTGCGGCTTTCTAAGGCGCTCGGCCGATCTCCCGAAAGCTGGCTGGCTATGCAGCATGCTCATGATCTTTGGGCGGCACGAAAGTCAACGGATCTTTCAAAGGTCCAACAGATTCAGTTCGGTGCCGCATAACCAGCACAGGCAAGCGATGTTTGACTTCGGCTCGCAATCGCTACCGCTAATGCTCGCCGCCGTCAAACACGCCTGGCGTGGGCGTTAGAGGGCTCAAGGCAACTTTAGTGACTTGACGTTATAACGTTAAAGCGCTAGAGTTTGCAGCATGAGTGAATCAACCCAAAAGCGGGCTACAGTCTACTTTGAGTCCTACCTTCATCGCGCCCTGCGTCTGAAAGCAGCTGAAACAGATAGCAGTGTTTCCGAACTTGTAAATGACGCGGTCAAAGAAGCCTTGGCAGAGGATGCTAACGATTTAGCTGCATTTGAAGACCGAGAGAAAGAAGCTGATCTAAAGTTTGAGGATGTGGTCAAGGATCTGAAACGGCGTGGCAAAATATAAGCTACGTATCAAAAAATCTGCCGCCAAAGAGTTAGGGGCAATTCCACGAAAAGCCGACCGAAAGCGGGTTATTTCTCGGATTGAGGCTTTAGCAGATGATCCACGGTCACCAGGTTGCAGAAAACTCTCCGGGTTAGAACGCTACCGGGTGCGCCAGGGACCGTATCTTATTGTCTATTCCATTGAAGACGACCAGCTCTTGGTCTACGTTGTCAAAATTGGTGATCGTAAGAATGTATATCGAGCCCTCTAACCAGCGCATTAAGCCTACCGCCTGCAGCGACCCGACGCAGCTTATGCAAGCTTTATTTGTACCAGCTTTATTGGTACCGGTGGTAACTTTATAACTTGTTTGTTTCGAAATGCGAAGGAGTCATTTACAGACAGGGGGATGCCAATAACTAAGTTATAGAGTTACCACCGGCACCTACTGCATTTCTTTCTTTTTATAAAACAAAAATACCCCCAGAAATACCAGCACAGCTGCTACCGGAAGAGCAATAAACACTAGAGGTTTGCCGATTTGTGAATAGCCCTGATCGATCAGCCACTTTCCAAACATCGCAAGGCCCCAGCATATAAATGCAGATAAATATAATTCTCTATGTGCATTCATTAGCATCCTGACGTCTTTGTTGAGCAAATTTGAACACCCTTTGCAGTCCCAAAACCTTCTCCCGCAAAACCCTTACCTGCTACAACCGTTGACTCACCCACGTTAAAGCTAGCACCTCCCGCACCTGGCCCGACTCCTCCGAAGGTAAACACTCCCACCGAGAAATTAGTACCATTTTTCAAAGCTTCGCCTACACCAGCAGATAGGGAAAACCCGGCTATTTCCGGACTAAGCGACCTTAATTAATCGCTGCCGCACACAACTCCAGCAGCGGATTCGCGAACAGACCCAGTAACAACACCGCCAAGCCGTTCAGGCTGAGCAATATCCGCATATCGAAACTCGCGTTTAGCGGCATGCTTTCTTCCGGTGCATCGAAGTACATGAGCTTGATGACCCGCAGGTAATAGAACGCACCGATTACCGAGAACAGCACCGCGACCACGGCCAGCCAGACCTGGTCGGCATTCAGCAGGGCCGAAATGACATACAGCTTGGCGAAGAAACCCACGAACGGCGGGATGCCGATCATGCTGACCATGAGCATGAGCATCATGGCCGCATACCACGGGCTGCGGCTGTTCAAGCCCTTCAGGTCATCCAGTTCGTCGGCCTCGAAGCCCCTGCGGCTCATAAGGATCACGATGCCGAACGCACCCGCTGCCATAATTGAATAGATGATGGTGTAAAAGAGCGCAGCCTGGCGCCCTTCCGGCAGGCCCGATGCAAAACCCAAAAAGATAAAACCGACATGGCCGATCGTTGAATACGCGAGCATACGCTTAATGTTGGTCTGCGCAATCGCGACCACGTTACCGATGCCGAGCGACAACACGGCCATTACCACCAGCATAGGCTGCCATGCGAGCGCCTCCGGCCCCATCGCGGTGGATAGCAAGCGCGCCAGCATCGCGAACGCGGCCAGTTTGGGCGCGGTGCCTATAAACAGGGTCACACTGGTGGGCGCGCCGTGGTACACGTCCGGCACCCAGTTGTGGAACGGCACGGCACCGAACTTGAAGGCCACGCCGACAATGACAAAGGCGGCGGCCAGCATCACCACGGGCCGCTGGCTCTCGCCGACCGCCAGCACGGCAGCAATGTCATCGAGCCTTAGCGTTCCGGTCACGCCGTACAAAATCGACATGCCGTACAACAACACGCCTGAAGCAATCGCACCGAGCACGAAGTATTTCATGGCGGACTCGGCCGCGACCGGCGAGTCACGATCGAAGGCGACCATGGCATACAGCGCCAGCGACATGAGTTCGAGCCCGAGGTACATCGTGAGCAGGCTGTAGGCCGAGATCATGACCAGCATGCCGAGCGTTGCGAACAACCCGAGCAGGTAATACTCGCCCTTGAGGATCTCCCGGTCTTTCAGGTAGACGTGCGAATAGACGAACACCACCGCAACGATCAGCAGGGTGAACATCTTCAGCACGCGGGCCAGCGGATCGGCGATAAAGCTGCCGCTGAAGGTTAAGACCTCCCCTTCACTGCCCGCAGCACCGGCAAACCAGGCGGTCGCCGTCAGGGTCGCCAGCGCCAACACGAGCGTGAAACCGCGCCGTCGGTCACTGATAAAGAGATCGACAACCAGCACCAGGCAGATGCCTGTTGCCAGTATCACTTCAGCCATCGCGGGCCCGAACTCGGGCGGTACAAATCCCATAACGTTCTACAACTTCGACTGCAAAATGTGGGCAATCAGGTTATTGATCGAGGGTTCCATCATCTCGACCAGCGGCGCCGGGTAAAGCCCCAGCGCCAGCACCGAAATCGCCAGCACGATTAATATCAGGCCTTCGCGGCGGTTCATGTCATGCAGGGCTTTCACGTTGTCGTTCGCGATATCCCCGAACACCACCCGCTTGACCATCCAAAGGGTATACGCAGCGCCCAGTATCAACGTGGTCGCCGCCAGAAATGCGTACCAAAAACTTGCCTGGAAGCTGGCCAGTATTACCAGGAATTCCCCGACGAAACCGGACGTACCCGGCAGGCCCGCATTGGCCAGCGCAAAGAACACCAGCAGTGCGCTGAATTTCGGCATGGTGTTAATCACGCCACCGTAATCGGCGATCTGGCGTGAATGCATCCGGTCGTACAACACGCCGACGCACAGGAACAGCGCGCCCGAAATCAAGCCGTGCGAAATCATCTGCACCATGCCGCCCGTGATACCCATGCTGATGGCGCCCAGGTCTTCCATGCCGGTATTCGCGAGGATGGCCCAGACAATAAAAAATCCGAGGGTCACGAAACCCATGTGTGCAATCGACGAATACGCGATGAGTTTCTTCATGTCCTGCTGCACGAGCGCGACGAAACCGATATAGACCACCGCGATTAAAGACAGCCCGATCAGCAGCCAGTCGAGCGCCGAACTCGCATCCGGCGTGATCGGCAGGCTGAAACGGACAAAGCCGTAGCCGCCCATCTTCAGGAGCACGGCGGCCAGGATGACTGAGCCGCCCGTCGGGGCCTCGACGTGGGCGTCCGGAAGCCAGGTGTGTACCGGCCACATGGGCACTTTCACCGCGAAGGCGACGAGGAAGGCCAGGAAGATAAGGGTCTGCTCTGTACCGGTCAGCGGCAGGTTGTGAAAATCGAGGATCGCGTAACTGCCCGACTGCAGGTGGAGGTAAACAAGTGCTACCAGCATCAGCACCGAGCCGAGGAAGGTGTACAGGAAAAACTTGAGGGTCGCGTATACCCGACGTTCCCCGCCCCAGACACCGATGATGATGAACATCGGGATCAGCATGGCTTCCCAGAACACATAGAACAGCATGGCGTCGAGTGCCGCGAAGGTGCCGATCATGAGCCCTTCCAGGATCAGGAAGGCCGCAAAATACTGGGCCGGCCGCTCCTTGATGACCTCCCAACCGGCGATAACAATCATCGGCGTCAGGAACGTGGTGAGCAGTATCAGCGGTGTCGAAATACCGTCTACGCCGAGGTAGTAATAGACCTTGAAAGCGTTGATCCACGGCAGGCGTTCGACAAACTGCATGCGCGCGCTCGTGAAATCGAAATCGGTCCACAGCGCCAGGCTGAGCGCAAAGGTAATAACAGAAACCACAAGCGCCAGCCAGCGGTCCGGGCGCGCGCGTTGGTCGCCAAGCGCCAGGATCACTACCCCGCCTGCTATCGGTAACCAGATTATTGTGCTTAAAAGTCCCATGTCTGTAAATGCTTCCCGGGCTACCAGATCAGCCAGCCCACCAGCACACACAAACCGATCACCATCGCAAAGGCGTAGTGATACAGGTAACCCGTTTGCACCCTGCGCACGATGCCTGCGATGCGGCCGATTAGATTGGCCGTACCGTCGACGAGCACGCCGTCTATCAGGGCTCCGTCGCCGCCCCGCCACAGCCCCATACCTATCAACCGCGAGGCACGGGCAATGACCTGCTCGTTGAAATTGTCCAGGTAGTACTTGTTATCGAGCAGCCGGTGAATAACGGCGAAACGGTCTTTAATTGCCTGCGCCGCAAGCGGGTTGCGCAGGTACAGGTACCAGGCAATCACGACACCTGCGAGCGCCAGGTACAGCACCGGCGACTGCAGTCCGTGCTGCAGAAAGGCGACCGGACCGTGGTAATCGGCACCCAGTTGCCCGAGCACATCGTGCACAGGAAGCACGTAAATAGCGTCACCGAAAAAGTCGCCGAACAAAAGCGGTCCGATCGTCGGCCAGCCGATGATGAGTGATGGAATAGCCAGCATCACGAGCGGCAGCGTCACGACCCACGGTGACTCGTGCAGGTGATGCCGCGCGTCTTCGTCGATGCGTTCCTTGCCGTGGAAGACCAGGAAGAACATCCGGAAGCTGTACAGCGCGGTGATCAGCACACCGGCCAGCACGCAGTAATACGCGTAGCCCGAGCCTGCAATGCCCGAATGCCCCACCGCCTCGATCAGTGCATCCTTGGAAAAGAAGCCGGCCGTGCCCGGGAAACCGATGAGCGCGAGCGAACCCGCGAGGCTGGTCCAGTAAGTAATGGGCATGTATTTTTTCAGGCCGCCCATCTTGCGCATGTCCTGCTCGTGGTGGAGCGCGATAATCACCGAACCCGCCGCCAGGAACAGCAACGCTTTGAAAAACGCATGCGTCATCAGGTGGAAGATGCCGGCCGCGTAGGCCGATGCGCCGAGTGCCACGGTCATGTAACCGAGCTGCGACAGCGTCGAGTAGGCGACCACACGCTTGATGTCGTTCTGCACGAGCCCCAGGAAACCGGTAAACAATGCCGTCGTCGCGCCGATGACCAGGACGAAGGTCAGCGCGGTTTCGCTGAACTCGAACAGCGGCGACATGCGCGCCACCATGAACACACCGGCCGTTACCATCGTGGCGGCATGGATCAGTGCGGAAATCGGCGTCGGGCCTTCCATCGAATCCGGCAGCCACACGTGCAGCGGCACCTGGGCGGATTTACCCATCGCGCCGACGAACAACCCGATGCAGGCCACCGTCAGCAGCGACCACTGGCTGTCGCCGACGATGTTGATGGTTGCACCGGCTATATCGGCACCTGCAACGAAGGCATCGAAATAATCGAGACTGCCCGTGTACAGCACTATGGCCGCTATCCCCAGGATGAAACCGAAATCCCCTACCCGGTTAACCAGGAAAGCCTTCAGGTTCGCGAATATGGCGGTCGGCCGCGTATACCAGAAACCGATCAGCAAATAGGAAACGACGCCCACGGCCTCCCAGCCGAAGAACAACTGCAGGAAGTTGTTGGACATCACGAGCATCAGCATCGAGAACGTGAACAGTGAGATATAACTGAAGAAGCGCTGGTAACCGGGATCGTCGTGCATGTAACCGATCGTGTAGATGTGCACCATCAGCGACACGAACGTGACCACACTCATCATGAGTGCGGTCAACCGGTCGACCAGGAAACCAACCTCCATGTTGATGCCGCCCACCGACATCCACTGGTACACGGTTTCGTTGTAAACCGGCATGCCGTCAATGAGTTGTGCTTTCAGCACGTACAGAGACAGTGCGCAGGAAATCGCGACACCCAGTATCGTTACGGTGTGGGCGCCCTTGCGGCCGATCTGCTTACCGGCCAGGCCCGCGATAATCGCTGCAAGCAACGGGCTGAGTACGATTGTGAGAAGAATATTATCCACGCATCAGCCCTTCATGGAGTTTATGTCCTGCACATTAATACTGCTGCGTGTCCGGAACAGCACAACGAGAATTGCCAGGCCTATAGCGGCTTCGGCAGCGGCCACGGTCAGGATAAAGAATACGAACACCTGGCCGTTTATGTCGCCGAGGTAACGCGAGAACGCAATGAAGTTGAAATTAACGGAAAGCAGGAGTAATTCGATGCACATCAGCAACAGGATCATATTTTTCCGGTTAATAAAAATGCCCGCAATGCTGATTGCAAACAGCACACCGGAAAGCATCAGGAAATGAGTCAGCGTCAGCATCAATCCGACTCCGCCTCCATTTTCACGATGCGTACCCTGTCTTCGCGTTTAACCGCGACCTGCTCCGCAACGTTCTGGACTTTCAGGCCCGCGCGGCGGCGCATGGTCAACGTGATGGCCGCAATAATCGCCAGCAACAGGATGAAGGCTGCCAGTTCGAAGGCATATACGTGCTCTGTATACAGAACGGCGCCAAGTTCCTTGGTGTTGCTGTAGTCGGCGGGTGCAGCCGCGGGCCGGGCCATTACCGGCAGGCCCGAGTTCCTTAACCACACCACGCTCCAGACCTGTGCGACCGACAAGATGGCAACGATGATTCCAATCGGTGCGTAACGCATAATCCCCGTGCGCAGGGATTTGACGTCGATATCCAGCATCATGACAACGAACAGGAACAGCACCATGACGGCGCCGACATAGACCAGCACCAGCGTCATAGCGAGGAACTCCGCTTCCATCAATAGCCAGAGCGCAGAGCTGGCCACGAAAGCCAGCACCAGGAACATCGCTGAATGCACCGGGTTACGCGACGCGATCACGCCAATCGCGGCTGCGACCAGCACAAAAGCATACATTCCAAAAAAGATCAGTTCGTACATTTCTTTACCGGTATTCCGCGTCGGCTGCCTTATCGGCTGCGATCATGGCGTCGTACTTCTCGCCAATGGCCAGCAGCTTGTCCTTGGTCATGATGTTCTGGCCCTGCTCTTCCATGTGGTACTCGAAGATCCGGGTCTCAACAATCGCATCCACCGGGCAGGCTTCTTCGCAGAAACCGCAGTAGATGCACTTGAATAAATCGATGTCATAACGGGTTGTGCGGCGCGTACCGTCGTCGCGCTCTTCCGAATCGATGGTGATAGCCAGCGCGGGGCAGACGGCCTCGCACATCTTGCAGGCGATGCAACGTTCCTCGCCGTTGGGATAACGGCGCAGGGCATGCAGCCCGCGAAAACGCGGCGATTGCGGCGTCCTTTCCTCCGGATACCGGATGGTGAACTTTTTGACAAACAGGTTCTTAAGCGTAAGCCGCAAACCCAAGAGCAGCTCCCACAGGGCGAATGTCTTGATAAAGTTTTGCAGAGAACTCATATCAGACGCTCCAGGGGCCGACCTTCAGCCAGACCATCACACCTTCAACTGCGATCCAGACGATGGTGACCGGTATAAATACCTTCCAGCCAAGGCGCATGATCTGGTCGTAGCGATAGCGCGGGAAAGTGGCGCGACACCAGAGAAAGCAAAACAGGAAAAATGCTATTTTGACTGCAAGCCAGGCTAGGCTAGGTGCCTGCAAAAACTCGAGCGGCGTGCCGGCAAGAAATGTCCAGCCGGCGAAGGCAGATTCCCACCCACCAAGAAACATGACGGCGGTCAGTGCCGAGATCAAAATCATGTTCGCGTATTCGCCCAGGAAAAACATCGCGAACGCGGCGCCGGAATATTCCACATGAAATCCGGCTACGATTTCTGACTCGCCCTCGGCGACATCAAAAGGTGCGCGGTTTGTTTCTGCAAGACCAGAAATAAAGTACACAAGAAACAGTGGCAATAGCGGCAGCCAGAACCAGCTCAATACCCCTCCCTCCTGGGCCGTTACGATATCGCCGAGGTTCAGGCTCCTGCCCGCCATCAGGACACCCACCAGGGCGAATCCCATCGCGATCTCGTAAGCAACGATCTGGGCGGCCGAACGCATGGCGCCGAGCAGCGCGTACCTGGAGTTGCTTGCCCAGCCGGCCAGTATCACCCCGTAGACGCCAAGCGAAGTAAGCGCCAGCACGTACAGCAGGCCGGCATTGACATCAGCGATGACAAAGCCCGGAAACAAGGGGATTACGGCCCAGGTCGCCAGCGCGGGAGTTAACGACAATAGCGGGGCGATAATGAACAGGAAACGGTTCGACCTGTCGGGTACGATCACTTCCTTAAGCAGCAACTTGATTGTGTCGGCGAACGGCTGCAACAAGCCGCGGGGACCGACACGGTTCGGCCCGATGCGGTTCTGCATATAGCCGATAATCTTGCGTTCCAGCAGGGTCAGGAACGCGACACAAATAATAATGACAACAACCAGGATAACGATCTGGACGGCTGTCAGAATCAACTCTACCCAGAGCTCCGGCAGAAATTCCAGCAATAAGCTTTCGACCGAGTTGTACAGTGACTCCAACATCGCTATGCCGTCTTCCGCCATTCCGGAACCGAGTCCTGCGTTTGCTGCAGCGAACTCGCCCGCCGGACCAGGGCATCAACGGAGTACATCGGCACATCCAGTTCGGATGCCTTGACACTGACGGCTGCCGCGGCTTCCAGTTCGGTCTGCGTTGCGTCTGTCGCCCTGTACGGCAGGCTCCGCAGTTCATCACGCACTTCTTCAGAGCTCACGTAATTGAATCCGGGGACATCGAGCAAATTGCCGAGCACGCGCAGGACTTTCCAACCGGGCCTAGCTTCGGCAACCGGCCGGGCAACTCCGGCAAAACTCTGCCAGGTACCCTCGACGTTTATATAAGTGCCGGAGGTTTCCGCAAAGGTACCGATCGGTAGTACAACATCTGCATATTCTGTTGCGCTCGACGACAACCACGGTGACATCGCTACGACAAATTCCGCGTCCGCGAGCGCGTTAAGCGCCGCCACGCCATCTACACAATCAAACTCAGGTTCGACCCCGAGCATCACGATGCCCGGGATAGACGATGCGAGCATCTGGCCCAGGTCTGAACCCGCTGTAGTTACTTCACTGCCGGCCGGTCCACGATGAGGCAGCGCGCCGGCATAGGCCACACCCGCGGCGTTCGCGCCTTCACTGATGATGCCGAGCGTGGCGCCCGTCAGTTCAGCCAGCTGCCCTGCCAGCTGCAGAATCCGCGCATACGCCGGATGTCGTTGTGCCATGTGGCCGAGGAATATTCCCGCTCTGCCCAACTTCAGTGACTCGACAACATTCCGGTGTATCTCTTCGACCTGCTGCCTGTTTTCCAGTTCAAAACCGATACTGCCGCCCGCAGTCTCAACGGTCGCCGCCAGCACCGCTACAAAATCTGCAGCAGGATTAACAATGCTGTTGGCAACACGGAACAGGTATTCATAGTCCGTGGCATTGATAAAGCTCACCCCCGCACCCGCCTCCGCCGCCTTGCGTACCCGGTGTGCAAGCAGGGGCACTTCGCGGCGCAGATTCGAACCGATAACGAGTATGTTTTGCAGTGCCTCTACTTCGGCAACAGGCATGCCCAGCGTCGGCATCAGCGCTTCGGATTCCTGTCCGCGAAAATCGCGCCGGCGCAGGCGATGATCAATGTTGCCCGAGCCAAGGTGACGTAACAGCCGGCCCGCAAGGTATGCCTCTTCAACGGTCGCCGACGGCGACACCCAGGCGCCAACAGCGTCAGCGCCTTCCTTTTGCACGAGCGCGCTCAGGCCCTCTGCAACTTTCCGCAGTGCTGTTTCCCAGCTTGCCAGCTGCAACCGGCCGTCTTCGCGCACCAGCGGCTGATCCAACCGGTCATCGCTGTATATGCCTTCGTAACTGAAGCGATCCCGGTCCGATAACCAGGTTTCATTGATGGCATCGTTATCTTTCGGCACCACGCGCTTAAGCGTTCCACGCAGTACGTGCGCATACATATTCGAGCCAAGGCAATCGTGCGGCGCAATGGTTGAGCGCTGCTCCATTTCCCATGCGCGTGCGCTCATCCGATACGGCTTGTTGTTCAGCGCGCCCACCGGACACAGGTCAATGATGTTGCCGGACAGTTCGTGATCGACACTGCGTTCGATATAGGTACCGATCTCCACCCGGTCGCCGCGACCGATAGTGCCCAGTTCCTGTATACCTGCAATTTCCTGGCCAAAGCGGATACAGCGCGTACAGTGAATACAACGGGTCATGTCCGCAGACACCAACGGCCCCATGTCCCTGGCTTTGACGACGCGTTTGCCTTCGTTGAAACGGGAAATATCCCGGCCGAAACCCATCGCAATATCCTGCAGTTCGCACTCGCCGCCCTGATCGCAAATCGGGCAATCGAGTGGATGGTTGATCAGCAGGAATTCCATCGTGGCTTTCTGCGCCTCGATGGCATACTCGTTGCGGGTTTGCACCTTCATGCCCGGCGCCACCGGTGTCGCACAGGCCGGTAAGGGCTTGGGCGTATTTTCGACCTGCACGAGGCACATGCGGCAATTGGCCGCTACAGACAGCTTGCGGTGGTAACAGAAACGCGGGATATAGATATCGGCTTCGTCTGTAACATCTATCAGCATCTGGCCGGGACTTGCTTCCAGCTCCCGCCCGTCTACTTCGATTGTGATCTTCTCGTCGCTCATCTTTTTCTAGGCAGCCGCTTTCGTGGCGTCGATAATTGACTGCCCCTTGTGTTCGATCATGTATTCGAATTCGTGGCCGAAGTGCTTCAGAAAACTCTGTACCGGCCAGGCCGCCGCATCACCCAGCGCACAGATGGTGTGCCCCTCTATCTTGTTGGCCACACCCAGCAAACGTTCCATGTCTTCGGGCTGGCCCTGTCCATCGATGATCCGGTTCAGCATGCGATGCATCCAGCCGGTGCCTTCACGGCACGGCGTGCACTGCCCACAGGACTCGGAATGATAAAAACGTGAAATCCTATGCAGGACACGCACCATGCAGGTTGTGTCGTCCATCACCATGAGTGAACCCGTGCCAAGCGATGACCCTGCCTCCTGGAGCGAGTCGTAATCCATGTTGATGTCCATGATGTTGGCGGCGGGCATAACGGGCACGGATGATCCGCCGGGAATGACGGCTTTTAGCGGCCGGTCATCGAGCATGCCCCCGGCAATTTCCAACAGATCCTTAAACGGGATGCCGAGGGGCAATTCGAAGTTACCCGGATTATTCACGCGGCCCGACACCGAATAGATCATGGTGCCGCCTGAATTGGGAACGCCGAGACCGGCAAACCACTTGGGGCCGTTACGCATTATTGCCGGTACGGATGCAAAGCTCTGTGTGTTGTTAACGGTGGTCGGCTTACCGTAAAGACCGAAATTGGCCGGAAACGGCGGCTTGAATCGCGGTTTACCCGGTTTGCCTTCCAGCGATTCAAGCAGACCCGTCTCTTCACCGCATATATAAGCGCCGGCACCCACGAAAGCATGTAAATCGAAATCGATGCCGGAACCCTTTATGTTCTTCCCGAGCAGGCCCGCCTCGTAGGCTTCCTTAAGTGCAGCTTCGAACCGCGGAATCGGCTCATCCATGAACTCGCCACGTATGTAGTTGTAACCAACGGTCGCACCCATCGCGAAACTGCCGATCGCCATGCCCTCGATCAGCGCATGGGGGTTGTAACGCAGGATGTCACGGTCGTGACAGGTACCGGGTTCGCTCTCGTCCGAGTTACAGACCGCATATTTCTGAACGCCCGGGTCCCTGGGCATAAAGCTCCACTTCAGTCCCGTCGGGAAACCGGCGCCGCCACGGCCGCGCAACCCCGAGTCCTTAACCGTTTTTATAACCTGGTCAGCTGTGATCCTGCCGGCAAGTATCTGCTCCCAGGTGTCGTAGCCACCGGTCGAACGATAGGTATCGATCGCCCACGGCCGCTCCCTGCCCAGCGTGGTCAGACAAACCTGGTTTTGTTCGTAGGCCACCGCTTACTCCAGCCCGTCCAGAATCTCATCAACCATTTCAGGTGTGAGGTTCTCGTAGAAGCGGTGATTTACCATCATCATCGGTGCGCCCGTGCAGGCCGCGAGACATTCTTCTTCTTTCTTCAGAAAGATTCGTCCATCCTCGCTGCTCTCGCCTTCCTTAACGCCGTATTTTGTTTCTATATGTTTGAGAATAGCGCCACTACCGCGCAACATGCATGACACGTTGGTGCAGACGGATATGCAGTTACGGCCAACAGGGTGCATCTCGAACATGGAATAGAAACTGGCAACTTCGTAGACCTGAACTCGCGGCAACCCGAGATAGCTTGCGACTGCATCCATCAGCTCAGACGTCAGAAAGCCCTTGTTTTCGTGCTGCACGATATGCAGCGCTGCAATAACTGCTGACCGCTGCTTGCCTTCAGGAAACTTCCTGATCCAGAGGTCGATTTCCTCCTGAACATGAGCCGACAACTGTGCCCTGGGTTCGGCGCTCATCGATCTATTTCTCCGAAAACAATATCCTGGGTGCCGATGACTGCAACCACATCAGCCAGCATGTGGCCTTCAACCATTTCATGCATCGAGGACAGGTGAGCAAAACCGGGTGCCCTTATTTTCAGGCGATATGGTTTGTTAGCGCCATCCGATACCAGGTAAATACCGAACTCCCCTTTCGGGTGCTCTACGGCCGCGTAGGCTTCACCCTCCGGCACGTTGTAACCCTCGGTAAATAGTTTGAAATGATGGATCAGCGATTCCATATTGCCTTTCATCTCGACACGCGACGGGGGCGCAAACTTGTGGTCATCCAGAATCACCGGCCCGGGATTTTCCCGCAGCCATTTAACGCATTGCTTGATAATCCGGTTTGACTGGCGCAGTTCTTCAATCCGAACCAGGTAACGCGCGTAACAGTCGCCGTTGATACCCACAGGGATATCGAAGTCCATGTCTGCATACACTTCATAGGGCTGTTTCTTGCGGAGATCCCACTCGATACCCGACCCGCGCAGCATCGCGCCGCTAAAACCAAGCGCCATGGCGCGCTCCGGAGAAACCACGCCGATATTTACCGTGCGCTGCTTCCAGATACGATTGTCCGTCAACAGGGTTTCATATTCGTCGACACGGACAGGGAAGCGCTCAGTAAAGTCTTCGATAAAATCCAGCATCGTGCCCTCACGAGCGGCATTCATCCGTGCAACATCTTTTTCGTCATGCCATTTTGAAGGCTGGTACCTGGGCATGGTGTCGGGAAGATCGCGGTAAACGCCGCCGGGTCGGTAATAGGTTGCGTGCATACGCGTACCCGACACCGCTTCGTAGCAGTCCATCAGGTCTTCGCGCTCGCGGAAGCAGTACAGGAACATGGTCATCGCGCCGATATCCAGACCATGTGTTCCCAACCACAGCAGGTGGTTAAGAATCCGGGTTATCTCATCGAACATCACGCGTATGTACTGCGCTCGTACCGTCGGCGTAATGCTCAGCAATTTTTCAATTGCCAGCACATAACCATGCTCGTTACACATCATGGACACGTAATCGAGCCGATCCATGTAACCGATACTCTGGTTAAAAGGCTTGCTTTCCGCGAGCTTCTCGGTCGCCCGGTGCAGTAGACCGATATGCGGATCAGCCGCCTGTATGACCTCACCGTCCATCTCGAGCACCAGGCGCAACACGCCGTGCGCTGCCGGATGCTGGGGGCCGAAGTTCATAGTGAAATTTTGGAACTCAGCCATTGCTGCCGGGCTCCTTAATTTCCGGTGCGTAACGGTTGTCGTCCCGAATGGTCTTGGGCACCAGGGTTCGCGGTTCTATAGACACCGGCTGATAAACGACACGCCTTTGTTCCGGGTCGTATTTGACCTCGACGTTACCGACAAGCGGGAAGTCTTTGCGGAACGGATGCCCGATAAATCCGTAGTCGGTCAGGATGCGGCGTAAATCCGGATGCCCCCGGAACAAGATACCGTAGAGATCGAAAGCCTCACGCTCGTACCAGTTCGCGGAACTCCAGACTTCAACTACCGACGGCACGACCGGTGGATTCGCTTCACCCGTATATACGCGCAGGCGCAGCCGATAGTTGTGCTGTACAGACAACAGGTGATAAACGACTGCGAAACGACGAGGGTCGTAACTGGCTACCGGGTCGGGAATGACGACTTCGCGACTAACGCCGCGACTGAAACCGCTGTCCGTTGCGGAGTCGGTCTGCCATTCGCTTTCGCCATATTGCAGGTAGTCAATACCGCAAAGATCGATAAGCATTTCGAAACAGAAGGAGTTTTCGTCGCGCAAGGCAATGCATACCGGAAGCAACTGGTCGAGGCTGACTTCGAAAGTCAGTTCTCCACAGCTGGAATCAACCTGCCGAACGGCATCACCAAAGCGCGCCGCGATGCTGGCAGCCAGTGCCTTGTATCGCTCTTTCATCAGCCTTACCGGGCGATGGTGCTGGTTCGGTGAATTTTATTTTGTAACTGGATAATGCCGTACATCAACGCCTCGGCCGTGGGTGGACACCCCGGCACATAGACATCAACGGGCACGATCCGGTCGCAACCCCGAACCACAGAATAAGAGTAATGGTAGTAGCCCCCGCCGTTTGCACAGGAGCCCATCGAAATAACCCAGCGAGGTTCGCTCATCTGGTCATAAACTTTGCGCAGTGCCGGCGCCATCTTGTTGGTGAGCGTCCCGGCAACAACCATGACGTCGGACTGGCGAGGACTGGGCCTGAAGATGACGCCGAAGCGATCGAGATCGTAACGGGCGGCGCCCGCCTGCATCATTTCGACGGCGCAACAGGCCAGGCCAAAACTCATTGGCCACATTGAACCTGTCCGCGCCCACTTCACAACACCGCTGTCCTGCGCCCAGTCGATCAGGGAGCCCAGCTTGGTTACAGCGAAACCCTCATGACGTTCGGTCGTTTCCAGTTCTCGCGGCAGTGCTTCGGTCAGTCCCATTCGAGAGCACCCTTCTTCCACTCATATATAAAGCCAATAACCAGGACAGCCAGGAATATGGCCATCGCAATCAGCCCAAATCCGCCGATGCTGTCGAGCGAAACCGCCCACGGAAATAAAAATGCGATCTCAAGATCGAAAATAATGAACAGGATGGCGACAAGGTAATAGCGGATGTCGAACTTCATCCTCGAGTCTTCAAAGGCCTCGAATCCGCATTCATAAGGCGAGAGTTTCTCGGGGTCCTTGGAGCCACGGCCTAATGCGAACCCCAGGGCCAGTAACACTAGCCCGATACCCACTGCAATGCCGAGAAAAATAAGAATCGGCAGATAATTTTGAACCAACATGAATTTTTACCGTTTTGGGCGGCATATACTATCAGCCTGCCCCTTAGCTCTTCATTGTGGTTACCCGCACAACCACAACGTTTAATCTATGGTGCCGATGGCCGGACTCGAACCGGCACGGCTTGCGCCACTGCCCCCTCAAGACAGCGTGTCTACCAATTCCACCACATCGGCAAATCGTACTGAAGGAGCGCTAAAAACTCCCTGCACTACTCTGGAATGACCGGGAGTTCATCATCAGCCAACCCCGGTTCGGCTGCTTCTTCAGCATCCGGCAAGGGCGGCAGGTCAAACTCCAGATCCAGGCCATCTTCTGTCGGCACTACTTCGATTACTGCGCTTTCTTCCACAGCAGGCTCATCCAGCAAGCTGGTGGGTACTTCTATGTTCCGATTCAGATAGGCCAGTCCCATGCTCGTTGCAAAGAACAGGGTCGCCGCAACTGCTGTCGACCTGGACAGAAAGTTGGATGATCCACGCGCGCCGAAAACCGTCCCCGATGCGCCTGCACCAAATCCTGCACCCGCATCCGCACCCTTGCCCTTTTGCAACATGACAAGACCAATAATGGTCACCGCGATAAGCACGTGACCAATCAGCACAAGTGTATTAAATGTATTCATTATTTAACCTGTGGCAGCTTCACAGATGGACAGAAACTCATTCGTGTCCAGCGAAGCGCCACCTATCAAACCACCGTCTATATCGGCCATCGAAAAAAGATCAGCCGCATTTGCAGCCTTCACGCTACCGCCGTAAAGCAACCGCAAATCGGCCGCTATTTTAGCACTACGCTTGGCGGCCATCCCGCGTAATGCAGAATGAACTTCCTGGGCCTGGTCCGGTGTAGCCGTTTCACCCGTGCCTATAGCCCAGACCGGCTCGTAAGCCACCACCGCGTTGCGAAAAGCCTCGATCCCGACCGCATCGGCAACGGTCGAAAACTGCCTGCCGATAACGGCAAGCGTGGTATCCGATTTACGCTCTTCCAGGCTTTCGCCGACGCAGAGTATGGGAGTCAGCCCCACTTTCTGGGCCGCTGAAAACTTGGCGGCAACCAGGCTATCGGAGTCACCCGTGAGCGCGCGACGCTCCGAATGCCCGACGATCACGTACTCACAACCGGCGTCAGCCAGCATTGAACCGGAAATTTCGCCGGTAAATGCGCCACCTTCTTCCGCGTACAAATCCTGTGCGCCGAGCGCGACACTCGTACCATCGGTAACTGTACGAACCTGTGACAAAAATACGAAAGACGGACAGACCAGTACGTCGGCGCCATCAATATTACCGGCGCCCTGGGTAATTCCCTGCATCAGTTCGGCCACGCTTGCCTGCGTGCCGTTCATCTTCCAGTTACCCGCTACGAGGGGAGTCCGCATGGTCCTGCTCTATATATCGCAAAAAGGCCGACCCTACGGACCGGCACAAAAAGGAGGCGGAAGGGTAGCTTCCCGACCGTTGAAAATCAACGGAAACCGGTGTCTGCGTGCTGGTTGAAAGGACTTCAGGCTGCGGTTTTGACGGCTTCCGCAAGTTGCCCCGCGAGGGTCTCGACCTCGGCTGCGTCTTCACCCTCTACCATGACGCGGATCACGGGCTCGGTGCCCGACGCGCGCAGCACCACACGGCCCCGGTCGCCGAGCTGCCGTTCGACATCGCTGACCGATTGCTTGACGGGCCGGGAGTCCAGGTCGGGCTTGCCGGCGACACGAACATTGACCAGCGTCTGTGGGAACTTCGGCATTTCGGCCACCAGTTCCGCCAGTGAATTGCCGCTATTTCTCATCACCGTCAGCACCTGTAACGCGCTGATTAGGCCATCGCCGGTCGTGGTTTTGTCGAGGCAAATCAAATGGCCGGAGGTTTCGCCGCCGAGCACACCTTCGTGCTGGTGAAGCATTTCGAGTACGTGTCGGTCGCCCACCTTGGCGCGCATGAACTCAATACCGCGCTGGGCCAGGGATTTCTCCAGCCCGAGGTTACTCATCAGCGTGCCGACTACCGGGCCAACCAGCGTTCCGTCGTTCTGGCGCGCATTTGCCATCACAAACAGCAGCTGGTCGCCGTCGATCAGTGCGCCGGTGTGATCCACCATAACTACCCGGTCACCGTCACCGTCCAGGGCTATACCAAGGTCCGCGCCGACCCCGGTCACGGTAGTCTTCAGTAGCTCGGGATGGGTCGAGCCGCAATCGGCATTAATATTGCGGCCATTTGGCGAGCAGCCGATAGGTACGATGTCTGCACCGAGTTCGGATAAAACGCGCGGCGCGACTTTGTAGGCCGCTCCGTTGGCACCATCAAAAACAATTTTCATACCTTCGAGGCGCAAATCCGGCGGCACGCTCGACAGGCAGAACCACTGGTAGTTGGTGCGCGCTGTGTCCATGCGTGTCGCGCGGCCCAGCGATTCAGACGGGCGGGTAATTGCCCCTTCCTTGAGGCCGGCTTCGATTTTCGCTTCGATCTCGTCGGACAGCTTCCTGCCCTGGCGGTCAAAAAACTTGATGCCGTTATCGTGATAAGGATTGTGCGAAGCACTGATCACGACACCGAGGTCGGCGCCGGTCGAACGGGTCAGGTAGGCGATACCCGGAGTCGGCACGGGCCCGAGCAAAATGACATCCATACCCGCGGCAACGAAGCCGGCTTCGAGCGCCGATTCAAACATGTAACCGGAGACACGTGTGTCCTTGCCGATCGCGACGGTGCCGCCCTCGGGCGCTAGCGCACGCGCGGCTGCACTGGCCAGCCGGAGTGCGAACTCGGTCGTCATGGGTTCCTGACCTACGGTGCCCCTGATTCCATCGGTGCCAAAATATTTCCTGACCATTTTTCTTGTTCCTGGCGGGTTCCCGGCAGACCTGAACTTAACTTGCGGCCTGCAAAACCCTGTCGATCTCAAGCGCTTGTACGGTCTGCTGTACATCGTGTACACGCACAATATGCGCCCCTTTTCGTGCGGCGTACAGCGCCAATGTCACACTTCCGCCCACCCGGGATTCCGGACCACTATCCCTTGCCCCCATTAGCTTTGCGATCATCGATTTGCGCGACAAACCGGCCAGTACGGCGAAGCTGGTTGCGGCAAACCGGTCCAGCCCGGCAAGCAGTTCCAGATTATGTTCCAGCGTCTTGCCGAATCCGAAACCCGGGTCGATGACAATGTTCCGCGCGTCGATTCCGGCGGCGGTGCAGGCTGAGGCGCGTGCCTGTAAAAACTCCAGTACCTCGGTGCTGACGTCTTTGTAGGCGGGCTCGTGCTGCATGGTGCCGGGCTCGCCCTTCATATGCATAAGACAGACAGGCAACCCGAGTTCGGCGGCGGTGGCCAGTGCATTATGGGCCGTGAGCGCACGCACATCGTTCAGCATAGCTGCGCCGACCTTTGCCGCCGCACGCATGACCTCGGGTTTACTCGTATCAACCGATACCGGCACCTGAGTCTCGCTGCAAATGGCCTCGATCACCGGTACAACCCGCTCAAGTTCTTCCATTACCGAAACAGGCTGCGCGCCGGGTCGGGCCGACTCACCGCCTACGTCGATGATGTCGGCACCCTCTTCCACCATTTGCAGCGCATGTTCGACTGCGGCCTCAGGCGAAACGAACAAACCGCCGTCGGAAAAAGAATCGGGCGTGACGTTGAGGATCCCCATGACGCGGGTAACGCCGAGGTCAAGTTGGGAGTTGGGGAAGATCAGTCGCATCGCAGACAAGAAAATACCCCCGGAAGACCGGGGGCGTTTGCAATCATTTTTTAGTGCTGCTCGGCGGGTTTGCCGATATCCGGCTTGTCGTCCGGTTTTTTCTCGGTATCGCCCGTCGCCGGTGCCGTTGGTGGGCCGCTGCTGGTCCACTCTTCAGGTGGCGGCGGTTCACGGCCCTCCATGACCGCAGATATCTGTCCTTGATCAATCGTTTCGTACTTGATCAATGTATCCGCCATCGTGTGCAGCTTGTCCATGTTTTCATTGAGTATCCGGGTAGCGTCCGTATAACTCAAATCGATAATCTTGCGCACTTCCTCATCGATAGCATGCACGGTGACATCCGACACCTGCTTGTGCTGGGTGACCGAGCGGCCCAAAAATACTTCGCCTTCCTCTTCCGTGTAGGTCAAAGGCCCGAGGCGGTCGGAAAAGCCCCATTTCGTCACCATGTTGCGTGCGAGTTCCGTCGTACGCTCGATGTCGTTTGCGGCACCCGTCGTTACGGCGTCAGCACCGAAGATAAGCTCCTCGGCAACACGGCCACCGAAGAGGCTGGTGATCTGGCTCAGCAGGCGACGCTTACTGTGGCTGTAACGGTCTTCCTCGGGGAGGAACATCGTGATGCCCAGCGCGCGGCCACGGGGCATGATCGAGACTTTATAGACCGGGTCATGGTCCGAGACACTCAGGCCAACGATTGCATGGCCGGCTTCGTGATAGGCCGTCAGTTTCTTCTCTTCTTCACCCATGACCATGGAGCGCCGCTCGGTGCCCATCATGATCTTGTCCTTGGCTTTTTCAAACTGATCCATGTCGACGGTACGTTTGTTGGCACGCGCCGCAAACAACGCCGCCTCATTGACCAGGTTGGCAAGATCGGCACCGGAGAAGCCCGGTGTGCCGCGCGCGATGATGTTCGGCGCGACGTCTTCGCCAAGCGGTACTTTGCGCATGTGTACCTTAAGTATCTGTTCGCGGCCGCGCACATCCGGCAACGGTACGACGACCTGGCGGTCGAAACGGCCGGGACGCAGCAACGCGGGATCGAGAACGTCGGGACGGTTGGTCGCGGCAACAACGATCACACCTTCGTTGCCCTCGAAGCCGTCCATCTCGACAAGCAACTGATTAAGTGTCTGCTCACGCTCGTCGTGACCACCGCCCAGGCCGGCGCCGCGGTGGCGGCCAACCGCATCGATCTCGTCGATGAAGATGATGCACGGCGCATGTTTCTTTGCCTGCTCGAACATGTCACGCACACGTGAGGCGCCGACACCGACGAACATTTCGACGAAGTCGGAACCGGAAATTGTGAAGAATGGCACCTTGGCTTCGCCCGCAACTGAACGTGCGAGCAGCGTTTTACCGGTACCCGGTGAACCAACCAACAGCACACCCTTCGGAATCTTGCCGCCCAGGCGCTGGAACTTGGCCGGGTCCATCAGAAAATCCACTACCTCGACCAGCTCTTCCTTGGCCTCTTCCACGCCCGCAACATCGGCAAAGGTGACATTGACCTGGTCTTCACCCAGCAGGCGTGCCCGGCTCTTGCCGAAGGACATGGCACCACGGCCACCGCCGCCGCCCTGCATCTGGCGCATGAAATAAATCCAGACGCCGATCAGCAACAGCACGGGGAAGGCATTGACCAGCAGGCTGACGAGTAGGCTCTGGCCCTTGACCTCGGTGCCGCTGAAGGTAATGCCATTCTTCTGCATCTGGCCGATAAGGGCCGTGTTATCTGTTTCAGGGCTGTAAGTCTTGAACCGACCGCCGTTAATACCGATCAGATCGCCCGTAATATTCCGGCCATCGAACGTGACGTTGTTCACCACGCCCGTTTCGACGTATTCAAGGAACTCCGAATAGTCGATGGGCCGATCGACCCGGGGGCTGGTCGCGAAGTTATTAAAAACCGACAACAGCACGATGGCTATTACGATCCAGAGAATGATGTTTTTGGCAAGATCGTTCACAAGCTCTCCATGATTCTGTGAATTCTCAATTTAGAACAAGTCGTAAGTGGAATCACAGTACTATACCCGATATCCGCTAGCCAGAATGTAGGTCTCACGGCTTTCCTGCCGCGAAGCCTCGGGTTTCCTTGCTTTCACGGACTTGAAGCGCGTGCGACATTCCTTCAGGAACTCTTCGAATCCTTCCCCCATAAATACTTTGACTACGAAACTACCCCGGGATTCGAGCACCTGCCCGGCGAGGTCCAGCGCCAGTTCCGCCAGATACATACTCCTGGGCTGATCCACTGACTTCATACCACTGATATTGGGGGCCATATCGGACATAACAAGGCTTGCCCGCGCATCGCCCAGCGCGGCCAAAAGCCGTTGCAGTGCGGCATCTTCCGTGAAATCGGCCTGGATGAATTCCACGCCTTCCAGCGGCTCCATGGGCAGGATATCCAGAGCGATTACCCGCCCCCTGGGCAGTACTTTGCCGGCCGCGTACTGGCTCCAGCCGCCCGGTGCAGCCCCGAGGTCCACGACTACCTGCCCGCCCTGAAACAGGCGGGCTTTCTGATCGAGCTCCTCCAGCTTGAAAACTGCACGCGAACGCCAGCCACCGTCCTGTGCTTTCTTTACCCAGGGATCGGCAGCCTGGCGGCGTTTCCATTTTGCGCTGGAGGATTTTTTGGCCATTATTTGCAAACCGTCGGGCCGTACACGCCGCGACAGGTTAACGTGTATACGTATAATCCGCAGCCATGAAACTGACCGAACGCCAGAAAAAATTCCTGCGCCGCGCAGCACACGACCTGAAACCGGTGATTACCGTCGGGGACAAGGGCATCACCGATGCGCTAATTGCTGAACTTGAAACTACGCTCGAACACCACGAACTGATCAAGGTCCGGTTTCGCGTGGGAGACAGGGATGCGCGGGATGCAGCGATTGAAAAACTGGTTAGCACCGTTAAAGCTATTTTGGTGAGTCGTGTGGGAAATATCGCAGCACTTTACCGGCCCGCGCAGGAAAACCCAAAAATCGTGTTACCGAAACCCGGCTAAACGTACAGCACTTCCGAGATTTCGTAACTCTTCTGTCCACCGGGCGCCTGTACCTCGACTTCGTCACCCTCACGTTTGCCGATCACGGCGCGTGCCATCGGCGCCGACACGGACAACAGTCCCGAAGCAATATCGGCTTCATCGTCGCCGACGATCCGGTAACGAACTTCTTCCTCGGTATCCACGTCGTACAGAACAACCGTCGTACCGAAAACCACCTTGTCCGACGGTTCCATCGACTTGATATCAATGATCTGCGCATTGGAAAGTTTCGCTTCGATGTCGCGAATGCGTGCCTCGGCTAAACCCTGCTCTTCTTTCGCCGCATGATACTCGGCGTTTTCTTTAATATCCCCATGGGCCCGCGCCTCGGCTATAGCCTTCGTGATCCTTGGCCGGTCCATGTTCCTGAGCTTTTTCAGCTCGTCACGCAGCAGGTCGGCACCTTCGACGGTAATCGGCACCTTGTTCACGCGGCTGCTTCCTCGTGAAGGTCCTGTAGCTTGTTCACCTCGGTCGACTCAAGGTAGTCCAGTGCGGTACAGGTCGCCCTCGCGGCGGGAAGGGTCGTGTAATACGTAACCTTGTTATTCACGGCGGCGGCGCGGATGCCCTGTGATTCACGGATCGCTTTCTTGCCTTCCGTGGTATTCACGACCAGGCAGATCTCGTTGTTCTTGATCATGTCCACAACGTGCGGCCGGCCTTCATGAACCTTGTTAACGCGCCGGCACAGGATATTGTGCTCGGCAAGGCAGACAGCCGTGCCATCGGTCGCACAAATCCGGAAACCACGTTCCAGCAAATCGCGGGCCAGCTTCACCGCTTCGGGCTTGTCGCGATCACGCACCGATATAAAGGCGGTACCTATGGTCGGCAAGTCAACACCGGATGCGAGTTGCGCCTTCGCGTAGGCCTCGCCGAATGACCGGCCCGTGCCCATGACCTCACCCGTCGAACGCATTTCGGGGCCTAGGATCGGGTCGGCTTCCGGGAACTTCGCAAACGGGAATACCGATTCCTTGACCGAGTAATACGGGGGCGTCACTTCGGTCGTAAAGCCCTGCTCTTTGAGGCTGATTCCGGCCATGGCCTTCGCCGCGATTTTTGCCAGCGGGCGACCAATCGCCTTGGAGACGAACGGAATCGTACGTGACGCACGGGGGTTCACTTCCAGCAGGTAAATAACACCGTTCTGGATCGCGAACTGCGTATTCATAATGCCAACTACCTGCAGCGATTTCGCCATGGCGCGCACCTGCTCCGACATTTGCTGCTGCACTTCCGCATCGAGCGTCACCGGCGGCAAGCTACAACCCGAATCACCCGAGTGCACGCCCGCCTGTTCGATATGCTCCATGATGCCGCCGATAACAACATCGTTGCCGTCGCTTATGCAGTCCACATCGACTTCCACGGCAAGGTCGAGAAAACGGTCGAGTAACACCGGGCTATCATTCGAGACCTGCACGGCTTCATCCATGTACCGCCGCAAATCTTTTTCGTTGTGCACCACTTCCATCGCCCGCCCGCCGAGTACGTAGGACGGGCGCACCACCAGCGGGAAGCCCACGTCGGTTGCAATGTTGATCGCTTCATCGATATTGCGCGCGGTGCCGTTCGGCGGTTGTTTCAGGTTCAGTTCTTCGACAAGTTTCTGGAAACGCTCGCGGTCTTCCGCAAGGTCGATGGAATCCGGGCTGGTACCGATAATCGGTGCGCCTGCGGCTTCCAGGCTGCGGGCCAGCTTAAGCGGCGTCTGGCCACCGTACTGGACGATGACACCTTTGGGTTTCTCGTTATCGATAATGGCCATGACGTCTTCGAAGGTCAGCGGCTCGAAGTACAGGCGATCGGAGGTATCAAAGTCGGTCGACACCGTTTCCGGGTTGCAGTTGACCATGATGGTCTCGTAATCGATATCTCGCAGCGCCATCGCCGCATGCACACAGCAGTAGTCGAATTCGATGCCCTGGCCGATGCGGTTGGGGCCGCCACCCAGGATCATGATCTTCGGGTTCTTGGTGACATCCGACTCGCACTCTTCTTCATAGGTGGAATACAGGTAGGCGGTCGTCGTGGCAAATTCGGCCGCACAGGTGTCAACACGCTTGAATACCGGCGTGACGTTCTGCTCCAGGCGACGCGAGCGCACGACAGCCTCTTCGATACCCAAAAGTGTCGCGATACGGCTGTCGGCAAAACCTTTACGCTTGATGTGACGGAGATTGTCTTCGATCAGCGCATCAAGCCCCACCTCGACTATCCAGTTCTCGGTGATGACGAGGTCACGCACCTGCGCGAGGAACCAGAGATCGATACCCGTCAGCTCGTGCGCGTCCTCGAGCGTCATGGCATCGCGGAAGGCATCGGCCAGGTAGAGCAGCCGGTCGGCACCGGCGTTACGCAGCTCGGACCGCAGGTAATCGCGCTGCTCGTCAGTTTCGATTTCCGCGAGCTTCGGTGACAACCCGTCGATCCCGGTCTCGAGCCCGCGCAGCGCTTTCTGCAGTGACTCCTGGAAAGTCCGGCCTATAGCCATGACCTCGCCCACCGACTTCATCTGGGTGGTCAGGCGGTTGAAGGCATCCGGAAATTTCTCGAAGGTAAAGCGCGGAACCTTCGTCACGACATAGTCAATCGTCGGTTCAAAGGAAGCAGGCGTAGCGCCACCCGTAATCTCATTGCGCAATTCGTCGAGCGTATAGCCTATCGCCAGCTTCGCGGCGACCTTGGCAATGGGGAAGCCCGTGGCCTTCGACGCGAGTGCCGACGAACGCGACACGCGCGGGTTCATCTCGATGACGATGATGCGGCCATCATCCGGGTTCACGGCAAACTGCACGTTGGAACCACCGGTATCGACCCCGATGCGGCGCAGGATGGTGATCGATGCGTTGCGGAGCTCCTGGTATTCCTTGTCGGTCAGTGTCTGCGCGGGCGCGACCGTGATGGAATCGCCCGTGTGGATGCCCATCGGGTCAAGGTTCTCGATGCAACAGACAATGATGCAGTTGTCGGAGGAATCGCGCACGACCTCCGTCTCGAATTCTTTCCAGCCCAGCAACGATTCCTCGAGCAGCACCTCGGTCGTGGGTGACAGGTCGAGCCCGCGGGTGACGATCTCTTCGAACTCTTCCTTGTTATAGGCAATACCGCCGCCGCTGCCACCCAGCGTAAAGGACGGGCGGATAATCGTCGGGTAGCCGACTTCGGACTGAACCTCGAAGGCTTCTTCCAGTGTACGTGCGATACCGGCACGGGCGGATTCCAGTCCGACATCATCCATGGCCGCTTTGAACTTTTCGCGGTCTTCGGCCGTATCAATCGCTTCTTCCGAAGCACCGATCAGTTCCACGCCGAATTCTTCGAGCACACCTTCGCGCGCCAGGTCGAGCGCGCAGTTCAGGGCGGTCTGGCCGCCCATCGTCGGCAACAGTGCGTCGGGCCGTTCACGCTTGATAATCTTTGCTACGGCTTTCCAGTTAACGGGCTCTATATAAATAGAGTCCGCCATTTCCGGATCCGTCATGATCGTCGCCGGGTTGGAATTCACCAGGACGACGCGATAGCCCTCTTCGCGCAGCGCCTTACACGCCTGCGCGCCGGAATAATCGAACTCGCAGGCCTGGCCTATAACAATAGGTCCGGCGCCGATTATCAGGATGCTGTCAATGTCCGTGCGTTTGGGCATGGGCCTGTCGTTACTCCGGCGGCCTAGGCCGAACGGGCCTTGGAATCGCGATGCTCGCGCATCATCTCGGTAAAGCGGTTAAAGATAGGTCGCAGGTCATGCGGGCCGGGACTGGCCTCCGGATGACCCTGAAAACCCATTGCTAAACAATCAGTTCTCTCAACTCCCTGAAGCGAATTATCAAATAGGGAACGGTGTGTAGGCCGCAGGTTATCCGGCAGGCTGTCTTCGTCCACCGCGAAACCATGGTTCTGGCTGGTAATAGCTACCGTATTGGTGTCCAGGTTCAGGACGGGGTGGTTCGCGCCGTGATGGCCGAATTTCATCTTCACCGTCCTGGCGCCACTGGCGAGCCCCAGCAACTGGTGCCCCAGGCAGATACCAAATACCGGTATGCCGGTGCCGAGAAGCAACCGGATGGCCTTGATGGCATACGTACACGGTTCGGGGTCGCCCGGCCCGTTGGACAGGAACACCCCGTCGGGCGCCATCGCAAGCACATCTTCCGCAGGCGTCTGGGCCGGCACCACCGTTACCCGGCAATTCTGATCGACCAGCAGGCGCAGAATATTGCGCTTGATCCCAAAGTCATAGGCAACGACATGCTGGGTGGTTATGCGTTTACCCGGCGAACCTTCACCATTCGGCCAGCCCAGTCCCATGCTCCACTGGTAAGTGGCTTCACTGCTGACAATGCGGGCAAGGTCCATGCCTGCAAGGCCCGGAAACTTCTTCGCGTGCTCGACAGCCTTTTCGACACTTTCGTCACCCGTAATGATGCAACCCGATTGCGCACCTTGCTCGCGCAGGATTCGCGTGAGCCTGCGGGTATCGATCTCGGCGATCGCGGTAAGGCCACCGCGGCGCAGAAAATCCTGAAAGCTGACTTCGTTGCGCCAGTTACTTTCGTACAGGGGCAGATCGCGGATGACCAGCCCGGCCGCGTAGATCTTCTGGCTTTCGAAATCTTCGCTGTTGGTCCCGGTATTCCCGATATGCGGGTAAGTCAGCGTAATAATCTGGCGGGCGTACGAAGGGTCCGTAAGGATTTCCTGGTAGCCGGTCATCGCGGTGTTGAACACCACTTCACCAACAGCCCTGCCCTTGGCACCGATAGAGATGCCGCGAAAAACCGTGCCGTCTTCTAAAGCCAGCAGTGCAGGTTCTGTCACCGGTGAAACCTCAAGCTTTTATGACACCCAGATGTACGAAACGGGAGGGTCCGGTCCGGATCGCCTCCCGCGTCTTTATTCATTCTTGGGACCGCGCCTATTGTAGCCAAGGGCCGCAAAAAATAAACAGCCGGACCGCGGAATTTGACTGGTTAATAAGGTTAATTATTCCGCCTGAAGGGCTACCGTCATCCAAATCCCAACAGATCGCGCATGGAATAAAGGCCTGCAGGACGTTCCACAAGCCAGCGCGCCGCCCGCAGGGCGCCGTTTGCAAACAGTTCGCGGTCGGCGGCGTGATGCCTGAGTTCGACCGACTCGGTATCCGATACCAGGGCCACGCTGTGATCGCCCACGATATTGCCGGCACGAATAGAGTTAAAGCCGATCGCGCCCGCCGGGCGCTCCCCGGTCTGGCCGCTGCGCCCCATAACCGCGACATCTTCAAGCTTCTGCCCACGCTCCGAGGCCACGGCCTCGCCGAGTTGCAGGGCCGTGCCCGAGGGCGCATCCAGCTTGTAGCGGTGGTGTGCCTCGGTGATCTCGACTTCCCATTCGGGCCCAAGGTAGCGGGTTGCCAGCCGGGCAAGCTCGGTAAAGACATTCACACCAATACTCAGGTTACGACCATAAAGTATTGATATTTCGTTACTTGCTTCTCCAAGTAACTGCTCGTGGCTGGCTTCGAGACCCGTGGTACCCATCACCAGCGCACAGCCAGTTGCACGGCAGGCCGCCAGGTTCGCCTCCACCGCCGCCGGGAGGGTGAAATCGATGGCGACATCCGCTTCGTCGAGCGCCGCCACGGCATCGGCTGTAACAATCACGCCCAGTTCGCCGAGTCCCGCGAGGTCGCCCGCATCCTGACCCACCGTCTCGTGCCCCGGTTCCGTGCACGCGCCGACGACCTCAGCATCCGCTGAAGCGGTCACGGCCCGGGTCACGGCCCGGCCCATGCGACCATTGGCTCCGAATACGGCGATCTTGAGCATTGGGTACTCCCTGCTAGAAATGCGGTGGGTATTCTACTGTAGGAGCGGCTTTAGCCGCGAACCGAATTTGCGTGTATTCGGACACGCAAATTTGACCGTCACGTAGCGACACGAAGTCATCGTAAGGGTAATCCGTGGGTAGCTTCGCGGCTAAAGCCGCTCCTGCAACCGGGATTTAGACTAGGTGTTGTCTGCGGCGCAGCCAACTTTTTTGCAGCCGCCGAAGGCCAGGCTGTCCAGGCATCCGGCAATCGTGTCGGAAACAGCCTGCTTGCAGAAGAAGTGGAGTTCGAGGACTAGCTCAGATATCGATGCCGTCGAAGAAAGTCTTGACGCTGTCCTTCCAGGTGTGGCTTTTCGGACTGTGCGTATCGCCGCCGGATTCTATAGATGCTTCAAATTTATTGAGCAGGTCTTTCTGCTCGCCCGTTAGATTAGTCGGGGTTTCGATGTCGACACGGCAATAGAGGTCACCGATACCGCCACCCCTTACCGGCTTGATGCCCCTGCCACGCAACCGAAACACACGTCCCGACTGGGTGCTCGCGGGAATCTTCAGGTTTACCTCGCCTTCCAGGGTAGGCACATTGACTTCGCCGCCCAGTGCCGCTGTTGCGAAACTCAGCGGCACCGAGCACGACATGTTCGCGCCGTCGCGCTCGAATACGTTGTGCGGCCGCACCCTGATCTCGACATAGAGATCGCCGGCCGGGCCGCTGTTGTGACCAGTCTCTCCCTCGCCGGACAGGCGAATGCGATCACCGGTATCCACTCCGGCCGGAACCTTAACCGCGAGCGTGCGGCTTTGCTCTACGCGACCCTGGCCCTGGCAGTCCGTACAGGGTTCCTTGGTGATGCGGCCTTCACCCCGGCATGCGGGACAAGCCTGTTGCACGGAAAAGAAGCCCTGCTGGCGGCGCACCTGGCCCATACCGCCGCAGGTTTCGCAGCTCTTGCGCTCGGTACCCGGCTTGGCGCCGTCGCCTTTGCAGGTGTCACAGCTTTTCAGGCTCGAGAAGGTGATGTTGGCGGAATGACCCATGACCGCCTCTTCGAGCGTCACAGACAGGTCGTAACGCAGGTCAGCGCCACGATAGACACCGCTCTGACGATGCCGGCCACCACCGAAGATATCGCCGAAAACGTCGCCGAAGATATCGCCGAAACCGCCGCCTCCACCCATGCCGCCTGCAGCGCTGTTGTCCACACCGGCATGACCGAACTGGTCATAGGCAGTGCGCTTCTGGCTGTCGGTCAGAACTTCGTAAGCTTCCTTGGCCTCTTTGAACTTGACCTCGGCTTCGGTGTCGTCGGGATTGCGATCGGGATGATGTTTCATGGCGAGACGCCGATAAGCCTTCTTCAGCTCATCGTCTGATGCGCCCTTCTGGACGCCCAGTACCTCGTAATAATCCCTTTTAGACATCCCTATTCCTGAATGACACAACGGGCACCGCTGGCATCACGCCCGCGGTACCCGTATCACGGCCTCAGCCGCTTCGTTTAGCTGGCCTTCTTTTCGTCGTTGTCCTTAACCTCTTCGAACTCGGCGTCCATGACGCCATCATCTGCCGGCTGACCAGCGTCCTCAGCCCCGCCCTCGGCGGCGGCCTGCTCGTAGGCTTTTTGTGCCATCGTTGCCGATGCCTCGGCCAGTGCCGCGGTCTTGGTTTCGATCACGTCCTTGTCGTTACTGTCGAGCGCGCCCTTCAGGTCGGATAAAGCAGCTTCGATCTTGCTGCGCTCTTCCGGCTCAACCTTTTCGCCCAGGTCTTCAAGCGATTTCTCGGTTGCATGCACCATGGCATCCGCCTGGTTACGCACGTCCACCAATTCACGGAACTTCTGATCTTCTTCGGCATGCGATTCGGCGTCGGCGACCATGCGTTCGATTTCCTCATCCGACAAGCCGCTCGAAGCCTTGATAATAATCTTCTGTTCCTTGCCGGTCGCCTTATCCTTGGCAGACACATTCATGATGCCGTTGGCATCAATGTCGAAGGTCACCTCGATCTGCGGGATGCCGCGCGGCGCCGAGGGGATATCCGTCAGGTCGAAACGACCCAGCGACTTGTTGTCCTGCGCGCGTTCGCGCTCGCCCTGCAGCACATGGATGGTTACCGCAGACTGATTGTCGTCGGCCGTCGAGAAGGTCTGGTTCGCCTTGGTCGGGATCGTCGTGTTCTTGTCGATCAGCTTGGTCATGACGGCACCCAGTGTTTCGATACCCAGCGACAGGGGCGTCACATCGAGTAACAGGATGTCCTTGACATCACCGGCCAGCACGCCGCCCTGAATGCCGGCACCTATGGCAACCGCCTCATCCGGGTTCACATCTCTGCGCGGATCCTTGCCGAAGAAGTTCTGCACTTCTTCCTGCACTTTGGGCATACGCGTCTGGCCGCCGACAAGAATTACGTCATCTATCTCGTCAACTTTCAGGCCTGCGTCGCCCAGTGCCGTTTTACAGGGGGCTATCGTGCGTGATACCAGGTCCTCAACCAGTGACTCGAGCTTGGCACGCGTCAGCTTGATATTGAGATGCTTGGGCCCGCTCGCATCGGCCGTGATGTAAGGCAGGTTGACTTCCGTCTGCTGCGCCGTAGACAACTCAATCTTGGCCTTCTCGGCAGATTCTTTAAGGCGCTGCATGGCCAGCGGGTCCTTGCTGATATCAACGCCGCTTTCTTTCTCGAACTCTTTCGCCAGGTACTGGATGACACGCAGATCAAAGTCTTCACCGCCGAGGAAGGTGTCACCATTCGTCGCCAGCACTTCGAACTGGTGCTCGCCATCGATCTCGGCAATTTCGATAACCGATACGTCGAAGGTACCGCCACCCAGATCGTAGACTGCAATCTTGCGGTCACCACGCTTCTTGTCCATGCCGTAGGCAAGTGCAGCCGCGGTAGGCTCATTAATAATGCGTTTGACTTCGAGGCCCGCGATCTTGCCGGCGTCCTTGGTTGCCTGGCGTTGCGAATCGTTAAAGTACGCAGGCACGGTAATAACCGCCTCGGTAACAGGCTCACCGAGATAATCTTCGGCGGTCTGTTTCATTTTCATAAGCACGCGCGCGGAGACTTCGGGTGCAGCCATCGCCTTGCCGTTGCCTTCGACCCACGCGTCGCCGTTATCGGCCTTAACGATCTTGTAAGGCACCATATCGATATCGCGCTGGACCACGTCGTTATCGAACTTGCGACCGATCAGTCGCTTCACTGCAAACAACGTGTTCTCGGGATTAGTGACGGCCTGGCGCTTGGCCGACTGGCCGACCAGCACTTCGTCGTCCTTGGTGAACGCGACCACCGACGGGGTCGTGCGGTCGCCCTCGGAATTCTCTATAACCCTGGCCTGGTCGCCGTCCATGACGGCCACACATGAATTGGTTGTGCCAAGGTCTATGCCTATTACTCTGCCCATTGGGTTCTCCGGGTCCTTAATCTCTGGATAAAAAAACTGGTCCTGTCCCAAGAAATAAGGTCATTTCGGGCCTTTTCAAGGGTTTCAGCCTGCCCGGCTGCTTAGCCTTTTTTGGCCGGCTCCCTGGCCACGATCACGCGGGCCGGCCTGAGGAGCCGCCCGTTGAGCTGATAGCCGCGCTGTACGACGGTTATGACGGTATTGGGCTCGGCGGTATCCGACTCCTGCATACTCATCGCCTCGTGCAATTCGGGGTCGAAGGGCTCACCCTCGGGCGAAACGGCCGTGATTCTGGCTTTCTCCATCGCGGCCTGGAGGAGCTTCAGGGTCGCCTGCTTGCCTTCGAGCAGGGACTCGACGGTGGCGCCCTCGTTGTCTGCCGCCTCAAGCCCCATTTGCAGGCTGTCCGCTACGGTAAGGAGTTCCGCGGCCAGCCCCTCGGCGCCATATCGCCGGGCATTCTCGACGTCACGGGTCGCACGTTTGCGCACGTTGTCCAGTTCGGCGACTGCCCGCAGGTATTTGTTCCAGTTCTCTTCGGCCGCCTCTTCTGCCCGCTCGAGCGCTTCTTCGGGGCTCACGCCACGTTGCTCCTCGGCATCGTCAGCTTGAACCGCGGCGTCTTCCGACAATACCGTGGTTTCGATCAGCCCTTCGGGATCGTCATCAGGTACGGCGGCATCAATTTCGATGTCGGCCTGCTTCTCCTCTTCGTGTTTATCCTGCTTGCCACTCATACGCCATCTCTTTGGGTTAAGCACGCAAAATACGCCGGCTCCCGGCCGGCCCATCAAATCCATGATACTAATCTGGGGATGCCCGGCCGGAATTCAAGGGTATGGCTAATGCCCGGGGTTAAGCGCTGCACCCATCAACTTGGCGGTGATGTCCACGATAGGAATAACCCGCTCATACGCCATCCGCGTGGGGCCGATCACACCGAGTACACCGACTATCTCATTGTCAACGCGGTACGGGGCCGTTACGACACTGCAGTTGTCCAGCAACCGGTAACCGGATTCCTCCCCAATAAATATCTGGATACCGTCGGCCTCGATACTCCGGTCCAGCAGGCCCAGGATTTCGCGCTGCTGACTGAATGCATCGAATAGCTGGCGCAGCTGCTCTATATCCGATAGCTCCTCGAAGCCCATCAGCTTGGTTTCACCGGTCATCACGTAGCCGGATTTACCCTCGCCCGGCAGAGCCTGCTGCGCGAAGGCAATGGTGTCGATCATGAGCTGGTTCATGCTTTCCTGCGTACGCTGCAGTTCCTGGACAACCAGCTTACGGATCGCCCGTATATCCATGCCCGCGTAATTGTCGTTCAGGAAGTTTTCGGCACGGCGCAATTCGTTTTCACTGTAATCGCGCTCGAGATTAAGAATGCGGTTCTGCACCTCACTGTCATTAATAACAAGTATCGCGAGCACCCGCCGGTCGGATATGGGCAAGAATTCGATTTGCCGCAAGGTAACCTGCTGTTGTCGCGGCAAGGTAACGAGGCTCGCCAGGCTGGTCAGCGATGACAGTGCAACCGATGCTGTTTCGGCGATCGCCTTTGAGTTAACCCCCGCGTCCTCCGTTAGCTGGTGCTGCAACTCATACAATTCCTGTTCGGCCGGTTTGCGTAACTGCACCAGCGTATCCACGAAAAAGCGGTAACCCTTCGGTGTGGGCACACGGCCGGCAGAAGTGTGAGGCGACGTTATAAAGCCAAACTCTTCCAGGTCAGCCATAACGTTGCGGATGGTTGCCGGACTCAGGCTAAGTCCCGAAGCTTTCGAAAGCGTGCGCGACCCCACGGGATGACCGTCGCGGATGAACTGCTCGACCAGGATGCGCAAAATATGGCGCGCGCGCTCGTCCGGCCCCTGACTGGACGAATCAGTGCTCATGCCCTGCACTCGCCGCAATGCCTGCTTTAACGCTCAGATACATGATGAAACGCTAGAACGGGGCCACAGGCGTGTCAAGCCGCAGGGCAGACTCTTTGTTGTCATCACCACTTTGAAACCCTGCCGTCGATATGTTTTTATCGGTTTTACGCGGGGTTCGCTGATATGCAGCGAATCCCGGCCATGCCTCAATATGTCACAAGTACCTGTTAATGAGCAGTTCATTTAAAAGAATCGCGATACTGGGCAACCCCGCCGATGAAGCAGCGCTGGAAACGGTCGGTGCTGTAGTCGAATACCTGGCAACGGCGAGTGTGGAAGTCCTGGTATCGGACAAATTGCCTGAACCGGCAACGTCGGCCAAGCGGTCTCCGGTTGCCGATGACCAGATCGCGGGGAAGTCGGATCTCGTCATCGCCATCGGCGGCGACGGCACGATGCTGTACGCGGCTCGACAGGCTTCTGTGCATAACGTTCCGGTGCTGGGTATTAATCGCGGTCGCCTTGGTTTCCTGGCCGATATCAAACCGGAGGAAATTGGCGCAGGCATTGACGCGGTGCTGGCCGGTGACTTCAGCAGCGAAAAACGTATGTTGCTTAAGGTTGAGATACTGAAGGGCGACAAGGTCGCGAGCGCAGGAGTCGCGGTAAACGATATCGTAATCAAGCGCCGCGAAACGGCGCGCATGCTGGAATACCAAACCATAGTCGACGGCATTTACGTGAACACCCATGGCGGTGACGGTTTCGTGGCAGCGACACCGACCGGATCGACCGCCTACGCGCTGAGTTGCGGTGGCCCGATTATCGAGCCGAGCATGGATGCGCTGGTCCTGGCACCGATTTGCCCGCACACCCTCGCCGACCGGCCGATCGTTATCCCCGGCCGCGCGATCATCGAGGTACGCCTGCTGCAAAACCATGGCACGAATGCGGACGTGAGTGCAGACGGTGAGCTAATCGGCGAACTGGAAGCCGGCGAACGCCTGCGAATTGTAGTTGCCGACCAGACCATCGAACTGATCCACCCGCCCGGCTACGATTATTTCAGCGTCCTGCGCAGCAAACTTTACTGGGGTCGTGACACGCGCGACCGTCAGCCGCCCCGCGACTGACACCATGCTGAACCACCTGCATATACGCAACCTGGCGGTCGTGGATGAGATCGAGGTAGAACTCGGCAATGGCCTGACTACGCTGACCGGTGAAACCGGCGCCGGAAAATCCATACTCGTCGATGCATTGGGACTGGCGCTGGGTGAACGAGCCGACTCCGAGGCGGTTCGACCCGGGGCCAAACGCGCAGAGATAACCGCAAGTTTCGATGTCGCGAAACACAGTACGGCCGCTCGCTGGCTTACAGAACACGATCTTGACGATGACGAAACAATCGGCAGCTGCGTATTGCGCAGGGTTGTTACCGCCGAAGGCCGCTCGCGCGGGTATATCAATAATAATCCTGCTCCCATGCAAACGCTGCGCGAACTGGGCGAGGAACTCGTCGATATCTGCGGCCAGCAGGCCCACCAGTCTCTCGTGCGGCCGGACAACCAGCGAGCAATGCTCGATCAGTACGGCAAACTGGGCGAACTCGTCGGCCAGGTACGCGAAGCACACTACGCCTGGCAAACCGCGCAGCGCGAATACGACGAACTCGACGCGGCGCGCGCCGACCAGGCTTCACGCATCGAGCTCCTGAGTTTCCAGGTCCGGGAACTTGAAGCGCTGGACCCCAGGCCCGGTGAAATGGATGAACTGGATGCAGCACACCGCCTGGCCGCCAATGCGAGTCACGTCAAAGAGGGTGTGAGCTCCGCATTGCAGGCACTTTATGAAAATGAGCAGGCTTCAGCACACGACCTGCTGAGTCACGCACGTGTGCAGTTGGAAGAGCTCGGTGAACTGGATGCCGGCCTTAAACCCGTTGCCCTGCTATTAACGGAAGCAGAAATACAGATCACAGAAGCAGCGGATGCGCTGCGCAATTACCTGAGCGGCGAACCTGCAGAGAGTGGCAATCTCGCCGAACTCGAAGCGCGGCTTGGCGCAATGCAGGACACGGCCCGCAAGCATCGGGTTGATCCATCCGAACTGCCGGATCTGACGGGGCGTCTGCGTGCCGACCTGCACGCAATAGAGCATGTCGGCGACACCCTCGAAGAACTGCTGCAAACAGTTACGCAGTACCGGGACCTGCTCGAGAAGCTGGCAGTGCAACTCACGAAGTCACGACAAAAAGCAGCAGCAGCGCTTGCCAAACAGGTCAGTACAAACATGCAACAACTCGGTATGCCGGGCGGCACCTTCGGCATTGCGCTGGACAAGACGGTGGAGCCTGGCCCGACAGGTTATGAACGAATTGAATTTCGCGTATCGATTAATCCGGGTATGCGGCCGGGGCCGCTTACAAAGGTCGCTTCCGGCGGCGAACTCTCACGTGTAAGCCTGGCCATACAGGTTGCAGCCAGTGACAACGAGCATACGCCGACGTTGATATTTGATGAAGTGGATGCAGGTGTTGGGGGCGGTACCGCCGACATCGTGGGCGAAAAGCTCCGCAGCCTTGCCAACGGCAGCCAGGTCTTGTGCGTGACCCATCTTGCCCAGGTCGCCAGTAAAGGCCATGACCAATTGCGCGTCACCAAGCTCAGTGACGGCACAAATACACGCACAAGAGTCGCGCAGCTCACTGCTGATGAACGCGTAGAAGAACTTGCCCGTATGCTGGGTGGTGTCGAAATTACCGACCGTACACGCGATCACGCGGCCGAGATGCTCGCGGTGGGCGCAAACAAGAAATAATCAGGCCGGGTTATCTTGGTTTAGGTTTAACGAACAACACGAGATTATGATTGATAATCTCGTAACCATGCTTGGCAGCAACCGTATGCTGCAGTTTTTCAATTTCCTCGTCAACGAATTCCACGACCTTGCCCGTTTCGAGGCAAACCATATGATCGTGATGAGCCGCAGAACTGCGCTCGAAAACGGAGCGCCCTTCTTCAAAGTTATGCCGCGTCACAAGGCCGGCAGCTTCAAACTGCGACAACACCCGGTAGACAGTTGCAAGGCCAATTTCCTCGCCGGAATCAATCAGCAGCCGGTATACCTCGTCAGCGCTGAGATGCCTTGCCGGGTTCTGCTCCAGCAACTGCAATACCCGGATACGGGCCGCTGTCGCCTTCAGCCCAACGTCATGCAAGTTCTCGCTTTCGTGTCGCTCGGTCACACTTAAATCCTACCGGTGGTTTCGGTTATGATTCGCTCGCGGGTTTGGCGCTCATTTCGGGAAGCGGTGATTATCCTCCAGAATGGCGCAAGCCTCCAGCATATTTAAAACAGGATAAACAAAATAGTTGTGCCGTTTTTAAAACCAAAAGCCTGGTCAAATCTCTTCGCCGTATTTTTGCTCTGCGCCGTTGCGGCTTGTGTTTATGAAATAGACATTCAGCAAGGCAACAAGCTTGAGCCCAAAGATATTGAAGCTGTAAAAGTTGGCATGACCCGCAACCAGGTACGCTTTCTTTTGGGAACGCCGGTTGTATCAGACCCGTTTCGCGACAATCGCTGGGACTACGTTTATTACTTCAGGCCGGGCCGCAGCGAAAATCCCGAACGCCGCTGGCTGATCGTCTGGTTCGAGGAAAACATCGTCACAAAAATTGACCGGGATGCCCAGGTAAAACCAAGCTAGTCCGTATCACCCATACAAATCGTGTGCGCGCCGGATGAACGCGTCAATCAGCTCATTACAGATAAGTTCAAAAGTGCCACCGAAGAGCGCATCCTGCACTGCACTGGAGAACTCGAACTCAACATGCAGCTTTACCTCGCACCCCTGCTCACCGACCTGCCCAAAACTCCACACACCTTCCAACGAGCTAAAGGGGCCGTCGAGCAACTCCATGGTCATCTGTTCAGGCGGCTTCAGTTTATTGCGAGTCGTAAACTGACTGTTTAAGGCGCCGTAGCCTATTGTTAACCCGGCTACCAGCTCATCTGTATCACGACTTATCAGCTCAGCGGCGGCGCACCAGGGTAAAAATTCGGGATAGCTCTCGACATTATCAACCAGTCGGTACATCGCTTCAGCGCTGTACGGAACCAATGCGTTTCGGTTTACAACTCGCATGTTAAGGACGTTATCAGAAAAGTGCGATTAACCAGTCGAGCAGGCCAATCGCATTCAGAAATACCAGCACAACCGCAAGCGGCGCAACAAAGCGTGTGAGAGTACGCCAGGCCTGGTAAAGATTGCCTGCGCCCACATCAAGCTCCGCCACGCTGGCGTTGCGGCACATCACCCAGCCGCAAAATACCGTAATCATCAGCCCCCCGAGCGGCAACATGATGTTACTGGTCAGGTAATCAAGATTGTCGAGGAAGGTGCCCTGCCAGAACGTGAAATCACTAAGCACATTGAAAGACAGCACGCTAAGGAAGCCAAGCACCCAAATAATCAAACCAATGATGACCGATGCTCGTGCACGAGTAACCGAAAATGATTCAACTGCCCAGGCCACCGCCGGCTCCATCAAGCTAATCGCGGAGGTCAGCGCGGCGAAGCCGACCAGCATAAAAAATAATGTGCCAAAAAAGGTCCCGAAAGGCATGTTGCCAAATGACAGGGGCAGCGCCTGGAAAATAAGCTCGGGACCCGCCGTCGGATCGAGGCCATTCGCAAATACGATGGGAAATATAACCAGGCCGCTCAACAATGCGATCGCGGTGTCGGCACAAACAACCGAGAAAGCGGTTGCGGGTATGGAAGTCTCCTGTGGCAGATAAGCGCCGTAAGCCATGACGCACCCCATGCCTATACTCAGCGTGAAAAATGCCTGGCCCATGGCAGCGAGTACCGAACCCGCCGACAGTTTCGAAAAGTCAGGCTCGAACAGGAAACGCACGCCCATTTCAAACTCACCCGAAGTCATCGAGTACCCCAGAAGCAAAACAAGGATCACGATGAGCGCTGGCACCATGAGCGTTACCGCTACTTCAAGCCCCCGCTCGACGCCGCGCGCCACTACAAATACGGTAAGCCCCATAAACAGGGTGTGCCATGCACCGGTCGCCAGCCAGCTTCCTTCGAGTGACTGGACCAGTGTCTTAACCTGCTCCGCATCGGCGCCAGCAAAATCACCGGCACCTGACTTGAATATATAGGCAAACACCCAACCGGCGATAACGCTGTAGAAAGACAAAATCAGGAAACCGGCTACTACGCCCGAAAGCCCGATCAGGCTCCACGAGCGGGTGCCTCCTTCTTCTTCGCCAAGCAGCGCCATTGATGCCACCGGATTGCGTCGTCCGCGACGCCCCAGGAGTACTTCTGACATCATGATTGGCAGGCCAACACCAAACACGCACAGGAGGTAGACCAGTACAAATGCACCGCCGCCATTCTGGCCCGCTATATAGGGGAATTTCCAGATATTGCCCAGCCCGACCGCGGACCCGGTAACGGCAAGAATAAAGGCGAGCCGGGATGACCAGAATCCGTGAAGCGAGCTTCGCCCACCCTTGCCGTTATCTGTTTGGACCATTGCTGCTTTCACCGCAAAGCAAACACGTCGGGATTGTGGCGTAAAGTTGCTGCACGAACAACAACTTCAGCCAAAGAATCAGATTATGTGATTGCCGGAAGGGGGACAGGTGGCTCGCATGCAATACAATGTCACCACGATGGCGAAATCACCAAAATCAAAATCAGCCGATGCCACGATTGCGGATAACCGCAAAGCACGGCATGACTACCATATCGAGGATCACCTCGAAGCCGGTCTGAGCCTTGAAGGCTGGGAAGTTAAAAGCATGCGTGCCGGCAAGGCTAACCTGACGGAGGCGTACGCGATTATGAAAAACGGTGAAGCGTTTCTGATTGGCTGCCACATATCACCGCTGCCGACCGCGTCGACGCACGTGAACCCTGACCCCACCCGCACTCGCAAATTGCTACTGAACCGCTATGAGCTGGACCGGCTCACCGGCGCAGTCGATCGCAAGGGCTACACATTGGTGCCTTTGTCACTTTACTGGAACAAGGGCAGAGCGAAGTTGCGGCTGGGGCTTGCCAAGGGTAAGAAACAGCACGACAAGCGCGCCGATGCCAAGGACCGGGACTGGAAAAGACAGCAGGCCCGAATCCTGAAATCAAAAAGCTAGTAAAAACAAGCAGATAACAATATTTTGCGTAGAAAAAATGCAGGTATTTTTGCTTGAAAAATGCTTTGGCGCCCTCGCTGTGCCCGCCAAAAGAAAAGGGCCTGCAGATGCAGGCCCCGTACGACAACAACCATTAGCCTAGTAACGATACCAGTCATCGTAAATGCTGATTCCGAAACCATCATCGTAATAACTCAACCCGAACCCGCCGGGCCACAGACTCAGGTGCCCGCTCGGCGCATAGCCATAATCACCGTAACCATGGCCGCGGTAGCGGTTGTGCCGGTAACCGCGCCGGAAGGAAGGCGATCCACGCCAGGCTCGACGGTGATCGCGACGATAGTCGCGCCTGTGGTCCCGGCGATGCGCACGACGATGACGATCGTTATCACGCCGGTAAGCGCGACGCTCGCCACGCCGGTAATCATGCCGGTCCGCGTCGTGCCGGCGGTGCCGTTTATGTGCTTTGCCCCGGTCGCGACGCTCATGCCGGTTAGACCTTCGGTCGCCATGATCGGGCGCCTGGTGCTGCCGATCGCGGTAACGCCTGCGGTCATCATCGTCTGCACGGGCATCGACCGTAAACGACAAACCCATAAGCGCGATTGCTATCGACATCAATAGTGCACGTGTGCTGCTCATCGTAAGTCTCCTGTGTCTCCACCGCCCTTACCCAGGGCTCGCGTAAACAATACGCAATCCATGCTGAACCGAAGCTTAACGATGGGAAAGCTGTTCGAGTGACCATAACTACCTTCATGCTATTGTTTTTTAAAGATTTTTTAGTATTCAGCTTTGGTTCAGGATGACCTTCGTAAGCTGTAGCCCATCCTGAAACCTTAGATCAGGGTTGCAAACGTATTCGGCAGATTGCCGAGAGGAGCTGAGATGAACAAGCTAACTGTGACTAAGACAGTCGTGACTTTAGGTAGTCTTCTGGCGCTGGCCAGTGCCTCCTATGCCGGGCACCAGCCGGGCGGACTTAACTCGCCGGGAAGTGAGCAGTTTTCCGTTAATGCCAAAGTGCTGGACGTCGAATCGCTAACGCGTGTCGTACAGATCACAACGCCGCAGGAAGTGTGCTGGAACGAACCGGTCCACTACCAGGCACGTGGTTACGAATCGAATACTCCGAAAGTTCTCGGCGGTATTCTCGGTGGCGCCTTTGGCAACAAATTTGGCGGCGGCAGTGGCAAGAAACTCATGACCGCGGCAGGCGTCCTGCTCGGCGCATCAATCGGCCGGGACGTTGCACATGAAAACAGCTACCGCGGCCCGAGCCAGGTATCTTACGAGCGTGTCTGCGAAATCGAGCAGGTTACGCACGAAGAGGAACGCGCCGATGGTTACCGGGTGACCTACGAATACACTGGTCGCCAGTTCGTGACCTATACCCAGGAAGCACCGGGTGACTATATTCGTGTTCATGTGCTGATCGAACCCGCTGCCATATAATAAAAGCAGCCGGAACGGGTCGGCTGATTCGGCGGCACATTCCCAGGCGAGTATGATCTGTATATGCCTATCAAGAGACACAGCTGGTTGTTACTCATCGTGGCGCTGACTGTGTCTCTTGCATCCATGCCGTTGAATGCCGGATCCGGATCGGCCCGCAGCGCCAATAAAGACCGGTTTATTGCCCGGCCGGAATCCATCTCACGTGACGAAGCCGCTTCCATTGCCAAAGAGGCAACCGGAGGTCGTATTTTGAGCGTGGAACGCAAGGGCAACAGCTACCGCGTCAAAGTGCTGTTAAAGCGTGAACGGGTCCGCACTGTTCGCATCGATGCGCGTACAGGCAAGCTGAAGTAAAGCTACCGGCCGGAAAAATCGCTATGCGCATACTAGTAGTCGAGGATGAACCCGCACTCCGTGAGCAGCTGCTTGCCTCGCTCCGCGAGGCCGGTCACGCAGTTGACGCGGCCGGCACAGGCGAGGAAGGCCTGTACATGGGTAACGAATATCCCGTGGATGTGGCCATCCTGGACCTCGGTTTACCCGATATCGACGGCCTCGAGGTACTCAGCCAGTGGCGTGATGCGGGACGAACGTTTCCCGTGTTGATACTGACAGCACGCGGCAGCTGGAACGAGAAGGTCAACGGCCTGGAAACAGGTGCAGACGATTACCTCGTGAAACCATTTCACATGGAAGAAGTTATCGCGCGGCTGAAGGCACTGGTGCGGCGCTCCAGTGGCGTAGCAAGCACGTTACTCGAAGCGCACTCGATCGTTCTTGACACCACGAGTCAGCGTGTAAGCCTGGACAAACAGGAAATTGAGCTGACCGCGTTCGAATACAAGCTGCTGGAATACCTGATGCTGCACTCGGGCGAAGTCATTTCCAAGACACAGCTCGCGGAGCATCTTTACGACGAGGAAACGGACCGTGACAGCAATGTGCTTGAAGTACTGGTAGGCCGTCTGCGTCGCAAGCTCGATCCGAACCAGACGGAACAACCCATCGAAACCCTGCGTGGACGTGGATATCGATTCCGTCCGGACCATGGCTGATTCAGGCACACAACACGACAACACCTGGTCGATGCAACTGCGCGCATTGCTGGCAGGTGCCGTAATCGTTGTCGCTTTTATGCTGCTGGCAGGACTTGCGCTGGACCGTGCGTTTCGTGACAGCGCAATGGAGGCAAGCAAAGAACGGCTGCAGGCGCGTATCTATATGTTGATGGGCGCGGCGACCCTGCAGGAAAGCGGCGCAGTAAGCATGCCGCTCTCGTTACCCGACCCTGCCTTGTCGGTGCCGGATTCAGGCGCGCTTGGCGCGATTACCGATGCCGTTGGTACAATCCTGTGGCGTTCGGAATCGAGCCTGGTCGCAACGCTCATTTATCCGACCACCGGCGTACTGGGACAGCCGGTAGCGGGAAAAATCATGGCAGACGACGGCGTCGCGATTCACACGCTGTCTTATCCCCTGATCTGGGAACTTGAATCAGGCGGCGAGTACCCGCTTATCTTTCACGCCGCGGAAGATGCAAAACTCGTTGACACCGCGGTTGCAACCTTTAGAAATACACTTCAATTCTGGCTCGGCGGTGCGGCGATATTCCTGCTGCTATTGCAGGCCGGTATGTTGATATGGACGATGAAACCACTGCGCAAGGTTGCCGACGAAGTGCGCCGTGTCGAAGCAGGTGAACATGAAGAACTGTCCGGCAACTATCCGCGCGAGTTACGGCCGCTGACCGATAACCTGAATGCGATGCTGGGCAGCAACCGCGCACGTACGGACCGTTACCGTGACGCGCTGGCCGATCTCGCACACAGCCTGAAAACACCACTGGCGGTTTTGCGTGCGAATGCTTCCGGTTCACTGCCGGATGACCAGGGCAGGCCGATCCAGGAACAGCTCGATCGCATGGATGACACCATTGCTTACCAGCTGCAACGCGCTGCCGCTTCGGGAAGGTCGCCGCTCACTGCTCCTGTCTGTGTGCGTGATGCCGCCAAACGCCTGACCGATTCGCTGGCCAAGGTGTATCACGACAAGGCGATCGATATGCAAACCGAGATACCCGCCGATATTCTGTTTGCGGGCGACCCGGGCGACCTGGCCGAAATACTGGGCAACCTCGCCGACAATGCCTGTAAATGGTGTGCGTCGAAGGTGCGCATCATGGCCAGCAACTCAAACGGTGCAGCAGGGCCGCAGCAACTGGTCATGAGCATCGAGGATGACGGTCCCGGTATTCCGGGAAATCTGCAGGACATCGTTACCCAGCGCGGCATACGGGCCGACTCCGGGGCGCCCGGCCAGGGCATCGGCCTCGCTATCGTCCGCGACATCGTGGTGGACGTATACGGCGGTCAGCTTGCTGTAGATGCCTCGGAACTGGGCGGTGCGCGCATCCAGGTGCGTATCTAGGCGCTCTACCGGGAACAAGACGATTGCCTTTGCAGTCCAAGGCCCTACACTTGTAGTTGCCGGGCCAAAAGACCCGGCACCACGGGGGCGACATGGCTTCGACGTGGGTATTGAAACTTTGAGTGCATGCCGAGGGACAGATCACCTCGTAAAACCAGCTGTAAACCTTATAGTTGCCAACGAAGACAACTACGCATTAGCTGCCTAAAAAACAGTTTTAATGCCATCGGCCCGGTACGTGTCTGTGCGTTCGGCCCCCGGTGTTATCTACACAGAATCGCGTAAAGGTATGTTTGGGGCCTGATCGTTAAACTCTTACTAAACTGGCTTCAGGTTTTCCCTGTCCGTTGGGTAGCCCGAAGTAAGACTAAAGACGGAATAAGCATGTAGAGCTTGGGGCGGATAACTTGCGGACGCCGGTTCGATTCCGGCCGCCTCCACCACTAAATCCGGTAAGTACCTGACTTAAAAGGTACTTACCGGATGTTTCTATTACTGCCCATACATACGCCCATACCTTGGGTCCCGATTGGAACGATTAGGCAGGTCTGAAAATCAGCGAAAGAGCGACCGCTAACAATTTAATATTCTTTGTTGGCTTCATATACAAATCACTGAAGCGCTGGTTTTTGGCCTCGCCGACGGCACCGGCAAACTATTGCCGCAGATCCATGGCACATTAACCGAAGCACTGGTGGAGCCTTTCAGAACCGCGTTTCTGACGCGAAAGGAAATCGATTGGTAACACTGGCCCGTGCGCGGTTGTTCTGCGTTAGACTGCTGCAATGAAAAATTTCGTTGTCTTTTCAATTCTGGTGCTTCTTAGCCTGTCACCGGCGGCGGTACAAACGGAACCTGCTGCGGAGAAAGGCTTCACTGAGGGAGTGGATGCCAAAGAGGTGATTCGCAAGATGGATTTGCTGCTTCGGGGGGATTCAAGTTTCGGTTCTTACCGCATGACGATCACGGATCCTGACTGGCAACGCACGCTGACGCTGAATGCGGGGGAAAATCGAATTGACGACAAAACCTTTATAGAAATTCTGTCACCCGCAAAAGAGGCGGGTATTGTCACTCTGAAAATCGGCCTCGAGATGTGGAATTATTTGCCGCGTGTTGAACGAATTATAAAGATTCCTCCTTCAATGATGTTCCAGCCGTGGATGGGCAGCGACTTCACCAATGACGATCTGGTGAAGGCTTCGAGCGTCGTTACAGACTACTCTCATGAAATTGTTGCGGAAGAAATAGTGTCAGGATTTCAGGCGTACAAAGTCGAGCTTATTCCCAAGCCTGATGCGCCCGTTGTATGGGGCAGGTTGCTCGTCTGGGTAAGGCAATCCGACTCCATGCCGTTGCGTCAGGAGTTCTTCGCCGATGACGGGGAGCTTATTCGGGTTCTGCAATTCGACAATATAGTAGAGGTGCGCGGGCGCGAAGTGCCCACCTATTGGGAGATGAAACCGGTGGGGGAGAAGGGCAGGCAAACCACAATGGAAGTGCTTGATCTGGAGATTGATGTGGAGATAGACGACAGAGTCTTTTCTCTCAGAAATCTCAAGCTCAAGAATTGAATATGGCACTGTTTTTACGTATCGCGTGGCGTAATGTCGCGCGCAACCAAAGGCGTACATTCATTACATTAGCGGCCATCGCTTCCGGGCTGGCCGCTATTATTGTCTTTTTCGGTCTTTCAAACGGTTTTCACGATCAGTGGATTACCAATTCGGTGCGGGTATACACAGGCCACATTGTCGTGTTTGCCGAGAATTATCGCGACGATCGCAACCTCAACAGGGCTATTTCCAATATCGATGACCTGACAGCCCGGCTTGAAATTCTCCCCGGTGTCGAAGCGGTCACGCCCCGGATTCATATCAACGGATTGGTGTCGACCGCACGCAATTCATCTGTGGCGGTGATTCGCGCGGTAGATCCAGCGCGTGAAACGCAGATCAACGGACTACGGGAACGTATTATTGTCGGCAGCTATTTCGAAGACGATGCGCATCGACAAATCTTGCTGGGCTACAAGATGGCGAAGCGTCTCAATGCGGATCCAGGCGAAAAAATTGTGCTGATGGTGCAGGGCGCTGACGGTTCGATCGGCGCGGAGCTTTTCAGGCTGCAGGGCATTTTTCGTATTGGCGCTATCGACCTTGACGGCAGTCTCGCGATAATTGGTTTAGCAGACGGCCAGAATCTTGCGGCTATGGATGACAAGGTGACCGAGGCCGTCCTTATTCTTGACAGTCCGTCTGAGGTGGCGGCAACGGCCGGTGTCCTGGCCACCGAACTCGACGGATCAGCCTACGAAATCCTGCAGTGGGACGAGCTGTTGCCTCAGGCAAAGGAAATGATCGGGCTCAGTAATGTATTCACCTACATATTGCTGGTGATCATACTGATAGTTGTCTCACTCGGTATTCTGAACACTATGCTCATGTCCATCATGGAACGTACCCGCGAGTTCGGGATCATGCGCGCGCTGGGTACCCGACCGGCGCAGATAGTTCGCCTTGTCCTGCTGGAGGCCATTTGTCTGGGCGTTCTGGGTGTTCTGCTGGGCGTGTCATTGGGCGTTGCGATTAACGGATTTCTGGGCACCAGCGGCATCGACCTGTCGCGCTGGTCTGGTGCGATGGATCTTATTTCAAGCCTCAAGCCCGTCATCTATCCAACTATCCATCCTGGCCGCATTGCTATCGCGGCGTTCGCGGCCTTCTTGGCCACGCTCCTGGCGGCAATCTATCCGGCGCTGCGGGCGGCCAGGCTAAGTCCAGCTGCCGCGATCCGCTCGCTCTGAGTATTCTTATCCGATGTACTGTCTGCGTACTGAAAACCTGACCAAGTTGTACAGCAATAACGGCCTCGAGATACCTGCGTTGAAGAATGTTAACTTGCGTGTGGAGCGCGGGGAATTCGTATCGCTGGTAGGCCCGTCGGGTTCAGGTAAGACAACGTTGCTCAATCTTATTGGCGGCCTGGACATGCCGACAACAGGCACCGTGTTTGTCGATGATCGGGACATTACCGGTATGAGTGAGCGACAGCGTTCGGATCTGCGGCTTGCGAGCATTGGCTTTATATTTCAGGAGTTCAATTTAATACCGGTGCTGAGTGCTCGCGAAAATGTCGAATACGTAATGTTATTGCAGGGAGTAAGCCCGGGCGAGGCACAGCAACGCGCCGTCGAGACGCTTGCGGCCGTTGGTTTGCAGGGCCTTGAAGACCGTCGGCCCAACCAGCTTTCCGGTGGGCAGCAGCAGCGTGTTACGGTTGCACGAGCGATAGCGACAGGGCCATCAATCGTGCTCGCAGACGAACCGACGGCGAATCTGGATTCGGAAACCGGGCATAATCTGGTAGACACAATGCGCCGGCTTAACGATGAGTTGGACATTACCTTTCTGTTATCGACACATGACCCCATGGTCATAGACAGCACCACCCGGGTCATTCGCATGCGTGATGGCGCCCTGTTGGAGGAAGCATGAGTCAGCGACGTTGCATAAACCTGATGGGGTTCGTTGGAGTTCTGATTCCGCTCGCGGGTATCGCGGATGAAGGAATTGAGTACAGTTTCAGCGGTTCGTTCCAGAGCCTCGGCACCATCTCGGAGACGCCTATCGAGCGCGAGAACTATTGGGGTGACCTGAATCGTCTGAGGCTGGATCTTGGGGCCCGGTTCAATTCCTTCGTGGCTGCCTCGGCAGTCATTGACAATGAATTTTTGATCGGGTCGATCATAGACACCGAAGAGTTTCAGGCGGTCAAGGATTTCGATCTGGACTCAAATACGCGTTGGGACTGGGATAACCTGGTGGTCGACAATGACAATCTGGTATGGCGCGCAAGCGTATACCGCGCCTTCCTGAAATTTACCACCGAGGATCTGAACGTAATAGCCGGCCGCCAGCGCATTGCCTGGGGCACTGGTCGGTTGTGGAATCCAACCGATGTCTTTAACCCTGTCAGTCCGCTGCAAATCGATCAGTCGCAACGTGACGGTGTTGATGGCCTCAGCGCCGAGTATTTCGTCGGTAATCTGAGTAGTGTTGAGCTGGTGTATGCGTTGGGTCAGGAATCTGAACTGGATAGCTTTGGTGCGCGCTTCGGAACGAACGTCAGCGGTTACGATATAGGGCTGTTGGTGGGTGATATTCGCGAATCCGATCTGGTGGGGGTCGACTTTGGCGGCAACATAGGTAACGCCGGGTTCAGGGGGGAAGCAACCTACAGGAAACCAGACGAAGGCTCTAGTTATTCCCAAATTGTTCTGAGTTTTGATTATTCCTGGCCGAACAGCGTTTACTTTCTATTGGAGTATTTCTACAACGGCGGAAACCTCGGGGACACAGAAATACCGGACGAGATTATTGAGGCGCGCGGGCGGCGCTATAATGGCGAGATCGTAACCAAGAACAGCAATTTTTTGGCTACCGCGCTCGGTTATGACTTTACCCCGCTGGTCCGTTTCGACGGTTTAGTTATCTACGATGTTGATGAGGGGGGGCTGTTTTTCGGGCCATCGGTGAACTGGAATATTATTCCGAATCTGGACTGGAGATTGGGCGCACAATTATCCTCTGGAGATGCGGAAAGTGAATATGGGGATGATACGGACGTCTATTTCACCTCGATCAAGGTGTACTTCTAAAAGACAGCCAAAAAAAACCCGACTAAGTGTCGGGCTTTAAGAGCATTATTTGACGTTTCTGCTGTTACAACGTCAATAGGATTCTAAATGTAGCCACTCACACCCGCTCAAAAACAGTGTTATGCCCGCGACAAGCATTACTAGACGAGCAGCGCGGCTACCGAGCAGTTTGTTCCAGTAAAATATCATCTTGATTTCCTCTAACTGCTGTTAAGCAAATTGAATAGTAAGTTGACAAAGCCTTCCTAGGCCAGCCTTGTGGCTTTAAGACTAGCAGTCTCTCCGGCGAAAAGCACTTCGATTCGTATTCAAATGTGCATGCCGAACGGATTGACGAGTCAAGTCTATAAAAAATAATAACATATTATCCGGCACGCCGTGAATTCAGTCTGCACAGGCAATGATTGGGTCATCGCCGAGCAATTCTTCCCAACTATACGTGCAGCTCGTTTCAAAGCCTTCGGTGCCATCTACGTCGAGCTCAACACGCGCATTCAGGCCATCGCCCTGTGGTGTCACCCGAACCCTGGCCTGGTTGGCTCCGTATATGACACGCCGCCCTGCAGTCGGCCATGAGTCACCCACGTCTGTCACGAAGGGTTGCGGAGTTTCGAAATAGGCAAGAAAATCGAAATCCGAACTGGTCAAACCGCCATCACTTTCCACGGTCTCCTCGATAGCGTCGGTTACCAGAAAATACCTATAAGCTGTTAGTGACCGTGTTGCCGAGGCCATTTCCATGTCAAATGCCCCTGTAGTGATATCGACAATGATGCTTGAAGAGGTTTCGAGGTAGTCCAGATTCAGCGATCCATTTCCCCATTCCGTGCCGCTCTCATTAGTGACCGAGAAATTTGTCAGTGTGATTGTTGCCTGAAAATCTGTTTCGCTTGACGATTGCGCCGATACTTCGACCTGCAACATGCCATCGAGCAAGCCCGGGAACTGAATATTTCCAAGATTATCGCTGGTGTAGTTAAAGTCCTGGCAGTCGAAGAATGAGAAAATCACTATCAGGTCGGACTCGTTGACATCCGCTTCGCCGCCGTTGCAGAATTCCGCACTGGCCGCAGCGGAGTTTAGTTCTGGTCCATCACCGGAATTTGTCTGGCTGGCTGATACGCTGGCGCTCGAGACGGTTGCAGCATCAACTAACAGGCCCAGAACAATGCTTCTGGCGAAGGCGTTAGAGTCCTCCACGTTACGCACCACGTCGACGGCATTATTTTCATCGATGATCACAGTCGCGTCAGCTCGCGTTAGGCCACTATCCCCGCCACCGCCCCCGCCACCACAAGCGGCAACCAAACCGGTCGCTAGCAGCGTAACAAAAAGCGAAAAGTTGTTCCGGAGAGCAGGTGGCCCAGCTAAAGTTTTTTCCATGGTGGTTCCGGTATCAAGGAGAATGGAATTTATTCTTTGTGGCTTAAGTGTCCAGTATAACGTGCCGCTAAAAAGTTTTCCGCGAGCTGGGTTTAGAGCGTCATGTGACAGTTCGGCCCCTGTCTGCCGTGCGCGTTGGAAACTTGAAGAAAGCCCCTCCTAAGATTAGGTTTCCCTTGAGCTTTAAGCTCACACAAGGGCCGTTGAAGACTACAACGTTGATAGGCTGGGTGTGGAAGCGCAGTAATGCGTGAAGCTAACCAGTACTAATTACCCGTGAGGCTTGACCATATAACACTCAAACATCTTGAGTACTTCATGTTCAATGCACGCCAAAGAAAGATTGAAGCAACTCGAACACGTCAAAACATTTCCAGATTGTTAACTTTTTCGGAGAGTACGCATGAGTGCGTGTTTTCCAAACGTTTCGCCTGGCGGCTATAGCGAGTATGAACCACCCGATCCCATCTCGAACTCGGAAGGATAAAGGGGGTCAGAGTAAATACTCATGATTTTTACACTGACCCCAATAATTGGAACGACGCATCCACCCCAGCAACCCAAACCCTAATCCGAACAGCCTATCAGTGACAGACCGCGTTGCAGTCAGAAAGAAAGCTGTCCGAGCCTGCGAAAGTTTCGCCGGTCGTTAGCTCGCCAGTTAACGTTCCAGTGTCGTCGGTACAGGCCATAGTATTAAACCCTGCATCACTCATCTTGAACTTAAAGACCGCATCGTCGAGACCATCCTGATCTAGATCAGTGTTGAATAAGGGCGCGTGACTCGGAGATATAACGCCTATACCCGGACCAAATCTGAGCGTCGCAGGGTCAATCAGGTCAGTGTCCAGATCGTCCGGGTCACCGACCAGCATGCTGGTACCGAACACAGTGACCGGAATCACGTCATCGAGATATGGTTTCACATTCACATCGTTGTGGTGCGGATGCAGTGTCGACCAATGGATATCAACGTCGGCGGGGGTGGGGACGACGGTGGCGACATCGGCTTGAAGGGCGAGGCTGTTATGCTCCCCAGCCGCAATGCCCACAAAGTCATTGCCTGCCGGGGTGTTGCTGACCACGCCATGGTTGTTATAGCCCCAGCTCACGAGCGACCCGTCAGCTTTAAGGGCGAGGCTGTGGCCACCCCCACCGGCAATGGCTAAAAAGCCCGTGCCGCCCGGGGTGTGGCTGACCTGGTTCGTGTTGTCACGCCCCCAACTCACGATCGAACCGTCATCTTTAAGGGCAAGGCTGTGGTCACCCCCACCGGCAACGGCCACAAAGTCCGTACCTGCCGGGGTGTTGCTGACCGGGCCGTAGTAGTCATCATGCCCCCAGCTCACGATCGACCCGTCGGCTTTAAGGGCAAGGCTGTGCCACCGCCCAGCCGCAACGGCTACAAAGTCGTTACCTGCCGGCGTGTTGCTGACTTGGTCAAAGCCGTCATACCCCCAGCTTACGATCGAGCCGTCGGCTTGA
>PVBE010819319.1_pt1 | contig 51566 bp, 48 predicted proteins | sample 1631181 | NCBI WGS metagenome assembly PVBE01 (sample SAMN08397723, study PRJNA350692) | Marine metagenome, whole genome shotgun sequencing project. | isolation source: water | place: Pacific Ocean | collected 2012-04
ATTCTCGAATGTCCGCTCCTCTAATCGGGCGTCATAGTTAAGCTCCTTGTAGCATCGCCAGGTGTGATGGGCACGAACAAGGAGAACAAGAGATTTTTTCCTATCCCAGACAGGGGAGATATTGCCAATGATTGAGCGTCACGTAACTTTTAGTGTATTACCTGATAGAACTCATAATTTCGAAAAGTTCTTTAGCGATAAATATCGACCGGCTATGGCTTCAATGCCTGGCTTTGTAACAGTCGAACTACTGCGTGAGCAGGAAAACCCAACACACTACCAGATGGTCATTCGATTTGAATCGCCAGAGACGGCAGCTGCGTGGCGTAGTTCCGATGTGCATCAGGCAATGAAACCAGAGCTCAAGGCTCTTTACCAGGGAAGCACGCTAACAGTTTACGATGTAGTCGCTTAAGGAGAGCGGGGAAAGGACTGGAGCATAGAAACGAATGTTACAATATTGACGCCATGTGCCTGAAAGACATTCTTTGCCATAGCCACTCCAACGCGAGTAATCTTCATATTGGACTTCTTCTTTTCTGTGACTGTGATATTTCGCTCGGTGAATACTTCAATCCAGCCTGGCCCAGACGGTTTTTGCCTGATTCGGACCATCTTTTGGCCTGAACTGGGTACAATCAGGGCGAAGAATCATTCTCGTTCTTCGGGGAAGGCATGTCATCAGTTTGGGGGGCAAAACGACGCAATGTCGTTAAGGTTGCGGGATGGCTAATGTAGACGATCAAGCCTCACGGCAGGATAAAGCAGCACTCCGCCAACGCGACCTAACATCGTCGGATACACCACGCCTTCTGGGGGCGTCGCAGAAGGAGACGCCGGGATCGTCATGCAGGAGATCGCAGGGCCTGATATGAAGATGTATCCCATCACCGAGGTCGAACTAACCAGCATTACTAGCAAGTCGACGTTGCGAGCTGTTTTCTTTTCGGTGGCTGCGGCGTTGGTGGCTTTTGCTGGATCGGTGTGGCTAAACGTTCGAGTAGAGGGAGGGCCGGCTCAATTGGCGCTTATGCCAGAAGAAATGCAGGTTCTTTATAATCTCGGAATCCCTGTGCTATTGATTGTAGCTGGCCTCTTTATAGCTGGCGGCTTCATGTTGTGGTTCTCCACTCGTCTAATGATCAGAAAACTTAAGAAGAGATCTAAATGAGGGTCGGTAGGTTCTTACACAGAACATGAATATGGGTGTCTTTGATGTTGTTCGTGAGCCGCGACAAGAAGCTCTCCAAGCTGATGGTGCGAATGTCACGGCGAAATAGACCCATCGGAGCCTCGTTCGCATGCCACTGACACTAAGATCAGCCGCACTAACCAATAACGGTATACTCACCCCCCACCGGTACTGGCCTCAAGAGCCTAGATCCAAGTCCGGATACTGGAGGGTGCTATGAAACGACTGAACCTGAGCGTTGGAATTGTGCTGAGTTGCCTCGGGCTGAATACCCAGGCTCAGGACACGCTGGATATCTACTGGATCGACGTTGAAGGTGGCGCAGCGACGCTGCTCGTGACGCCGGAAGGCCAGTCGGTCCTCATGGATGCGGGCTATAGTCGGCCGGACGACAGCCATGCTAAACGAGTCGTCGATGCGATGAACGACGCCGGGATCGACAACCTCGATTACTTCATTGCCTCACATTTTCACGGTGACCACGTCGGCGGCTTGGTAGCGCTCGGGCGACTCGTACAGATCGGCGAATTCATTGACCATGGCAAGAGTGTCGAGCAGACTACGGAACGTGGCCAGCGTGCCTGGGAGGCTTATCTTGCAGCGGCCGCGACCGCAGAGAGGAGGGCACCGACACCGGTCAGACCGGGTGATGTGCTGCCTCTACGAGGTGTCGACCTCACGATCGTGACGTCGAACATGGCGGTTCCACTTAAGCCGATGGATCCTCAGGGCCCGAATACGCTCTGCAACGGCGCCGACCCCGGTCGCGAGAATGCAGGTGAGAACGCTCGTAGCGTAGGCTATATCGTGACGCTCGGAGGCTTTCAGTTTCTTAATCTGGGCGACCTGACCTTCGGCGGCCAACATGCGCTCGCGTGTCCGGAGAATCTCGTGGGTGTCGTCGATCTGATGCAGGTCCCCCACCACGGTAACAATATCGCGCCGCAGCTTGTGTCCGCGCTCGGCGCTACGGCAGCCGTTTCGAGTAATGGTGCCCGCAAGGGTGGCAGCCCGGAGGGATATGAAGCGATGGCGGGAGTGCCCAATATCGAAGGCATTTGGCAGCTTCATCGCGCGTTGGGCACCGACGAGTATCACAATACCAGTGAGTCGATGATTGCGAACCTAACCGAAGAAAACGATGAGGGTTACTGGATCAAGGCCGAGGTACAGCCTGATGGTAGCAGTTATACGATCGTCAACGGCCGTAATCAGCACAGCGAGACCTACACAACGAAGTAGCCGGTGGCGGTTACCGGCTTCGCTTCGGCCAGGCCCAAGGGCGTAGGCTGAGGCGGGCCGAACTCGAAATGGGAATAGGGAGAGATGATGTTGATCATAGCGTACCGGGCCGTATTCAATCGAGATCTGCACCAGACCATCAGCGGCTCGACGCAGTAGCTCGCTCAGAGAGCTGGGTGTGAGGGAATGGTGATGAATTTCAGGCGAGGCTGGGCGGTCGGTATTTTTGCAGTTCTTCCCTTTTCCGCCGGTGCCCAGACGGAGCAGGGCCTGGCAGATTGCGCGGAGATCGAGGACACGTTGCCGCGCCTTGCGTGCTACGACGAGCTAGCGAGTTCCGTCGGTCTCGAGCCACCGGAGGTCGTCGCGATACCGGAGGCATACGCGAGTCGAATAGTAGACATGCCGTCGAGCGCGTCGGAGCTTCCGGCGACGGGCGAGTGGACGGTATCCGTAGACGCCGACAGCGACCCGGTTTCCGTCTCATTTTCTTCCTGGGCCGTGTCGGGCGCATCGACCGAAGGGTACGCAATAGCGATGACCATAAGCTGTCGTCGGGGCAGGACGAGCCTGTCTGTTCGCTGGGAGGATTATCTAGGGAGCTGGGCCTCGATATCGACTCGTATCGGGAACGAAGAAGCCGGCACGAGAGACTGGAACCTGTCTACGGACGGCCGTTCCGCGTTTTATCCGGCGCGCACCGTCGCCTTCATCACGGATATCATAGAAGCGGGCAGCGTGTCGTTCGAAGTTACGCCTTTTGCGAGGACTGCCGTGGCGGCCAGGTTCGATACGAGCGGCCTCGGCGAGGCATTCGACCCCTTTCGCCAGCTCTGCCGGCGTTGAGGTGCAGCACCCGCGCGTCTGGATCAAGTGCGACGGAGGACAACGCGACAGCGTTGCGGAGGAGAGGAATGAACAACGAAATTAGAGGCGCCGGTATCACGATCGCGTTCGCTCTTGTCGCGTTGCCGATCTCGGTATCCGGCCACCACTCAACGACCGAATACGACCAGACGTCCGTCGTGGAGATCGAAGGCGAGGTCATCAACGTCTTCTGGAGAAACCCGCACGTGCTGCTGGAGGTTTCGACCACGACGCCCGACGGTGAAACGGTGAGTTGGGATCTCGAGGGCGCCGCGCTCAGTTCGCAGCGCCGGCGCGGCGTGACCGCGGATCTCGTCAATTCCGGCGACCGCGTGCGTGTTGCCGGGTTCGCTTCGACACGACGAGACCGCCATATGCTCGCCGAGCATCTGCTTCTGCCGAGCGGGACCGAGCTGTTGCTCGGTTCTGCGCGCGAAACGCGCTGGTCGGAGTCGGAAGTCGGCAGCAGCGCGTGGATCGTGGATCCTGCGAAAGCGACGGCGGCGGAGGGTGATGGCATCTTTCGGGTTTGGAGCCGCGGGCCCGGTATTTGGCCGTGGTACTTTCGCGAGCCCGACGAGCTTGAGCTGACCGATTCAGCCTTGGCTGTCGCGCGGGCATTCAACCAGTTCGAGGACAATCCCTTGCTCGATTGCACAGCGCCGGGCATGCCCGCGCTCATGGGAAATCCCTACCCGATGGAATTCGTCGCGGTCGATGGCGCGATCGAAGCTCGATTCGAGGAGTTCGACGTGGTCCGGGCCATCCATCTCGCCGATATCGATGCCGCGGACGCGGCGCCTTCGCCGTTGGGCTATTCGATCGGACGCTGGGAGGGAGATACCCTGGTCGTCGAGACGTCCAGAATCAACTGGCCGCACTTCGGCCGGATCGGCGTGCCGCAGAGCGAGGTGGTCGAAGTTCTCGAGCGCTTCACGGTTAGCGACAATGGCGCGAGGCTCGACTACGAGTTGACGATCGAGGACCCGGCGACGTTACTCCAGCCTTTCACTTGGCAAGCGCACTGGGTCTGGCGGCCGGGTGAAGAAGTCAATCGCTATCAGTGTACAGTGGCGGAATAGAGGCAATCATGCAAGACGATGAGAAGCCTGAAGGCATAAACTGCAGGGGATTCCTGGCCGGGGGCGACGGCCGCTGGGCTGGCCACCGTGCCGCTGTCCAAGACACCGAAAGTCACGGCGCAAGAGGGAGGCCGATGTCGCGGTACGTTCGGCAGTGCTACCGAACGCTGTCGATGCCGCCATGGAGCGCGAAGTACCGGACGGCTATACGGATGTGCAGGCCGCGAACTACTTTGTCGCTCATCCCGGCTTATTCGCCGAACGTGATGAGCGACACGCAACTGGAATCGATCTACGATTATATGTGCGTGATACCCGAGCCATCGACAGCCGAGGACATCCCCCCGCTGCGCGACCTTCGCTGATCGCAGAGAGGGACCCGGTCCATTTATCGTGGAGATCGCGATGAGGGCGTCGTCGCCGTAGGAAGTAAAGGGGTCAGATCCCTTTTTTCCGAAAACAAGTAGAGACTGGAACGACCTTGCGAAAAAAGGAATCTGACCCCTTTACTTCAGTGGGGTAGTTCCTCGACGACAAAGGCGCTGATATCGTGAATCTGCTCCGGCGTAAATGCGGCACCGAAGGGCGGCATAGCCTCTAGTCCTTCTCGCACCTGCCGCATGACGCTAGCGAGATTCGTCGCCGCGGTCAGTGCGACGCCGCCGGCGCCGCCTTCACCTGTCGCCCCATGGCAAAAGGAACAAGCACCGCCATACAGTGTCCCGCCGTTCGTGATATCCGCGATACGGTCAGCGGTGGCTGTAAATTCGGGCGCCTCCGTAGCCGGAACAATTTCGTTGAGTGACCCGCCCAGCGAGAACAGCCAGACGCTATCACCGCGCGTGGACCCCGCGAAGAGATTACCGGCGGAGTAAGCAACAACGTACTGTTGGCCGTTGCGCTCGAAGGTGCTCACAGGCGAGTTCATGCCTGCGCCGGTCTGAAATTCCCAAAGCAGCGAGCCGTCGCTCGAGTCAAGGGCAGTCAGACGGCCGTCGTTGCGGCCGAGAAAGATCAAGCCGCCCGCGGTTGCGAGCGAGCCACTGTAGCATCGGTCGGAGAGACGCTGCTGCCAGACGATTCGGTTGGTGTGCATGTCCATGGCCACGAAGACACCGGATACGTGAAACGGCACAGTACCGAATTCGCCGCCCAGAAATCTTTCGCCCTGCTGCGGCGGGAGCGGTTCCGCTTCATTGCCCCCCTTGAAGAAAGACATGCGGTCCGTCGCGCAGATAAACATGTGTCCTGTCGCGGGATCGTACGAACTGCCGGGCCAATTGGCGCCCCCGTTGTGGCTGGGCTTGATTACGGCCCCTTCGGTCCAGAACGGCGTGAAGATCCGGCCTTGATTGACGAGCGGCGGATAACCTTCGGGGCCGATATCCACGTGCTGCGGTACGAACGCATCGCCGATCGGAAAGGGTTGCGTAGCGGCTGTTGCTTGGCGAGGCTCCTGCGGCACGGCCCGTTCCTCGATACCGATTAACGGTTCACCCGTCTCTCGATCTAGGATATAGACCCAGCCTGTCTTGCTGGGCTCCGCCGCCGCCCGCCGCATCTCGCCGTCGATCTCGATATCGAACAACAGCACGGGGCTTGGGGCGTCGTAGTCCCAGATGTCATGGTGCACTTGCTGAAAGTGCCAGCGGTACTCCCCGGTATGTCCATCGACGGCAACGATCGAGGTCGTGAACAGGTTATCGCCGGCCCGGATATTGCCGTTGAAGTCGGGGCCCGGATTACCGGTCGAGAAGTAGACGAGGTCCAGCGCCGGATCGACGGCCGGTGTTTGCCAAACCGTCCCGCCGCCGTAGAGATAGACGTCATTATCCTGCGGCCAGGTGTCGTGCCCGATCTCACCCGGACCGGGAACGGTATAGAAAGTCCAGCTCAGCGATCCGTCATCGGCGTCGTACGCCTTGACGCGGCCGCGTACACCGAATTCCGCTCCTGCGAATCCGGTAATGACGAGCCCGTCGTAATACAACGGCGCGCTCGTGATGCTGAAGCCCTCCTCCCAACGCTCGGTCTGCGTCGACCAGGCGATCGCACCCGTACGCTGATCGAGCGCGACGAGCTTACCGTCGAGTTGACCGACAAAGACCTTGCCTTCGCCGAGGGCGACGCCACGGTTCGTCCAACCGCAGCAGATCGTGTCGATCGCTTGGTCGAGGTTCGCTTCGTAACTCCAGAGTGTCTCGCCCGAGTCCACGCTGATCGCGAATACGTCGTCAGCGCCCGTGACGATATAGACGACGCCGTCGTAGACGAGCGGTTGCGCTTCGCCCGAATACTTGGCTGCGACGCCCGAGCCGCCGAGGCGCGCGCGCCACACGCCTCTCAGGCTAGCGACATTGTCGCGATCGATATCGTCGAGGGGTGAGTAGCGCTGATTGTAGACATTACCGCCGTTCGTTATCCAATCGGCGGTTGGAAGACTCATGAGGCGCTCGCCGGAGAAAGCCGGCGCGGGATTGATCTCTGTGACTTGGGCCGAACCGGGACTCGCGTAGACGAAGACCAATGCGGAAAGGGCAGTTGCAGTCGCCAAACGGACCCGGCCGGCGGAGTTGAACATCGGAGACATTGCGGCCCTCATCGATCGGTTGTCCTTCTGTTTTATGTTGCGCCGGAGAGGGCGGCCCCGTCTCGACACTTCAGTATCAGCGGTCGATCATAAACGATTTGCCGCGGCGGCTGGTAAACATCGCGTGCGCCGCGCCGTATATGCTACGGCTCAATGGTTGCAAGATGGGGCCGAAGAACGAGACGGTAGTGCTTTACCGTGAAGTTCGAGAACGTGTGAGTGAAGGTCGCCAGTCAGCCGCTCTGGCGAACGACGGAGTTGGACCTGAGCCAAATCCCCCACGTCATAATCGACCACGAAAAATAAACCGGGTCCCTTTAGATAGCTAAAGGGACCCGGTTTATTTCTCGTTGACCCTTAGTGGCAGACGTTGTTCGAGAGGCCGATGCCGAAGGCGCCGATGCCGTTGTTTCCGGCGGAGACGTATTTGATCTCGTGATCTTCGAGGTCGACGATCGCGACTTCGGGGCTGTCCTTGAATGCGACGTAGGCCGTGCGGCCGTCCACGGAACCCTGAGTGTCCAACGGCGTGTGCCGGAACTCACCGGATTCGACGACAGCCTTGCGCACGTTGTCGTAGACGTAGAAATTCCGATTCTCCGAGCTCGCCAGCAGATTCATGCGATCGAAACGGCCGACCGTGACGAGATCGACGCCCTCACCGATGACGGTATCTTCAAATGGTTCGAAACGATGCTGATCGATCGAGACGAAGCGCCCGGTCTCTTTATCCATCATGTAGAGGAAGACGCCTTCCGGGGTCGTGTAGGGTCGCGCCGGCGAGTTGCCGACATGGAAGGTTTGGTAGACCACCTTCGAGAACGCGTTGAGGCTGTAGACCTCGCCCGTGCTGCTATTCGCCACATAGACGTAGCGGCCATCGAGGCTGCGGCTCGGTGAGGACAATGTCTGCCCCTCGAGATCGGTTACGGGCATCTCGAACGTGCGTTTGGTATTCGTATCGATGAGGCCGATCGACCCCGTCCGGCTGTTGCTGTAGTAGATATCGACCTCGTTCGGATCGAACAGGACATCACTCGTGGGAGGGAAGTCCTCCAGCGCGAACATGATGTCGGCCGCGTAGGGGGAGAACAGCACGAAGCCGCCGTCCTCATTGTCCGAGAACCCGATTTTCGATCCCGACGTATCGAGAACCATGTGCCGCGGAGCTATCGGCAGCTCGATCTCCTTCGCGAGTTCCTTGCTCCTCAGGTCGTACACGCTGACGAGCCGGCGTTCTATGTTCGTGTAGACGAGAACGGGAGCGTAGGGCGTCGCTATCAGATCGTCGACGGGATACTTCGTTTCGATTCGATAGATCGCTTCCTCGTCGATGAGGTCGACGACATCGATGACGTTGTCGGTTGCATCGGCGACGAACATCAGCCGCAGGGGATTTGAGATATCGACCTGTGCGAATGCGGTCCCGGAGATAAAAACCGATGCGGTAATCACGAGTGAATCAAGTAGTCTGTTCATGACCGGCAGGAACGCTCCGTTAGTGCCTATGACAATCCCAGATAGGGATAAATCATATCGCTGACGGTGTGGAAGTTGTCCGTGATCAGGATCAGGCCGAACGTTACGATGACGGCCATACTCGCGTAGCTCAGAGGCTTGGCGTTTCTGGCGAGAAACACCAGGATGCTGTCGATCCTGGTGATGTAGTAAGCGGACAGTAGAAACGGTATCGCTACGCCGATCGAGAACGTCAGCATGATGCCCGCGCCGATCGTCGCGCTGCCGATTGCGCCGACATAGACAATGAGCGTTGCGACGATGGCGCCGCCGAAACAGGCCGTACAGCCCAGTGTGTAACCTATCGACGCCAGCAACGTTCCGGCTACATCGCGCGTCCTGAGACTGTCCATCACCTTGCGGTCCGGAATCCGGCACGCGAACTCGCGTGTACCGCGCAGGCCGACCCACAGTCCCAACAGGATTACGATTACACCCGACACAACGGCGACCGTTCGGCTGTACTCGGCGAATAACAGCTGCGCTTGATGGCCGATCGCGCCGATCATCGCGCCCGCCAGAGCGTACAACAGCGTAAAACCGAGGACGAAAGCCACGGCGATCTGGGTAATCTTGCGCCTGATCACGGGCGTGAGTTGGCGAGCATCGGCGGTGGTCTGCCCCGGCACGGTCGAGAATCCCGCGATCACGCCGCCGAAGATTACGACGAGCTGCAGCAGGCAGGGTGTGAGCACGGATGAGAGCAGCCCGGCTCCGAGGGCCAACATGGCGACGGGTGTAATGTCGGTACGGGACTTGAGTTCTTCGGGCAGCGTGTAAGGTGCGTCCCAGCTGCCGACGAAGGTCATGTCGCGCAGGCTGCCGAGATAGGGATTGGATACGTACAGGCGAAGGCGCCCGGCCGATTCGAAATCGATGAGATTGCCGTCCGGATCCCGTTTCGAGAAACTGTAGACGCTGACCCGGTGATGCTCGACGGTGGTCGGGCCGTCCGCGATTTCAGGGTAGTAGATTTCCTCACCCACGCGCAGCGTAGCGCTCGGAACCGTGGGCGGGAGATCGCCGCGGTGAATCGTCTCAGCGACGAAAAAGATCAAGTTTCTGTCCGGGCGGAGATTACCGACGATCGCGGCCCGGTCGACATATTGAAAATACTCGTCACTCGCGAGTGTGGCGACGATCTCCAGGTCGGGCGTGTAGATGAGCCGGCGAGTCAGGTACTGGGAGACGTTTCCGGCTTTGATCATGCGGCTGTCGTCACCGACATTGCGCAAGAGTTGCTGTCCCTGGACGAAATACGGCATGACGAGCCACGACGACGCGATGACCAGACCGACAAACAGCAACGCGCCGAGCTTCAGCGGGTTTATGCGATTGACGGTTTCCACATCGATTCCTGTGTGTCCGGTCGTATCCGAACGCTACTGTATCGCCTCGAGCAGGGTCTCCGGAGAACTCGTGAACGTGAGTACATCCGTAAGCTCACCTGCGGGATTGATCACGTAGACGTTAGCCGTATGCTGCACCGTGTAATTGCTCTGAGTCTTCGTTACGGCATAGCTAACCTTGAAGTTTGCCGCAGCGGTGTTCACCTGTGCGTGGTCGCCGGTCAGGCCTATCATGCTGGCGCCGAAATTAGAGGCGTAGTTATCGGTCACCTCCGGCGAGTCACGTTCGGTGTCGACGCTGACGAATATCCCCACGGCGTCGGCGTCCGTCATGCTCAAGGCCTTGCCCATATTCAAGGCCATCATCGGGCAGATATGAGTGCAGTTCGTGAAGCCGAAGCCGAGTAGGAGGTAGCGACCGAGAAAATCCTCGTCCGTAACGATATTGCCGTCTCGATCGAGTAGTTCGAAGTCGACGACGATGCCATGCGAATTCATGCTATCGAGCGAATCGTGGTTGGCCGTATCCGAAGCGGGCATCGCAGCGGCGGTCGCGTGACCGGCATGAGCTGCCACCTCGTGACTTTCAGGCTGTGATAACGTCGAGGCGCCCACGCATAAGCTGCAGACGACTGCAATGACCTTGGATAATGCCTGTATGCGGTTCATAATCGTGTCGTAATCCCCTGGAACCTTAGACGCAATCGAGCGTTTCGGGTTCCTGGAATCACATGCCGGCCAGTCGCGGCGGCGGCCGAGAGACGCCGTCCGGCACCCAGTCTAATAATCGAGCACGCTTCCTAATGCAGGGTTAATCCCGCCATGGAAGTTACCCTGATCGCGAACGACCCGTGATTCCCCATTTTCATCGTAGTGCACCCAGATGAGCCCGTGGGCGTCGCCGTTGCCCGGCATGTCAATGATCTTGATCAGGTCCTTGCTCTCGGCGTCGTAGATATAGATGCGGCCTTCACCGTTACTCGTCGCCCACATCTCCTCACCGTTCGGCGATAACAGCACATGATCGACCTTGTAGGCGCCGTAGAGCGTATCGACGGCGTGACCCGAATCCGTGTCTATGACCGTGATTGTACGGCCCAGGTGATGCGCGGCCTCGCCCTTATCGGCGACCCAGAGTTCGGTCTCGTCAATGTTTAGTGATGCCCCGTACGGCCCAATACCCGTGCCGTTCGTCCAGATAACCTCACCCGTATTGATGTCGATCTTCGACGCGGAGGAACTGGTCATGATCGGATAGATGTACTCCTTGGCGGAATCGACGACGGCCCAGTTAGGTCGGTAGCCGGGGATCGGAAATTCGTCGATCACTTCCCAGGTCTCCGGATCGATCTTCGCAATCCAGAACGGGCGCATGGCCATCAGGGTTCCCTGATAAATCATCGTTACGCCGCGCATGCCCGTGCCTCGACCGGGCGCGTAACCTGCGGGCTCCATGAGCGCGTAGATGTATTCGTAGTCCCCGTCGGTCCAGACTGTGTAGACAAAACCGCCCATGTCGAGGTCACTGACGCCACCAAGGACTTCGTTGGTCTCGGGATCGTAGAGGATCAGGCCGAGACCGTCCGGGTCGCGAGTGAACATGTCGAACAGTACTTTGTCGCGGAACACCTGACCGTGGTGCAGGCGCGCACCGATCGTGACCTGCGCGACGTGCTGTAGCGTGATCGCGTCGAGCACGATCATCGTCTGTGAGCCGGCCGGATCGGGGTTGCCGTCGGCATCGGGTTCCCGCGGGCCGACCAGGTAAGCGTACTTGCCGTCGGGCGACATTGCCGAAGTGTGCACGACGGAGCGAAGCTTCTCCGGTATCTGGTAGCTCGTGATGATTTCCATCGTCTCGGCATCACCGACGACGAGGGCGTTGCTTGTCGGTGGCGTGTAGCCTTCATACAAAACGGATGGGGAACTCGTCGTCCCGATACTCTCGTACCAATAGGTTTTCCCCGGCTCCGGTTCGAACTTCGGCTCGCCGGAATCCCAGCTGGCTACGATTCTAGAGGGATATTCGCTCCAGACACTCCCCTCTATCGAACGGCGCTCCCACGTCGCTTGTACCGACTCGAAGGTCTCGATGGCCTCGACCTGCAGATCACGTGCAGTTTTCGTGAAGTCGAGCTGCTCGGCCTGATTGGCTTTGACGGTTGTGAGCGCCGTCAGCCATTGTTCGGCCAGGCCTTCCTCGACGGGTAAACCTCCTAGGGTGCGGATATACATGGCGATGGCGGTGAGGTCCTCATCCGTCGGATTCATCTCGGAAACGATGACGCCCATGACGGGATTGCTCTCGAGTTGATCGAAGATGTTTACGGGTGTCGGGCCGAACAGCAGCGACGGCCCGACGAGACCCTCACCGGTATCGGCATGGCAGACGCGGCAGCCGATGTCGGCTTGAAAGAGTTCCTGGCCACGCTCGAGAAGCGCATCCACCGAACCTTGGCCGTTGGCCGCGAAGCTGACGACGACCAGGCAGGCTGGGCTCAGGATCTGAACTAGATATCTCATTCTTGGGCGCCCCCCGTAAGTTAGCCGCGTTTATCTGACCGGCCATTATAGCGCAACGCCTACTGCCCCCGGAGCAGCGGGCGTTCGAGGCTCGAATGCTAGTAATCCAGGACGATGCCGTTATACGGGTCGATGCCGCCGTGAAAATTGCCTTGATCCCGGACTACACGGGGTTCGCCGTTCTCGTCGTAGTGCACCCAGATCAGGCCATGGGCATCGCCATTCCCGGGCATGTTTATCTTCCTGAGTAGATCTTTCGTCTCGACGTCGTAGACGAAAATCCGGCCTTCGCCGTTACTCGTCGCCCACATCTCTCTGCCATTCGGGGACAACAACACATGGTCGACTTTGTAGGCGCCGTAGAGAGTTTCGACTGCGTGTCCCGAGTGGGTATCCATAATCGTGATCGTGCGGCCGAGATGACCGGCTGCCTCGCCTTTGTCGGCGACCCAGAGCTCCGACTCGTCTGCGTTAAGCGATGCGCCGTAGGGACCGATGCCCGTCCCGTTCGTCCATTCGATAACGCCGGTTTCGATGTTGATCTTAGACGCATTGGACAGGGTATTCACGACGTACATGTTCTCTTTCGCGTCGTCGACGATCAGCCAGTTCGGCCGGTATCCCGGAATCGGGTATTCTTGCAGCACGGTCCAGGTCTCGGGATCGATCTTCGCTATCCAGAACGGGCGCATGGCCATGAGCCTGCCCTGATACATGCTGATGGCCGCGAACATGCCGGTCCCGCGGCCCGGCGCGTAGCCGGCCGGTTCCATGAGCGCGTAGATGTGCTCGTAGTCCTTATCGGTCCAGGCCGTATAGACGTACCCGCCGAGGTCGATATCCCGTACGCCGCTGACGATCTGGTCGGTCTCGGGATCCATGAGACTGATCGCGAGGCCGTCCGGGTCGCGTGCGAACATGTCGAGCATGATGTAGTCACGAAAGACCTGGCCATGATGGAGTCGCCCACCGATCGTGATCTGCTTTATCGGCTGCAGTGTCGCTGCATCCGCCTTCAACAGCGTGGCAGATGTGCTGAGGTCCGTCGTCGTGTCGATGTCGCCGCCCGGCCTCGCGCCGATGATGTAGACATAGCGACCGTCCGGCGACATCAAAGAGGTGTGCACGACGGCGCGCAGGTTCTGCGGCAGCATATAACTCGCGATGACCTCCATGGTCTCGGCGTCGCCGACGACGATCTGATTACTCTCCGGCGGGGTGTAGCCCTCGAACAATATGGACGGTGAGCTGGTGGTGCCGACATTCTCGTAAAAGTAGGTCTTTCCCGGCTCCGGCGTGAATTTCGGCTCGCCAGGATCGAATTCGGCGACGATTTGGGTCTGATAATGACTCGTCAGGCTGCCCTCGTTGGCGCGTCGCGTCCACGTCGCGAGTACGGAATCGAAAGTCTCGATCGCTTCGACCCGCAGGTCGCGGTCGGTCTTTGCGAACTCGAGCGTCTCGGCCTGGTTAGCTTTGACGGTTGTCAGTGCCGTTCGCCACTGCTCGGGCAGATCCGCTTCCAGCGGCAGGCCGGCGAGTGTGCGAATATACATCGATATTGCGACGAGATCTTCGTCGCTTGGATCCATCTCCGAGACGATGACGCCCATGACGGGATTACTCTCGAGTTGATCGAAGATATCGACTGGCGTCGGGCCGAAATGTAGAGACGGCCCCACGAGGCCCTCCCCAGTATCCGCATGACAGACGCGGCAGCCGATGTCGGCATTAAAGAGCTCCTGGCCGCGTTCCACGAGGGCATCTATCGCTTCCTGGCTCACCGCCACTCCGCTGAGTGTGGCTCCCGAGATCAGGCCAATGGCCGGGAGTGCGCTACGAAATCGGATTCGCACTGTGTGCTACCCTCTGGATATTAATCCACTGAACGATGAATTACAGTTTACTCTAGGTCGGTGTAGGCAGTCATGAGCGTTGGCAATACCGGCCAGCAAGCGTTCGCGGGGCCACGGGGTTGCATCATGAAAAGTACTTCGAATGGAGTTATCCGACGGGCCGCCCGCGCTAGATTACCCGACCGCCGTTCAGGATTCCGTTCGGGTCGAGCGTTCGTTTGAGCTGACGCATCAACTCGAGTTCTTCTTCGCTGCGTGAGTAGCGCAGGTATTCGCGCTTGAGCGCGCCGATGCCGTGTTCGGCCGAAACAGAACCCTCGTGCTCGCCGGTGATTGCATAGACGGTCTCCAGGATTTCATCGATGTCGTCCTCTCTTCCCGTCGTGATGAACAAGTGCAGATTATTGTCGCCGATGTGGCCGAAGACGAGATTTACGATGGGATCGAACCTTGCGTTGAGATCTCTATCGACCCTGTCGAGAAAAGCGGGCATGTCGGCTACGCCCATGCTGACATCGACGCTTGCGTAGGGCGTCAGCAGTGGAGTGATCTCGGCGATACCGTCACGAATCGCCCAGAAAATCTGTGTATCTTTCTCCGATTGCGCGATGATAGCGTCTTCGATAAGCCCCGATTCGAGAGCCGATCCGAGAGCGCTCTCGAAGCGCTCGGAGTCGGTGGCCGAATCGGTCCCTTCGATTTCTATGAGCGCATACAGCGGATAGCGCTGGTCAAACGGTGAGTTGAGTTTCTCGATGTACTCGATGACGTAATCGTAGTACGAGGCCCACATCACTTCGTAGGCACTCAGTGAGCCGCCCATCTCGGCCTGCACGTCTCTGAGCAGCTTTACGACATTGTCGAACGAAGCAATCGCGCACAGCGCCGTGCATTTGCTCGGAAGCCGTGGGAAAAGTCTGAGCACGGCGCGTGTGACGACGCCGAGCGTTCCTTCCGTGCCGATAAAGAGTTGCTTCAAGTCGTAGCCGGCATTGTTTTTCAGCATTCGGCTCATCGAGCTGATAACGGTGCCATCGGCCAGTACGGCTTCGAGCCCGAGGACGAGACTCCGAATCATGCCGAACCGTATGACCTGGTTGCCGCCGGCATTCGTCGCGATTAAACCGCCAATGTGGCAGGTCCCTCGTGCGCCCAGATCCAATGGAAAGAGCAGGCCGGCATCCTCGGCAGCCTCCTGAATTGACTGAAGCGGCGTGCCCGACCATGTTGTTAGCGTCATCGAGGCCGTGTCCAGTGACTCGATACCCGTCATTCGCTCCAGGCTCAACGCGATTTCTCCCGCACGGGGCGTCGCACCTCCGGACAGACCCGTTAATCCCCCCTGGACGACGACGGGTTGTCTCGCGTTCGAACAAGCCTTCAGCATGATCGAAACGTCCTCGGTCGATCTCGGCAGGACGACCGCGATGGGTTTCTGGGGATTTTCACCGCTGACGTCGACGGCGTACTTTTCGCTGACCTCGGCCCCGCCGATGATTGCGTCTGCGCTGAGCCCCTGCGCCAGCGTTGAAAGGATATCGCTCATGATGTCGGTGCCGTCAGTTAAGCTCGTCCGTGAAACCGGTTGCCATCTGCCGTCTGTGCACCTAGGGTAAGCGGCCATGAGCAGATTGACCAGCCTGTGCCAGGAGATCTATTACGGTATGACGCCCCGGGCGTTGCGGGCGCGATATGTACTGCTCGTGTTCGATCTCTGCATCATCTCTTACTTCGTCGCCACGACTTTCATGCGGCCGTACGAGTGGATCATCGTCATCGATTTCGTCTTCGGTACGTTGCTCGTCATCGACTTTCTCGCGCGCATGATCGCGCATTCGGATCGTGGTGAGTATCTGGTGAGACCGATGAGCCTCATCGATCTCGTCGTCATTGCGTCGCTGCTGATCCCGGCGGCCTTGGGTAACGTCGCATTCCTGCGCGTAGTGCGCGCATTGCGATTGATGTGTTCCTATGTCGTTATCCGGCAACTACGAAGCCATTCGCGATTCTTCGCGAGAAACGAAGAAGTAATCTTTAGCGCGCTCAATCTATTGGTGTTCATCTTCATCGTGACGGCCGTGGTGTTTGTCATGCAGGTGCAGGTCAATGACTCCATCAATAACTATATCGATGCGCTGTATTTCACGATTGCGACGCTGACGACGACGGGGTTCGGCGACATCGTGCTAGTCGACAGTACGGGAAGATTGCTGGCAGTTATCATCATGATCGTCGGCGTAGCGTTGTTCATCCGTCTCGTGCAGACGATGTTCCGGCCGAGCAAGGTTCGCTACGAGTGCCTCGACTGTGGTCTCACCCATCACGATAGAGACGCTGTGCATTGCAAACACTGCGGCCGGCAGTTGCATATTCGCACTGAAGGCGTCGTCGGATAAGTACAACAGCAGGAAGAAAAAAATAATGATCGACTTATACACGTGGACGACGCCTAATGGCCGCAAGGTCTCCATCATGCTCGAGGAACTCGGGCTGCCATACAATACGATCGGAGTAGATATTGGCAATCGCGAGCAGTTCGATCCGGACTTTCTGAAGATCAGCCCGAACGGTAAGATTCCCGCGATCGTCAACCACGACACGGGCCAGAGCCTCATGGAATCTGGTGCGATACTCATGTATCTCGCGGAGAAGACCGGCCAGTTCATGCCGTCGTCGGGTGCGGAGAAGTGGGTGGTCATCGAGTGGCTCATGATGCAGATGGGCTCGGTCGGCCCGATGCTGGGTCAGACGCACCACTTTCACTTCTACAACAAGGGTAAAGTTCCTTATGCGGAAGAGCGCTATCTCAAAGAGAACGCCCGCATTTACGGCGTACTCAATAGGCGGCTCGGCGAACAGCAATACCTTGCCGGAGACTACTCGATCGCGGATATCGCGACCTGGCCTTGGATATCGCGATATCCACGACAGGACATGAACTTGCACGACTACCCGAATCTGCTGCGCTGGTACCTGGAGCTCGCGGCACGGCCCGCGATGCAACGCGGCTATATCGTGCCGAAGCACGTCGAGGATATACCGATACCGGAATAGCCGCGGTCGCTAGCGTGCTGCGCGCAGATCCGGTAACGCGTCGCGCAAGCCACGAATGTGATCGGGCGTCGTCCCGCAGCAGCCGCCGAGCAGTCTGGCGCCGCTTTCAACCCACGAGAGCGCCTCTTGCGCCAGGTCCGCCGGAGAGGGGCTGCTCGTGAAGTTCCAATTCGGTGCCGAGAAATCGCCGAGTTCAGGGTAGACGCCGACGGGCCCGGGCCAGAGCGCTCGAACCTCTGCGATGGCCTGACCTACAGCTTCGGGATCGGTGTGCATGACATTAACTACGCTCGCGCCGAGCGGAATCAGTGTGCGCAAAGGATCGGTTAGAGGCGTCTCGGGAAAGTCGAAGCCGACGAGCGTTTCGCCGTCGTTGGCAAAGCGGCAACTCACGCCCAACCAGACCGGTAGCCCGACACTCAGGGCCGCCTCCATCGCCATGACGGCGTGATGGGTATCCTCCATCATCTCCAACGCGATCAGATCCACACCGCCTTCGGCCAGCACTTCTACCAATTCGTGATAGCCGTCGCGTTCACTCGACTCATCGGGATAGGCGGCGACATCGAGGCGGGGTGGTAAGCAGGAAATCGAGCCCGCGATGGCGACGGAACTCTGCGCCGCCATATCGCGTCCCTCGACAGCAGCCTCGATAGCCAGCCTGTTCACATTCGTAAACTCGTCGCCGAGTCCGGCAGCCTCGAGTACGAAACGTGTTGTACCGAAAGTATTCGTCGTAATGATTTCGGCACCGGCTTCGATATAGTCCGCGTGAATCTCACGCAGCAATTCCTTGTGGGTGTAGGCTGCGACGCCGCTCCACGCGTCCCGGTTCATCGCGACGCCACGGCGCTGCAACTCGCTCCCGGTGCCGCCGTCGAGGAGAACGATGTCGTTTGCGCACAGTCGGTCGTGCCAGTTGGTCTCCATGACGGTAGTTTAATGTAGGAAAAAAATGGGGGCCAGATCCCTTTTTCCACGAACTATCCAAGCTCGGAAACAATCTCAAGAAAAAAGAGATCTGGCCCATTTTTTCGCCATTTTTTCGGGCTCTTTTTCTCTGCGGTATACTCGATGGTCATGCGTTTATTCCTCGTGTTTTACGGGAGCTTGGCGGCTCTGGGCTGCAGCCCCGATCCTGCCGCAGTGCGCGACGTGGCCGCGTACGAAAACGACATCGCGAGTTGGCATGCTGCTCGCGCCGATCGCCTCATGGGAGCCGAAGGCTGGTTGAACCTCACGGGCCTCTATTGGCTCAAGGATGGCGCCAACACTTTCGGTTCCGGTGTCGCGGAGGATATCGTTCTTCCGGCCGACCGTGCACCGATTCACGCCGGTGAATTTGTGCTTCGGGACGATAGGGTCACAGTACGCGTCTCACCAGGGGTCGAGATCAACAGCACGGGGCTACCTGTTGAGGAACTCCGATTACGCGACGATGAGGAGGGCGATCCCACCATACTGACGCATGGAACTCTCGCGCTCTTCGCGATCAAGCGCATGGATCGAATAGGGATTCGTGTCCGCGATTATGAGCATCCCTCTCTGGCGGCATTTCCGGGTATCGAAACTTACCCGGTTGCGACGACCTGGCGCATCGTGGCGGAACTCAAGCCTTATCCCGAGCCTCGGCACGTTGCAGTAAACACGGTCGTCGAGGGGCTAGGCTGGGACCCGATCGCGCTTGGAGTTGTGGAATTCGAGCTTCACGGCGAGCGGCAATCACTGGAGGTGCTGGAATCCGGCGATGAGTACTTCATCCTGTTCGCGGACACGACGAATGGCCTCGAGACCTATCCTGCAGGCCGGTTCCTGTACGCGGAGCCGGTCGACGAGGATGGCCTCACCGTGTTGGACTTCAACATTGCTTACAATCCGCCTTGCGCCTTCAACGACTTCGCTACCTGCCCGCTGCCACCGCGGCAAAACCATCTAGATATTCCGATTCCAGCCGGCGAGAAATTCAGCGAAGCACTGCACGTGCCGGCGATCTGAGAGGCGTAAACCGCGTAGCTATGCGGGCTGCGTTAACGTAAAGAAGTCCCAAGAGGTACGGAACCGGTATTCTCGGAAGTTATAATAGGACCTACAATCAGAGTACGTTGAACTTTGGCGACGCGGACGCGTCAGACATAGCCGCACGGGGGACCCGGTAGGGAATTCCGAATAGATTAAGAGTGATTCAGGAGAACCGCATGAAGAACAAGATCCTTGCGAGCAGCCTCATGGTTATCGTGGGCCTCGTATTCGGAGCCGGTGTGATCCTGGCGCAGGACGGTGCCGCAGCCGGTGAAACGACAGCACGCTTCGACCCCGTCGAGGGCGATGTGCACAGGCCGGATTTCACGCTCACGGGCATGCAGGGCGAGTCCCGTTCGATCGACGAATGGGACGGCAATGTTCTGCTCGTCGGTTTCTGGGCCAGCTGGTGTATCCATTGCCGGCACGAGATGCCGTATTTCAACGAACTCAGAGCAAAATATGGCGACCAGGGTTTCGAAGTCCTGGGTGTGGCGGCTGACGAGGTCGAGAAAGTAGCGGAGTTTCTGGAAGAGGTGCAGGTCGACTTTCCCGTGATTTATGGGGAGCTGTTCGACGTCATGGATCTCAGTGCCGAGTATGGGAATTCCATCGGCGGCCTGCCCTTCTCTACGTTCGTGGACCGTGACGGCAACATGCGCTATACCCAGAAGCCCGGTGAAATGACCTATGAGGAAGCCGAGGAAGTCTTACTGCGCCTGCTCAACTAGACCTCGATCTTCGCGCGGGTAGGGTGTCGACGTGTACGTGCGACCAACACCTCGATCGCCATGAGCGGCTCCCCTGCTTCATCGACTGGGGCAGACAGCGGCCCCTCCCAGCCTGAACTCCTCGTCGGGCTTAATGCGGTCATTCTTGCCGTAACGCGGGATCAGCCCAGGGTACTTACGGTCGGTTCGCAGACTGCGAGCCTCGGTGCTGCGACCGTAGATTCATCGTCCACTTCACGCGCTTTGCCATTCGGGCCGTTCGATCGTGAGCATGACCGGACGCTGGAACTCTGCATGCGCGATACCGTTCACAAGCAGACTGGTATCGAGTTGGGTTACGTCGAGCAGCTCTATACCTTTGCGGACAAAGGACGCGATCCACGTGAAGCTTCGGGCGGAAGCCGCGTGTTGTCGGTCGCCTATCTTGCGCTCTTGCAAGAGAGTGCGTTGACGGAAGCCGAAGATGCAACCTGGGAAGACTGTTATGAGTTCTTTCCCTGGGAAGACTGGCGCGAGGGTAAGCCCGAGCTGATCGCCGAGATCGAGGCGGCGTTACTCGGGTGGGCGGGCGACGAAGAGCAAGCTGCGAATGAGGCCGAAGTCCGTGAGCGAATCGATATCTGTTTCGGGCTCGGTAACGCGGGGTGGGATGCCTATCAAGTGCTCGAGCGGTACGAGTTACTTTACGAAGCGAAGCTCGTTGCTGAGTATTGGCTCGACAGAGATCAAACTCTCCCGAAAATAGTCAAACGCTTCGTCCAGCCAATGGCATTCGATCATCGGCGGATTTTAGCGACGGGCCTGAGCCGCGTACGGGGGAAATTGCGCTACCGCCCGGTGGCCTTTGAACTCATACCCGAGACGTTTACGCTTCTGAAGCTGCAGCATGCCGTCGAAGCCATCTCGGGGTTATGCTCGCACAAACAGAACTTCCGCCGGCTCGTCGAAAAGAGTGGGTTGGTCGAAGGTACGGGCAGGCAGGAAGCTAAGACGGGCGGACGTCCCGCCGAACTTTTCCGCTTCCGCCGTGCTGTGCTGCGCGAGCGCCGTGCCCCCGGAGTAGCATCGCTTCGCCCGCCCCGCAGCCCGTAGCGACGCGCCGCCAGGCCTTACTGGTAGTGTATTTCCCGACTGTGCTATACTCGCATTTACATTATACTCCTTTTGAGTACAAGTAGGAGATGAATTGGCTGAATCGTATGACTTTACGCCTGTGGTCGCCGAGGCGACACGGGGCATCTACGAGCTCGTCCGCGACGTCATACCCGATGTCGAGTGGCCGATTCACGCACCCTATATCGCACAGATCAACGCACTCAAAATCGAGCGAAACGCCATCCTGCTCGCGCATAACTATCAGACGCCGGAGATCTATCATGGTGTCGCGGATTACACTGGCGACTCGCTGGGCCTCGCCGCGAAGGCAACGGAGACCGACGCAGACGTCATCGTTTTCTGCGGCGTTCACTTCATGGCCGAGACGGCGAAGATCCTGAATCCGGACAAGACGGTGCTGATCCCGGATCCGCTCGCGAGTTGCTCCCTCGCCAGCTCGATTACCGGGGCAGACGTCAGAGTCATGAAAGAGCGCTATCCTGGCGTTCCCGTCGTGTCGTATGTCAACACGAGCGCCGACGTCAAAGCTGAGACCGACGTCTGCTGCACCTCCGGAAACGCGCTCCAGGTCGTTGAGTCGCTTGACACGGATCGCGTGATCTTCCTTCCCGACGCCTACTTGGGCCGTTACGTTGCTCAGCAGACCGACATCGAGGTCATTCTCTGGCAAGGAAGTTGTGAGGTGCACGAACGCTTCACGGCGGACGAACTTCGGGACTATCGCAATACGACGCCCGGCATTCAGATCATTGCGCACCCCGAATGCCCGCCAGACGTTCTGGAGGAAGCTGACTTCGTTGGTTCAACCTCGGGCATGATCAATTACGTTGACAATAGACGTCCGCAGCGAGTCGTTATGATTACCGAGTGTTCGATGAGCGACAATGTCGCCGTCGAGTTTCCGGACGTCGAGTTCGTTCGGCCCTGCAATCTCTGTCCGTACATGAAGCGCATCACGCTGCCGAAGATCCTGCATTCCCTTCAGGCACTGGAACATGAGGTTCTCGTCGATCCGGTCATGGCGGAGCGAGCGTACGGTGCCGTAAAGAGAATGTTGGAGATTTCTTGAGAGTCGAAGGTCTCTAAACTGATGGCGAACAACTCTGAAAGCTCAGTACTTATCATCGGCGGTGGTATCGCGGGCCTCAGCACGGCTCTGCGACTGGCAGATGCTGGCCACAGTGTCTTGGTCCTGAGTAAGAATGAGCTCGCTGATACGGCGAGTTTTCTGGCCCAAGGCGGCATCGCGGCCGTCATAAACTCCGAGGACTCGCTGAGTTCACATCACTCGGACACGATCGTTGCGGGTGCGGGACTCTGTCACTCGGATACGGTCGCGCAGGTCGTACGCGAAGGCCCTGACTGTATCCGCTGGCTCGAGGATCATGGCGTCGAGTTCACGCGCGAGAATAGCGGTGGCGAACTCCATTTGACGCGGGAGGGTGGTCACAGCAGACGTAGAGTCGTCCACGCCGATGACGCGACCGGCACCGCCGTCATGGGTGTTCTCGTGGACAGAGTCCGACGGCACGAGGCAATTCGTGTGCTCGAAAATCGCTTCGTCGTCAATCTCGTGACCACGAAAGAACTGAGGCTCGAAGGCCCGAATCGCTGCGTCGGCATACGTGTGCTCGACAACTCTGCCGGTATCGTTGAAACACTCTGGGCGAACGCTGTTGTACTCGCGACGGGCGGTGCGTCAGGGATCTATCAGCATGCGACGAATGCATCAACCGGCGATGGGATCGCGATGGCGTGGCGTGCGGGATGCACCGTGGCAAATATGGAGTTCGTCCAGTTTCACCCGACTTGTTTGTACGACTCCACTTCCAACTCCGCGTTAATCAGCGAGGCAGTGCGAGGCGAGGGCGGGAGATTACTGCTCCCGGACGGAGGCCGGTTCATGCCGCGCTACGATGCCAGGGCCGAGCTTGCGCCAAGAGATATCGTCACTCGCGCGATCGCGAAGGAACTCGCCGAGCGAGATCTCGATCAAGTCTATCTGGACATCAGTCATAAGCCCGCCTCGCTTGTCATGGAGAGATTCCCCAATATTTTCAGGCTCTGTGCGGATCATGGCATTGACATGACGAAAGAGCCGATCCCCGTCGTGCCCGCAGCCCATTACACCTGCGGTGGCATCGTAACCGACCAGCACGGGCAGACGGATGTCCAGCAACTCTATGCGCTCGGCGAATGCAGCTTCACGGGGCTGCACGGCGCCAATCGACTGGCGAGTAACTCTCTGCTCGAGGCGCTCGCGTTCGCGAAGACAGTCAGCGGCCGCATCACACAGCAATCCAGCGAGCCGCAACCACCGCTCCTGCAGTTGCTCTGCGACCCCGACTATGGCGATTCGGTACGCTGCCCGTCCCTGGACGAGAAAGCGAATCGGTTGCGAAATCTCATGTGGCACGACGTCGGCATAGTCCGGACCCGGAAGAGCCTGAAGCGAGCCGCTCGGCGCCTGAGGGATCTTAACCGGCAACTCGATCAGGAATGGGACGACGGTCGGCTCCGTTCCGATGTCCTCGAGCTACGCAATCTCGTCACGGTCGCGGAGCTGATAACGACGAGTGCACTGCAGCGTCAGGAGAGCCGCGGCCTGCACTTCGTGAGCGATTATCCGATCGCGCAGAACGATCCCCAGGATACGTCGCTGCATCCCGAATAGAGAAAAGGGGCCGAAAAAAAGGGCCAGACCCCTTTAAAAAAGGGATCTGGCCCTACTTAATAAAGGGGCCCGGCCCTTTTTCTTCGATTGCCGTCCCGGCTAATTCGAGCACTGCTCTCGCGCGTTTTACGACCGGGACGTCAATCACTTTGCCGTCTAGGGTAGTCGATCCACGTCCCGTGGCTTCCGCTTCCTCGAACGCCGCGACGACTCTTCTCGCGTAATCGATCTCCGTCTGCGATGGCGTGAATGTTTCGTTGATAGCTTCAATCTGTGCCGGATGAATGGCGAATCGACCCTTGAAGCCATATCGCTTCGATGCTGCCGAGTTCGCCCTTAAGCCTACCTCGTCCTTGAACCGAAAGTACGGTGTGTCCAGTGCAGCGACCCCGGCAGCTCGCGCCGCGATACACAGCACGTTTCTCGCATATGCTACCTCGGACTCGTCCTCGCGCCGCTCTATCCCTAAGTCATGAGTGAAATCCTCGGCGCCGAACGCAGCGCCAATGATTCGTGGACTCGATGCACAGATCTCATAACATTTGACGATGGCTCTCGCGCTCTCGAGCCAGGGGATGATCTTGAGGCTACCGACGGTCAGGTTGGATGCCTGTTCCAGCTCCGCGAGCAGATCGGAAACGGTCTCAATATCCTGGGGGCTATCTATCTTGCCGATCGAGATGCCGAATATTTCCGCCGCCACGACCGCAGCGAGATCGGATTCCATCCATCCTGTATCCAGCGAATTGATGCGCGGCATGACCGGGATGCCGGTAGCGCTGAACCTGGGCAAGAAACCTTTGATCGTCTCGCGTGCGTTGGCCTTCTCCGCGTCGGGTACGGAGTCTTCCATATCAGGTACGAAGACATCGGGACGAAAGCCTACGGCCTTCTCCAGCATGTTCTGTTTATTGCCGGGGACAAAGAGTAGGCTGCGTAACGCTGTCACGATGGGTTGCCTCTGGTGCGCTCCGGCAGCATTCCCGAACTTAGAGCAACCCAGCTCCGCGCGCCCACTGATACTTTGCACCGAGGATGGCGACTGGCAACTCCGTTGTATACGGGCAGGCGACGATGGGCTTGTCGATGCCCTGTCGCGGGCCTCCTGCACGACGCGAGCACAGAGTTCTGCGAATACCATCGGCGGCGTGATGATCGTGTGCCAGTACCCGAGAATCAGTGAATGGATCCGATCGTCCTCGAGGCCTAAGCGAATCGTGTTTTCGTATGTCGTCGGCGGCTCGCCGCCCGTAATATCGACGGGGTTTCCCGAGGCACCGAACGGCGGGATGAATTCCTTGAACGCTACATCGAGATCCTCGGGAAATGACATTAACGTCAAGCCGTTGTCCACGATCGCATCTGAGAGCAGGACTCCGGAGCCGCCGGCGCCCGTAATTACGACGATCTCCTCGCCCTTAGGCGTCGGTAGCACGGGTAGGCCGCGGGCGAATTGCAGAAGGTCGTTGAGGCTGTAGGCGCGAATCACGCCGCTGGCACGAAGAATATCGTCGTATACCTTATCGTTGCCCGCGAGCGCACCGGTATGCGACGCTGCTGCCCGGGCGCCGAGCTGCGTGCGCCCGGCCTTGAGCATGACGATGGGTTTTTTCTTCGATACACGTTTCGCGACCTCGGAGAAGCTGCGGCCATCCTTGAGGTCCTCGGCATGCATCGCCATGATGTCCGTGTTCTCGTCCTGCTCGAAATAGGTCAGCAGATCGTCTTCGTCCAGATCAGACTTGTTACCGAGGCCGACGATGGCGGAGACGCCCATTTTGGTCGAACGGCTGAAGCCGATGATAGACATACCGACACCGCCACTCTGGGACGATAGCGCAGCTTTACCCTTGACGTCATACGGCGTACAGAAGGTCGCGCACAGGTTGGACGGCGTGTAATAGAAGCCGTAGATGTTCGGCCCCATGATGCGAACGTCGTGCTCGCGCGCCGCGGCGACGAGTTCATCCTGCAATTCGTGCTCGCCGACTTCGGCGAAGCCGGACGGAATCATGATCGCGCCCGGGATTCCCTTCTCGCCGACTTCCTTCATCACGGCGACACAGAATTTCGCCGGAACGGCGAACACGGCGACATCGATTTCACCCGGGATGTCCTTGATACTCTTATAGGCCTTCTTACCCAGAATCTCATCGGCTTTCGGGTTGATCGGGTAAAGCTCGCCAGCGTAGCCGCCGTTGATGATGTTCTTCATCACCGAGTTGCCGATCTTGCCTTCGGAGTCCGACGCGCCGATTATGGCAACGGCCTTCGGTTTCATGATGCGCGTCATAGCCGCGACAATCTCATCCTGCGTCGGCCTATAAACGTTCTTGGGTGGAGAGAAGTCGACAGTTATCAGTGCGTCGACTGCTGTCGCGCCGGCCGCGTTCGCGAGCACCGGGTTGAGATCGATCTCCCGTATCTCGGGAAAGTCGTCGATGAGTTGCGAGACGCTGACGATGATCCGCTTCAGCGCGGCGCGATCGACGGGTTCGGCGCCGCGAACGCCTTTTAAGACCTCCGCCGCTTGGATACCGTCCAGCATCGCGCCGGCGTCTTCCTCGCTCGCGGGGGCGAGCCGGAAAGTGACGTCCTTGAGAACTTCAACGAGGATTCCGCCGAGTCCGAATGCCACGAGCTTGCCGAAGCTGCCATCAGTAATGGCACCGACGATCACTTCCTGGTCGTAGCGGTCCAGCATCTGCTGGACTTGGATGCCGGCGACTGCGGCGTCGGGTGAGTGGGCGCCTACACTTTCGAGTATTGATTCGTACCCCGCAGCGACAGCGCCCGAATCGGCCAGACCGACCAGTACGCCACCGGCTTCCGTCTTGTGTTGAATGTCGGCAGAGACGATCTTCATGACGACCGGATAACCGATCTTGTTCGCGATCGCCACGGCTTCTGCCGACGACGTCGCGAGTCCTTCCTCCGGCAACGGAATACCATAGGCATCGCATACCGTCTTGCACTCGGGTGCGGTAAGCGCGGTGCGGCCATCGGCCTCGACCTGATCCAGTACCGTGCGGACATCGTCTCGACGGTGAGTCATACTCGGTCTCCTTTCCTCTTTTCTTTTCTATGGCCGCTCTCGCAGCGCTTCGCAATGTAAGTCCTCGTTCAGGACGCTTTCGGCGGCTCGCGCGTGAATGCGCCGGCCTGTTCCATCCCGGCAATCTCATCGTCTGCATAGCCGAGGACTTCGCTCAAGACCTCCTCCGTGTGTTCGCCGTGTAAGGGTGAACGTACGACCTGTACCGGGGAGTCCGACAGCTTTATCGGGCAGCCCAGGTTGTACCACTTGCCGCGTTCGGGATGATCGAGCTTGATGTACATCTCGCGCAGCTTGACGTGCTCGTCGTTGGCGAGATCCTTCGTACTCATGATCGGTCCGCAGGGTACGTTGATCTCATTCAGTATGGCCATGAGTTCGCGTTTTGTGTGATTGCTTGCGAACTCAGTCAATAGTTCCCACATCTCGCCCTGGTTCTGGCGCCGGACCGTGATGTTGTTGAAACACTCATCGTTCAGCAGCGCCTCGCCGCCGATCAGTTCGGCCAAGGCGTTCCAGACGTGCTCCTGCACGACGACGTAGAGATAGTCATTCGGGCCACCAGGTTTGCATTGGATCGCATTGCCCAGCTGGCCACCTCCCGAGTCGTTACCGGCGCGTGGCGTGAAGTCCTCGAACTCCTGGACGGCGTATTCGGTGAGCGGTCCGTGCTCCAGACGCTGATGATCCCGCCACTTTACTCGGCAGAGATTCATCACGCAGTCCATCATCGCGCATTCGACATACTGGCCGCGTCCGGTCGTCTCGCGTTGAATGAGTGCGGCCAGTATCCCGGCCATGAGGTGGACGCCAGTCCCTGAGTCGCCGATTTGAGCGCCCGTGGCGACCGGCGGTCCGTCGAAGAGACCGGACGTGCTCAGCGAACCGCCCATGGCCTGGGCGACGTTCTCGTAGGCCTTGAATGCGGCGTAGGGTCCCTCGGTGCCGAAGCCCTTGACCGAAGCCATGACGATGCGCGGGTTGATCTCGTGGACCTGTTCCCAGGCAAATCCCAACCGATCGAGTACGCCCGGGCCGAAGTTCTCCATGACCACGTCACAGATCTTGATCAGCTTCGTAAAGATCTCCTTCCCCTGCGGATTTTTCAGGTTCAGTGTGATCGAGCGCTTGTTGCAGTTTAGCATCGTGAAGTAGAGGCTGTCGGCGTCGGAAATATCTCGCAGTGGTCCGCGCGTGGCGTCACCGGCCGGCGACTCGACTTTGATAACGTCCGCACCTAAAAACCCCATGAGTTGGCTCGAAGTAGGCCCGGCCTGCACATGAGTCATGTCCAGGATTCGAATTCCAGATAGTGCCTTGTCCATGATTTTCGTTGTCTCCGTTTACTTGTACATGGTTTGACGCTTGGTGCCGGGCGCCCATTTGCTCGGATCTACCCATATGTTGATGACGGCCGAGCGACCGCTGCTGCTGACCGCCTCGCGCGCGCGCTGTAGCGCAGGTGCGATTTCGTTGCAGTCTCTAACCTCTTCGCCGTATCCGCCGAGCATTTCGGCAAACTTCGAGAAGGGCACGTCGCCCAACCGGTTGCCGACATTGCCGCGCTCGTCGCCGTACTTGGACAGTTGTCCATAGCGGATCTGATTCATGGCCGAGTTGTTGCCTATCACGGCGATATAGGGTGCGCCGAAACGGTTTGCGGTGTCCATGTCGAAAGCTGTCATTCCGAATGAGCCGTCGCCGTAGTAGCACAGGACTTCCTTGTTCGGATGGGCTAGGCCCGAGGCCAGGGCAAAGCCGGTGCCAACGCCGAGTCCGCCGAGAGCACCGGGATCCATCCAGTTTCCGGGAGCGCGCGGTTGTACCGCTTGGGCACTGATCGTGACCACATCGCCGCCGTCGCCGATATAGATCGTGTCCTCGGTCAGGAACTCGTTGAGTTCCCAGGCGACACGATACGGGTGAATAGGGTTCGCCTCGGATCGGAAAAGCGGCATGAGTTTCTCGGTCTTGATCTTCTCGATCTCGCGAAGCTGGTCGAGCCACCCCTGGCGGCGTTTCGCGCCGTTGTCGCTCGCGGCCGTCGTCGCGTCGAGCACGGCTCCAAGGATTGCGCCGGGATCGCCGACGAGGCCGAGCGAGACGTCGCGGTTCTTGCCCACCGTGCGGTAGTCGAGGTCGATCTGAACCACGGTTGCGTCGGCGCGCAGGCGCCGTCCGTAACCCATACGGAAGTCGAAGGGCGTACCGATGATGATGATGACATCAGCTTCCTTAAACGCGTCGCCTCGCGTACGGTGAAAGTAATGCGGATCACCGGGCGGCAGCAAGCCACGAGAAGCTCCATTCATATAGCCCGGTATATTGAGGCCCCGTAGAAGTGCGATGGCCTCCTCGTGTCCCCGGCAGCCCCAGACCTGAGCACCGAGAAGAATCGCCGGCCTTTCGGAATTCACGAGCAGATCGGCGAGTTTTTCAATATCGGCGGGATCGCCGATCGACTTGGTCGAACCCCGGTAGTGGCCTGGTTCTGGAATTCTGGCTTTTTCGAGTGGAACTTCTGCATCCAGGACGTCGCGGGGTATTTCCAGATAGCTTGGGCCCGGCGCGCCGGCAAAACACTCGCGAGCCGCCATCGAGACCATGTCCGCGATACGCTCTGTCGAACGCGCACTCGCCGAGAACTTTGTGATCGGGGCAGCGATATCTACGTGTGGCAGATCCTGGAGCGAGCCCATCTTGTGTTGGGTCAACGCGCCTTGACCGCCGATGTGTAGAACCGGACTCTCGGATCGAAATGCGGTCGCAATCCCGGTCATCGCATTCGTGAAACCTGGACCGGCCGTCGTAATCACGCAGCCCAGCCCGCCGGTCTGGCGTGCATAGCCGTCGGCCGCATGTGCCGCAACCTGCTCATGACGCACATCGATGATCCGAATGTCGTTGTCGATGCAGCCATCGTAGGTATCGATGATATGACCGCCGCAGAGTGTGAAGATGGTATCGACACCCTCATTTTTGAGCGCCGCAGCGACGAGATGGCCGCCAGAGATGATGGTCTCATCACGGTTTTTCTTGGCGAGAGTATCTTCCGCCGTTGTGGATTGTTGTGAAAGAACGCTTGCCATGGGATTTCCCTCGTCGTGCTTGTTGATTCGTCGCGGCGCAGACCGCGTTTTTTTATTAGTCCAGATAATCTACGTAGTTATTAATATGCTCGGCGAGTCCGAAGGAGTGTTCGCGGACCAACCGTTCAGCCACCTCCGTCTCTCGTGCTTCTATCGCCTCGATGATATGCAGATGATCGATAATGGAGCGATCGGCTCTGTCGCGCTCAGTAATCGTCTGAACGCGGATTGCGCGCATGTGTACGAACAACGTATCGGCCATCTGTTTCAAAAGATCACTCTTACTCAACGAAATAATGAGTTGGTGGAATTTGATGTTGGTATCTGAATATTCGTCGATATGAGCCTGAGGACCGTTCGATGCCTCGAAGGTAACGAAGAGTCTGCGTAGTTGGCCGATCTCCTCGTCAGTCGCCACCTCGGTTGCGAGTCTGGCCGCCATACTCTCCAACGCTGCCCAGACGGAAATGATCTCGAGTATCTCTTGCTTGCTCTTGCGGGCGACAAAAGTGCCCTTGCGCGGAATCATTTCCACGAGGCCTTCCTGCGCGAGGCGAGACAACGCTTCACGGATCGGCGTACGGCTTACGCCGAGATCCTCGGCCAGGCTGCGCTCGTCGAGTCTCGGTGGTTCATCGCCGCTGTAGATATCCATAGACGTGATGGCATTCCTCAGAGCGCGATAGACTCTGTCTTTGAGGCCTATACTGGTCTCTAGAGGTCGAAGTCTGATGCCGGCAACCGCCATGGAATCATTATTATGTAATTCAGGAGGTTGGTATACAGTATACCAGTACGTGTGGGCGGGCAACCGCGTGGCAGACTTGATTGTGGACTCTCTGCGCCAATAATGAACATTAGCATTGGCCTCGCTCGTTTAAGGGAGAATAAGAAGATCGTGGGAATCGTCAGTTACTACCTGCTGGTGCTGTACGGGTTGGAGCTGGACTGATCGCTTCAGAACTCCATATTCCACTGCATCGTCGCCGGGTTGAACTGGATAACGAGGTAGACGACGGATAGCAGAAAGAACGTCCAGGCGAAAATCTCGCCGCCCCGGTGCTTTGGCTGTTCGCGCATGAACGTTCGCGTCTTGTGCGCGCCGTAGCCGCGGATATCGAGCGCCATAGCCTGCGTCTGACCGTTGCGCAGGCCGAGCACGAGCATTGCGAAAGCCAGGTGCTTCATGCGGATCCATTTTCGCTTGAACCAGCTCGTGTCTTGACCCAGGTCGCGGATTCTCTGAGTGATCGAGATTTCGCGGCCTAATTTAATAAACGACGGAAACAGGATCAGCCCAAGCACGGGCGCGTGTACGAGCCGGTAATCCCAGCCGCGTTTAGACAGGTTCTGGACGAGATCGGTTGGATGAGTCGTGAAGGCGAAGGCAAGGCCGGCCGTGGCCAATGCCAGAAATCTCAACGCTAGAAGTGCGCCGAACCCCAGGGAGGCCCAGGTCAGATCCTTGACCGGCGTTCGGATCGCGATCGTGTCCGAGCCGACGGTAGCCTGTCCGCCATAGAAGAATGGGAACACGATAGCCAGGATCATGATGAACGGCAGGGTGATCTTGCCCAGCGCCCAATAGCTCCTAAGCGAGACACCGGTAAGGCAGGCGGCGAACAAGAAGCAGAACACGAACAGCCCCGCGCCAACATAGAGATTGGTGTTGAAGATCGCGACAAAGGATACGCTCAAGACGAATAGCAGCTTCGAGAACGGCGACATCCGGTGAAAGAGGGAGTTGCCCTGTTTAAAGGAGAGTTCGAACTCAGCCACCGATGACCTCCTGGATGCGTTGCGATAGCTGCGCGGTTGTCAGAACGGGCTCGGTGAGCAGTCGCCCGGAGAATTCATGCACGGATGGGGGCTTCAGCCGGGCCCGTCCGAGAACTGCATTATCGGCGAACAATTCTGACGGCATGCCGTCGAAAGCGACCTCTCCGTCGCAGAGTACGGCAGCCCGATCTGCATATTCGGCGACCAGCCGCATATCGTGCGTTATGAAGATAACAGCAGCCCCACCGTCGGCCAACCCCCGCAGGAGTTGCATGAGGTTTTCGGCCTGGTGATAGTCTTGGCCGAATGTGGGTTCGTCGAGAACGACCACCTCGGGTTTGCCGACAACCATCGCTGCAACCGACAGGCGTCTTTTCTGGCCGTGGCTCAAGACGTAGGGGCTCGCGTCGCGGCGATCGAGAAGACGGACCGTCTCAAGGAGCTCGATAGTGCGTTCGTTCACCTCCGCTTCGCTCAGACCGAGCGCACGCAATCCGTGTGCGATCTCGTCATAGACGGTGCCGCGAACGAATTGCTTCTCGGGAACCTGGAAGATGTACGCGACGCGCTTTACGAGCTGCGCGAAATCATAGCCGCTTGTGGGAACACCGTCGACGAGCACAGAACCCGAATCCGGCATCATGATGCCATTGAACAACGTGGCGAGTGTCGACTTGCCGGAACCGTTCTGACCCACGATTGCGAGTAGTTCATTCCGAAAGGCCGACAAGTTAACGCCGTCCAGTACCGGACGTTCATCGTAGGCGAATGAGACGTCATTGACGCTGATGACGGCGGTGCCCAGACGTTCGCTTGGCAGTGGCGATCCCGGCTCGGCGTGCAATGGAAATCCAAGATCCAGCGTTTCGACGGCTTCGACGAGTTCGGTGCCGTTCAGCGGCACACGATCACCGAGATCGATTCCCGCGGCCCTGAGCTCGAGCCCGACCTCCGCAGCCTGAGGGATCCAGAGACCCATGTCATCACGCACGAACAAACCGCGTTCGTCGATGAGGTCACGAGGCGTATAGGGTCCCAGGACTCTCTGCTCCTCGACGAGTAGCACGGTATCGACGCGATCGAAGACCTCATCGACTTCGTGCTCGATGACCATCACGGTCAGCCCGGTCTTCTCACATACTCGGTCGATCGTCGCCAGCACGTCGGCGGTTCCCGCAGGATCGAGATTCGATGTGGGCTCGTCCAGGATCAGCACGGAGGGCTCGAGAGCGAGCATTGCGGCGAGCGCGACGCGCTGTTTCTCGCCTCCCGATAAGTGCAAAGTCTCGCGCTGCCTGAACCCGTGTAAGCCGACGAGGTCTAGCGCGTAATCGATGCGGCGATGGATCTCCGGCGGCTCGAAGAGGTAATTTTCGAGCGCGAATCCCACTTCTTCCTCGACCGTCAGTGTGACGATCTGGTCCTCGGGATTCTGGAACAGCATGTTGATCAATCTGAAGCGTTCGGCCGACTCAAGTTCGCGGCGATTGACCAGCCCACGGTCGGGATGGTTGATCCTGAGCCGACCTTGATTTCGTCCACCGAAATAGTCGGGGTATATGCCCACTAGATTCAGGGCGAGCGTGCTTTTTCCGGACCCGCTACGGCCGAGGATCAGTACGAACGATCCCGCGTCGATCTCGAATGAGACGTCGATCAGGGCGGGTGGGCCTTCGGGCTGGCCCGTGGGAGGTTTGAACCAGAAACTGTAGTCCTCGACGACGAGGGCGGGATCGCCGGACACGTCAGCCTAACTCACGCGTGGCGTTTCCGGCCGCCGCCCAGAGCGGGCGGGTTGTCGAGAGACGGTACGCCGGCATTCTCGAGTCCGCGTCCCAGGTGCCAGGCGATGACGCCCCAGAGCAGGCCGCCGAAAGCCGCGATCGTCATGGAGATGAGCGCCCAGGTCGCACCGTCGACGAGTTGGAATCCGCCCTGACCGATAAACATCGCGCATTGGTTCACGACGGACGTTATGGCTACGGCCAGCGCGAACAGGAGTTGGCCACCCCGCCACCGCATTAATGCGATCGTTGTAGCACCGAACGCTGCCGGAAACAGTCCATAGAACATCAACACTGGGCCGTCGGGATCACCGGCGAACCAGCGCACGAGTGCGGTGACGCCGACGGCCAATATCACGATCATCGCGCGCTTACGGAGATAGACACCTGCGTAGAACAGGATCCACGTCGTGCCGTTATAGAAAGCGTAGATCGCGAAGCCCACCGGTCCTGTCGCCCATACCGTCCGCTCGAGAAAGCCGAGAAGCCCGATGATCTCGATCGCGGCCTGGATGACACCCAGAAGTACCGCAACCACGATATCCATCGTGTCGAGTTTGAAATCCTGACGGATTTGATAGGTGATATTCATCGATGCCGATTCTATCCGAGTCCCTCTCGAGTTGTTACTTTCTTTCAGTCAGCCACAGAATCCCGAGTTTGGGTTCAATAGCTTCGGCAAGCTGCTGATAGATTTCCTCGTAGAGGATCCCGATTATCTGGCCGAGCCGTTTGCCGGGACGATGGAATGGGACTACGCACCGAATCTCGAATTCATTGGAATCGACTGTGACCCAGAAGTCTCGACGAGGCCGTGGGGAGATCTCGGCTCACCTGTGGTGACTAGAGTAGACTTCTCCGGTCTCTCTGAATCTCAATCCCGCCTATGCCCGTGCGATTCGGTAGATGAACGCCGGTGGAAGATTGAATGGCGTGAACTTCATTAGCGACGCCTCCAGGCCGAGACTCCGAAGCAGCGAGCGGCTGATCGGGCAGCGACCGCCGTAAGTGAATTGGTAGAGGCAACCATCGTCATGCAGAGATTTGAATACCTGAGACAGTACACGAATCTTGGTTCGGGTAGGAAAGAGTAAGAGAGGCAGGCTGCTAATGACAAAATCGGCTGGTTCGGCATCGGGGCAAAGATAACGGCGTAGCGAAACTGCGTTGGCTCTAACTACGGTCGCCTCCGGAAATCTCAGCGCGAGTATGTCCGCAAATTCCTCGTTTTGCTCAATCAACGTCAAGTCGTTCGCGTGGACGCCTGCGTCGAGAATGGCTGTAGTAACTGCTCCCGTGCCCGCGCCCAGTTCGATTACCTTTGAGCCTGGTTGTATGCGCGCGACCATCGAACTGGCGAGAAAACGACTGCTCGGCGCGAGTGCTCCCACACTGAAAGGTTGTCGCAGCATGTTCCGCAAAAAGTCGCCGAACTGTGGTCGAGACAGTTCATGCCTGATTTTGGCTTCGGCTCCGGACATACTAGAGTGACCTCTTTTCTCCGAGGGTTAAACGGGGAGAGCGATTGTATTTCTTGGCTTCTTATCGGTGCTTGAGTCTCAACATACGTGGCGAAGAGTCGGATGGCAATGGTTTCGGCCTGTTCCAAGGCTTGTTCCCGGCGACTATAGCTTCGGCACACCCCTCTCGGTTACGTACATAACGGCAACAGAGAAAAGCCCCAGAATTGCGAATCCACCCACCAGGGGTAGCACCGTGCCGTCATACGACTGGCCGATCACCAAGCCGAGCAGCAGCGATATCATCGTTGCGAGCGAACCGATGACCGCGGCTCCGACACCGGCGATATGGCCGAGCGGTTCCATCGCCATGGCATTGAAGTTGCCGAAGACGAGACCCAGGCAGAAAAAGGCGATCGGACCCCAGGTCATTAACGTCCACAGCGGCGGATTACCTTGCATGGTCCAGGCGAAGACGAAGAACCCCGCTGACACGATGGTTAGCGCTCGGAGAGCATGCCAGGACAAGAGCCGCATCCCGTAGCGCATGACGAATCTCGCGTTGACGATCGATGAGCAACCGAGCGAAAGGGCGAGCGCCGCAAAGTACAGCGGAAAACGCGTACCCACATCGAACTGCGACTGAAAGATCTGTTGCGCGGAATTCAAGTAGCCGAGAAATGCACCGAATACCAATCCCGCAGCAATCGTATAACCTAGCGTGCAGCGATTGCGGCAGACCTCTCCAACAGCCAGGGCGATTCTTCGAAGAGAAAATGGAGTTCGCTGCTCGGGCGTGAGCGTCTCTTGCTGTCTCATGCCGAACCAGATCAGCACGATCAGTGCGAGACTCAACAGCAATGCGAATATCATGCGCCAGTTCGTGACAAAAAGAACGGCCTGACCGAGTGCCGGCGCAAGCATCGGTACGAGAATAAACACGGCCATTACGAAGGACATGATTCTCGCCATCGCGCGACCTTCGTACTGATCGCGTATTAAAGCGATCGTGACGATGCGTGGTGCCGCGGCACCGAAACCCTGCAACACGCGGCCGGCCAACATTATGGAGAAACTCGAGGCAGTCATGGCGAGGATCGAGCCGAGCATAAAAATTCCGAGACCGACGTATATCGGCGGCCTGCGGCCGACGCTGTCGGAAGCCGGACCATAGAACAATTGGCCTACCGCGAAGCCGACGAATTGCGCGGAAACGATGAGTTGAGTGCCGTTCTCTCGCTGTACGTCGAGATCCATACCGATAGTCGACAGTGCTGGAAGCATGGCATCGATAGAGAGCGCAGCCAGTGAGGTCAGCAATGCCATGAGCGAAACGAATTCGCCGAGCCGTAGATTCCCGTTCGCGTTGATCTCGTCTCCTGCCTTGTGTCAGCGCACAGGATAGTGCGCGGGAAACACCCTATTCGCGCTGCCCCGTCAGGTCAAGGCAGGCTAGGGTACGCCGATCTCGGAGAATTCCGTGAGACGCTCCATCAAGTAACCGAGCCCAGCGGCGAACGAGTAAACGCATTTCCCGAAACAGTTCGGCACCTCCTAGGTGGCGCGCAGACTGGTGCTGCGGGCAGCGCCCGTATCGGGCGGAATATGCGAGACGACATCGACGAGGAACACCTGCGCGATCAAGACATCGCATCCGGGTACCGGCCCGAGAACTCATCTCGGGAACATCTTTAAACGAGATGCCCGTGCCAAGGAAGAGGTATAGACAGGCGGATCCGATCGCTACACCAGCGACAGCACGATCTTGCCAAAATGTGTGCTGGCTTCCATGGCACGATGAGCTTCCGAGACGTCTTTGAGCGGCAGTACTTCGTGTATCAGCGGCTCGATTGCACCACTCGCGAATAGCGGCAGCACCTCACCGATGAAATGCTCCGTGATTGCGGTTTTCTCTTCTATAGGCCGGGAACGAAGGACAGATCCGATCACGTGTTGGCGCTTGACCATCAAACGCGCAAGATTGATCTCCGCCTTGGCGCCGCTCATGACGCCGATGATGACGAGGCGGCCTCCCACGGCCAGCGCTTTGAGATTATTCGTCAGATACGTCCTGCCGATGTGATCGAGGATAACGTCCACGCCGCGGCCCTCCGTGTCGCTGTGCGCGATCTCTTCGAATGCTTCATTGCGGTAGTCGATGACGCGATCGGCGCCAAGTGCCGACACGCGCTCGAGTTTGCCAGGCGACGCCGTGACGAGAACCCGGTTCGCAGGTGTAAGTTGTTTGCAAAGCTGGATCCCGGCGGTGTTAACGCCGCCACCGCCACCGTGCAGGAGCACGGCTTCGCCATCGGCGAGTCGACCAACGCTGAATATATTCAGATGAGCCGTGATGTAAGTCTCGGTCACACATGCCGCCTGCTCGAAACTCAGTCGTTCGGGGATTCGGATGAGATGCCTCGCATAGGCGACCGCGTATTCCGCGTAGCCACCACCACCGACGAGACTCATAACGCGCTCACCGGGCTCACAGCCTGTTACTCTCGGCCCGAGTTTCTCTATTACGCCGGCTACCTCTAATCCCAGAATCTCGGAATCGCCTTTTGGCGGTGGGTAGTTGCCTGCCCGCTGGGTTAAATCCGCTCGATTGACGGAGGTCGCCGACACCCTTATGAGCACCTGGGCTACGCCGGGTTCCGGTATTGCCACATCCGCTAAACTCAGTACTTCGGGTCCGCCGAAGCCCGTCATCTGAACTGCTTGCATTCGCCACTCCATGATCTGATTCCAGAGATCTTACCGCGTTCGGGCCCGCGGTTCGTTTGCTACGGCAGTCACTTCCCGCTATAAAGGCGCAGGCTTCAGGGGGAGTGCGTCCCGTAATGAACGAAGAAACAATAAACGAGCCGCGCGACGACGGGTTAGACAATCTGGACTTACCCTCGATGGCGCCTGGGAGCCTGTTCAATCATTTTGGCCCCGGCTTGATCCTCATGATGACGGGCATCGGTACGAGTCATCTGATCACCGCGCCCGTCGCGGGTGGGCGTTTCGAATTCGCTCTGCTCTGGTGTCTGCCCGTTGCCTATATCTTCAAGTACTACGGTTTCGAGATGGCATTTCGATTTACGAACGCCACAGGCCGCAGCATACTGGATGCGTACTCCACGGCCTGGATGAAACTGCCTGTCTGGTACGTGCTCGTCACGACCATCATTCAATCGGCTATAGGTCAGGCCGGCCGCTTGATTGCTGCGGCCGCCGTCGTTTTCTATTTCTTCCACGAGCACATAGGCGTCGACATCAGTGGCGTCGAGGACGACATGGAGCTCGCGGTTTATGGTCTCATTCTCGGGGTCGCCTCGGTTGTGATTATTCTCCGCGGCCGCTACGGGGCGGTCGAAGTCGTGACGAAGATCGCTGCCGGTTTGTTGATCGTCTGCACGATCGGTGTCTATTTCTTCCGGCCGGCCCCCATGACCGAGTTTGTGCATTTCTTACAGCTCGATGTGCCCGAAGGCTCGTGGCTGATCATTGCGTCCTTTCTTGGGCTGCTGCCGACCGGCATCGATGTCTCGTTGCAGGCATCTGAATGGGGGAAAGCGAAAAAGGTCGGTATGGGCCGGATCCGCAGTGAACTCGAGGCACGAGGATTGGCCAAGCCCTACGATCCGTTCGCCGAGGGTAAGCAAGATCTCAGCGTCGACACGCTGCGGCTGCCTGCTCATGCGCGGGAGTATTGCCGTCGCTGGTTCAAGATCGGGCTATGGGATTTCCGTGCTGGCCACGTGATCTCTTTCATTCTGGCAAGCATTTTCTTGCTGCTGGCCGCCGTGTTGATGTATCCCAGTGACGTCGCGGGTAACGCCGTGATGGGCGAGATCGCGACGATCTTCACGGAGACTGTCGGACCCGGCGCCATGGTCATCTTTCTTATGGGCGCTCTGGCAGCGACCTACTCGACCGCATTCAACTACTTCGACGGCTGGCCGCGGGTAGTCGGCGCTTGCTGCCGGAATCTATTTCGCAGCACGGCCGCGCTGCCCGGAACGGCCCGCGAGGATCTCGGTGAAGAACACAAGAGCCGTTGGTATTCCGAGTACAATATCTACCGGATCAGCATGATGTTCTCGCTGGTGACCTCCGTCGCCATCATCGCCGGATTGCCGCGACCGGTCTATCTCGTACTCATCGCGTCGGCGCTTGCGTACTTTGTCGCGCCCGTCATCTTTTTCCTGAATCTATACTACTGTCTGACCGTGATTCCGAAAGAAGACAAGGCTTTCTATCCGTCGGCGTTTGCGAAGTGGTTCGGTTGGTTCAGCGTCGTGGTGTTCACGGGCATGTCCGTGATCCTGATCCTGCAGAGGCTGTGGGGCATCTCGCTCTTCTAGCGAGCGCTCGGGAACGCCAATCGTCCTGGTGGGGCCGCGGTCTTACCTGGTGTCACGTTCTACTGTATCGTTCGGGTCCGGCCGCAGCTACCGCAGCCTGTGCCGACAGTCCGTGTGAGGAATTACCGTGCTCGAGACCCTAGAAGGATTACCGACAGATGCCATTCTCGGCATCATGGCCCTTTTCCGCGAGGACCAGGATCCCGGCAAGATCGACCTGAGCGTCGGTGTCTACCAGGACGAGGAAGGCTTGACGCCAATTCTCGAGTGCGTAAGGCGCGCAGAGCAGAAGCTGCTCGAGACTCAGCGGACGAAGAGTTATGTCGCGATCGCCGGTAACGCCGGGTTCAATTCAGGGATAGAGACGCTGTTATTCGGCGCGGATCATCCGGCCTTGCGTGACGGCCGCGTCTCCACGGTGCAAACACCGGGTGGCAGCGGTGGTCTTTGCGTCGCGGCGCATCTGATCTTGCGCGCTAATCCCGAAGCCAGAGTGTGGCTCAGCGATCCTTCATGGCCGAACCATTCGCCGTTGTTGAAGCTCGCTGGACTCTCGCTGGAGCAATATCCCTATTACGACTACGAGAATCACTGCATCGATTTCGATGCGATGTTCGGCGCATTCGAGGGTCTGGACCGCGGTGAACTCGTGCTGCTGCACGGTTGCTGCCACAATCCGAGCGGTGCGGATCTGTCACGCGAGCAGTGGAATGCGCTCGCTGAACAGTTCGAGCGCCGCGGTATCGTGCCATTCATCGATCTGGCTTATATCGGCTTGAGTGAGGGGCTCGAGGAGGATGCCTATGGCGTCCGAGTCATGGCTGAACGGCTGCCCGAGGTCGTAGTCGTGGCTTCGTGCTCGAAAAATCTCGGCCTCTACCGCGAGCGTGTAGGCTCCGCCAGCGTCGTGTCTAAGGACCCAGCGGCGGCCAAGATCACGCTAAGCAACGCGTCGAATGTCGCGCGAGGGATTTATTCCATGCCACCGGATCACGGTGCGGCCATCGTTGCGGAGGTTCTTCACGACGATACATCGCGAGCGCTGTGGTTCGAGGAGCTTGGGGTGATGCGCGATCGCTTGAACGATTTGCGCCACCTGCTGGTCGATAAACTGGTGGAGCGCAATGCGCCACGCGATTTCTCATTCATCGCTCAAGAGCGGGGCATGTTCTCATTTCTTGGGATCTCTCGGGAACAAGTGATCCGGCTCAGGGAGGAATTCCACGTCTATATGGTGGAATCGAGTCGCATCAATATCGCCGGCGTGAATCAATCCAACGCCGAAACTGTCGCCGATGCGATCGTGGCAGTGCTCTAAATAACATAGCGTCGTCGCCATGCTGGGCTAGAAGATGCGGCTGCCTTCTCCGTACGATCGGCTGCTGATTCCGATCTATGTGCCGTCGTTCCTGATGGCCATCAGCAACCAGGCGATGATTCTGCTGCTGCCGCTCTACGCGCTTCAGGTGCTGGATAGCCCCGTGTACGCGGCGCTGGTCGTCGGTTGCCGTGGGGTCGGTATCCTGATCTTTGACGTTCCCGCCGGTATGCTGGCCGGCCGCTTCGGCGACAAGGCCATCCTGTTGGGCGGGCTCATTACGCACGTTCTCGTCATGCTCGTGCTGGCGGTTGCATCGGCGGATTGGCTGCTGCCGGTGCTGGCGGTGCCCCTCGGCGCCAGCATGGCGGCCTGGTTTCTCGGTCGGCAGTCCTACATTATCGATAGTTGTGAGCTGAGCGAGCGCGGCCGCGCGATCGCCGTTATGGCGGGTATCAATCGCTCGGGCTTCTTCATCGGGCCGGTCGCCGGCGGCTTCCTCGCGGAACTGTTCGGTTATCCGATTGTGTTTGTCGTCGGTGCCGGATTCGCGCTCGTCGCGGCTGTCGTGGTGATCGCGTTCACACACAATATTCGTCCGAGGCGAATGTCCGATGCGACCGTGCTCACCGTAATCGGGCGGATCCTGAGCGGCAATCGTCGATTGTTCGCGACGGCTGGTTTCGCTGCGATGACCATTCAGCTCATGCGTGCGACCCAGCAATTGCTCGTGCCGTTATTCGGCGCGCAGATCGGGTTGGACATTGCGACGATCGGCTTCATCTATTCGCTCTGTGCGGCACTCGATATATCACTGTTCTATCCCGTGGGCGTCGTCATGGATCGCTGGGGTCGAAAGTGGACTGGCGTCCCGTCGATGCTGGTATTCGTTTCGGGTTTGATTCTGCTGCCGTTTGCGCAAGGATTCTACGGCCTGCTCGGTGCCGGGCTCGTCCTGGCGTTTGCGAACGGTCTGAGTACCGGAATCGTCATGATTGTCGGTATGGATATGGCGCCACCCGATCAACGTGGGCAGTTCCTCGGCGTGTGGCGCCTGCTCGGCGATCTAGGTGTCGTAAGCGGGCCGCTGGTTGCCGGCGTGCTCGTGAACGTCGCGACATTGGGCGTCGCCAGTTTTGCGGTGGCCGGGTTGGGTTTGCTGGGCGCCGGATCGTTCCTGTTTCTCGTTCCCGAGACGCGGCGCCATGCCTCCGATGTGGAGTCCCTATCGACAGGATAAGACTTGTGGCCTCGAGCTACTCGTAGCGTAGCGCGTCGATCGGATCCAGGCTTGCCGCACGTCTGGCCGGAAGGATGCCGAAGAACAAGCCGACACCCAGACTGAACGTAAACGCGAGCATGACCGACTCGGGCGAGACAAACACGGCCCATCCCGCGGTCCGGGAAAGCATAACGGCGAGACCCCAGCCGGAAAGCACGCCCGCGAGGCCACCCATCATGCATAGCACCATGGATTCGATCAGGAACTGCAGCAGTATGTTGAGCCGCGTGGCGCCGAGTGCCATACGGACACCGATCTCACGTGTTCTTTCGGTGACCGACACGAGCATGATATTCATGATGCCGATTCCGCCGACGACCAGGCTCACACCCGCGATGCTCGCAAGCAGGAACGTGAATGTCTGCGTTGCCTGCTCGCGTGTCTCCAGGAATTGTTTTTGATCGAAGATTGCGAAGTCGTTCGCCTCTCCGGGTAGTATCCGGTGTTCGGTTCTCAAAACCCGCTCGATATCGACCATCGCGACCTCTAGCGGTATGCCATTCGCGACCCGGACACTGATCTCATCGAGGTCCTCCGAGCCCAGGACGCGCGATTCCGCCGTGCGTAACGGCATCAGTACACGTTCGTCGGGGCTGTTCCTGGCGGATCCCACTTCGGCCAGTACACCGATGACAGTGAAGGGAACCCCGCGGATTGTCACTTGCTGGCCGACGAGATCTCGGGGATTTTCTATCTCGAGTTGACCAGGTATTGCACCGCCGAATACGGCGACGCGCTGTTTAGATTCATCGTCAGCGCGGGAGAACATCTCACCGAACTCGACGTCGTAGCCATTTAGCTCCGTGTAGCCATCGGTCGTACCAACGAGGCGCAGATTGAGATTTCGGTTGCCATATTTGATCTGGCCGCGATCCTCGAGATTCGGTACGACGAGGTCGAGGTAGTTCGAATCCTCTTCCAACGCCCAGACATCCTCTACGTCGAGCGTCAGTTGTTGCCGTGATACGCCACGTAGAAACCAACTCTGGGCAGAGATGCTCAATACGTTTGCGCCCAGCGCGTCGATCTGTTCCTCGACTGCTCTCTGCGCACCAGAGCCGGCGGCCAGCATCGTGATCACGGCGGCAACACCGATGACGATACCGAGCATGGTCAAGACTGCACGGAACAGGTTTGCCCGAATCGACTGCAGGGCGACACGTAGAGTCTCACCGAATAGCATGCTGCGCTCCTACCCTGATTCCTGGTTCGTGACGCTGATGACTTGAGGTTCCATGTAGCCCTTGAGGCCGAGAACCGAGTGCTGTCGGCCTATGCCCGACTCTTTCGCGCCGCCGAATGGTACGTAGGCCGAGATGGCCCGATGTTGATTGACCCAGGCCGTGCCGACTTCGAGGCGTTGGGCGACCGCCTTGCCGCGTTCGGTGTCGGCTGTCCAGACCGAGCCACTAAGCCCATAACGTGTACCGTTGGCGCGTCGAACAGCGTCATCGATATCCCTGAATTGCAGGATCGGCACAATTGGGCCGAACTGCTCCTCGGTAACGAGCCGGTGGTCCTCGTCAATATCGGTAACGTACGTCGGTGGGAGGAAGTAGCCGGGCCGATCCGGTGTGTCGCCGCCCACGAGAATCCGTGCACCGCTCTGCTTAGTGTCCTCGATGATTTCGATGACCTTGTCGAACTGCATCTTGTTCTGTAGCGGCCCGAGATTGTTCTCCGGATCCAGGCCACTGCCATAGCGTGCAGATCGCGCCTCTTCGGTGAGAACTTCACAGAGTTCGTCATAGATATCTTCGTGTGCATATATTCGCTTGATAGCCATGCAAACTTGACCGCAATTCACGAAGCAGGCAAAGAACATCCTCTTGGCGATCGCTTTCGGGTCGGCATCCTCGAGTACGATGGCAGGGTCGTTGCCGCCCAACTCCAGCGTCACGCGTTTCAATGTCGCAGCTGTGCTCGCGATCACTTTTTTTCCGGTAGCGACGGAGCCCGTGAACGATATCTTTTGCACATCGGGATGCTCCGATAGCTGTTGGCCGAGCTCGTCACCGCCGGCGAGTACGTTGACGACCCCCGGAGGAAAAATCTCCCGGGCCAACTCGCCCATCTTTAGTGTCGTCAGCGGCGTATACGGGGACGGCTTAATGACAACCGTGTCGCCGATGTATACGGCTGAGCTCAGCGAGCCCAACGCGAGGGCTGCGGGCGCATTCCAGGGTGTAATGATGCCGACGACGCCGAGTGGTCGGTAGTGCAATTCGATGCGGTGCGTGTCACTCTCGACGAGAAGCTCGACGGGTATCTCGAGTTCGACCGTATCGTTCGCCTGCGTGAGGCAGGAGTCGAGTTCCGCGCGCGCCTGTGCGATCGGTTTGCCTTGCTCACGCACGAGCAGTTCGGCCAGTTCATCGTAGTGCTCAGCCAGGACACTCGTGTATTGCGTGACGAACGTCGAACGGTCTTCGTAACTGAGTCGACTCCAGGCCGGAAACGCCCGCCGTGCCGCATTCACGGCCTCATCCAACTGTGTCGCGCTAGCGGCCGGGCAGCGGCCGAAGACCTGTTCGGTGGCGGGATTGATGACATCGAGCCATTCGTCGCCCCCTACGAGCTCTCCGCCGATCAACAGCGAAAAGTCGTCTCGAACGTCCAAGTTGTCCGCGCGTACGGCCACCAGAGATCTCTCTCAGCTCATCGGATGGCTATGATATCACTGGCCGGACGCCATCCTGTGCGGCTTAAGGATTGTTAAGCTAGCGAATAAGGCCCCTTTTCTCGGCCCTTTGGTTCCCAGAGCTACGCCAGGAGATCGCGATCGATAGCGACGCTCTTGATAAGCGCATAGATAGCCTGGTTCGCAGCCAGGCCGAGGTCTTCTACGGCCTCGCGTGTCACGCTCGCGCGCAGATGCTGACCGCCGACGTCGAGCAGCACCTCTGCGAAAACCTCCTCGATGATGTCGATCGAGAGAATCCTGGCGTTCAGAACGTTGCGTATGCTCAGGCCCTGTGGTAGCTGTGTCGCGAGCGCCACATCTCGTGCCTGAATGTGTAACCGCAGCTCGTTGCCCGGCTCGATAGCCGTACCCGGGATTCTTAGATTCTGCCCGGCAATGTCGAGTATCGTCATGCCGTCTCGATGCGTTCCCGCCCGAGCTTTCAAAACGGCGCCTGCTTCGAGGTGGCCCGCTAAAGGCATGAGGTCGATCCGCTCCAAGACATCGATCGCATCGCCGTTGGCGGCGACCTGGCCCTGAGAGAGCAGAACGATGCGCGTGGCCAGGCGCGCAACTTCCTCCACGTTGTGTGTGACGTACAGTACCGGTAATCCGAAATCGAGCGGCAGCCGTTCGATGTAGGGGATGATCTCAGCCTTGCGCTTCGCGTCGAGTGCGGAAAGCGGCTCGTCCATGAGCATGAGTTTCGGATTGCGTAACAACGCCCGGCCGATCGCGACACGCTGTTGCTCTCCACCGGACAGCGACCGGGGTTGACGCTGTAACAATGCGTCCAGATCCAAGGCTTCCGCAACGTCCGCGAGTGTCAGGCCATTGAGGTTCATCGCTCGTCGCTCCGAGAAGCGAAGATTTTCCTCGACGGTCAGATGCGAGAAAAGCCTGCCATCCTGAAACACGTAGCCCAGACTGCGCGAATGCGGTGGCACGAACTGTTGCCCGTTTCGGTCCTGCCAGACCGTGTCATCGAGCATGACTCGCCCTGAAGCATCCTGTTCCAATCCGGCGATGACACGCAGCAGGGTTGTCTTCCCGGCACCACTGGGGCCGAACAGTGCGGTGATGTTTTCCAGTTCGAGATCCTCGCCTACGCTCAGCGTGAAGTCGTCGAGGCGAAGATCGATATGCAGAGAAAGTGTCGCCATGACCTAGATCCGATTGATCGGGATACGCCGATTGATGACGTATACGCTGAGAAGGACGAGAAACGAAAACGTCAACAGACCTGCGGACAGATAATGAGCTTGGGTGTAAGTGAGGGTTTCGACTTGCTCGTAGATGGCGATGGAGATGACTTTCGTTACGCCTGGAATATTGCCGCCGACCATGAGAACGACGCCGAACTCGCCCAACGTGTGCGCGAAGCCAAGCACGATCGCGGAGATATAACCGCGCAACGCCAGAGGCGAGGCCACACGGAAGAAGGTATCGAGCGGGCTCGCTCCCAGCGTGGCCGCAGCCTCCAGCGGCGCTCGTCCTATGCCCTCGAATGCGGTCTGGAGCGGTTGGACCGCAAACGGGAAGGAGTAGATTACTGAGGCAATTACTAGTCCTAAGAACGAAAATGTCAGCGTCGTGCCCGTAATCTCCACCCAGAAACTACCGATCGGTCCGGTGGGGCCCAGCAGTATGAGCAGATAGAATCCGAGTACAGTCGGCGGAAGAACCAGGGGCAACGCGACGAGTGCTTCGACGATGGCACGCAAACGCGAACGCGTAAACGCTAACCACCATGCCAGTGGTGTCCCTAACAGCACGAGCACTATTACGGTCACGATCGCTAGCTTTAGGCTGATCCAGACAGGCCCGAGATCCATGATCGTCGTCCTAATCTGCTACGCGGTAGCCGAAACGGCTTATTACCGTTCGGGATTCGGGGGCGGAAAGGAACTCAAGTAACGCGATCGCAGCGGTGTTGTCGGCGCCGCGTTGCAGCAGAATGATGTCCTGTCGAATCGGCTCATGGAATTCCTGTGGAACAACGAGATATGCGCCCGCGGCGCTCTCCGCTAAGACTTGAGAAAGTGCGACCAAGCCGAGTTCTGCATTGCCCGTCGTGACCATGGCATAGGTTTGAGCGACGTTCGTGCCATACACGAGCCGACCGCTCCACATTTCCCAGAGCTGCATCCTGACCAACGCCTGGCGGGCGGCTTCGCCGTAGGGTGCCAGGTCGGGATTCGCGACTGCGAGAAAACGCAGGCGCTCGTCGCGCAGAATGTTGAGATCTTGCGCCGCCAGCAATTCGGGGTCGGCACTCCAGAGGACGAGCCGACCCGAGGCGACCGTTGCTTGGCTCTGTTCCACACCGGCGCCGGACGCCCCGAGTAAGGCTGGCCGCCGCGAGTCCGCCGCGATGAAAAGGTCGTAGGGTGCGCCGTTGACAATTTGTGCGTACAGCCCGCCGGTCGAGCCGCTGATCAGAGTGACGTCGTGACCGGTCTCCATCTCGAACTTCGCGGCGAGTACTTGCATCGTTCTGTGAAAGTTGGCCGCGACGGCGACGGCGACGGATTCCGCATAGCTCGATACGCAGCCCGTCAGTCCGGCTAGGATCAGCAGTATAAATCGTAACAATCGCATGCAATAAATCGACATCGATGAACATTCGATGTAGCCAGGCGTTGGGGTCGTTGTCAATCTGGAAGGTGCCAGTTCCCGGGAATACACATGGTATGCTCGATAGAGCCGTGGTGGCGACGCCCTGGGCCGCAGAGTCTTCCAACAGGCCTCGGGCGTATCGCTTCGAGGCTGCGTATATTGCATGAACGGACCGAGATCCGGCGGGAGTTGAAACCTTGACGAGACGCATCATAGTCGGCGTGACTGGCGCAGCGGGCTCGATCTACGGCGTACGAATTCTAGAGGAACTAAAGAACGTCGCCGATACAGAGACCCATCTGATCGTCTCCCGGGCTGGATTTCTGAACCTGGCGACGGAACTCGATATGCGGCGCAACGAGATCGAAGCTCTAGCCGATGTCGTCCATTCCGATCGCGACATCGGCGCCAACATAGCCAGCGGCTCCTGCCGGACTGACGGCATGATCATCGCGCCTTGCTCGATGAAGACGCTGGCGGCCATCGGGACCGGGTTGACGGACAATCTCGTATCGCGCGCCGCGGACGTTGTATTGAAGGAACGCCGGCGCCTCGTTCTCATGGTCAGGGAAGCGCCGCTGAATCTCGTGCATCTGCGAAATATGACGACCGTGACGGAGATGGGTGGCATTATCTTCCCGCCGGTACCTTCCTTCTACGCGAAGCTCGAAAGTATCGACGCCATGGTGGACCAGAGCGTCGGCAGAGTCCTGGACTTATTCAGCCTGAACTCCGATCTCGTGCGGCGTTGGCAGGGTATTGATAAGTCCGCTACAGATTAGAGACCTGGTTGGAGACTCGAACGCTGGCCTAGACGCCTACGGTCTGCAGGCTGCAGGCAGATAACGGTCCGGTGCGGTCGGTGCTGAGTAGGCGGCCGTATTGCCGCCGCCGGAAGTGCCTATGGGGCTCAGCCCTGCGGGGACCGGCGCGCGGCCGCAACGCCAGACAACACCGAGGTTATCCGTTTCGTAGGGTGTCATCGTGAAGGTCAGGCCGGTAATCTGGGTGCTTGTCGAAAAACCGTACGTAACGATGATGACGCCATCCGTTACGTCCACGCTCGTGACGTACTTCCCGGCAGAATCTGCGGCGGTGCCCGCGAGACCGGCTGCTGCGCGGTCGCTCATTTTCACGAGTTGCCGTGGCATAGCCGCGGCACCGGAGCGCGTCGTCAGGTGGTGCCGATTCGTCGTAGTTCCTGCGCTAGCGTTGCCGGGTCCAGGGTGTCGATCGGAAGCGTTGCGAACTCGGAGACTCGCCGTTCCAGAATCTCGAATGCATCAGCGAAGGCCGTGAGTTGATTTTCCACGGTGCCCCCCACGGCTGCAGGATCAGCGAGTCCCCAATGTGCGGAGCAGGGGCGGCCGGGCCACGCGGGGCAGGCCTCCGCGGCCGCCTGGTCGCAGACGGTAATGATGAAGTCCATCGGTGCCGCGTCGCAGAATCTGTCCCAGCTCTTGCAGCGTGGACACGAACAGGGCACGCCTTTCGAGTCGAGTGTTTCGAGCGCGAGCGGATTGACGACGCCGGTAGGCTGGCTGCCCGCACTGAAACTCGAGAATCGTCCAGCACCTAGATCTGCGAGAAGTGCCTCGGCCATGATGCTGCGCGCGGAGTTCCCGGTGCACAGAAACAGGACCCGATAGGGTATCTCGACCGCAGTCACGCAGATTTCTCTAAAGGCGCCCGTCCCCCGCGACGAGTGGGGCATCAACCGGGTAGATTGGCTCGGCCGATGATATTCAGGAACTCGGCACGGGTTCGGGGATCGGAGCGAAAATGCCCGAGCAACTGACTCGTTATCATCGCGACGCCGGGTTTGTGAATACCGCGAGTCGTCATGCATTGATGCACGCCCTCGACGACGACCCCGACGCCCTTGGGCTTCAGGACATCCTGGATACAGTGAGCGATCTGTGCCGTCATGGCTTCCTGAACCTGCAGGCGTCTCGAAAACGTTTCGACGACACGCGCTAGTTTGCTGATGCCGACGACTTTTCTGTCTGGCAGATAGCCCACATGGGCCTTGCCGATAATCGGCGCCATATGATGCTCGCAATGCGACTCGAAGCCGATATCACGCAGGACGATCATCTCGTCGTAGCCGTCGACCTCGTGGAACGCACGGCGCAGATACTCTTCGGGGTCTTCCTTATAGCCGCTGTACCACTCCTCGAACGCTCGGACGACTCTTCCGGGAGTCGCTTTCAGGCCCTCTCGGTCCGGGTCCTCTCCTACCCAGCCCAACAGGACTCTGATTGCCTTTTTGGCTTCCTCTCTAGTCGGCCGGCTCACGTCTTTTCCTTCTCGGATCCTCTAACTTCGCCCGATCCCGCGGTCATGCGAGGGCTGGCCAGTCTAAGGCCGGTCTGTGGCGGGTGCAACAGGCGGGAGGCAGGAAAAATCGCCGATGCTGCTATGCTCCGCAGCAGTCATGAGCACCCGGCGGATCATTCAGGCTTTTGAGGAGTGGCAGCAGACTCGCGAGCCGCTGGTACTCGCGACCGTCTACGAGACGGCCGGCTCCACCTACTCCAAGGCAGGGCAACGGATCCTGATTCGGGGCAACGGCGACTATCAGGGCCTGGTCAGCGGTGGCTGTCTCGAAGGCGACCTCGCCGAACGCGCCGCCGGAGTTTTCGGGACGGGTAGGCCGGCTGCCGTCACCTACGACATGCGGGACGATGCCGACGATCTGTTCGGTCTAGGCGTCGGTTGTAACGGCCTCATCCGCGTGTTCTTACAGCCGCTGATGCACGCCGCCAGGTACGAACCCTTCGCATCTATTGCACGGCTGTTGCTAACGGATCAGTCGAGTAGCGTCGCTACGGTCATCGTCAGCGAGGATGTGTCTTTGGCGCCCGGAACGACCTTGATATGGGATGGTAGTCCTGTCGAGGTCCAGTCATCGTCGGCGCCAGGCATCGAACGGCTTGTCGCCGGCTGCGAAGCCGTACAGGTTACGGGGCACGCACGTTATGAGGCCGGTGACGATGGCTTAGGTGTCTTGTATGTGCCGTTATGCCCCGTGACGAACCTATTAGTTCTCGGCGCCGGCCTGGATGCCGTACCCATCGTTGCTATCGCCGTGGAACTCGGGTGGCGCGTAAGCGTCGGCGATCACCGCCCCAGCTATCTCGAGAAAACCGAATTCGTTGGGGCTGAGCGCGTCGCTCTCGTCGACCCTGCGGTGCTCGGTAGCGAGTTCGTTGCCGACGACTTCGATGCTGTCATCGTCATGAGTCATCATCTTCAGACGGACCAGACTTATCTTGAGCAACTTGCAGACACCGACATCTCCTACATCGGCGTTCTCGGGCCACGTGCGCGCAAGGATCGATTATTGGACGCGCTGGGCGGGACCGGGAAGCAATTGGGCTCCAGACTGAAAGGCCCGGTCGGGCTCGATATCGGCGCGGACTCGCCGGAGTCTATTGCGTTGTCGTTGCTCGCTGAGATTCACTTGCTACTCAAAGGCGCCGGCGGCGGCACGCTCACGGACGATTGATCGCAGTCGTTCTGCTCAACCGGCGTTCACTGTCCTCATACATCTTGACGAGAAAAGTCCGGATCGCGGGCTCGGCTTCCTCCTGAGGGATCAACCCTTGCTGCACAATGACACTCGCGATATCCGCGGCTGTACGGTGCCCGTCTATCAGCGACATGATGAACGCATAGATTCGTGTCGACACGGCCTGAGTCTGGAAGGACGGCGACAATGGGGCCGGCTCATCATTGCTGAGCAGCCAGTCGGGTAGTGCTCGGTGCTGAGCCGGAAGTTTGACGCTCAGCTTTTTTTGTGCTCGCCAGGTTACGATGCTTTCACGACGGGCGTGGCGGCTCGCCGGAGTCGCCGGCGAGGCGCACAACAATGGATGTCGTCTTCTCCTGGTCGGACATGGGGCTGTTGCCTCAGAGTGCCGTGTGCGAATGGCTGGCCTCTCCTGCCGGAAGCAGGTCGGGAACGATGGCTCTTCCGCAGAACACTGTTGGGTGATATTCGGAGCCGAAATCGTAAACCATCTAGCCCCGGCGCGTACAATCAAATTATGGAATTAGGCAATTCCGGAATGATTATATCGATCTTACCGTTTAGGCGGCAGTATCGCCATGGCTCTGAGTTACTGAATTTACTGTTGACTACATACTCTGTCGTCTGATTGTATTCGCGTCCAGATGAGTGTTTTCGACGCATGGCACGCAGAACAATGCCAGGGCGATGGAAGATTATCGCCGGACGAGAGATGAAGATAAATGGAAACGCAGACGGAGAAGCCTGACGGATGGCGACGATTACTTATATAGAGTTCGATGGGACCTCACACG
>PVBE012029410.1_pt1 | contig 51555 bp, 46 predicted proteins | sample 1631181 | NCBI WGS metagenome assembly PVBE01 (sample SAMN08397723, study PRJNA350692) | Marine metagenome, whole genome shotgun sequencing project. | isolation source: water | place: Pacific Ocean | collected 2012-04
CAAGCTGGTCGTCGACAACGTCTTCGCGACCCCGATTTTGCAGCAGCCCTTGGAGTTCGGCGCCGACATCGTCGTTTACTCCACCACCAAGCACATGGACGGCCAGGGCCGGAGCCTCGGCGGCGCGATCCTCACCAACGACGAGGCCTTCCTCACCGACAAGCTGACGCCCTTTATGCGCCACACGGGACCGTCGGTGAGCCCGTTCAACGCTTGGATCGTGCTCAAGGGCTTGGAGACGCTCGAGGCGCGCCTATCGCGCCACTGCGCGAACGCGCTGACGGTCGCCGAGCATTTGAGCCGGCACGAGCGGATCGCGCGGGTCCTCTATCCGACACTCAAGAGCCACCCCCAATCGCAGCTGGCGATGGCCCAGATGAGCGACGGCGGCACCGTCCTTTCGTTCGAATTCGACGGCGGACGCGATCGCGCGTTCCGTTTCCTGAACGCGCTTTCGTTGATCGACATCTCCAACAACCTGGGCGATTCCAAGAGCCTGGTCACCCATCCCGCAACGACGACTCATTCGCGCCTGACGCCCGAACAGAGGGCCGAGATGGGAATCGGCGACGGTCTCGTCAGGCTTTCGGTGGGGCTCGAGGACGCCCAGGACGTGATCGAGGACTTGGACCAGGCCATTGAGGCCGCGTGGCGCTGACAGTTCAGCCCTGCTTCCAGGGCAGGCCGTCCACCTTCCAGCCGGCGGCGCGGCCGCGGTGGCCGCTCTCGTCGGGAGGTCCCTCGAATCCGTCGGCGATGTTGTAGCACCGCGTGAACCCGAGCCCGGTCATGGCGACGGCAGCAAAGCGCGAACGCTGGCCCGAGCGGCAGATGAAGAAATGGGCGGCGTCGCGCTTCGTCCCGCTCTCTTCCAAAGTGCGCGCGAAATCCGCGTTCTCGGCCATCGTCGGGAAAACCTGCCAGGGGATCAGGAGCGGTTGTTTGCCAATGCCCGCGAGGTCGGCGAGCCCGACGAAGGCCCACTCGGCGTCCGTACGCACGTCGATCAGGACGGCGTCCGTCTCGGCCTCCAGGATCTCCCAGGCGTCCTTGGCGGAGATATCGCCAGCGTATGTTTGCGCCACTCGGCCCCCCTCCGATTCCACGGTCTAATCAGCCGAGCGCCGGGCCTCGCCAGTGCGGGCGACGTTCAGCATGTCGGCGATGCGAAAGAGCTTTCGCCGCGGCGCCGGCGCCGCGGCGCCCGCTTCTTCCGCCTGTTCGATTCTCTTCCAGTCGGCGTAGCCGACCACCTGGACGCCTCGCTCTTCGAGCAGGCGTTCGAGCGCCACCCGCCCCGGCTTCGCGCCAGCGCCGAAATCGTCGCGGATGCACTGAGCGACGGCGACCCCGTCCGGGCGGTTGGTGGCAATCACGCCGGTCGGTCCACGCCTGATCCAGCCCACCGCGTAGAGTCCCGGCGCGACCCGCCCTTCTTCGGAACGAACGATCGCGTTCGCCTCGTCGAAAGGCGCGCCCTCGACGGCAACGGAGCGGTATCCGACCGCCGGAATCACGAGCCCGCACGCGACCTCGAAGGTCTCGCCGACGCCGACCGCGCGGCCGCCCTCGAGCCGGGTCTTCTCGAGCCGCAGCCCCTCGACCCTCTGGCCCCCCAGGATCTCGACCGGGGAGACGAAAAAGCGGAAGTGCACCCTTTTTCTGCGTTCGCCCGCGTCTTGGGTCGCGAACTCCCTGAGCGTCGCAAGGTTCTTCTCCTTCAGCCGGTGGTCGCGTTCCGACATCTCGCCGACCGCGTCTGGCAACTGTGCCGCGTCAACCACCGGCGCGCATTCGTCGAGCCGGCCCATCTCGCGCAGTTCCACGTTGGTGAACTTGGCTTCTATCGGGCCGCGCCGGCCGAACAGATAAACGTCCTTGATGGGCGCGCGGGCGATCGCGCGCTGGGCGTACTCGGGGATATCCGAATCCGCCATTTCGGCCGCCGTCTTCACCAGAACCCGGGCGACGTCGATCGCGACGTTGCCGTTGCCGATCACACAGACCGTCTCGGTGTTCAGGTCGGGATCGAGGTCGGCGAAATCGGGGTGCGCGTTGTACCAACCGACGAAGGCGGCGGACCCGATGACGCCCACCTTGTCCTCGCCCGGGATTCCCAGCGGGCGATCGAACGGCGCGCCGACGGCGAGCACGACCGCGTCGTGCGTCCTCTGAAGCTCGGCGAGCGCGACATCGCGGCCGACCTCGACGTTTCCGAAATAGCGGACCTCGGGCCGGTGCGCCGTCTTCTCGAAGCTGCGCGCAACCTTCTTCGTGGTCTGATGGTCGGGGGCGACGCCGGCGCGGATCAGGCCGAACGGGGTCGGCAGCCGCTCGAGGATGTCCACGGCAACGTCGCCGTCCAGGGTCTTGACGAGGGCCTCGGCCGTATAGAAACCGGCCGGCCCCGAACCGACAATGGCCACGCTGATGGGCATCCCGAACTCCTTCGCGGGTCCACCGGGAACGGCTCGGTGCCCTCGGTAAGTTTCACACGCGCCAGGTGTGACCCTGACGCAGCAGCGCGTTGACGTCGGCGTCAGGCGCCTCCGCCTTGGCATGTTCCATCTGCGCCGCGAGCGCGGCATCGAAACTCTCCGCCGGATCGCAGTAGAGAACGCCGAGCGCCATCGGGAACGCCGGCGGCGCAAGCTCCGCCAGCATCAAAGCGAGCACGCGGTCGGTCTCGTCGTGAACCAAGATGTCGCCTTCGCCCTCTCCGAGCGTCGCCACCTCGAACGCCATGCGGCCCTGAGCGAGCCGGAGCCCGCGGTTCCGCTCCTTTCCGAAGATCAGTGGCTTTCCGTGTTCGACGCGGATCTGGGCGTCGTCGGCCACGTCCTTATGGGTGAATCCCGCAAACACGTCGTCGTTGTAGACGATGCAGTTTTGGAAGATCTCCACGAACGAAGCTCCGCGGTGCGCGTGCGCCCGCTTGAGCACGTCGCAAAGATGGTTGCGCTGGGTATCCACCGCCCGCGCAAGAAACCGCGCGCCCGCGCCAAGCGCGAAAGAAGCGGGCGCCACGGGTCGGTCGATGGAGCCCGTGGGCGTCGACGGCGAACGCGTGCCGCTACGCGAAGTGGGCGAGTATTGGCCCTTGGTGAGCCCGTAGATCTCGTTGTTGAACAGAAGGAACTGGATGTCGAGGTTGCGCCGGAGCACGTGCAATAGATGGTTGCCGCCGATCGAAAGCGCATCGCCATCGCCCGAGATCACCCAGACGTCGAGCTCGGGGTTGGTCAGTTTGATGCCGGTGGCGATCGCAGGCGCCCGGCCGTGAATGGTGTGAAACCCGTAAGTCGCCATGTAGTACGGAAACCGCGACGCGCACCCGATGCCCGAGACGAACACCGTCTTGTCGCGTGCAACCGCCAGGTCCGCGAGCGTGCGCTGGACCGCGGTGACGATGGCGTAGTCCCCGCAACCGGGGCACCATCGGATCTCCTGGTCGGACGCGTAGTCCTTGGGAGTCAGTCGGTCACCGGACGCGACTTCGTTCATCTTCCTTCTCCAACCGGGTCCGTACCGCGAATTCGATCTCGGAGATTTTGAACGGCTGACCCGTGACTTTGTTGAGACCCTCGGCCGGCACCAGGAACTGACCGCGCAGGAGCATTTTGAGCTGGCCGGTGTTCATCTCTGCGACCAGGACCGAATCGAAACCGGCGAGCAGCTCGCCGAGGTTGCGGGGCAGCGGCCAAATGTGGCGCAGGTGGATTTGCGACACCTCGTACCCTTCGGCGCGCAGATTGATCACCGCCCGGCCGATGGCCCCGAAGGTCGAACCCCAACCGACCACCGCCATGCGCCCGCTCGCCTCGCCGATCTCGGGCGTCTGAAGCGGAAGGTCGTCGGCGATGCGGGCCACTTTTTCCGCGCGCACGTCGGTCATGCGCTGGTGGTAGGCCGGGTCATACGAGATGTTGCCGGTATCGTGGTCCTTTTCGATGCCGCCGACGCGGTGCTCGATCCCGGGCGTGCCCGGGATCGCCCAGACGCGTGCCAGGTTGTCGGGATCGCGCAGGTAGGGCTGGAAGCCGTCGGGCTCGGTATGGAACTTCGGCGGCTCGAAGGCGAAATCGCCGACGTCGGGGATCAGCCAGGGCTCCGACGCGTTGGCGATGTAGCCGTCGGAAAGCACCATGACCGGCGTCATGTGGCGGGTGGCGATCCGGATCGCCTCGACGCCGACCTCAAAGCAATCGGCCGGCGAGCGAGCCGCGATCACCGCCAACGGACTGTCGGCGTTGCGCCCGAACACCGCCTGAAAAAGATCCGACTGCTCGGTCTTGGTCGGCAACCCGGTCGACGGCCCGGCGCGTTGTGTGTTGACCACCACCAGGGGCAACTCGGCACTGATCGCAAGTCCCAGGGCCTCGGCCTTGAGCGCGATGCCCGGGCCCGAACTCGACGTCACCCCGATGCCGCCCGCGTACGATGCGCCGATGGCGGCGCATATGGCCGCCATCTCGTCCTCCGCCTGAAACGTGACCACCCCGAAGTGCTTGAGACGCGCCAGCAGGTGCAACAGCGTCGATGCCGGCGTGATGGGATAGGACCCCAAGAACAGCTTGAGGCCCGCGAGCTCGGCGCCCGCGACCAGGCCCCAGGACAACGCTTCGCCGCCAGTCACGTTGCGATAGAGGCCCGGCTCGATCTGCGCCTGGCGGACGGCGAACCCCTTCACCTCGCCCTCGAGCTCCACCGTCTCGCCATAGGCGTGGCCGGCGTTGAGCGCGGCGACGTTCGCCTCGGCCAGCTCGGGGCGGCCTTCGAACTTTCGGTGCAGCCATTCGATGGTCGGCTGGCGGTCGCGGTCGTAGAGCCAGTAGATCAGCCCAAGCGTCCAAAGATTCTTGCACCGGAGCCCATCCTTCTGCGAAATCCCCACGGGCTTGACGGCCTCGAGCGTAAGCTTCGAAATCTCGATGGGGATGACGCGGTACTTCTTGAGGCTTCCATCCTCGAGAGGGTTCGCCCCGTAGCCCGCCTTGCGCAGATTGCGTTCGGTATACGCGCCCGCGTCGGTGATGATCTGGTCGCCGGGTGCCAGATCGGCCAAGTTCACCTTCAACGCCGCGGGATTGAGCGCGACCAGCACGTCCGGCCGGTCGCCCGCCGTCATGATGCGCCGGCCGCCGAAGTTGATCTGAAAGGTGGAGATCCCGTAGGTGGTTCCGGTCGGCGCCCGGATTTCGGCCGGGAAGTCGGGGAACGTGGTCAGATCGTTACCCGCGAGCGCCGTCACTTGCGTGAACTGCCCGCCGGTCAGCTGGATGCCGTCACCGGAATCTCCGGCGAAGCGGACCACGACGGTCTCCAGTTCACGGCGCCCCCCGACTTCGCCGTCGGACCCGCGGGTAGCGGCTTTTTCCACGCTACTCAATCTATTTCACTTGTTTTTACAAGTTTCCCCGGGGAGCCGTCTCGAGCTGCGGCGGTATGGTTCCCGGCCCCGTCGCGAGCACCGCACCGGTCATCATACCAGAGTAATTCGCGCCCACGGAAGCATCTGGCGTTCACAAGCCCTTGATTTGCGGCGCCCGGACGCGCCGCCGCGGCGCCTCGGGGCTGGCGTTTACCGACGCCGATCGCCTATAACCAGCGAATCCTGGAATAGCGTTTCCGGGATCCCTCGCAAGTCCCGGCCGCCACATGCCCAGTAAACCCGACATCCTCGCCATCGCCGACGACCTCGTCGCCCGGGCGCGCGCGGCCGGCGCCGATGCCGCGGACGCCGTGGCGGTCACAGGCACGGCGCTGGGCGTGTCGAGGCGCATGCGCAAGCCGCAGTCGTTAGAGCGTTCGGAATCGACCGATCTGGGCCTGCGCGTGTTGGTGCGCAATCGCCAGGCGATCGCATCGACGTCGGATGTCTCGCACCGCTCGCTCGACGAGGTCGTCGCCCGCGCCCTTGCGATGGCCCGCTCGGTGCCGGACGATCCCTATTGCGGGCTGGCCGATCCGGAGCTGCTGGCGACCGAGATCGCAGAGCTCGACATCGCCGTTGCGGACGAACCCACGCTAGAGACGTTGGTCGACTGGGCGACGCGCGCCGAGGACGCAGCACTTGCCGTTGACGGCGTCACCAACTCCGAAGGTGCGGACGCGAGCTGGGCTCGGACGGGAATCGCGCTCGCCGCCAGCAACGGGTTCGCTGCGACCTACGAGAGATCGCGCTGTTCCATCAGCGTTGCGGTCCTGGCGGGCGAAGGGACGGCGATGGAGCGCGACTACGATTCCTTCAGCACCATCCACACCGAAGACCTGCCCAAACCCGAATCGTTGGGCCGCGCGGCCGGTGAAAAGGCCGTGCGCCGCCTGAACCCGAGAAAGGCTCAATCCGCCCGCCTTCCCGTCGTCTACGATCCCCGGGTCGCGCGCGGCGTGCTGTCACATCTCGCCAGCGCGATCAACGGCGCGTCGGTCGCCAGGGGAACGACGTTCCTCAAGGACCGCATGGAAAAGGCCATCATGCCGGCGTCGGTCACGGTCGTAGACGATCCGCTGCGCCGCCGCGGGCTGCGTTCGCGCCCCTTCGACGGCGAGGGCGTGGCACAGCGCCGCTTCGAGGTGGTTCGGGGCGGCGTGCTGACCACCTGGATCCTGGATTCCCGCTCGGCGCGCCAGATCGGCATGCAGACCACCGGCCACGCGGCCCGCGGCACGTCTTCGCCGCCGTCGCCCAGCACCACCAACCTTTATCTCGAGGCAGGCGACGCGAGCCCCGCCGAGCTGATGGCGGATATCCAGGCAGGCCTTTACGTCACCGAGATGATCGGATTCGGGGTCAACACGCTCACCGGAGATTACAGCCGCGGCGCGAGCGGCTTCTGGATCGAGAACGGAACGCTCGGGTACCCTGTGAGCGAGGTCACGGTAGCGGGAAACCTGAGCGAGATGTTCATGAACATGCGGGTCGCGAACGATCTCGAGTTCCGCTACGGAACCGATTCGCCGACGCTTAGGATCGACGGCATGACCATCGGCGGCCAGTAGCGTCGCCGGCGCGGCGTTGCCCACGCGGGTGCCGATTGGCCGGCCTAAGGCCCCCCTGCCAGACCATATCGTGGTCGCCCGGTTTCGCCCGTGGTGATCTGGCGAGCACGTGAACCTGGTCCATGTTTATGGAAATCGAGGGGATTGGCGCGCCTCGCCGAAGCGCAAAATAACTCCGCTCAAACGGTTCAATCTGGTCGGATAGTGCTCTAAGGTCACGGGCGGGCGATTCGGGATCACGGAATGACGCGCCGCGAATCGGAAAACGGGAACAAGCGGCATCTTTCGAGCGTCGCGCTGGTTCGCCGCCTGCTCAGGGAAAACGTTCGACATTACTTCGGCTGGCTCGTCCTCGCGCTCGTCGGCATGGCGGTAATGGCCGGCGCCACCGCGCTCAGCGCCTGGCTCATGGAGCCGGTGGTAAACGAAGTGTTCATCGCCAAGAAGCGCGAGACGCTGTGGCTCATCTCCTCGGTCGTGCTCGCCACCTTCGCCGTCAAGGGCGCGGCGAATTACGCGCAGGCGACGCTCGTCAGCTACGTGGGGCTTCGCATCATAGCCGACAACCAGACCCGGCTCTATGCGCACCTGCAGCGGATGGATCTGGCGTTCTTCCAGAGCCGGCCCACGGGCACGCTGATCTCGCGGTTCACCGTCGACATCGCCCTCATGCGCGCCGCGGTCTCGAACGCGTTGACCGGGTTCGGCAAGGATGCGCTCTCGCTGGTCGGGCTGATCGTGGTGATGTTCGTCCAGGACGTTCGCCTGGCGTTGATCGCGTTCCTCGTCTTTCCCGTGGCGGTGATCCCCATCGTCCGCCTCGGCCGGCGCATGCGCAGGGTCAGCACCGACACCCAAGTTGAGATGGGCCAGTTCACGACCCTCTTGCAGCAGACCTTCCAGGGCGCGCGATTGGTCAAGGCCTACGCCATGGAATCCTACGAATTGGGCCACGTCCGCACGATCGTCGAGCGCATCTTCAAACTCACGCTCAAATCGGCGCGGACGCGCGCCCTTTCGAGCCCCATCATGGAGACCCTCGGCGGGCTCGCGGTGGCGCTGGTGATCGTCTACGGGGGCTTGCGCGTGATCGACGCCGACATGGACCCGGGCTCGTTCTTCTCGTTCATCACCGCGCTGCTGCTCGCTTACGAGCCCATGAAGCGGCTCGCCAACCTGAACGCCAGCCTCCAGGAGGGGTTGGCGGGCGCCCAACGCCTGTTCGCGGTGCTCGACACCGTTCCCGCGATCACGGAAAGGCCGGGCGCGAGTGCGCTCGCGCTGCGTGAAGGATCGGTCCGCCTCGAAGGCGTGCGGTTCGCGTACGGAAGCGCCGCGCCGACGCTGGACGGCGTCACGCTGGAGGTGCCGGCGGGACGCTCCGTGGCCCTGGTCGGGGCCTCGGGCGCGGGGAAATCCACGATCCTGAACTTGATCCCCCGCTTCTACGATGTCGGCGAAGGCGCCGTGACCATCGACGGCGTCGACGTGCGCGACGCCACCTTCGCCTCGCTTTACGCCAACATCGCGCTCGTGAGCCAGGAGGTGACGCTCTTCGACGACACGGTGCGCGCCAACATCGCCTATGGCCGGGCCGCGGCGAGCGAGGACGAGATCGTGGCCGCCGCGCGCGCGGCGGGCGCCGACGGCTTCATCCGCGAGCTCGCAGACGGATACGATACCGTCGTCGGCGAGCAGGGGACCCGGCTTTCGGGCGGGCAACGCCAGCGCCTCGCGATCGCCCGGGCCATCCTCAAGAACGCGCCCATCCTGCTCCTCGACGAGGCCACCTCGGCCCTCGACACCGAATCCGAGCGCCACGTCCAGGCGGCGATGAAGAAGCTGACGCGCGGGCGTACGACACTGGTCATCGCGCATAGGCTGTCGACCGTGATCGACGCCGACTTGATCTACGTGATCGAACGCGGCCGGGTCGCCGAATCGGGCACCCACGCCCAACTCCTCGGCGCCGGCGGCGCCTATGCGCGGCTGCACGCGCTCCAGTTCGCCGAAGACGGCGCGGCGGCGCCGGTTTAGGCCAGATCGTGGTCGGTCGGAACTGCGAGGCCGCGATCTACCGAGCACGTGAAACTGGTCTGCACTATTGAGATCGAGCGGATTCACGCGTTTGATTGGAACCGCGATCCGCTCTGTTCCGGCACGCGGATGCAAGGACGGAGACCCTGTGCGGCCCTTCAAACGAATCCTCGAAAGCGATGCGGTCCGTGCGGGCTTGTGTTGGCTCGGCGCGCTGTACATCCGGTTCGTGCACGCCACGTCCCGATGGTCGGCCGTCGGCGGCGAAGTCCCACGCGCGCTTTGGCATGAGCGGCGTGCGTTCATCCTGTGCTTCTGGCACGGGCGGCTATTGATGATTCCCTATTGCTGGAACGCCCGCCGCCCCATCCGCACGCTGACTTCGGATCATCGTGACGGGCGTCTCATCGCCCGGACCACCGCGCATCTCGGGATCCCAACCCTGGTCGGGTCGTCGTCGCGGGGCGGCGCAAGCGCGCTCCGCGCCATGGTCCGGTCCTTGGCCCAAGGCGAGAGCATCGGCATCACCCCGGACGGCCCGCGCGGACCCCGCATGCGCGCGACGGCCGGAATCGTCAAGCTCGCGCGGCTCTCGGGCGCGCCCATCGTTCCGGTCGGCTATTCGACCGGGCGGCGGCGCGTGCTCGATACCTGGGACCGGTTCTTCGTCGCGCTCCCCTTTTCGCGCGGTGCCTTCGTGTGGGGTGATGCGATCGAAGTCGAGCCGGGCGCCGATTCGCATGCGATCGAGCGTGCTCGGCAGGCGGTGGAGACAAGCCTGAATGCCGTCACCGCCGAGGCCGACCGGATTTGCGGCGTCGAGCCGGTCGCGCCCGCGCCGCCCCGATCGGAACGCAGCGGGTGATGCTCACGCTCTACCGCGCCGCCGGCGCGCTGTCCGAACCGTTCGTTCGCGCGGTGTTGGGCGCGCGCCTTCGCCGGGGGAAAGAGGACCCGGCGCGCGTCGCCGAACGCCTCGGCCACGCTGGCCGATCGCGCCCCGCCGGACCGCTCGCCTGGGTGCATGCCTCCAGCGTCGGCGAATCGCTCTCGATGATCCCGCTGATCGAAAGCTTGATCTCGAACCGGCCCGAGCTCGGCGTCCTGGTCACCACGGGCACGGTGACCTCGGCGGCGCTGATGTGCGAGCGCCTTCCGGGCGGCGCCTTTCACCAGTATGCGCCGGTGGACCGGCTGTCTTTCGTGCGCCGCTTCCTCGATCATTGGCGGCCGGACTTGGCTCTGTGGGCGGAATCCGAGTTCTGGCCGAACCTGATCGCCGAAGCGCATGCGCGCGCGATTCCCCTGGTGCTGGTCAACGGCCGGATCTCGGAGCGCAGTTTTTCGCGCTGGCGCTTGGCGCGGCCGTTGATCGCCGAGCTGCTTTCGGGGTTCGCGTTGTGTCTGGGCCAGTCGGAGGCGGACGCCGAGCGTTTGCGGGTGCTCGGCGCGGGCTCCGCGCGCTGTCTCGGGAACCTCAAGTTCGCCGCGCCGCCGTTGCCAGCCGACGCCGCCGAGCTCGAGCGCTTACACGGCGCGCTTGGCGGGCGGCCACGGTGGCTCGTCGCGAGCTCGCACGCAGGCGAAGAAGCGCTCGCCGGCCGCGTCCACCAGCGTCTCGGCGCCAAATTTCCCGCCCTCCTCACGATCGTCGTTCCCCGCCACCCCGACCGCGGGCCAACCGTCGCAAAGACGCTGCGCGGCCTCGGGCTCGAGGTCAGAGTGCGCTCGCAAGGCGAATCGCCTGGCCCGGGAACGGACGTCTATCTCGCCGATACCTTGGGCGAGCTCGGCCTGTTCTACCGCCTCGCGTCGGTCGTCTTGGTGGGCAAGTCCTTGGTGCCTTTGGGCGGCCAGAACCCCTTGGAGCCGGCCCGGATCGGGTGCGCCGTCCTGTTCGGGCCGCATATGGCCAACTTCAGCGACATCGCCGAGCGCATGAAGGCGGAAGGCGCGGCCGAGGAGGTGGCGGACGAAGACGCGCTTCGTGTGGCGCTCGCGCGGCTGCTCGACGATGATCCCACTCGCCAGGGGCGCAGCGAAGCAGCCCGGCGCTTCGCCGAATCGCAGGCCCACGTGCTCGATGCCGTCGCATCCGCGATCGAGCCCTTTTTGGACGCATCGGCGAAGGCGCGAGGTGTGCATGCGCGCACCTGAATGGTGGGCGGCGCCGGGGCGCGGACCCTGGCCGCGCTTGCTGGCACCGCTTGCCTGGACGTGGGGACTCGGCGCGCGGGCGCGCGTGCTCGCCGCCCGGCCCTGGCGGGCGCCCATCGGCGTCGTTTGCGTCGGCAACCTGACCGCGGGAGGCGCCGGCAAGACCCCGGTGGCGATCAGCCTCGGCGCACGCCTCACCGCCCGCGGCGCCCGCGCGGCCTTCCTGGCCCACGGCTACGGCGGAAGCGCCCGGGGTCCGCTCCAAGTCGATTCGCAAGCTCACGGGGCGGCCGACGTGGGCGACGAAGCGCTTATTCTCGCGCGCGATCTGACCACGTGGGTCGCGCGCGACCGGCGCTTAGGCGTTCGCGCCGCGGCCGCGGCCGGCGCGTCGGTGGTCATCATGGACGACGGCTTTCAGGACCCGAGCGTCGCCAAGGACTTATCGGTCGTGGTCGTGGACGGCCGCTTCGCCTTCGGCAATGGCCGCCTGATTCCCGCCGGCCCCTTGCGCGAACGCCCGGGCGACGGCCTCAAGCGCGCCGATGCGGCCATCGTCGTCGAACCGGACGAGGCCGGCGCCGAAGAGCGCATCCGCAACATCGCGGGCACCCGGCTACCCGTGGTCTTGTGCCGCCGCCGGCCCGACCCTTCGGCGGCGCACTTAGCCGGCGCCGACGTGGTCGCCTTTGCCGGCATCGGCCGTCCCGAGGGCTTCTTCGCCACGCTTCGCGAGATGGGGTGTCGCGTGCGCGCGGGCCACGCCTTTCCCGACCACCACGCGTATGGGGCGGGTGAGCTCGAACGGCTGCGCGCCGACGCGCGGTCCCGGGGCGCGATGCTCGTCACCACGGCCAAGGACGCGGCCCGCCTCGGGCCCGAGGCGGCGCGCGGGATCGAAGTCTTGACAATCACCCTCGATTGGCGGGACGAAGCCGCCCTCGATGCGCTCCTGAGCCAGCTTCCCGGCCTCCCATGATCCTGAACCCGCGCCTGCGAAGCCGCCTCATGCGGTTCCTTCTCCATCCCTTGGAAGCGGCCGTCGCGAGCGTGGCCTATGGGGTGTTCGCGGCCCTTCCCATCGACGCCGCGTCGGCGCTCGGCGGCTGGCTCACGCGCACGTTTGGACCCCGGCTCGCCATCTCGAAGCGCGCCGTCGCCAATCTCGGGCGCGCGTACCCCGAGAAAGACGCGGGCGAGATTGCGAAGATCGTTCGCGGCATGTGGGACAATCTGGGGCGGACGGCGGCCGAATACCCGCACCTGGGCGAGATTGACATCTACGGAAACGACGGCCGCGTCGAGGTGGTGGGGGCCGAGAACGTGGACCTGCTGCGCGACGACGGCAGGCCCGGCATCTTCTTCTCCGCCCACCTCGGCAACTGGGAAATCCTCTCGCTCGGCGCCACCCAACGCGGGCTGCCCTTGGATCGGGTCTATCGGGCCGCCAACAACCGGCTGGTGGAATGGCTGTACAGGCGCGGGCGCGCCGCGGTCGAAGGAGCGCTGATCCCGAAGGGAGCGGCGGGCGCGCGCCAATTGATCGATTCGATCAAACGCGGGCGTCACCTCGCCATGCTGGTGGACCAGAAGATGAACGACGGGATCGCGGTGCCCTTCTTCGGCCAGGCGGCCATGACCGCGCCCGCGCTCGCGGAATTCGCGCTGCGTTATGATTTTCCCGTGGCGCCGGCGCGCATCTTCCGGCTCTCGGGCGCGCATTTCCGGCTCGTGATCTCGCCGCCCTTGGCATTCGAAAAAACGGGCGCGCGCCAAGCGGACGTGGCCCGGGCCATGGCCCGGGTGAATGCCGTCATCGAAGGCTGGGTGCGCGAGACGCCCGAGCAGTGGCTGTGGCTCCACAACCGCTGGGGGGCGTAAGAAAAACGGCCGGCAGGGCCGGCCGCAAGGTGTTGGGCGACGTCGCGGCGCCCGAGTCAGGTTCCGCCTTTCGGCTTGATCACCACCACCTTCGAGCCATCGGCGACCGACTTGCCCAAGGTGGGGATGTCGGCGGTATGCAGCCCATAGCCACCGCAGCCGCCTTCCGCGAACGCGGTTCCGGCGGCGCCGATCACGAGGATGGCGGCCAACGCCGCCGCGGTCGCAATCGTCTTGCGCATGTGGGTCTCCTCTGACCGTAATCAACCGTCGCAAGCAGGCAAAACCTAGCGCCATTCAAGGCCGCGATCAACGCCCCCCTTGGGTTTGTTCCATCACCGGCGCGAGTAGCGCGGGGTCGATGGGGGTAGCGAAATGACCCACCCCCCAATGCAGGTGAGGCCCCGTGACGCGCCCGGTTGCGCCCACCCGGCCGATGGTCTCGCCCTTGGCGACGCGCTGGCCCGCGGCGACCGCGATCACGCTCATGTGAACGTAGACCGAGCTCAGGCCGTGGCCGTGATCGATCATCACCGTCTTGCCGGTGAAGTACATGTCGGGGTGCAAAAGCGCGACGATCCCGTCCGCGGTCGCCACCACCGGCGTTCCCTCGGGCGCCGCGATGTCGACACCGTTGTGGGGACGCCGCGGCTCGCCGTTGAGGATGCGCTGGCTTCCGAAGACGCCGCTGACGGTGCCGGTGACGGGCCAGATGAAGCCCGACAGGAAGCTCGCGCCGGGGGTGTCGCGCTCGCGCACATCGGCGATCAGCGCCGCGTCGGCGCGAATGCGCGCGAGATCGTCTTCGCTCGGGTTCACCTGGCCGGCGGGCAATCCGTCGATCCGTTGGATCTCGTAGTCCCGCGCCGCTACGGCGATTGCGCGCACCGTCTCGTCGCCGTCGGGTCCGCTGACGCGAAGCTCGACTGCATTCGCGGCGTCGCGCCCGAGGCCGAAGATGAAGACACCGTCCGCCGATACCCGCAAGCTACGGCCGTCCGCGGAAACGATTGACCCCGGCGCCACCCGGCCGACGATGAGCCCGCCTTGGACGAGATCGCCATCGAGCGCGAGGACGTCTGCCCGGGCGGATCCGGAAATCAGCGCCGCGACCATGATGAGGACCGCGGCCCGCGCCCTCACAAAAGCTCTCCCTGGCGGGTGTCCTTGCGGCCCGCGCGCCGGGGCCGCTGGCGCTCGGCGGGCGCCACTTGCGATCCGGTCACGGTGGCGGCCGCTTCGGCGTCGGAGAAACGGATGGCGATGTCCATGCCGGGCGCGGTCTCGGCGGCAGTGGCGATGGGCGCACCGCCGCGCTCGCTGACGAGCGCGAAGCCGCGTTCGAGCACGCGCTCGAACGAAGCGCTTTCCAGCAGATCGGACACGCGTCCGAGCCGGCTCCGGGCGTCGCGCAGCAGGCTCCGGGCGGCTGCGGCGAGCGCGCGGGATTCGGCCTCCAGCCGGTCGCGGGCACGGGCCAAGCGCGCGCGGGGATCGACGAGGCCGGCGGCGAGCGCACCGAGGCGGGCGCGGCGGCGCTCGAGGCCGACTTCGAGTCCGTTCGTGAGGCGCTCCGTCCAATCATCCAGGCGCTGCGCCGACTCCTCGATCACGCGCGCCAAGTCGGGAAGGCCGCGCGCCAACCCTTCGAGGCGCATCGCGCGCTCGGCGAGCGTGCGCCTGACGGTGGCGAGCACGCGCGTGCCCAGCTCGATCACCTGCGCGAGAAGCTCGAGGCGCACCGGCACCGCGGCCTCGGCCGCCGCGCTCGGCGTCGGCGCGCGATGGTCGGCGGCGTAGTCGATCAGGGTGGTGTCGGTCTCGTGGCCCACCGCCGAGATCACCGGGATCCGGCTTTCGGCGACGGCACGCACCACCGCTTCCTCGTTGAAGGCCCAGAGGTCCTCGAGCGAGCCGCCGCCGCGCGCGACGATCAAGAGATCCGGCCGGGGCGCCGCGCCGCCCGCAGGCAAGGCATTGAAACCGGCGATGGCGGCGGCGATCTGGGCCGCGGCGGCGTCGCCCTGGACGAGCACCGGCCACACCAGCACCCGGCGCGGGAATCGCTCGCCGATGCGGTGCAGGATGTCGCGGATCACCGCACCCGTGGGAGAGGTGACGACGCCGATGACGTCGGGCAGGAACGGGAGCGGCTTCTTTCTGTCTGCGTCGAACAGGCCCTCGCGGCCGAGCTTCGCACGCCTTTCTTCGAGCAGCTTCAAAAGCGCGCCTTCGCCCGAAAGTTCCAGCGCCTCGACCACGATCTGGTAGCGCGAGCGCTGCGGGTACGATGTGATGCGCCCCGTCGCGATCACCTCGACCCCGTCGTCCGGCGCGATGGCGAGGCGGCCCGCGGTGCCGCGCCAGCACACCGCGTCGAGCACCGCGTCTGCGTCCTTCAAGGAGAAATAGAGATGACCCGAGCCCGCCCGCTTGAAGCCCGAGATCTCGCCGCGCACCCGGACGCGCGCGAACGCGCCCTCCAGCGCGCCCTTCACGGATTGCGAAATCTCGCCGACGGTGAAGATGGGCAGGTTGTCGAGCCCGGCCCCGGGCGCCGCACTTTCGATGGTCTCCATGGCCCGGTATGATACCTTGTCCACGCGCCAGGCGGCCAAGGGAAATACGGCAATGAAGGTATTGGTGATCGGCTCGGGCGGGCGCGAACACGCGTTGTGCTGGGCGGTCGCCAAGTCCCCCGATTGCGACGAGCTCTTTTGCGCGCCAGGCAACGCCGGAATCGCCGAGATCGCCGAGTGCGTCGCGATCGCGGCCGAGGACGTGGACGGTCTCATCGATCTCGCGCGCGAACGCGGAATCGACTTCGTGATCGTCGGCCCCGAGGCGCCGCTGGTGGGTGGGCTCGTCGAGCGCCTGGAAGAAATCGGCATTCTGGCCTTCGGTCCGAGCGCGCGGGCCGCCCAGCTCGAGGGCTCGAAGGGGTTCATGAAGGACCTCTGTTTCCAGTACGGCATCCCGACCGCCGAATACGCCCGTTTCGACGAGCCGGACGCGGCGAAGCAATACATCCTGCGCCAAGGCGCTCCCATCGTGGTCAAGGCCGACGGCCTCGCCGCCGGCAAGGGGGTGATGGTCTGCCGCAATCGCAACGAGGCCTATGCGGCCATCGACCACATCATGATCGAGCGCGCGTTCGGCGACGCCGGCGCCGAAGTGGTGATCGAGGAGTGCCTCGAAGGCGAGGAGGCGAGCTTCTTCGCCCTCGTCGATGGCAAACACGCGCTGCCGCTGGTCTCGGCCCAGGACCACAAGCGCGCCCACGATGGCGACACCGGCCCCAACACCGGCGGCATGGGGGCCTATACGCCGGCGCCGGTGGTCACACCCGAGATCGCCGGGCAAATCATGGATAGCGTGATCGAGCCCACCATCGCCGCCATGGCCGCCGAACGGCGCCCATTTAAAGGCGTGCTCTATGCAGGCCTCATGATCGCGGACGGCGTGCCCAAGGTGCTCGAGTTCAACGTCCGCTTCGGCGATCCCGAGTGCCAGCCGCTCTTGATGCGGCTGAAATCGGACTTGCTCGAAGCGCTGCTGGCTTGCACGGAGGGAAGGATTAAAAAGACGAAACTCGTGTGGCACGATGAATGCGCGCTGGTGGTGGTGATGGCGACCAAGGGCTATCCCGGCTGGTATGAGAATGGCTCGGTGATCCGCAACGTCGAACGGGCCGGGGCGGCCGAGGGGGTGACCGTGTTCCACGCCGGAACCAAGTTCGCGAACGGGAACTTGGTCGCCGACGGCGGGCGCGTGCTTGGCATCACCGCGCGCGGCCGGGACGTGGCGGAGGCCCGCGGGCGCGCCTACCGCGCGGTCGACATGGTGGACTGGCCCGAGGGATTCTGCCGCCGCGACATCGGCGGGCGGATCGTCGCGCGCTAAAGCGGCGGCCGGATTCGGGGAAAGGATCGGAGATGGACGGAAGCAACCGGGACGAAAGCACCCGGACCGAAATCGAGGCGGCCGCGTTCCGCGGCTTGGTGGAGCATTTGCAAAGGCGCGCCGACGTCCAAAACATCGATCTGATGAATCTGGCCGGCTTTTGCCGAAACTGTCTCGCCAAATGGGTGCTGGCCGCGGCCCGCGAGCGCGGCGTCGATGTGGACTACGCGGCGGCGCGCGAAGCCGTCTACGGCATGCCCTACGCAGACTGGAAAGACGCCCACCAGACCGCGGCAACGGAAGACCAGAAGCGCCGCTTCGAAGAGACCAAGCCGCTCCATTCCGAAATCAGCACGCGCGCCTGATCGGCGCCCGCCGCGGACGGCCCTAACCCGCCTCGCGCGCAATCTCGCCCGCCGCGTCGCCGGCGTCCGCGCGCGCGGCCACCTTGAACAGCGTTCCCGGATTGCGATCCACCATCGTGGCGATGTCTGCGCGCCCGAAACCGGCGCTTTCGATCATGATCAGCCATTCGCGGAGCGCTTCGGTCGGCGGCGCCAGCACGTACGAGCCGCTGTCTGACGAAAGCACTGTCTGCTCGCATCCGGCGGCGCGGATGTTGTCTGTGACCGCTTCCAGTGTGACGGCCTGAAAGCGGTGTTTCTCGGCGTCGATCATGGTCTGGCCGACCTGGGTCGCGTGGCTGACCACGAAGAAGGCGAACTCGACGAAGGCGCCGAGCCTCACAGCCTCGCGCGTTTCGTCGGCGGTGAAGTACGCGGCCGGGCTCAGTATCCGCTCGCAGCCCCGCATTTTGGCCTCGTCGATGACGCGGAGCGCTTCGGGGCCACTCACGTGGCCGGTGTTGAAGACCACGTCCGCCGCCGCGATCAAATCGAGTATCTCCGGCAACGGATCTGGCAGGGGCCCGGTGAGCGGGATCGCGAGGCAGGATTCGACGTAAGCCCGGCTCCGGCCCTCGGCCTCGGCGATCGCGCGCGTGTGGTGGCACGGAAGCGAGACGTAGCGCGCCCCGGCCCCGGGGCCGTAACCCATTTCGAGCGCGGTCTCGACGACGCGGGGCGAGACGCCGCCCACATAGGGCTCGAGGATGATACCGCCGAACACGTCCACGCCCAAATGGCCGAGCTCGCGCATGGCCAGCGCCGCGAGGCCAGCGCTGTTCGCGAACACGTCCATCAGGCCAAGCCCGCGCATTCCGGCCGCGGCGGCCGCGCGGACGGCGTCGAACACGGTCGCGGTGCGCGCGTTGATGTGCGGGCAGCAGTGCACGTGGGAATCGACGGCGCCCTTCAGCATGTCCATTCCGGGAACGGCCATCGTCACCTCGCTCGTCCTTGCGTTAAATCAGATAGACCAGATTCACGAACTCGGCGATTCGCGGCTAGGCGATTCCGACCGACCACGATCCGGTCTAGCGCATTCGCGCCGGGCGCCAGTGTGGCGCGCGCGACACCTGCGTCAAGGCCCCGGCCTCAAGCGCGTCGTCCACTTCCGTGGAATCGCACCGGCCCACACCGCCTTCCGACCGCCCCAGTCTTGCAAAGCCGTGGGTGGCCGGGCCGGCGTGTGGTTAGTCCCGCTCAACGGAGAGAGCGTTAGCCGGGCCGGCGCGCGCGGAAGAAGGCGCGCATCAACTCCGCGGCCGCGCTTTCGGCGATGCCGCCGTAGACCTCGGGCCGATGGGTGCAGCTCGCCTGGTCGAAGATCCTGGGCCCGTGGTCGACGCCGCCGCCCTTGGGATCGAAGGCGCCGAAATAGAGCCTGCGGACGCGGGCGAACGAGATCGCGGTGGCGCACATGGGGCAGGGCTCCAGCGTCACGTAGAGATCGCAGCCCACGAGGCGTTGCTCACCCAGGCGGGAAGCCGCCTCGCGGATGACCAGCATCTCGGCGTGCGCGGTCGGGTCGTTCAGCTCGCGGGTACGGTTGCCGGAAGCCGCCAGCACCGCGCCCGTCGCACCGTCGACGAGCGCCGCGCCGACCGGAACCTCGTCCCGCTCACCCGCCCGGCGGGCTTCCGCGAGCGCACGCTCCATGGGGGATTCGCTTGGCACACGCCGAGCCTGCCGCCCGCCGCCGGCGCGGTCAAGGCGCGTGGCCCGCGGACCCTGGCTTAGGCGCCACCTCCGCTGATAGACTAGGGCCATGAAGACGCCCGTGATCGGCATCACCCTCGATACCGAACCGCCGGGGGGCTATTCGAACCTTCCGTGGTACGCGCTTCGCGAGAACTACGCCGATGCGGTGGCCGAGGCCGGGGGCCTGCCGTTCCTTCTTCCCCACCGCATGGACCTGGTCGAGGTCACGGTAGCCGCCATCGGCGGCCTGGTGATCGCGGGCGGAGACTTCGACGTGGACCCGGCCCTGTTCGGCGCGTCCGAGCGCCACGCCACCGTGCGGCTCAAGAAAGCACGCACCGACTTCGAACTCGCCGCGGGCCGCGCGGCGCTCGCCGCCGATAAGCCCGTCCTCGGCATCTGCGGCGGCCAGCAGCTTCTTCACGTGGCGCTCGGCGGGACCCTCATCCAGCACATCGCCGACGAGGTGGAAGGCGCGCTCGCCCACGAGCAGCCGAACCCGCGCAACGAGCCGGGCCACGAGGTCCACGTGGTGGAAGGGACGCTTTTGCACGCGATCACGGGCACGAACACACTCGCCGTCAACAGCGCCCACCACCAGGCCGCGAAGGACGTGCCGGCGGGAGTCGTGGTCAATGCCCGCAGCCCCGACGGCGTAATCGAGGGGATCGAGGCGCCGGACCGGCGCTTTTGCATCGGCGTGCAGTGGCATCCCGAGTACATGATCAACGAGGCGGACGAGCGCCTTTTCTCCGCCTTCGTCGACACCTGCCGGCACGACTGATGGAAACGGACGCGGACGCGCCCGACGGCATTAGGATCGCCAAGGTGATCGCCCGCGCGGGCCTGTGTTCGAGGCGCGAGGCGGAGCGCTGGATCGCCGAAGGGCGCGTCTCGGTGGATGGCGCCCCGGTCGCCACGCCCGCGCTCCGCGTAAGCGAGGCATCGCGGATCGCCGTCGACGGGAGCGCGCTGGCCCCGATGAAGGCGACGCGGTTGTGGCGTTACCACAAACCGGTCGGCCTGATCACCAGCCACCGCGACCCCCAGGGGCGCCCCACGGTCTTTCAGAGCCTGCCAACGGAGCTTCCGCGCGTCGTCTCGGTCGGCCGCCTCGACTTGACTTCCGAGGGCCTTTTGCTGCTCACCAACGACGGCGCGCTCGCGCGCTTGCTGGAATTACCGGCGCGGGGCTGGGTGCGCCGCTACCGCGCACGGGTGTTCGGCGCGGTTGACGAGAAGGCCCTCGCCGCGCTCGAACGCGGGGTCACGGTGGACGGCGTCGCCTACGGGCCGATTCGGTGTTCGCTCGAGCGCCGGACGGGGCGCAACGCGTGGCTGGTGATGTCGCTCACCGAAGGGCGCAACCGCGAGATCCGCAAAGTGCTCGCCCATCTTGGGCTCGCGGTGAACCGGCTGATCCGGATCGCCTACGGACCCTTCCAGCTCGGCGGGCTCGCCCGCGGCGCGGTGGCCGAGGTGGCGCCCCGGATATTGCGCGAGCAGCTCGGCAAGGATCATCCCCGGTGAGCGGAGGCGGAGATTGAGGATCGTCGGCGGCATCCACCGCGGCCGCCGGCTTGCGGTGCCGCGCGCGCCCGCGTTGCGCCCGACCGCCGAGCGGACGCGCGAAGCCGTCTTCGACATCCTCGAGCACGCTGCGGACGTCACCGCGCCCTCGGACGCCCAGGTCCTCGACGTCTTCGCAGGCACCGGCGCGCTCGGCTTCGAGGCGCTGTCGCGAGGTGCTCAGCACCTCACCTTCATCGAGCACGATCGGGCCTGCGCCCGGCGGCTACGCGAGACGGCCCACGCGCTGGACGAAGCCGACAAGGTCGTGGTGCTGGTGTGCGACGCGCAGCACCCGCCGCAGCCTACGGCGAACGCGGCCCCGGCGACGCTGGCCTTTTTCGACGCGCCTTACGCATCAGGGTTGACCGCGCCTGCGCTCACGGCCCTTCGCGGGCACGGCTGGATCGCATCGGGGACCTGTTGCGTGGTCGAAATGGGAGCCGAGGAGGCCTTCGCAGCCCCGCCCGGATTTCGCCTCGTGGATGAGCGCGCCTACGGCGCCGCCCGGGTGCTGTTCCTGGCCGCGCCTTAGGCGCGAGCGCCGCTTATGGCATTATCCGTTTGGATCCGTTGGCCGGTGCGATTCGACGTGCGTGGATAACGCTCAACGCCGGCCGAACAGCTTCTCGATGTCGGCGAGCTTTAGCTCGACGTAGGTGGGCCGGCCGTGGTTGCACTGGCCGGAATGGGGCGTCACCTCCATCTCGCGAAGCAGCGCGTTCATCTCGCGCGCATTCAGCCGCCGCCCGGCGCGGACGCTGCCGTGGCACGCCATGGTCCCACAGACGTCGGCGAGCCGCTCCTTGAGCGACAGCGCCTCGTCGAACTCCGCCAGTTCGTCGGCGAGGTCGCGGACCAGGCCCGCCGCGTCGGTTTCGCCCAGCAGCGCGGGCACCTCGCGTACCACGACGGCGCCGGGGCCGAAGGGCTCGAGCACGAGGCCAAGCTCGGCGAGCTCGGCGGCCCGCGCGCCGAGCCTGGCGCAGGCGTCTTCCTCGAGCTCGATGACCGCGGGGATCAGGAGGCCCTGGCGCGCGACCCCGTCCGCTTCCATCGCCCGCTTCATCCGCTCATAGACCAGACGCTCGTGGGCCGCGTGCTGATCGACGATGACGAGACCGTCGCCGGTCTGGGCGAGGACGTATGTGCCGTGCACCTGGGCGCGCGCGAGGCCGAGGGGATAGTCCGCACCGTCGCCGTCGGCGGCGTCGGGCGTGTCGCCGGAATCCGCGTCGGCGCCGGCGGGCGGGGCCTGAAGCCCGGGAAGGGGCGCGTGGAAGGCTTCCGCGCGCTCGGCAAAGCCCGCCGGAACGCGACCGCGACCGCGACCGCCGGCGTATGCGGGTCCGCCCGCCCCAGACGCCTGCACCACACCCGTGCCTTCGGGTCGAAAAGCGCCCAAGGCTGCGTCCGCGACCGTGGTCGACGCCCGGTGGCCGGCCACGGCGAGCGCGTGGCGCAACGCGCCCACGATGAGTGCGCGCACGAGACCCGCGTCGCGGAACCGGACCTCGGTCTTGGCGGGGTGCACGTTGACGTCGACGGCCGACGACGGCACGTCCAGAAAGAGCGCCAGCATGGGATTGCGGTTGGAGGCGAGGAAGTCGCGATAGGCGCCGCGGACCGCGCCGAAGAGCAGTTTGTCGCGCACCGGCCGGCCGTTCACGAACAAGTACTGGGCGCTCGCGTTCGCCCGATTCAGCGTCGGCAAGCCGGCGTGACCGGTGAGCCGGAACCCCTCGCGTTCCGCCTCGACGGCAACCGCGTTGTCGGCGAACTCGCGTCCCATGATCGCGCCCAGGCGCTCGAGCCGCGAGGCGAACAGCTCGCCTTGAGTGGCGGCCAGCCGCACCACGGTACGGGTTCCGTCGCTCAAGGAAAAGCCGATCTCCGGGTGGACCATGGCGAGTCGGTTGACGGCGTCGACCGCGTGGCTGAGCTCGGTCCGCGCGCTTTTCAAGAACTTGAGCCGGGCCGGGGTCGCGAAGAAGAGGTCGCGCACCTCGACGCGGGTGCCGCCCGCGTGCGCGGCCGGGCGCGGGGTTGACGCGCGGCCGCCTTCCACGTGGATGCGCCAAGCCCCGTCGGCGCCGGCGGCGCGGCTGACGATGTCGAGGCGGCTGACGGCGCAGATCGATGGCAGCGCCTCGCCCCGGAACCCAAGGGTCGCGATCGCGTCCAAATCGTCGCCCGCGAGCTTCGAGGTGGCGTGGCGCCGGACCGCCAGCGCCAGCTCGTCGCCGGCGATGCCGGCGCCGTCGTCGGCGACCGAGATGAAGCTGCGCCCGCCGTCGCGCATCGTGATCTCGATCCGCCTGGCGCCCGCATCGACGCTGTTCTCGACCAGTTCCTTGACGGTGGACGCGGGCCGCTCGACCACCTCGCCGGCGGCGATGCGGTTGACGACGGTCTCGGACAGCACGCGGATGGTCATGGGCGTCGGCCCACCAATTCCTTGTAGTGGTTGACGAGGCCGTTGGTCGAGGCGTCGTGGCCCCGGACCGGATCAGACCCCTCGAGCTCGGGCAGAATCGCGTGCGCGAGTTCCTTGCCGAGCTCAACCCCCCACTGATCGAACGAGTTGATTTGCCAGATCATGCCTTGCACGAACACCTTGTGCTCGTAAAGGGCGATCAGCCTTCCGAGCGTGAAGGGATCGATGCGGCGCACCAGGATCGCGTTGGTCGGCCGGTTGCCGGCGAACAGCTTGTGGGGCAGCAGCGCGGCGAGCGCGTCGCCTTTGATGCCGGCGGCCGCGAGCTCGGCCCGGGCTTCCGATTCGGTCTTGCCCCGCATCAGGGCTTCCCCTTGGGCGAAGAAGTTGGCGAGCAGGATGCGGTGGTGGGAATCGAGCGGGTTGTGGCTCTCGGCGGCGGCGATGAAGTCGGCGGGCACCAGCTTGGTCCCCTGGTGGATGAGCTGGTAGAAGGCGTGCTGGCCGTTGGTGCCGGGCTCGCCGAAGACGATTGCGCCGGTTTGATGCGCGACCGGGCGCCCGTCGCGGGTCACGCTTTTGCCGTTGCTCTCCATATCGAGCTGCTGGAGGTAGGCAGGAAAACGCGCGAGCGATTGATCGTAGGGCAGGACCGCATGGGCCTGGGCGCCGAAGAATTCGTTGTACCAGATGCCGATGAGCGCGAGCACGACCGGCATGTTGGCCTCAAGCGGTGCCGCCAGGAAGTGCTGGTCCATGTCGCGGGCCCCGGCGAGCAAGTCGGCGAAGCGGTCCATCCCGACGGCGATCGCGATCGACAGCCCGACCGCCGACCACAGCGAATAGCGCCCGCCGACCCAGTCCCAGAAGGTGAACATGTTCTCGGGCGCGATGCCGAACGCGGCGACCGCGTCCGCGTTGGTCGAAAGGGCGACGAAGTGACGCGGCACCGCGTCCTCGCCCAGCGCCGCACTCAGCCACCCGCGCGCCGATCGCGCGTTGGTCAGCGTTTCCTGAGTCGTGAAGGTCTTGGAGGCGACGACGAACAAGGTGGTGGCGGGATCGCTGCGCCCGAGCGCCTCGGCCAAGTGGGTCCCGTCGACGTTGGAGACGAAGTCCACCGCCAATCGTTCGTGGCGGTAGGCGCCAAGCGCCTGGACCACCATGGCGGGGCCCAGGTCCGAACCTCCGATCCCGATGTTGACGACGGTCTCGATCGGCTTTCCCGTATGCCCCGTCCAGCGGCCGTCGCGAACGTCGTCCGAGAACGCGCGCATGTGCGCGAGCACGCTTCTCACGTCGGCCCGCGCGTCGCGGCCATCCACCACCAGCGGCGGCCCGTCCGGATCGCGCAGCGCGGTGTGCAGCACGCTGCGCCCCTCGGTCGTGTTGATCCTCTCGCCCGTGAACATGCGATCGCGCCAGGTTTCCACCCGGGACTCGCGGGCAAGTTCGACGAGTAGGCGCATGGTCTCGGACGTAATCCGGTTCTTGGCATAGTCGAGGAGCATGTCGCCAAGGCGGATCGAGAACGTCTCGAAGCGGTTCGGATCGCCCGCGAACCAGTCCCGCATATGGGCCTGCCCGATCGCCTCGAAATGGGATCGGAGCGCCTTCCAGGCGGGCGAGTCACGGGGTTCGGTCATGGCATGGGCGTCGGTGCGTGAGCACGATCACGCGGGTGAGACTAGCAAAGAAGGCGGCCCCGGACCAGGGCGCGAACGTAGCTGCTTCCTTACCCGTCTTCCGAGAGTTCTTCGGGCTCGCCCACGATGACGGTGGTGAGACGCCCGGGCGCGAGCAGCTCGCTCGCCACGCGGTTCACGTCGTCCAGCGTCACCGCCTCGATCAGGCTGTTCCGCTTCTCGATATAGTCGATGCCGAGCCCGTCGAGCTGGATGCCGACGAGGATCGCGGCGATGCGCCCGCTCGCCGAGAACCGCAAAGGATACGAGCCGGTGAGGTAGGTCTTGGCATCGCCCAACTCGGCCGCACTGACTCCGCTTTCCGCCATGCGCCGCCACTCGGATCGAATGACGTCTACGGTTTCGGCGACTCGCGCGTTGGCGGTGCCGGCGCCGCCAGAAACCAAGCCCGCATGCTCGAACGTGACGAGGTAGCTGTAAACCCCGTAGGCAAGGCCGCGCTTCTCGCGCACCTCGCCGTACAGGCGCGAGGTAAACCCGCCCCCGCCGAGGACGTAGTTCATCACATAGGCGGCGTAGAAATCGGGATGCTCTCGTTTCAGGCCGGGCTGGGCGAAGGCCACCGCGCTCTGCGGAAACGGCTTGCGGACGACGACGGTTTCGCCCGAAGCACGGGGCTCGGCCTCGGGCACGGTCCACGCCTCAGCGGCGGCGCGGAGGTTCGCGAAGGTGGATTCCAACAGGACCGCGAGCTCTTCCGCGCGGATGTCACCGACGACGCCGATGACCAGGTTGTCGCGGCCGAAGCGGGCGCGGGCGAACGCCGCGAGATCAGTGGGCGTGATCCGGGCGACGCTTTCGGGCGTTCCCGCAACCGGCCGGCCGTAGGCGTGGTCTGGAAACAGGAGCTGCGATAGCTTGTCCCGCGCCACGGTATCCGCGTCTTCCGCGTCGCGCTTCAGGCGCGTGATGATCTGGCTGCGGATGCGCTCCACCGGTTCGTCGTCGAAACGCGGCGCCGTGAGGGCGAGGCCGAGCAGCGCGAACGCCGCGTCGCGGTTTTCGCTGAGCGTCGTCATCTGGCCGCCGAAGCTGTCGCGCCGGGCATCGAAGCTGAGGCGGATGGCGAGGTCCTCGATCCGCCTTTGGAAGCCCTGCGAATCGAGCGCGCCCGCGCCCTCGTCGAGAAGGCCGGAGACCATGTTCGCGAGACCACCCTTGGCGGGGGGATCGAGCGCCGCGCCGCCGCGGAACGCGAACCGGATGGCGATGATGGGATTCGTGTGATCGCGCACGAGCCAGGCCTCGATGCCGCCAGGCCCCGCCACGCGTTCCACCTCGACCGCGGCAGCGGGATTGACAGCGGCGCCGAGAACGATCGCCGCCGCGAGCGCCGCGCCGAGAAGCCCGAACCCCGACGCCGGTGCGGCGACGCGTCTCATTCCGCACCCGCCGGCAACAAGACGGCGGTCACCGAGCGCTCATTCGCGAACACGTGACGGGCGGCGGCGCGGACCTGATCGGCGGTAACGGCACCGATTCTGTCCGGCCAGGCCTCGACGTCGGCGATCGTTCGACCCGAAGCCAGCGCCGCGCCCAGGATCCACGCGCCGGCGCGCAAGGAATCGCGGACGTAGACCGAACTGGCGCGAAGCCGCTTCTTGGCGCGATCCACTTCTTCGTCGGTGACGGCGCCGTCCCGGACCGCGCCGATCTCGGCCTCGACGGCGGCGACCAGATCGCCGATCTCCACGTCCGGCTGGAGACGCGTGAAGACGACGAACCGCGACGGCCCCAAGCTTTCGGCGCTGTAGTAACTTCCGGCGCTGGTGGCAAGCTTCCCCTCGACCACCAGCGATCGGTACAGGCGGCTGGTGGTGGCACCGCCGAGTACCTCAGACAGAATCTGGAGCGCATAGGCGTGCTCGCTGGCGCCCGACAGATAGCTCGGGGCGAGGAAGTTGCGGCTCCACGAAGGCTGGATCACGCGGGCGTCACGCAGGACGACGGTGCGCTCGGCGTTCTGAGGCGGCTCCTGCGGGCGGACCTGCGGCGGGACGGACTGGGCGGGGATGGCGCCGTAGTATTTTTCCGCCAGGGGCCGGACGGTATCCGCGGTGACGTCGCCGGCGACCGTGAGGATCGCGTTGTCGGGGGCGTAGTGGCGGCGGTAGAACGCCATGATGTCGTCGCGCGCAAGGTCCTGAACCTCGTGCGCCCAACCGATGATCGGATTGCGGTAGGGGTGATTGAGATAAAGCGCGGCTTGGACGTGCTCTCCGAGGATCGCCGCCGGATTGTTGTCGGTGCGCGATCGGCGTTCCTCGAGGACGACGAGCCGTTCAGTCTCGATCTCGTCGTCCGCAAGCACCAGGTTCCGCATCCGGTCGGCCTCCATCTTCATCACCAGCTCCAGACGGTCGGCCGCCAGCGTCTGTACGTAGGCCGTGTAGTCGTGAGAGGTGAAGGCGTTGTCGCGGCCGCCGTTGCGCGCGACGACACGCGAGAACTCACCCGACGGCAGGGTGTCCGTGGCCTTGAACATGAGGTGTTCGAGAAAGTGAGCGACGCCGGACTTGCCGAAGGGTTCGTCGGCCGCGCCCGCCTTGTACCAGACCATGTGGACGACCACGGGCGCGCGGTGGTTCTCGACCACCACCACCTGCATGCCGTTGGTTAGCGTGAAGCTGTCGGGCTCGAACATGGCCGCGCCCGTCGGTGCCGAAGGTGCCAGCAGCGCGATGCAGATCGCGGCCGCGGGGCGCAACAGTCGTTGGATGAAGGGTGAGATCACCTGCGCCACGTCACTTGTCGGTAAAACCATGCCGCGGCCGGGTGCACCGAGGTTGGCGAAGCTAGCGCGCCGGACGGGCGAAGGGAAATCACGGATTCGCGATCCGCTCGGTCGCAATAGCCCGGTTCACGTGGCCGGTGGATAGCGGTTAGGCGATTCCCACCGCCCGCGATCCGCTCCAGGCGCGGTCGCGATGGCCGATCGGGTGCTAATCGAAATTGAATATGCCCTCGAAGGGCGCCTCGCGCTTGCGCTCGATCGTCGGGACCTCGCCCGTCGTAATGGCGCGCCCCAGGGCTTGGTTCTCGCGGATCCTGCGGGATTCCTTCGCCGGATCGACGACGATGTCGTAATCCGCCGGATCCTTCCAGAAGATGAGGGCGTCGGCAAAGGATTGGCTGTCCTCGGCAAACAGGAACATCTCGCGGTTGATCTCGGCGCGGATGTTGGGATCGGCGTCGACGGCGCCCGTGGCCTCGAGAATGGCGCGCAGGCCCGGGCTCGCGTCGTCGAAGCCGCCGCGGCCGCTTTGGCCGGCGCGCTGCGGGACCGGCGCCCCCACCAACGACTGCTCGGCGCGCGCGCGCGGATCGACCGTCTGCAGCGGCGGCGATCCCGGAGCCGGCGGGCGCAGCGAGAATTCGGGCGGCATGCTGAGCGGCGGGCGGGCATAGACGGCAAACTCGTCGGGCGGCGACTTGGCGCTGAAGAGACGGCGCGGCTCGTCGCAACCCGCGAGCGCGCCGATGACGCCCAGCGCGAGCACAACCCACGCGAGGCGCACCGCGGTTCCGGCCCAGATTTTTCGTTCGAAGTGAACCACTGCCATCGTCGGCTTGATTCTAATGCGTTTTCGCGCGCCCAAACAAGGACTGAAGCACGAGCGCGACGGCGCCCAGGCTGATGGCCGCATCCGCCACGTTGAAGGCCGGCCAATGATATCCGAATAAATGAAGATCGAGGAAGTCCATCACCGCGCCGTCGAATCGAAGCCGGTCGACGACGTTGCCGATCGCACCGCCGATGACCATCCCGAACGCGAGGGCAAGCGGGCGGCTTTCGGCGCGGCTGAGCCAAAAGGCGAGAACGACGACGATCACGACCGCGATGACGGGAAGAAGCCACGCGTTCCAGGCCTGTTGCGAATTCAATAGGCCGAAGCTGATCCCCCGGTTCCACGTCAGCACTAGGTTGAAGAACGGGGTCACGGGGATGGTTCGGGGCGGAGCCATGATCCCGACCAGCACCCACCACTTGACCGCCTGATCGGCGACGACAACCAGCGCCGCCACCACCACGCCCCATCGCCGCGCGCGCCCGTTCTTCTTGGGACGGCCGCGGTCGCCGGCGCTCACGCGCTGGCCGCTCGCACGCGGTCGACGGCGTCGACGCAACGCCCGCACAGGTCCGGATGACCCGGGTGCGATCCCACCTCTTCGAGCACGCGCCAGCACCGCTCGCATTTCTCGCCCTCGGCCAGACGCGTGACGACGGCGACGCCCGGGACCTCGTGCAGGGTGAAAGCGTCCTCGGGCGCGGTCCCGGCATGGACGCTCGCTCGCGATGTGATCGCGATCTCCCCCGGATCCAGGCCGTCGAGGGCCTGGCGGAACCGCGCGTCTGCGAAGATATCGACGTCGGCCTGGAGCGACGCGCCGATTCTTTTCGCCACGCGCTCCACCTCTAAGGCACCCGTGACGACCCGGCGGAGGCTCCTGATCTCGTCCCACTTCGCGGCCAGGGCGTCGTCGCGCCAGTCCGCGGGCACGTCGGGAAACATGCGCAAATGAACGCTTTCCTCGCGCCCGGCGTCGCGTGCGAGCCAAGCCTCTTCGGCGGTGAAGCAGATGAACGGCGCGAGCCAGGCGCTCAAGGCGTCGAAGACGATATCGAGGACGGTCCCGACCGCGCGCCGCTTCGCCGATTCGGCCGAGTCGCAATAGAGACAGTCCTTGCGGACATCGAAGTAGAACGCCGACAGATCGAGCGTGCAGAACGCGTGCAGTTCAGTGAAAAGCGTGTGGAACTCGAGGTCGTCGCAAGCCGCGCGGACGCGGCCGTCGAGCTCGAAGACGCGGTGCAGGACCCAGCGTTCGAGCTCGGGCATGGATGTGGGCGCGACGCGCTCGGTCTCGGTAAACCCGCTCAAGTTGCCGAGCAGGAACCGGAGCGTGTTGCGCAGACGGCGATACGCGTCGGCGTGCTGGCGGAGGATCTCGGGGCCGATGCGAAGGTCCTCGGCGTAGTCGGAGCCGACCACCCACAGCCTCAGAACGTCGGCCCCGTGCTCGTCGACCACGTCCTGCGGCGAGACGACGTTGCCGAGCGATTTCGACATTTTCTGGCCGTCCTCGGCCATGACGAAACCGTGGGTCAGAACCGTCTCGTATGGCGCCCGGCCCCGGGTCCCGCACGCTTCGAGAAGCGACGAGTGGAACCAGCCGCGGTGTTGATCCGAGCCCTCGAGGTAGAGTGAGGCCGGCCACTTCAGATCCTTCCGCGCCTCCAGGACGAAGCTGTGTGTGGAGCCGGAATCGAACCAGACCTCGACGATGTCAGTGACCTGTTCGAAACGGTCAGGGTCGTACTCGGGCGCGAGGAACCGGGCCGCATCAGAGGTAAACCAGACGTCGGCGCCCCCGGCCTCGATCGCGGCGGCGATCCGCTCGAGGACCGCGGGATCGCGAAGCGGCTCGCCCGTTTCGATGTCGACGAAAACGGTGATCGGCACGCCCCAGGCGCGCTGGCGCGAGACGCACCAGTCGGGCCGGGTCTCAATCATGCCGCGCAACCGATTGCGCCCGGACGCCGGCACGAAGCGCGTCTCGTCGATGGCGCGAAGCGCGGTCTCGCGAAGCCCGGTCCTGTCCATGCTGATGAACCACTGGGGCGTGTTGCGGAAGATGAGCGGCGCCTTGGAGCGCCATGAATGGGGATAGCTGTGGTTGAGTTTGGCCGTCGCCAGCAGGGCGCCGGCATCACCGAGCGCAGCGAGAATACTGGCATCCGCCTTGAACACGTGCTCGCCCGCGAACAACGGCACGCCCGCCACGAACCGGCCGTCACCGTCGACCGTCTCGGGGACATCGAGCCCCAGGCGCAGGCCCACCTCCCAGTCGTCGGCGCCGTGACCGGGAGCGATGTGGACGAACCCCGTCCCGGTGTCGACAGCGACGAAGTCGGCGCCGACTACCGCCACCTCGATATCATAGCCCTTGGCGAAGAGCGGGTGGCGGCAAAGCGTGCCCTCGAGGCTGGGCACGCTCGCGATCCGGCGCCAACTTTCGATCGCCGCCCCCGCGCGGACCGATTCGGCAAGCGTCTCGGCGACGACGAGCTTCTCACCCGCGACCGCCAGGCTGCCTGCGCCGGCGCTGACGACCTCGTAGACCGCGTATTCCATGGACGGCCCGAACGCCACCGCGCGGTTGCCCGGAAGGGTCCATGGCGTGGTCGTCCAGATCAGGATCGAGGCCCCTTCGAGCTCGGGCGTCGCCGGCCGGGCCACCGGGAAACGGACGGTCACGGTGGTCGAGACGTGGTCGGCGTACTCCACCTCCGCATCGGCGAGCGCCGTCTTCTCGACCACCGACCACAGGACCGGTTTGGAGCCTTTGTAGAGTGCGCCACTCATCAGAAACTTGCCGAGTTCGCGCACGATCTGCGCCTCGGCCTCGAAGCTCATGGTCGTGTAGGGGTGGTCCCAGTCGCCGATGATGCCGAGGCGCTTGAACTCCTCGCGCTGAATCTCGATCCAGTGCTCGGCGAACTCGCGGCACTCACGGCGGAACTCGACGATGTCGACCTCGTCCTTGTCGCGTCCTGCGGCGCGGTAACGCTCCTCCACCTTCCACTCGATGGGAAGACCGTGGCAGTCCCAGCCCGGAACGTAGTTCGAATCCCTGCCGCGCATCTGCTCGGCCCGGTTGATCACGTCCTTGAGTATCTTGTTCAGACCGTGCCCGATGTGCAGATGACCGTTGGCGTAGGGGGGGCCGTCGTGAAGGATGAACTTCTCGCGTCCCGCCGCGCTCTCGCGCAACCGGCGGTAGAGGTTGAGCGCGTCCCAACGCGCCAAGATTTCGGGCTCGCGTTGGCTGAGACCGGCGCGCATGGCGAAGCCGGTGTGCGGCAACGACACCGTCGATCGGTAATCGGCGCTCATGGTTTCATCCGCTCTATTCGGGACGTCCCGCCCTCACACGGGCGGGCCGATGTCGCGGCGCGCCAGGATTTCTGCCGCGCGCGCGCAATCCTCTGCGATTTGTGCCTTCAACTGTGTGATCCCGTCAAACTTCTTTTCCTCTCGAAGGCGTTCGATGAACGCGACCCGCAACCGGCGCCCGTAGAGCGTGCCCTGGAACGCAAACAGATGGGCCTCGAGGACAAGATCGTTGCCGGCGAAGGTAGGGCGCCGGCCGAGATTGGCGACGCCGTCATACCAGCGGTCCGGCTCGCCGCGGTCGCCGTCGGCGCAAAGCCCTGCGTGCACCGCATAGACGCCCGTGGCGGGCCTGAGATAGCCGTCGAGCGAGAGGTTCGCGGTCGGATAGCCGATCGTCTGGCCGCGTTTCTCGCCGTGGCCCACCCGGCCTTCGATCTCGAACGCGCGGCCCAGAATGCGCGCCGCGCCGCGGGCATCGCCGTCGATCAGACACATGCGGACCCGCGTCGCCGAATGGACGTCGCCGCCCGCGTCCGTGGCCGGGGCGAGGGCGGTGAAGTCGAAGCCGGCATCCGCGCCCTCGCGCAACAAAAGCTCGCTGTTTCCCTTGCGGGAATGGCCGAAGACGAAGTCGTAGCCCGACACCACGTGACGCGCGCGCAAGCCCGCGACGAGGACATCGGCGATGAAAGTCTCGGCGGTCAGGCGCGAGAACGCGCGGTCGAAGCGCAGCACGATCAGGTTGTCGACGCCGAGCGAGGCGATAAGCCGCGCTTTGGCGCGGAACGGCGTCAGGCGAAACGAATCCGATTCCGGCGCGAATACGCTGCGCGGGTGGGGCTCGAACGTGAGCACCGACCACGGAACGTTCGCCGACCGCGCGATCCGGCCCGCTTCGCCGATCACCGCGAGATGGCCGCGGTGCACGCCGTCGAAGTTCCCGATCGCGACCACGGAACCCCGGGCAACGTCAGGCAGTCCATTGTAATGACGGAAGATTCGCATGGCGGCCCAGAACGTGTCAGCGCGCCCCCGGAGGGTCAAGGGGAAAGCGCCTCTGCGCCCGCGCCTCCCGGCCCGGTGACAGAGACCGGGTCGATGGGAAGCCCTGCGGCGACGCCGAAGAGTTCCTCGGCGAGCGCCGCGGCGGCGAGAAGGCTCGCCTCGGCCCTCGGCCTTCCGACCATCTGGAGGCCTACCGGCAAGCGTTGGGCGGTAAATCCGCAAGGCAGCGACAAGGCGGGCGAGGCCGTCAACGTGATCGCGTAGGTGACGGCGAACCAGTCGATGTAGGTCTCGAGGCGCTGGCCCTCGATCTCGTCGGGGTAGCGCATATCGATGTCGAACGGCGGGATCGCCGTGGTCGGACAAAGCAGAAGGTCGTACGTCTCGAAGAACGCAGCCATGCGCGCATAAAGCCTCGCCCGCGCGATTTCGGCGCGCCCGATCTCGTCTGACGAGAGCGCCAGCCCGCGCTCGACGTTCCAGACGACTTCCGGCTTCAGCGCGTCCTTGTGTTGGGCGTAGACCGCGCCGTAGCTCGCTGCGAAGCGATGCGCGCGCAGGACCTGGAAAATCTCGCGGGCGTCGCCGAGATCGGGACAGGCTTCCTCGACGGTTGCGCCGAGCTCGCCGAATCGGGCGGCCGCGGCGGCGCAAATCTCGCGGATCTCGGCGGCGACGGGCGTGACGCCCAAGTCGGGCGAAAAGGCGACGCGGGTGGGCGGCGTCGGCGCCTCCACCGCCGCCTGAAAGGGCAAGGCCGGCGCCGGAAGCGCAATTGGATCGCGCGGGTGTGGGCCCACCATTGCGTCCAACATCAAGGCGACGTCGCAGACCGTCCGGCCCATGGGACCCGCGACCGACAGCGCATCGAATGGCAGCGTCGTCGGGGCGCGGGCGACGCGGCCGGGGCTCGGCCGCAGCCCCACGACCGAGCAGAACCCTGCCGGGATGCGGAGGCTGCCGCCGAGGTCCGAGCCCGTGGCCAGCCAAACCTCGCCCGCAGCCAGCGCGACCGCCGAGCCGCCGGACGAGCCGCCGCAGGTGCGGCTCAGATCCCACGGGTTGCGGGTCTTGCCGAACACGTCGTTGAAGGTGTGGGCGCCGGCCCCGAACTCGGGCGTGTTGGACTTGGCGATGGGAATCGCGCCCCGCGCCTCGAGGGTCTCCACCAACACGTCGGAGCGCACCGGCACGTGATCGGCGAAGACCGTCGAACCGTAAGTCGTGCGAACGCCGGCCACGTCGGTCAGGTCCTTCACCGCGATGGGAAGGCCGGCCAGCCAAGCGGGCGAGTCGCGCTCCGCCTTTCCGGTGGCGAGCCCTTGCGCTTGCGCCCGCGCGCGCTCGGCGCACAGCGTCGGCAACGCGTTGACGGCGCCGTCGACGGCCTCGATGCGCGCCAGCGCCGCGTCGACGGCCTCAAGCGGGCTCGCTTCACCGCGTCTCAGCACCGCCACCATCTCGCGGGCGGTCAGGCGGAAAAGTTCGGTCATGACCACGCCGTTTTAGCATCCTCGCACGATTTGGCGACACGGCGTTCTCACGCGCGCCGCGCGTTGCTATGGTGGGGCGATGATGAAACGAATCGCCCTCGCCCTCGCCCTTCTATGGCTCGCCCCGGCGCCCGGCGCCCACGCGCAAGGCGCCGCGGCCCACGTGGTGCTCGCCCTTCCGCTGGATTGCGTTCCCGGCGAGACCTGCTGGATCGCCAATTACGTGGACGTCGACCCAAACGCGGGCGCCAGCGATTATGCCTGCGGCGGGCTCTCGTACGACACCCATAAGGGGGTCGACTTCGCGATCGCGGATGTGGCCACGATGGACCGCGGCGTATCGGTCCTGGCCGCGGCCCCCGGGATCGTGGTCGGCGTCCGCGACGGGATGGCGGACATCTCGATCCGCGAGGCCGATCCCGAGCTCGTCAAGGGCAAGGAATGCGGAAACGGAGTCGGAGTCGGCGGCCCCGACGGATGGTTCATGCAGTACTGCCACATGATGCGGGGTTCGATCGCGGTCAAGAAAGGCGATCGCATCGAGACCGGACAGGCGCTCGGGCTGGTGGGACTTTCCGGTCGGACCGAATTCCCCCACGTCCACCTCCAGGTGATGAAGGACCGCAAGGTCATCGACCCCTTCGTCGGCGTCGGGCGGAACGCGAAATGCGGGCTCGGATCGGCCTCGCTTTGGCGGGCTGACGTGTTGGCCATGCTTCCCTACCAGCCGGCGAAGCTCTACATCGCCGGATTCGCAGGCACGAGCACGACCGGGGACGGGGTCCGCAAGGGCCGCTACCGGGCGGAGACGCTGTCGGCGCTGGCGCCGGTTCTCGTTCTCTGGGCGGACATCTTCGGGCCGCGGCAAGGCGACGAACTGATCTTCCGAATCGACGGCCCCGACGGAAAGACGGTCGTGCGGAAGACCGCGAAGCTGAAAAAGGATTCGGCGCGCCAATTCGTCCACATCGACCTCACACGGCCCGGACCGGCCTGGCCGAAGGGCGTGTATCGGGGCGAGATTCGCCTGCGCGGCAAGGGCGCCGGCGAAGCGGGCGAACTTGCGGTGAAGCGCGAGGTCACGCTCCGCTAGACCAGATCGTGGTCGGTCGCGATCGCCTGTGGCGATCTGCCGACCACGTGAATCCGGCCTGCATCAATGAAATCGAGCTCATTGGCGCGATTGATTGCGACCGCAACGTGGTCACGGTCATTCGCGATCCGCTTTATGGGCGGTTCTATGGGCGGTGGATCGGGCGCGGGTCGCGCCGTCGGACCAGCCTGGGCCGGACGCGCATGAATCGTGCGCGCGGCGCCGGGCTTTCGTCGCTCGGCTGCTGGCGCGGGCGGGCGGGCAACGGCGCTTGATCCTCAGCGACGAAGTCCTCGGCCCGAAACAGAGCCGCGCGGCTTCCCTTGAGCCGCGTTCGCGTCTCGATCATGCGAAGCGTCCGGGTCACCGTCGGATGCCGTTCGGGCGGCGACCGGCCGTCGAGGACGTGAACGCGGGCGATGGATTTAAGCCGCTTGACGATGACCGGGAACCGGTTGCGGGGCTCGCACCAGCGCGCGTAAGCCGCGACCGTCCAGGGATGCGCCGGCAGCGGCCGCAAGCCCCGCGCCCGGCACCAGCGGACGAAGTGCCGCCACGCCCGGTCGCCGAGGGCGCGGTTCAAGGGCCGCCGGCATCCACGTCGAGGAAGGCGATCAAGGCCTCGCTCACCAGCTCGGGCGCCTCTTCCGCCATGAAGTGGCCGTATTGATTGTCGCCGCGCCGGCATCCGCGCCGAGGCGCTCGAACCCCTCAAACATTACGCGCGCGTTCGCCGAAGTCGCGCTCGGGGAACGCTTCGGGCCACAGATCGGGCCGGCAACGGGCGTGCTGGAGAGGATAGGCGGCGCTCGCGCCGAGCGCCTCGGCCGCGTGCCACGCCCATCTCGGATCAAGCAGGATACCGCGGGCGAGCTCGACCATGTCGGCGTGGCCCTCGGCGACGACCCGGTTCGCAAGCTCGGGCGTGACGATCATGCCGACCGCCATGGTGGGGATCCCGACCTTGTTGCGGATATGCGACGACAGCGGCACTTGGTAGCCAGGTCCCAGCGTGATCTTTTGGGCGGGCGTGAGTCCGCCCGAGGACACGTCGATGAAATCGCAACCGAGCGCTTTAAGCTCGTGGGCTAAGACGGTCGAATCGGCGAGCGTCCAACCGCCGTCCGCGTGGTCGCTCGCCGAGATCCGGATGCCGAGCGGCTTGTCGGCGGGCCAGGCGGCGCGGACCGCGGCGAACACCTCGAGCGAAAAGCGCATGCGGTTTTCGCGGCTGCCGCCGTACTCGTCGTCGCGCAGGTTCGTGAGCGGCGAGAGGAATTCGTGCAAGAGGTAACCGTGGGCGCCGTGCAGCTCCAGCATGTCGAGCCCAAGGCGGTCGGCGCGCCGCGTCGTCATAACGAAACTTTCGACGACCGCCCGCATACCGTCGCGGTCCAGCGCTTCGGGATCGGGCGTATCCGGCGCCGTCACCACGGCCGACGGCGCGATCGCAGCCCAGGGGCGCTCGTCCGCGCCCAGCGGTTGGCCGCCGTCCCACTTGATACGGTGCGAGGCCTTGGCACCTGCGTGCGCGAGCTGAAGACTGATCGAGGTGTTGCCGTGGGTCTTGCGGAAGCGCACGACGCGTTCCAGCGCGCGCTCGTTGGCATCCGAATAGAGCCCAAGGCAGGCGTGGGTGATGCGTCCGCGGGCCTCGACCGCCGTCGCCTCGAAAATCATGTGGCCGAAACCGCCGACCGCAAGGCTGCCGTAATGGACGAGATGCCAGTCGTTGGCGCTGCCGTCGTCGTCCGCCGAGTATTGGCACATGGGCGCGACGACAATGCGGTTGGGAAGCGTCAGATCGCGGAGCGCGAGTGGCTCGAAAAGGGGTGGCGACATGGGTTTTGGAGCCCTTCGATCGGGGGTCGGTAATTGGGACGCAGGCGCGAAGGCGCCCCGGCGATCACTTCGCGGCACGACAATCATAACGAGCGCGTTCCAACCTGGTCAACGCAGGCACGATACCGCCGGACAGGGACCGACGCGACACCGAGCTGTCGCTGGGCGCCGAGGAGCCCGCTCGCCGCGAGGGTCGGGCGCCCGCGAGGCGCGCTTGACCGGTCACGGGCCATACTGTAAGCACGCGAGTCCGAAATCTTGGAAGAGTCCGATATCTCGGAAGAGATTGATATTCCGCGACGTTTCTTGGTTTGACGGCGGGGGCCGCCGAGTTTCCGGTCCGCAAGTTTCGATCGGCCGCGACACCCGCATGAAGGAAGGCGATCGATCATGAGCACGAACGATATTTCGGCCGAAAACCAAAAGCACGTCCTCTTTCCCTGGTCGAAGCAGGGCGGGCTCAACCCAACTCCGGTGACGCGCGCGGAGGGGGTCTATTTCTGGGACGCGGACGGCAAGCGCTACATCGACTTCGCGAGCCAGCTCGTGTGCGTCAACGCGGGCCACCAGCACCCCAAGATCGTCAAGGCGATCCAGGATCAGGCGGATAAGCTCTGCTACGCCGCGCCCAGCTTCGCGACCGACGTGCGCGGCCAGCTCGCGCGCATGATCGCCGAGGTCACGCCGGGCGATCTGTGCAAGACATACTTCACCTCGAGCGGCGCGGAATCCGTCGACTACGCGGTCAAGATCGCCAAGATGGTCACCGGCCGGCCCAAGATCATCGCCCGTCACCGCTCGTACCACGGGGCGACGAGCGGACCAATCAGCCTGACCGGCGAATGGCGCCGCGCCTACAACGAGCCCGGCATGGTGGGCGTCGTTCACTGCTATCCGCCCTATTGCTATCGCTGTTCATTCGGCCAGGAGCCCGAGAGCTGCAAGCGCGAGTGCGTGAGCTCGCTCGAAGAGATAATCGAGTTCGAGAACCCCGATTTTATCGCCGCGATCATCGTCGAGACGATCACCGGGCCGACGGCGGGACTGTACGTCCCGCCCGACGACTACATGCCGAAGCTGAGGGCGCTTTGCGACAAGTACGGGATCCTCTTGATCGCCGACGAAGTGATGTCGGGCTGGGGCCGCACGGGAAAATGGTTCGCCATGGACCACTGGAACGTGGTCCCCGACATCCTGACCACCGCCAAGGGGCTCACCAACTCGATGGTGCCCCTGGGCGCGGTGGTGGTCTCGAAGAAGATCGCCGATTACATGGAGGACAACACGCTGTGGTCGGGGTCAACGTATTCGGGCCACTCACTGGCGTGCGCGGCGGGGATCGCGGCGATCGAGGTCTACCGCGAGGACGGCCTGATCGAGAACGCGGCAAAGATGGGGGACGTGCTGGCCAAGGCGTTGGATGAGATCAAGGAAAACCACCCGTCGGTGGGCGACGTGCGCGGCAAGGGGCTGTTCTCGATGATCGAGCTGGTCAAGGACCGCGCCACCCGCGAGCGCCTCATGGACGCTAAGGAAGGGCCGTACGTGGCCGACGGCGGCATGGCCGCCATCAAGAAGGTGATCGGCGAAGGTGGCGTCTACGCCTTCATCCGCCCGAACATGATCGCTATCGCGCCGCCGCTCTGCATCACTGAGGAGCATCTCATGGAGGGGCTGGACGTGATCGACAGGGCGCTCGATATCGCCGACAGGATGCTTGAGCGGGGCGACCGCGTGGCCGCAGCCGAATAGCGTAAGGATTGAATAATCCGTGTCGGTCGGTTAAACGAACGGAAAGCGGACGTAAGCAGTCCGATCGGCATGAACGGGGTTTCCGGCGTCGGTCTGGGGCGGCCGACAATGGGGTCCTGAAAACGGGCCGGAAAGCTGCGAAGTTTGGGCAGAGCGCCCGGACGGAAAGCGGCCGAGCAGTGGGAGGACTGGCGTGGCGGAACGCGTGATCGCGACGGATGTGGAGCCGATCCTCCGAGACCGCCGCGGCATTCGATATCCACCCCGCCGGACAGTTGGAGTGGCGACGCGCCGGACCGGTGCGATCGCATTTTCGTTGCAGCGGCGCGGGAGACTGACGTCATGAGCGAAACCCAGACCGCGCGGGCAGCCGGCGCGCCGCCCTCGAAATTTTTCCGCACGAGGACGCTCGAGCAGCTTGACAACCGCCTTGGGATCGCGCTCGTCGTTCCCTCGGCGATCTTCTTCATCGTGCTGATCGCCTATCCGCTGGTGCAGGCGATCTTCCTCAGCTTCTACAAGATCTACACGCCGACGCTCTCCGGTCCCTACCTCGCCTTCGGTCAATACATCGCGTTGTTCCAGGATGCCGAGTTCTGGACGTCGCTTCGCAACAACATCGTGTGGACCGTGGGCACGCTAGTCCTGCAGATCACCATCGGCGTCACGATCGCGATGATGCTGCACCAGAACTTCCCCGTTCGCGCGCTGGCCCGGGCGCTGTGCCTGTTTCCCTATCTGCTGCCCATGGTGGTGGCGGTACTCGTCTGGCGGTGGCTGTTCAACGACCTTTACGGTTTCCTCAACCACCTGTTCATCGGCAACGTCATCGAAGGCTTCCATCCGCTGGAATTCCCGATCGACTGGCTGGGCTCCATGCCGAACGCCATGATCAGCATCATCCTGGTCGGCGCCTGGAAATATTTTCCGTTCGTGGTGATCGCGGTGCTGGCGCGCTTGCAAACGATCCCAGAACAGCTTTACGAAGCGGCGATGATGGACGGCGCCAGCGCTTGGCAACGGTTCTGGGACGTGACGATCCCGCAGTTGAGAAGCGTGCTCGTCATCGTGATCCTGTTGCGCTCCATCTGGGACTTCAAGGAGTTCGACCTGATCTTCCTGATGACCGGCGGCGGCCCAGTGATCGGCACCCAGACGCTGCCGCTGATGGTCTACAAGCAGGCGTTCCCGCTGTTCGCCATGGGCAAGGCGTCGACGGTCGCGGTGGCGATGCTCGCGGTCATGCTCATCTTCATGTTCTTCTATTTCAAGACGTACGGTCGCCAGGAAGAGGACGTCTAGGCATGGAACGCAAGGGTCCGATGGCGATCGTGAAGAAGATCTTGTTCACCATCATGGCGTGGGTGGTGGTGTTGCTCGTGGTCTTCCCGCTTCTGTGGATGACGAGCTCGTCGTTCAAGCCGCTGACCGAGCTCTACCTGCTCCCGGTGGAATTCCTCCCCCTCAAGTGGACCACCGTTCATTTCGAGACTCTTCTGTTCAAGACGCCGTTCCCGATCTACTTCCGAAACAGCGCGCTCGTCGCCACGATGACGACCGCGCTGGTGATCATCGTAGCCACCCTCGGCGCCCACAGCATCGTCAAGTTCAACTACCGCGGCCGAACCATGGTGGCGCAGATGATCCTGTTCACCTATCTCCTGCCGTCGGTGGTCCTGGTCATTCCGCTGTATCTGATGATGTCGTGGCTGGGGATCGTAAACAGCATGTTCAGCCTGGTGATCGCCTACACCACCTTCGCGCTGCCGTTCGCGCTTTGGCTGCTGCGCTCGTTCATGTCGGGGATTCCCCCCGATCTCGAGTACGCGGCCATGGTCGACGGCGCGTCGCGCATGACCGCCTTCATCGACGTGATCCTGCCCCAGGCGTTACCGGGCATCATCTCGACCGCGCTGTTCACCTTCATTCTGTCGTGGAACGAGTATCTCTACGCCCTTGTCCTCATCAACAAGGACACATCGAAGACCCTGCCGCCCGGCGTCATCACCATGCTGACGTCGCAGTTCAACATCGAATGGTCGATGCTGATGGCGGCGGCGACCATGATGAGCATCCCGCTCATCGTCGTTTTCACGTTCCTGCAGAAGCACCTCACGCGGGGGTTCGGCGCCGGCGCCGTCAAGGGCTGAACGGCCTCGCCGCGCCCGTTCGCAACGGAAAGGACGCACTATGTCCCAAGTCAGACTGGTCAACCTGAGGAAGGTTTTCGGCGAGGAGACGGTCGCCGTGCACAACCTCGACCTCGACATCGTGGAGAACGAATTCATCACGCTGTTGGGGCCGAGCGGTTGCGGCAAGACCACCACGCTACGCATGGTCGCGGGGCTCGAAAGCCTCACCGAGGGCGCCATCTACTTCGGCGACGAGCTCGTCAACAATGTGCCGCCGGCCAAGCGCAACATCGCGATGGTGTTCCAGAGCTACGCGCTCTATCCCCACATGACCGTGCGCGGAAACCTGGAATACCCGTTGAAGAAGCGAAAGGTGCCGGCCGCCGAGCGTCGGGATCTGGTCGCGAATTCCGCCAATCTCTTGCAGATCACCGAGCTTCTGGACCGCAAACCGCGCCAGCTTTCGGGCGGCCAGCAGCAGCGCGTCGCGCTCGGGCGCGCCATCATCCGCAATCCCGAGGTCTACCTTTTAGACGAGCCGCTCAGCAATCTGGACGCGAAGCTTCGCAGCTACATGCGGGCCGAGTTGATCCAGCTTCACCGGCGCGTGGGCAAGACCATGATTTACGTCACCCACGACCAGCTCGAGGCGATGACCATGTCGGATCGGATCGCCATCCTGAACGAGGGCAAGCTTCAGCAGCTCGCCACGCCCGACGACGTGTACAACAAGCCGGTCAACCGGTTCGTCGCCTCATTCATCGGGTCGCCCTCGATGAACTTCTTGGAGGGCGAGGTGACGTCGGAGGGAAGCACGTTCCTGTTCAAGTCTCCGCACGCCACCATCGAGCTGCCGTCGGAGAAGTTCGCGGGCACCAACTCCGGGCGCCGGGTAACCGCCGGCATCCGGCCCGAGGACATCATCCTCGGCAGCGGGACGCACACGGGCGAGATCACGGTGGTGGAGCCGACCGGCTACGAGACGCTGGTGTTTCTCACTATGGGCGAGATGGCGCTGATCGCGCGGGTCGGCGCCGAGGTGCACGTGGAGGCGCTCCAGAAGATCGACTTGAGCTTCAAGGGATCGCACGTCCATCTATTTGACGCCGACACCGGCGAGCGCCTCGGCACCGACGCCTGAAGGCGGCGGAAAGCTCCCGCCGCGGGCGGTTCCGCGCGCCTCGGGACGTCGCCGTCGGCAACGCTCCCGACATCCCGCCGACGGAAGTCGGTGCGTGCCTGTGGCCCTAGACCATGAAGATTCTCGTCCTACCCGGAGACGGCATCGGACCCGAGATCGCAGCCGCGTGTACGCGCGCGCTCGAGGCACTCGAGCGAGCGGGCGGACTCGGTCTCGTGCTCGCGGCCGAAGCCATCGGCTTCGCGAGCCTGGAGCGGTCCGGAACGACACTCACCGATGACGTGGTCGAGACGGCGCGCGCCGCCGCAGGCGTCGTCCTCGGCCCGGTTTCGCACCACGCTTACCCGCCGCGCGAGAGCGGCGGGCTCAATCCGTCCGGCGAGCTCCGCCGGCGCCTCGATCTTTACGCCAACATCCGCCCCAGCCGCACGCGCGCCGGAATCCCCGCGCCCGTCGAGGCCATGGACCTGGTCATCGTTCGCGAGAACACCGAGGGGTTCTACGCCGACCGCAACATGTATCGGGGCTCGGGCGAATTCATGCCGAGTGCGGACACCGCGCTGGCGGTGCGCAAGATCACGCGGGAAGCGTCGCGGCGCATCGGGCGCGTGGCTTTCGATCTGGCCCGGCAGCGGCGCGCGCGCGTCACCGCGGTTCACAAGGCCAACGTGCTGCACTTGAGCGACGGCTTGTTCCTGGAAGAGCAGGTGCGCCTCGCCGGCGAGTACGCGGACGTTGCGTTCGACCACATGTTGGTGGACGCCGCAGCATCGTGGCTGGTGCGCGATCCGGCACGCTTCGACGTGATCGTGACCACCAACATGTACGGCGACATTCTCTCGAACGAGGCCGCCGAGCTCGCGGGCGGGCTCGGGCTCGCCGAATCGTTGAATGCCGGCGAAGCGCACGGCGTCGCCCAAGCCGCGCACGGCTCGGCCCCTGACATCGCCGGGCGCGACGTGGCGAACCCGTCGGCGCTTTTGCTTTCGGTCGCGATGCTGCTCGACTGGCTCGCGGAGCGGCACGGCCGCGACGATCTTGCGGCGGCGGCCGCGCGCCTTCGGGGCGCCGTCTTTGGCCTGCTCGCCGATCCGGCGACGCGGACCGCGGATTTGGGGGGCGGTCTCGGCACCGCCGCGTTCGCGGACGCGGTCGTCCAGCGCATCGCCGCCGGGCCGTGATGAACGCGCCGTCGCCCGGCGGCGGTGCGGGCAATGCCAACCGTCAGTGCTTGTTGCTGACCAGATAGAGATTCTGGCCGTCGTGAACGTAGAACGTATGCGGCCAGCCGACGATCAAATTGAACACGCTCACCGACTGGCTCACCTGTTCGGTCCGGTCGATCGTCGTGAAGCTGTTACCGATGACGCGGTCCCCTTCGCGGAGGTTCGCGGCGACGCGCCATTCGCCGGGCCCGACCACGAACGGGTGATTGGCGGTCACCACCAAGTCGTTGAGATGAAGGTAAGAATCGACGGTCTTCCGGTAAACCTGGGTGACGGTGGCAGCGTGCTGCCGGTCGGCTGGAAAGTCGTAGGCCATCACCGAATCTCCGACAATCAGGCGCTCGATAGGCTTGAACGTGCCGTCAGCCATCCGAACAAGGGTGCCGGCGGCGAAGCACGAATCGCCTTCGTCTGAGCTGCCGCTGCCGGCGGAATCCTCACCCCCTTCGGAGCCACCCGGATCGTCGAACGTGTCGCTGAGTCCGTGGTCGGGGTCAATACTGGCGCTCGGCGCGGCGATATCCAACTCCGCCGGCGGCTCCGTCGGCCCCGGCGCAACGGTGCCGACCGAGCCTGTGGCCGAGACCGAGACACTTTCGGCAGGGCCGACGGTGGCCTGCTCGTCGCCGTCCGAATTCGAGACTTCGAATTCCCCGTCCAGCACGGCAACCGTGGTCGCGCCGTCGGGCGCGACCGAGATGATCGCGTCGCTGCCACGTATAGCGATTATTGCGGTCGGGGTGTCAATCTGCAACGCGGCGAAGTCGCCCTTGCCTGAAATGAACCGGAGAGTCCCCACCGCGAGGCTGAGAAGCGTTGTGACGTTCGCGGTTGCCGGGTCGTAGACGAACGTGTCGATAACCAGGCTGGTGTCTTCGCCAAGGGTGAGCGTCGTCTCGTCCAGGAACTCGACCAGCATCCCAGCCCCGCTCTCGGTCTCGAGAAGCTCGTCCTGAACGATGGGGAAGCGCCGGAACTTCTTTTCCCTCGCGGTTCTCGGCGGCGTGCCGAAGGCCTCCCCTTTTACAACTTTAACCAAACCGACGAGTTCGGTCGCGGCCGTCGCCGGAGCTGAAGCGCCGAAAGCCAACGCGCCCGCCAGCACCATCGCTGTGATTGAAAGTCCCACTCCAGGATTTCGCAATTCGGGCTCCTTGCCTGTCCGGCACGCCGTATTCAAACTGTCCACTTCGAGCATTGGATCAAAATCCTACAGAGATATTGTTCCGATTACTACTCGAAATCATTTATAATTTAGTCTATGCGCCTTGTTTTTGTGTATGTTTAGAAAGTCGAGATTGGGGTAATTGACCAGTACCGGCGCTCCGGTGACAATCATGTGTCGACTCGATCATGTGGGGAATTGCGATGAAGTGGATTGTGCGCGCGACCGCGATGCTGGCCTTGATGACCGTGATCGCGGGGTGCGCTAAGCCGCCCGGCTACGAAACGCTCGAACTTGGGCATCGAAGCGCGTTTCTGGGCAACTGGGACGAATTGATCGGAGCGTCCACCAAAGCCTTGAGCGAGACCGACGATCCCGGCATTCGGGTTCTCTCCTTCAGCAGCTTATGCGAATCCCGTATTTGGAAGGGAGACGACGATGCCGCCCTCGACGACTGTAACCGCTCGATTCGTGCGAAACCTGAACTTTACGGGCACGCCTACGCGTCGCGCGGCCGGCTCTTCGCGATCCGCGGTCAGTACGAATGGGCGATCGAGGATTTCGACGTCGCCATCGACTTAGGCGGTCCGCGATCCGACCCCGGCGGAAACGATCCGAAGGTGATCTCCTATGCGGGCAAGGCCCGGGTTTTCGCCACCAGCACCGAGACCGAATTCCAGGATGCCGAGCGCAGCGTCAAATTCGCCGAGAAGGCGGTCGACCTCGAGAACCGGGTGCGCTCGCCGGCATACAAAATCCTCCATCGCGACACCCTGGCGGCGGCCTATGCGGCGGCAAGCCGGTTCGACGACGCTACCCAGGTACTGGGTTCCGCGCTCGCCCTGGCTGCCGAGAATGGATGGGGCGCCATCACCGTTCGCGGTGAGACTTTGGCGACGATATTGCAACGCCACCATCAACAGTTCACCCAGGGAATGCCGGTGCTGGGCGGCATCTACTGATCGGACTTCGTTCGCGCGCACTCTTGGAATTCGATGATCCGGACCGGTGACGACTCAGGGAACCGGTCCCGGGCCGATCTGACGGCATCCGCCTTCGCCGGTCGATCGACCGCCTGCCAGGGGTGGTTCAAACGTCGGGGCCGGATTGCGAAGTCGTCTCGATCGCGTCGACACGGTCGGAAAAAAAGGCGATCAACTCCTTGATCGGAGCCGCTGCAGGGATTGGGTTCTCGTAGCTCTAGGCGGCGTTCTCGGCCACGCGGCCGCTTGCCTCGACAGTCCAATAGGCGGCGTCGCCCTTGTACGGGCAATTGGTGGCATGGTCGGTGCGACGAAACCGATCCATCAGCACGTCCGGGCGCGGGAAGTAGCGAACCGGCCCGTGGCCAATCTCGTGCAGCACGACGGTGTGCATACTTTCGGTGATCGTCTCGCCGCCGAGGACGACGCGCACGGTCTCATCCTTGACCTCGAATGAGAGCCGGGCCTCGGCCGTGGGTGCGCGGGCGGCGCTTATACGGAGAAGCTCTCGCCGCAGCCACAGCGGGATTTCTCGTTCGGGTTGCGGAAGACGAATCCCGATTCCAACTTGCCCTCGACGTAGTCGACCTCGGCCCCGAACAGATAGATCACGGCCTTCGGCTCGATGCACACCGAGACCCCCTTATCCTCGACCACGTCCTCGCCGTCGCGCGGCGCGTCGGCGTATTCGACGACGTAGCTGAGACCCGAACATCCCACCGTCTTGACGCCGATGCGAAGCCCGAACACCGGCTTCTCGCTGTTCGCGACCAGCGTTTGCACGCGGGCGGCCGCGGCGTCCGTCAAACTGATCAACTGCATCGCCTCAACCCTCCTTCGCCGGCGCCCTCGCGCCTCATCGCTCCTGCGGCGGCGGCCACGCGCCGCGTGCTCCTGCGGCGGCAGCCACGCGCCGCGTGCTCAATCCATGCCCAGCGCCAGCCGGGCGTCGTCGGACATCCGTTCCGGCGTCCACGGCGGATCCCACACCAGCTGCACGCTCACCTCGCCCGCAACCTCGATTGCCGCCACCGCGTCCGCCACCATCTGCAGCATTTCGCCGGCCACGGGGCAGCCGGGAGCGGTCAGCGACATGGTGATGGCCACGTCTCCGTTGTCCGCGATCTCGGTCTCGTAGATCAGGCCGAGGTCGTAGATGTTCACCGGAATCTCCGGATCAAAAACCGTCCTCAGCGCCTGGACGACATCCGCCGCGCTCGCTATCGGACCGGCGTCCGGCGTGCGCGGCGATCCGGCGTGCGCCGAATACTCCTCGAGCGCCGGGGTCTCGAATCCTCCGAAAGGGGAATAGGGTTCGCTCATCGCTTTCTTCCCATCGCGCGCCAGGCGCCTCAGACTTCGTCCTCGGTCGAGACTTCCGCATTGCCTTCCATGGCGGCCTTCATGGTGTGCCACGCGAGCGTCGCGCATTTCACGCGCATGGGGAACTGGCGCACGCCCGAAAGCGCGGCCAGTCGTTCGAAATCGCCGTCGGCGACGTCGATGCCGCCGCCTTCGTCCGAGGTGCACATCTCGTGGATCTTCTTAAACAGCTCCCTGGCCTCGGTCAGGGTCTTGCCGCGAAGCGCCTCGGTCATCAGCGAGGCTGAGGCCACCGAGATGGCGCAGCCGCGCCCCTCGAAGGCGGCCTCGGCGATGCGGTCGTCGGCACCGACCGTGAGGTAGACGTCGAGCTGGTCGCCGCAAAGCGGATTGTCCCCGTGCGCCGCGTGGGTCGGGGCGTCCGGATGATGGCAGTTCCGCGGATTCCTGCCGTGTTCCAGGATCACTTCCTGGTAGAGCTCGCGCAGATCGTCGGACATCAGCCGAAAAACTCCATTACCGATTCGAGCGCCGCGCCGAGGGCGTCCACCTCGGCGCGCGTATTGTACATGGCGAACGAGGCGCGCGCCGTCGCCGTGACCCCGAGACGCTGCATCAACGGCTGGGCGCAGTGGTGGCCGGCGCGCACGGCGATGCCCGCGCGATCGAGCACGGTCGCGACATCGTGGGGGTGGACCGCATCGAGGGTGAACGCGACGACGCTGGACTTGGCGGGCGCCGTCCCGATGAGACGCAACCCGTCGACGGCAGCGAGCCGTTGCATGGCGTACTTGGTGAGATCCGCCTCGTGCGCTCCAATGCGCTCCCGGCCAACCGAGGCCAAGTAGTCGAGCGCAGCCCCGAGCCCGATGGCCTGGACGATGGGCGGCGTGCCCGCCTCGAACCTCGCCGGCGGCGGCGCCCAGGTGGTCTTTTCCAGGGTCACGCGCGCGATCATCTCGCCGCCCCCTTGGTAGGGCGGCATGGACGCGAGCAGCTCGCCCTTCGCGTAAAGGACGCCGATTCCCGACGGCCCGTACACCTTGTGGCCCGAAAACACGTAGAAGTCGCAGTCGATTTCCTGCACGTCCACACCCAAGTGACAGGCCGCCTGGCAGCCGTCTAACAGGACCTTGGCGCCGTGGGCGTGGGCGATCTCGGCGATCTGGCGCGCCGGAAATACGGTGCCGAGCACGTTCGACATGTGGGAGATGGCGACCAGTTTGGTGCGTGGCGTGAACAGGCGCTCGAAGGCGTCGATCGGCAGCTCGCCGTCGTCGGTGACCGGCGCCGCCTTGAGCACCAGACCCTTGGCGTCGCGGGCCAACTGCCAGGGCACGATGTTGGAATGGTGCTCGAAGACCGAGATGATGATCTCGTCGCCCGGCTCCAGGAAATGCCGACCATAGGACGACGCAACCAGGTTGATGGCCTCGGTGCCGCCGTGGGTGAAGACGATCTCGCGGGCCGAACGCGCGTTCAGGAAGCGTCGCACGGTTTCGCGCGCCGCCTCGTAGCGTTTGGTCGCGCGTTCGCTCAGGTAATGGACGCCCCGATGCACGTTGGCGTACTCGTTCTCGTAGACGTCGCGGATGGTGTCGATCACGTGGCGCGGTTTTTGCGCCGACGCCGCGTTGTCGAGATAGACCAGCGGCTTGCCATGGACCTCGCGCCCGAGGATGGGGAAATCCCGGCGCACGCGCACTACGTCGAACGGGCGGGCTTCCCCGGCCGGTTTCAAGTCGACGCTGGTTGCACCATCGGTCATCAGTCGCATCCAAGGTCCCGCGTGGCGTCGCCGATGCTCTTCATCAGCGCGCCCCGCAGCGCTTCGCGCACGTTCGCGTGGCGGATCTCGTCGAGCGCGCCTGCGAGGAACGCCTCGATCAGCAAGCGCCGCGCTTGGCCGCGCGGAATGCCGCGCGAGAGCAGGTAGAACAGCATGGTCTCGTCGAGCTTGCCCGCCGTCGCGCCGTGCGAGCACTTGACGTCGTCGGCGTAGATCTCGAGCTCGGGCTTCGCGTCCACCTCGGCGCCCGAAGACAAGAGAAGCGCCTTGTGAAGCATGTGGCCGTCGGTCTTCTGCGCGTGCGCACGCACCAGGGTCTTTCCCTGGAACACCCCGCGGGCGCTATCACCGACCACACCCATGAAGGTTTCACGCGAGGTCGCGCCGGCAGCCACGTGGTCGATCAGCGTCGTGTTGTCCACGTGCGAATCGCCGAACGCGGCATACGCCCCGTTGATCCGGCACTCGGCGCCGGGCGAGGCAAGCGTGACGCGGGTCTCGTTCCGCACCAGCCGCCCGCCGAGAGTCAGCGCGAAACCGTCGTAAGACGCGCCGGCGCCGAGGCTGACGGCGCTCGCGCCCACATGAAAGTCGGCCTCGCACCCCTGGACCTGCTTGTAGTGTTCGACCACGGCGCCTTCCGCGGCCACGACTTCGGAAACGGCATTGGAGAACGTGGGCGCGCCGTCCGTGCCGAGGTGGCTTTCGACGATGGTCGCCCGCGCGCCGCGCCCGAAGACCACGAGGGTCCGAGGCGCGAACATCGTCGGCGCATCCCCGCCCGCGGCGATCGAGACGAGATGGATCGGCCGCGACAGCGTGCACCCGTCGTCGAGGGTGACGAGGCAACCTTCGGTCCAAAAGGCCGCGTTCAGGGCCGCGAACGGCATTCCGTCCAAGTCGAGAACCCGACCCAAATGGGCACGCACGGCCTCGGGCGGGTCCGCGGCCGCCGTCGTCAGCGGCACGACCGCAACACCTTCGGCCAAGCCGTCGAGTTCCGAAAGCAAGGGTGCGAATCGGCCGTTGACGAACACGACGCGATAGGCGTCCTCCAAGCCGGCAAGCGGCGGCGGCGGGATCCGGACCTCGGGCGCGGGCGCGTGCGGATCGAAGCCGATCCCTACGAGCCCGTTCACGCCGGTGTACTTCCAGGCCTCGATTTTCGCGTGCGGCACGCCTGCGTCGCGGAAAATCCGCAAGCCCTGACGCCGCGTCTCGGCGAGCCACGCGGGCCCGGCGGCGGCGGCGCGCTCGGCTGCGATCAGCCTCTCGTCCGTCGGCCACGACTGAGTCGTTCGCGCCCTCATCGCTGTCTCCGTTCGCGCCCCTCGCTCATGCCGCATCGGCGGCGGCGAAGTCCGCGTATCCCTTTTCCTCGAGCTCGCGCGCCAGATCCTTGTCACCCGAGGCGACGATCACGCCGCCCGCGAACACGTGCACGTGGTCGGGCACGACGTAGCTCAGGACCCGCTGGTAGTGCGTAATCAGCAGCATGCCGCGCGCCGGCGAGCGCAGCGCGTTCACGCCATCGGCCACCACCTTGAGCGCGTCGATGTCGAGGCCCGAATCGGTCTCGTCGAGCACCGCGAGCCTGGGCTCGAGAACCGCCATCTGCAGGATCTCGTTGCGCTTCTTCTCGCCGCCCGAGAAGCCCACGTTGACGGGCCGCTTGAGCAGCTCCTCGGTGACCCCGAGGGACCGCATCTTGTCGCGCAACATACGGACGAACTCGATCGGATCGAGCGTCGGCTCGCCACGCTCGGCGCGCTGGGCGTTCAGCGCGTGGCGGAGAAACGTCGTGTTGGTCACGCCCGGAATCTCGACCGGATACTGGAAGGCAAGGAAGACACCGGCACGGGCCCTCTCATCGGCCCCGAGCGACAACAGATCCCGGCCGTCAAAGGTGATCGAGCCGTCCGTGACCTCGTAGCCGGGGCGACCCGCGATCACGTGCGCCAGCGTGCTCTTGCCCGAGCCGTTGGGGCCCATGACGGCGTGCACCGCGCCCGCTTCGACGCGAAGATCTACCCCTTTGAGTATCTCCTTGCCTTCGACCCGCGCCCGCAAGCCTTCGATTTCGAGAAGTGCCATCGTGCCTACTCTTTCTTGCCTTGTGCTCAAGGCCTTGCTTCGCACTCAAGGCCGTGCTTCGCAATGTGGCCAGCGCTTAGCCGACGCTGCCTTCGAGGCTGATTCCGACGAGCTTCTGCGCCTCGACCGCGAACTCCATCGGCAGGGTCTGCAGGACCTCCTTGCAGAATCCGTTGACGATGAGCGAGACCGCCTCCTCCTCGGGCAGCCCGCGCTGCAAGCAGTAGAAGAGCTGGTCCTCGCTGATCTTCGAGGTGGTCGCCTCGTGCTCGACCTTGGCGGACGCGTTCCGCGTCTCGATATAGGGCACCGTGTGCGCCCCGCACGCGTCACCAATCAAAAGGCTGTCGCAGCGAGTGTAGTTCCGGGCCCCTTCCGCCTTGGGCTGGATGCGCACCAGCCCCCGGTAGGTATTGTCGGCGTGGCCGGCCGAGATGCCCTTGGAGATGATGCGCGAGCTGGTGTTGCGGCCGATGTGGATCATCTTGGTGCCGGTGTCGGCTTGCTGGCGGTTGTTGGTGATGGCGACGGAATAGAATTCACCGACCGAGTTCTCGCCCAACAGCAGGCAGCTCGGGTACTTCCAGGTGATCGCCGAGCCGGTCTCGATCTGGGTCCAGGAAATCTTCGAGTTGCAGCCCCGGCAGTGGCCGCGCTTGGTGACGAAGTTGTAGATCCCGCCCCGCCCATTCTCGTCGCCCGGGTACCAGTTCTGCACCGTCGAGTACTTGATGGTGGCGTCCTTGTGCGCGACCAGCTCAACCACCGCGGCGTGGAGTTGGTTCTCCTTGCGCATCGGGGCGGTACACCCCTCAAGGTACGAC